>WNGA01013464.1_pt1 | contig 15216 bp, 13 predicted proteins | sample 5400061 | NCBI WGS metagenome assembly WNGA01 (sample SAMN13153366, study PRJNA577476) | soil metagenome | isolation source: 100 cm soil or saprolite under grassland replicate 2 | place: USA:California | collected 2016-06-15
CAGCGCCCGGAGTTCGTCGCCTACACGGCGCGGCTGGCCGAACGCCCGGCGCTCAAGCGCGCGGAGGCGAAGGACAAGGAGCTCGCGGCGGCGTGAGGCGCCTCAGCGCCCCACCACCCGGCGGTACAGATGCCAGGTCGAGTGGCCGAGGATCGGCACGACCACGGCGAGCCCGACGAAGAACGGCAGCGATCCGAGCACCAGGAGGCCGGCGACGATCAGGCCCCAGATCGCCATCGTCACCGGGTTTGCCGCGACCGCGCGCACCGAGGTCATCAGCGCCGCCGCGGCGCCGACGTCGCGATCGAGCAGCAGCGGGAAGGACACGACGCTGATGGTGAAGGCGACGACGGCGAAAACGAAGCCGATCGCGTTGCCGAAGACGATGAGCTTCCATCCGGCCGGCGTGGTGAACACGGCCTTCACGAAGGTCGCAATCGAGTCCGGGGCCGCATACACGCCGAACAGCGACTGGTAGAGCGTCTGCGCCGTCGCCAGCCAGGCGAGGAACAGGAGCATCAGCGCGACGCCCAACGCGGCGATGGAGGGAAACGAGGGCGAATGGAACACGTCGAAGGCGTGCGCCCAGGCAGCGGCGAGGCCGGCTTCGCGCCGGCGGCTGAGCTCGTAGAGATGCACCGCGGCGAGCGGGCCGACCAGCGCGAAGCCGGCGGCGAGCGGGAACAGCATGGGCAAGGTGGCGTAGCCGAGGGTGAGGCCGGCAAGCACGATGCCGACGATCGGGTAGATCAGGCAGAGGAAGACGACGTCGCTACGCATGGCCGCAAAGTCGTCGACCCCGTGGACCAACGCCTGCTTGAGGTCGCCGAGGCCGATTTTGCGGATCGTCGGATGGGCCAGCGTCGGGTCGGCGCCGGAGATGACATGAAACCGGGCCATGATCGTGCCTCCTTCAAAACCGCTTCGAAGCGGTCGAGGTCGACGTGGGCAGCGCCCCCTGTTTGAGCCGTCGGTCACGCTCAGCCGCGACCAGTCGCCCCATGATAACGCCGGAGCGGCGGCACCGCATTCACGATTTCGCGCACGTGAAAGAATGTGATTAAGTGGTATTGTCGGCGAGTGCGGCCTCGCGGCGACCTTCTGGCCGTCGCTGCGCCGCACCAAGTCCGGGCCAGGCTTCGCGGCCGAGATCGATGATCCAGCCGGTTCTTCGAGGTTTTGCTCGATCGCCCCGCTGCGGGCAAAGAATATTCCGTGGTCATTGATCTGGATCAAATCGGCAAACCGAGCCGGGATTAATCCTCGGTCAATAAATTCTGAACGATCGGCCCTGGGAGGTCGCGCAAATCCAGAAGGAGGGTCGGATGCCGACGCCTCCACGACGGGATACCGACGCCGCCATTTGGCAATGGTGGTGCGACCGAATACGAGCAGGCGCAGACTGGTTCGCACGGAGGTTCAGCCCGGGCGGCGGCGTGCCTCCGGATCCCCCCATCGCCGGCTGCCCGGTCCCTGCACACGACGTGACTCTGCTGTTCAGGCACATGGCGGCGCTTCATATCGACCGGAACGCGTTGGCCGAAGACGATCCTCTGCTGTTCCGCGAGCTGCAGGGGCGATGCACCCTCTGTCGAAGCCGGGGACGATGCGTGCGGGACTTGGCCGACGAGTTTGCCGATCCGGCGTGGCAGAATTGGCGGGATTATTGTCCGAACGCGACCGCGCTCAGCATGCTCAGCGCGCTGCAAAGCTACACGTGCGACCCCGACGAAAAATCGAAGCAGCGGACGTAGCCCGTGACCGACGGGCGCAACAGGATTGCGCCGCCGCCAAGCGAGACCGGCGTGATGCCCTTCGCAATCCCGCGCCGCGCGGCACTTGCCGAACGCGATCCGAACCGGCCGGCTCGACGACGACGTCGCAGATGACGTTGGCCGTATCCTGAGGCGGCCGCGTCCTTCGACCGTCACCCTCATCCTGAGGAGCCCGCGAAGCGGGCGTCTCGAAGGATGCGGGTGACGGCTCAGGAGGGCGGCCCTCGAAGGATGTCGGCCCGGGCCGTCGCCCTTCGAGGCTCGCTTCGCGAGCACCTCAGGGTGACGGGAATGAGTCAATGATCGATGCCGTCGCTACGTCCCCATCCCTTTGTCGGATAGCTCCTTCCGCGCCTTTTCGCCCTTGGGCAGGTCCATTTCCATCCCGCGCAGGACGTGCGGCGCCTTGGTGAACTGCACGTTGGCGTATTCCACTACCTCGATGCGGTTGCCCCACGGATCGAGAAAATCGAGAAACGGCCCTTTCAGCATGCGGGCGCCTGCCGCCTCGGCAAGCTGGCGCACGGCGGCGCGATCGTCCACCACCAGGCCGAAATGCCGGTGCGCATCCTGGTGCGGCGTCGCGGTTTCCATCAGCGCAATGAACTGGTCGCCCATGTCGATGAAGGCCTGGCCCTTGCCTCGGCCCCGCAGCGTGAAGGCGAAAATCCGGCCGTAGAAGGCGAGTGCCTCATCGACGTTCCCAACTTCGAGGGCGATGTGGTTAAGGCCCACCAGCCTTGGCTTGCGTGCTTGCGAGTCCGAATTTGCGGCCATGGTCGTCACTCCGCTTCCAGCGGGCGTTGGCACCAACAGGACCATACCCCGGATTTCGCTCATCCGGCTACGCTGGCTCAATAGGCTTCTCCTCGGCGATCCGTTGCTGGGCGATTTCCTGGCAGAAGGCCTCGCCCAGTTCGGCTATTCCTGCGAGGAATTCGCGGAGATCGAAGCCGTAGTCTGCCAGTGTGTCCGCCGGAGTGTGGGGTTACGCGCGAAACAAACAGCCACGTCAGCGCGAAGGCCGCGCAAACCAAACCCACGACCTTTCTCGTCATGGCGTCTTGCGCGATTTCCCGGGGCGCTCGCCCAGCGCCGCGCGCATGGCATCGCCGACGATCCCGGGCATGTCCTTACGCAAGCCCCGAACCTCGCTTTCCACCCGGTCGAGACGACCTTCGACTTTGGCGAAGCGGCCCTCGACCTTGCCCGTGAGCTCGTCGAACCTTTGCTCGGTTCTCGCCTGAAACGCGAGCAAGTCCCTGTGCACGCCCTTGATCTGCTGGGTCAGGAACCCGAACGAGCCTTCGCGGCGTTTCAGGTCGCGAATCTCTGCTTCGACATCCATGGCCATGGGAAACAACTAGCACAAAGCGCCGGCAGGCTGTAGCCCGGCCGGAGCATCAGCGAAAATCCGGGCTTTATTCAATGCCGGAGCTCGCGGGTCCGGGATGACCCTTGGCTCCATCTGGGATACGGTTAGCTCGACCTCGTGAAGGATGCCCGACATGACCACCGCAGTCCTGGACGCCAAGACCCATGAATTCGACGTCGGGGACGTCGAGTACCTCCGCCACGGCGACAAGCCGCTCACCGCCCGCGTATTCAAGCCGCGCGGCGAGGGACCTTATCCGGCGCTGATCGAGTGCCACGGCGGCGCCTGGTGCCAGAGCGACCGGACCACCGAGCGGCTGCGCCACGAGGCGATGGCGTCGCACGGCATCGTGTCCATCGCGCTCGACTTCCGCTCGGGCAACGAGGACCCCTATCCGGCCTCGGTCGCGGACATCAATTACGCGGTGCGCTGGGCCAGGCTCAACGCCCGCATGCTCAAGACGCGGCCCGACCTGGTCGGCATTTCCGGCCAGTCGAGCGGCGCCCATCTGGCGATGCTCGTTGCGATGCGGCCGCACGACCCGCGCTACGCCGCGATCCCGCTGCCGGCGGGCTCGCCCGCGCACGACGCGCGTGCGGCTTGCGTGGTCATGTCATGGCCGGTGATCAATCCGCTCAGCCGCTACAGGATGGCCAAGCGTGCGCAGGCGAGCCCGAATCCGCCGGAATGGCCGAAGTCCATCATCCCGCGCCAGGACGCCTATTGGCGCTCGGAGGCCAACATGGCGGAGGGCAACCCGCTGCTCGCGCTGGAGCGCGGCGAGAAGGTCGTCACGCCGCCGGCCATCTGGTTCCAGGGCCGCGGCGACATCCTGCACGACTACAAGGACCCGGAGTCGAGTTTCGCGGGCAACGAGCCCCAGCGCTTCGTTGCCGCCTACCGCAAGGCCGGCGGCGAGATCACGCTGGAATATATCGACATGGAACGCCACGCCGGGCACTCGCCCGACCTGTCGCAGACCGGCGACATGTTCGAGCGCATGGCGGCGTTCGTGGGGAGGCAGGTGAAGAGGTAGGGCGCATGAACGAAGAATTGCGCCGGCATTCTTGAATCGGCGGAATACGCTGCGGTGTCCATACGGGCGTCAGTTATTGTTCCCTTTCACGCCCCTTTCAGGGGAAGGGTTGCATCAGCGTTCGCAATTTGCCGTAATTATTCGAAAATAGATCGCTCGTTGACGTGGGATGACGGATTTGCCAGTTCTACTGGCAAAGCGTCCCGGCAAGCCGCCGAGATGCTCCGGAAGGGGAGGGGGAATGAACTTGCGGTTCGTCGCACGCACGATGCTGAGCCTGGCGCTCGCGATTTTCACGATGGTTGCCGAAGCGGATGCACAGGCCGGTCCCGGAAACCCGCCGCTCAAAGAAGTTCAGGTTGCTGGAAACGCATTCTCCCTAGGGGACCCGGTTCCCACCTGGGTGGATTCCGTTGCCATGCCGCCCGCGGACCCGACCCAGCCGGTCATCTTCCGCTTGTCCGATTCGCAGTGGCTCGCGGGCGATGTGCCGGTCGTCTTTGTCCGCCGCGCCGTCATGGTGAACGATGCCGCATCGCTGACCGGCGCCGGCCTCGTGCCAATCGAATTCGTCCCCCAATACCAGCGCCTGCAGCTTCATGCGGTTCGCGTTCTGCGCGGCGAAGAAGTCTTGGACCGCACTGCATCGTCGTCGATACGCTTCTTGGAACGCGAGACCGGACTCGAGCAGGGCGTGTACAGCGGCGTGGTGACGGTCTCGATCCTGGTCAACGACCTGCGGGTCGGAGACACGATCGAGTACTCCTATTCCCTGCACGGCCAAAACCCGGTGTTCGGCGGCAAGTTCGTCGATCGGGCGATATGGGACCTGCCGTATCCGACGGCGCTGCGGCGAGTCGTGGTGAATTATCCGGTTACCCGACGAATCGCGTGGCGGCTGTCGGGCAATGAGCGGTCGAGAGCCCTCGTTCCGGAGGAATCGACCCGTGAGGGGATGCACAAGCTGGTTTTTCAGGAGCAGTCGGTCGCGGCAGTTCCTTTCGAACCGCTCACGCCACCCGACCATGTGACCTATCGCTCGCTGCAGTTCTCGGAATTCTCCGGCTGGGACGATGTCGTGGGCTGGGCGGAGGGGCTTTTCCGCGCCGAGGGCGATCTCGACGACGATGTTCGCGAGATCGTCGGGAAGCTTCGCGAACGGCCGACGAGCGAAGATCGCGTTGCAGCAGCCCTGGAGTTCGTTCAATCCGAGATACGTTATTTTTCGGTCTCGCTGGGCGAGAGCTCGCACCGACCGACTTCACCGAATATCGTTTTGAAGCGACGATATGGCGACTGCAAGGACAAGTCGTTTCTTCTCATCACCTTGCTCAAGGAGCTGGGCGTCCAGAGCAATCCGGTGCTGGTGAGGCTCGGTCGACGCAAGGGCCTGGATCGATTGCTCCCTAGCCCGCAGATTTTCGATCATGTGATCGTCGCCGCCGATGTGAGCGGCAAGATCTACTATCTGGATCCCGCGCGACAGGGGCAGCACGGGCGTCTCGATCGCATGGGTCAGGTGCATGAAGGCGCCCAGGTGATGGTGGTTCGTCCGGGATCCCGTCAATTCTCGACGATTTCCAGCGCCGACGCGCCGGACTTGGCTCGCAGCGAACGGTCGGATGCCGCGGTGTTCTCGAAGCTCGGCGCCGACGCCCAGCTGCAAAGCCGGCAGGTCTGGAATGGCGTAGCGGCGGAAGCCCTTCGCGTCGCGTTCGGGCGCATGCCTCATGCGCAGATCGTCAAATCGATCAGCGATGGCATGGAGGCGCGATATCCGGGTTCCAGGCTGCTGGGCGAGCCGGAGATACGGGACGATCAAGTCAACAACGTTCTTACCGTTACCGCCCGATTCAACGTGCCCACGCTGGCGACGGAGAGGAACGGGAGCTGGCTCGTCCGCTTCAGTGCCAGCAACTTCAAGGGCGTGCTGACATCGCTCCCGTCGACCGCCCGGACCGCTCCATTCAATGCGCTGCAATTTCCTTATCGAGGCACGTACGCTTTTACAGTGACGTTCCCTGACGCGGTCAGCGTCGCCAATCCCAGTTCCAAGACCGTGCGAAGCAAATATTTCACCTACGCGGTCGCGTATTCGCTTCGCGGCAAGGTGTCGAAGACGACGATCGATTTGAAAACGGTCGCGCCCCAGGTCGAGGTCGAAGACCTGCAAAAGTATGCCGAGGACCTGCGGGCTGTGGACAACGTCATAACGGCGATCTTGCTCCGCAGGGGCGCGGCCATCCCTGGCGCACAGGGACTTGTCAGCGGGCCGGCCGACCGCTTGTCGAAGCCGGCGCCAAGCGGGCAAACGCGCGGTCCCGCGCCGACTGCGCTCGGCCAGCATTCGCCGCACTGACGGGCAGCCATGCCCCCTGCGGGCGGCCGTAGGTCGTAGCCCGGATTGAACGCAGCGAAATCCGGCGGCGGGCGTTGCGGATGAGAGGCCGTTCCCCGGATGTCGCTGCGCTCCATCCGGGCTACTTGCTTACCGCGTCGGAATGGTAATTCTCAATCCGCCGGCGGGAGCCGTTGGCGTCTGCGAATTGTTGAACGAGGGCGTCGAATTCCCGGGTGTCGGCGTCGGGTCGAACGCGCCGGGCGTCACCTGCGCGTTGGGCGGCAGCGGGAGGATCGGCGCGATCAGCGGCTTGAGGTCGATCTTGTTCCATCGGTCCTCTTGCGCGGCGGCCCCGCCGGGGCCGATCGCGGCGAGCAGCACAATACCAAACGCAAGCGGCGAATAGCTCGACAGGCTCACGGTGCTCTCCCTCGCAAAGGTCGGAACCCTCGATACAAACAATTGCGAATGACCGCAACGTGAGAAAATGGCCGCTGCGTAGGTTGGGTCGAGCTCTTGCGAGACCCAACGATCATGCGGCCGCGGCGATGAGAGCGGAAAATATGTGGCGCTGGGGGATGTGACGCGCTGGCGTTGACTGCGGCTGCGAAAGCGTTGGGTCTCGCAAGAGCTCGACCCAACCTACGATCCCTGCTTGTCTCAGTGCCGCATTGTGTTTCGTTGTATCCGGGGTACGCTTACGGCGGAGGTGAGAAGGGGCGCGGGTCCATTCACGGAGGTGGCGCGACGGAGAGGAACATGCAGCGACAGTGGATGAAAGTGACGGGCCTGCTCGTGCTCGCCATGGCGGCAGCGAACGCGGCGTGGGCGCAGGCGGACTATCCGAACCGGCCGGTACGCCTCATCTCCGATTCCTCGCCCGGCAGCGCGGTCGACACCGGATTGCGCATCATCGCCGAGGGCATGAGCCAGTACTGGAACCAGCAGGTGGTGCTCGTAAATCAGCCCGGCGCCGCCGGCGCCATCTCGGCGAGCGCTGCAGCCCAGGCGGCGCCGGACGGCTATACGCTCTACGCGCCGGCGCTGTCGGTGTTCCTCGCCGTGCCGGGCAAGGCGCCCAACCTGCCGCTGATGGTGCCGCGCGACTTCGCGGCGGTCGGCTACACGGTCGACCAGCCGCTGGCGATCGCCGTGTCGCCGAAGCTCGGAATCAAGACCCTGCAGGAGCTGATCGACCTTGCGAAGACAAAGCCGGGCGACCTCTCCTATGCGGTGACCGGCGTCGGCCGCCTCACGCACCTGACCGGCGAGCTGTTGCAGCTGCGTGCCGGCATCGAGCTGCAGATGGTCCCCTACAGCGGCAATTCCTCCCAGGCGATCGCCGATGTCTACGCCGGCCGCATCCCGATCATGATCGAAGGCTACACCGGGCTTGCGCCGGCGTTTCAATCGGGCAATCTCACGCCGCTCGCGGTCGGCGCCGCGAAGCGCCTGCCGAGCGTGCCGGACCTGCCGACCATCTCCGAGACCCTGCCGGGCTTGATCGCCTCCGGCTGGCAGGCCGTGCTGACGCCGAACGGCACGCCGGAGCCGATCATCGCCAAGGCGAGCGAAGGCCTGCGCGCCGCGCTCGACATGGCCAGCATCAAGGAACTGCTCGCCGGGCGCGGCTCGTTCGCGCGGCCGATGTCGCCTAAGGAGGTGACGGCGTTCATCCGCGACCAGCAGGCGCTCTGGAAGCCGGCCATCGAGCGGATCGCGGAGCATATGAAGTGAGCAGAGCGGCCGGAGGCGATCGTAGGGCCTTCGGCGAGGTCGAAGCCTACGAGCCGAAGGGCAACGCCTGGAGCGCAGAGCCGCGCATGCCGACTGCGCGCCACGGGCTAGGGGCAGCCGTGGTCGACGGCAGGATCTACGTCATCTCCGGCGGCCCGCGGCCGGGCGATACGTCGTCTTCCGTCAACGAGATTTTTGCGCCGTGAATGCGACTGGTTAAGCAAAATCCGGGAATCCCGGAAGCCGGTCCCGGATTGCTTCGCTGCATCCGGGCGACGCTGCTATCTTCAGTCCACAGGACGGACCACATCACCGGCGCCACGCCATGGCCTGGAAGAAACGCACCATCAACCTGCCGGCCCCCTATCTCAAACGGGTCTGGCTCGACGGGTCGCTGGTGCGCGACGCGACCGCCTATCCGTTTTGCTTGCCGTTTCTACGGGATGGTTTCGAGCTCGATTTCGACCATGCAATCACAATCATCGTCGGCGAGAACGGCACGGGAAAATCGACCTTGCTGGAAGGCATCGCGGCACTTGCCGGCTATGACGAGGCCGGCGGGGGCAAGGGCTATATGCCGGTCGACCACTCGCGTGCGCTTGAAATCATGGGCGGCAGCCTCGCGCAGGCGCTGCGGGCAAGCTGGCTGCCGAAGATCACCACCGGATGGTTCTTTCGCGCGGAGACCTTTTTCTCCGTTGCACGCTATCTTGATGAAGCGGCAATCGGCAGTGGTCCTCCGCCCGACTTCCTCTCGCATTCGCATGGCGAGGGATTCCTGCGCTTCTTCGACGAACGCTGCAATCGTCAGGGCATCTACATATTCGACGAGCCCGAATCGGCGCTTTCGCCAACGCGGCAGATCGAATTTCTCAAGCTGCTTCGGCGCATGGAGCGATCGGGCATCTGCCAGGTCATCATGGCGACCCACGCGCCGATGCTCATGGCGTCCCCGGGCGCGCGCCTGCTGCGATTATCAAAATACGGGCTGGAAACCGTGGCCGTCGAAGAGACAGACCATTATCGCCTGATGCGGGAGTTCTGCGCCGATCCGGCGACATTCATCGAGACGATGATGGAGGAGTGAACCCAAGTCGATAAAGGCATCACACGCGGGGTCATGTTGTCGCTGTCACGCATCCGGGCTGCTTCCTGCGCGGATGCCGCAAGGGTGATCCCGCGGCCTCAACGCGCGCCGTCGCCCCCGACCAGATCCGCCAGTTCCGGCACCACCCAGAGCGGCGGCTCGCCGCGATGGACGCGTTGCACGTTGTCGAAGGCGTTGCGCAGACGCGCGATCTGGTTGTCCCAGGTGGGGCCGGCGAAATGCGAGGTCAGCACCACGTTGGGAAGCGCAAACAGCGGATTGTCGGGGGGCGGCGGTTCCTGGTCGAACACGTCGAGGCCGGCGCCGAACAGCGAATTGTCGGCAAGCGCGCGGGCGAGCGCGCTCTCGTCGATCACCGGGCCGCGGCTGGTGTTGATGAGGATCGCCTCGGGCTTCATCCGCGCAAGCTCGGGCGCGCCGACCATGTGGCGGGTCGTTGCGTTGAGCGGCACGTGCAAGGTCACGATGTCGAAGGTGGCCAACAGCTCACCCATCAGGCGGAAGCGCACGCCAAGCGCGTCCCCGGCGTCCTCGGTCAGCCGCACGATGTCGTAATACTGCACCCGCATGCCGAAGGCGCGGGCGAGGCGCGCCACCTTCTTGCCGATGGTACCGAGCCCGATGATGCCGAGCGTCTTGTCGTTGAGCTCGTACATGCGCGGCGCCGGGCCGTTCCCGCGCCAGCGGCCGCCCGACACGTTGGCATGCTGGGAAATGAGGCGGCGCGACACTGTGAGCATCAGCATCATGGCGTGCTCGGCGACCGAGATGGCGTTGGCGCCGCCGTTGTTGCAGACCGGCACCTTGGCGCGGCGCGCGGCGTCGAGATCGACCTCGTCATACCCGGCGCTCAGCAACTGGAGCAGCCTGAGCTTTGGCGCCGCGCGATAGAAGGCGTCGTTGGTGCGCAGATTGGGGTAGCAGACGAGGTACTCGGCGCCGGCGAGCGCGGGTTCGAGTTCGGCGCGCTCGTTGCGCACGGTGACCAGCTCGAAGCCGGACGGCGCAATCTTGCGGGCGATCTCGGCGATCTCGGCGAAGGTCGGGGGGACGACGACGATCCGGGGGCGGGCGCTCATGCGGAATCGGTCAGCGCGACAATCGAAGGGGAATGACGATCGCCGGGCGACCCGCATCGCGTGGCTCGCGTCGAGCGCGCAGGGTCTGCCGAGCGAAGCGAGTCCCGCCGGCGAATTGCTCGATGGCTCTTACTCCGCCGCCTCCGTCGTCCGTCGCCTGCGCCCCGCCTCCCGCCGCCGCAGCACCGGCGCCAGGAACTGCCCGGTGTAGCTCCGCTTCGCCTTGGCAATGTCCTCAGGCGAACCAACCGCCACGATCTCGCCGCCGCCGTCGCCGCCTTCGGGGCCCAAATCGATGATCCAGTCGGCGGTCTTGATCACTTCGAGATTGTGCTCGATCACCACCACCGAGTTGCCCTGCTCGACCAGCTCGTGCAGCACGTCGAGCAGCTTGGCCACGTCGTGGAAGTGCAGGCCGGTGGTCGGCTCGTCCAGGATATAGAGCGTGCGGCCGGTGGCGCGCTTCGACAGCTCCTTGGAGAGCTTCACCCGCTGCGCCTCGCCGCCCGACAGCGTGGTCGCCTGCTGCCCGACGTGGATGTAGCCCAGGCCCACGCGCTGCAAGGTCTCCAGCACCTGGCGGATGCGCGGCACAGCCTTGAAGAACTCGGTCGCCTCGTCGACCGTCATGTCGAGCACGTCGGCGATCGACTTGCCCTTGAAGGTGACGTCGAGCGTCTCGCGGTTGTAGCGCTTGCCCTTGCAGACGTCGCAGGTGACGTAGACGTCGGGCAGGAAGTGCATCTCGATCTTGATCACGCCGTCGCCCTGGCACGCCTCGCAGCGCCCGCCCTTCACGTTGAACGAGAAGCGGCCCGGCTCGTAGCCGCGCGCCCGCGCCTCGGGCAGGCCGGCGAACCACTCGCGGATCGGCGTGAACGCGCCGGTATAGGTCGCCGGGTTCGAGCGCGGCGTGCGGCCGATCGGCGACTGGTCGATGTCGATGATCTTGTCGATGTGCTCCAGGCCTTCGATCGTATCGTGCGGGGCAGGGGCCTCGGAGGCGCCGTGCAGACGGCGCGCCACCGCGCGGTAGAGGGTGTCCACCAGCAAGGTCGATTTTCCCCCACCCGACACGCCGGTGACGCAGGTAAACAGGCCGAGCGAGATTTCCGCCGTGATGTCTTTGAGATTATTCCCGCGCGCGCGAACCACTTTCAGCGTACGCAGCGGGTTGGGCGCACGCCGTTCCGGGATCGGGATCATCAGCTCGCCGGACAGATATTTGCCGGTGTAGGAGCGGGGCGCCGCCATGATGTCGGCGGGCGTTCCTTGCGCGATCACGTGGCCGCCGTGGATGCCGGCGCCCGGGCCGACGTCGATCACATGGTCGGCGGTCAGGATCGCCTCCTCGTCGTGCTCGACCACGATGACGGTGTTGCCGAGGTCGCGCAGGCGCTTGAGCGTCTCCAGGAGCCGCGCATTGTCGCGCTGGTGCAGGCCGATGGAGGGCTCGTCGAGCACGTAGAGCACGCCGGTGAGCCCCGAGCCGATCTGCGAGGCGAGGCGGATGCGCTGGCTCTCGCCGCCCGACAGCGTGCCCGACGCGCGCGCGAGCGTGAGATATTCGAGGCCGACGTCGACCAGGAACTTGAGGCGCTCGCGGATTTCCTTGAGCACCCGCACCGCGATCTCGTTCTGCTTCGGCGTGAGGTGGGCCGGCAGCGCGGTGAACCATTCACCCGCGCGCTTGACCGACATCTCGGCTACTTGGCCGATGTGCAGCCCGGCGATCCTGACGCACAGCGCCTCGGGCTTGAGCCGGTAGCCGTTGCAGGCGGCGCAGGGAATGTCGGTGAAGTAGCGGGCGATCTCCTCGCGCGCCCATTCGCTCTCGGTTTCCTTGAAGCGGCGCTCGAGGTTGGTCACCACGCCCTCGAAGGGCTTGCGCGTGGTGTAGGAGCGCAGGCCGTCGTCATAGGTGAAGCGGATTTCCTCCTCGCCGGAGCCGTACAGGATCGCCTCCTGCGCCTTCTTCGGCAGGTCCTTCCATTTCGTCTCCAGCGTGAAGCGATAGTGCTTGCCGAGCGCGTCGAGAGTCTGCGTGTAGTAGGGGCTGGTCGACTTCGCCCACGGCGCGATGGCGCCGCGCCTGAGGCTCGCGTTCTTGTCCGGGATGACGAGGTCGGCGTCGATGTGCTGCTCGACCCCGAGGCCGCCGCACGCCGGGCAGGCGCCGAACGGGTTGTTGAACGAGAACAGCCGCGGCTCGATCTCCGGGATGGTGAAGCCGGAGACCGGACAGGCGAAGCGCTCGGAGAAGATCAGGCGCTGCGGCCCGCTCTGGTCGTGGATCTTGGCGGTCTTGCTGCTGCCACGCTCGGGCCCCTCATCCTTCGAGACGGCGCTTCGCGCCTCCTCACTAGGATGAGGGGACTTGCGCCCGGCACGATTTCCCTGATCCGTTGAGATGGCGGTTCGCGTCTCCTCGGGATGAGAGGACTTGCGCCCGGCGCCCTTTCCCTCATCCTGAGGAGCGCCCGAAGGGCGCGTCTCGAAGGATGACGGCCGCGGCGCATCGGCGAACTCCGCCACCGCCAGCCCCTCCGCCAGCTTCAGGCACTGCTCCAGCGAATCGGCGAGCCGCGCGGCGATGTCGGGCCCGACCACGATGCGGTCCACCACCACGTCGATGTCGTGCTTGAACTTCTTGTCGAGCGCCGGCGCCTGGGCGATTTCGTAGAACGCGCCGTCGATCTTCACCCGCTGGTAGCCGCGCTTCATGAACTCGGCCAGTTCCTTGCGGTACTCGCCCTTGCGCCCGCGCACCACCGGCGCCAGCAGGTAGAGCCGCGTGCCTTCCGGCAGCGCCAGGATACGGTCGACCATCTGCGACACGGTCTGGCTCTCGATCGGCAGCCCGGTCGCCGGCGAGTAGGGCACGCCGATGCGCGCCCACAAGAGGCGCATGTAGTCGTAGATCTCCGTGACGGTGCCGACGGTCGAGCGCGGGTTGCGCGAGGTCGTCTTCTGCTCGATCGAGATCGCCGGCGAGAGGCCGTCGATCTGGTCGACGTCCGGCTTCTGCATCATCTCCAGGAACTGGCGCGCATAGGCGGAGAGGCTCTCGACGTAGCGGCGCTGGCCCTCGGCATAGACGGTGTCGAAGGCGAGCGAGGATTTGCCCGAGCCGGACAAGCCGGTGATGACCACCAGCCGGTCGCGCGGGATATCCAGATCGATGTCTTTGAGATTGTGCTCGCGCGCGCCGCGGATCGCGATCACGCGGGCGTCGGGACGGGCGCGGTCTCGGCTCTGGTCGAAGAGGTCGTTCATGGGCCCGGCGAACGTAGTGAGAACGCCCGCGTTTTGCCAGCCCGGCGGAGGGACTGTTGAAAACTGCACGCGCCGACGGCAACGGGCTGATGATGACCTCGGCTGAACCCAAACCAAAGGGCCGGCGCGAGGCCGGCCCTTTTCCCTTCACAGGCCGCCAAAACTATCGCGCGAAATTGAACCGGTAATTCAGTCCGACCAGGACCGCCGACATGTTCTGCCTTATGTCGAGCGGGAAGGGGGGCTCGGGCACCGCCAATATGGTCCTGTGCGTGCCGAAATCCATGTAGTTGTATTCCACGAAAACGGACCAATTGGACCAGAACAGGTATTCGAGCCCGCCGCCGACCGTCCATCCGCTGCGCGTGACGTCGGCGGTGCCTTCGACCAGTCCCGTGACCAGGTCCGTCTTGGTCTCGCGGTCGCGCACCCAGGCGCCGCCGCCCTTCACGTAGGCGAGCAGGTTCGGCTGCAACGTATACCCGATGCGTGCCGTCGCCGTTGCGAACCACGGGATTCGCGTCGCGTAGAAATCGCCGAGCGCCAGGTGCTCGGCTTTCAAATCCGCGCCATCGAACATTCCCTGTACGCCGAACACCCACGCTCCGGCCTGATAGTCACAGCCGATTTGACCGCCGCCGACCACGCCGTCTGCCGTGTGCGAGCCGAGATCGACTTCCGCCGGCGCGGCGGCCAACGGATCGGAATAATGCTTGTGCGCCCAGCCGCCGCCGACATTGGCGCCGATATAGCAACCGGTCCACGCTACCGGCGGTGCGATCAGGGGCGGAGCTTTGACCGGCATCCGGGGGGCCAGATCGGCGGCGCTCGCCGGCGCCGCGGCCGCAATCGCCAGGAAGGCGACGCAAGCGCTCGCGCAAAAGTGCCTCATCGATTTACTCCATGGTTCGCGTTGCGGCACAGTGGCGGGGTCGACAACAAACAGTGCCGGATCATAGGCCGCAAAGCCGCTAAAAACCGTGCCAAATATGTCACGGCGCGCCGGATTCGGCTGGCCGCGACATCAGGTCCAATGGCGAATCGCGCAAGGCGCGAAAGTCCAGGGAAGGAACGGCAAGATGAAATCATTGGAGTGCGCCCGAGATTCTTCGTGCGCACCGTGGTCATACCGGGCGGCCTGCATTTCTGGGTGGCCGACCCGGTCGAGGAGCCGGGCAGCTTCGGCGCCTTTGCGGCGCCGCACGTGCTGCGGTTCCTCGAAGGGGCGCTTTAGGCATTCACCTCTGGGCGTTCAAGAACTGATCGTGCCGACTCCAGCGCCGATGCGCCAGTTCGGACAAGCGAGCTTGCGTGTGCGGCATCCTCGGGGGCGCGGTGTCGTCCTCGGGATGACTTGCACGCGTCGCACGGATCACGCCTTCCATCATGTCGCGCTGCAACTCGTCAGGAAACTGATTTCCCGGATTGGCGTGGTGGTCGGGCGGAGGCAGGACCGGCATTTTGGGTCGCGGCAGCTTGGCCGGAACAT
>WNGA01030711.1_pt1 | contig 15215 bp, 12 predicted proteins | sample 5400061 | NCBI WGS metagenome assembly WNGA01 (sample SAMN13153366, study PRJNA577476) | soil metagenome | isolation source: 100 cm soil or saprolite under grassland replicate 2 | place: USA:California | collected 2016-06-15
TCTCCAACGGGATGTCCAGGTTGTTCGCCCGCCCCTGCCGGTAGGGGTCATTCGAGTGCCGCACGATCTCCGCCACGTGATCCAGCGCCCCGGACCGCTCGATCACCGAAGCCCCGATCTCCGCCGCCCGCTGCCGCTCCTGCCGGGTGCGCAACAACGAAGCCCCACCCGGACTCGGATCCGCCAACGCCAACTGCCCGACCCCCGACAGCAACGCCGCATACTCCAACGCCTCCATCCGCGAAGGCGTCAACCCGAGATCATGCCCCAGCGCCACCGCCAGTTGCGCCGTACGCGCGTTCTGCCCAGGACTGCTGAACCCCGCGATCTCCGTGCTCCGAGCCATCGACCGCACAGTCGTCCGATAGGTCCGCTGCGCCGAAGCAAACCGCCGGAACGCGAACTGCGTCAGCAACAACGGCACCACCACCAACGGCGGCGCCCACAGCCCCAGCAACGAAGTACCGGCGGCGAGCAGAATGCCGCTGATCCCCATCGCCAGACCGATCCGGCCCATCACGACGAGTTCGTCGCGCAAGGCCGCCGGGAACGGCCGGTTGTAGCGTTCCGTCGCCTGACCCGCGCCGATCAGCGCATCGACCGACCCGGCACTCAGAACCGCGGCCATCATGGCGCCGGCGAGCCAGAGCGCGTCCTGCCAGCGACCGGTCCAGGCGAGATCCCTGGGCGCCAGCACCCCGAACACGGCCGCCGCACACGCCACCGAGACTCCGCGGCGGCAGGACACCACGGCATCCCACCACAAGCCGGCGATCGCCCTCGGCAGGATCCCCGCCGCGGTCGCCACCGCGGTGACCGCCACGATCTGGGCGACATCCGGAGGCACGGCCACCGAAGGCCCACGCAGCATCGCGTACCCGAGCGCCGCACTGGTCGCGATCGGCGCCCGGTTGCGGCTGCGGTCCACCCGGAACTGCACCATCTCGCCGATCGCGATCAGCGCTCCGAAGATCACTGCGTACGACCACTCGGACATGCCCACCCGCGCCGTCATGATGATCGCGACGAGCGAGAGTGCGGCGCCGGCCGTCAGGATGACAACCCCGCTGCCCATCCGGCGTAGCTCGAGACCTTCCGTCAGCCCGTTGGCCATCAGTCAGGCCCTGCCGCGCTACCGGTGGCACCGCCACCGCTGCCGAGACTGAGGTCGTCGTGATCGATCGCCGCCGCCACCGAGCCGTCCGGCGCCGGCTGATCCGCCGCGGCCTTCCAGCCGTGACGCCGGATGACATCGACGAACGCGTTGACCAGTCCGGGATCGAAATGTGTGTAGCGGTCCTGGATCAGGATCGCGAGGGTCTCCTCGACGCCCCGGGCCGGGCGATAGGAGCGGGTGGACGTCAGGCAGTCGAAGGCGTCCACGATGCCGATGATCCGGGCGAAGTACGGAATGTTCTCGCCGCTCAGGCCGGCCGGATACCCGGATCCGTCGTACTTCTCGTGGTGGTGCAGGACGGCCGACTTGACCTCCTCGAGAAACGGGATGTTGCCGATCAACTCCACTCCGCGCGCCGGATGGAGCCTGATCGCGTCCATCTCCGAGTCGTCGAGCCGGCCCGACTTCTGGATGATGCTGGTCGGGACTCCGACCTTCCCGACGTCGTGCAGAAGGCCGGCGTGTTCCAGCGCGCTCTGCCGGTCAACCGTGAGCCCCAGCTGCCGGCCGAGCATGCCGACCCCCTCACTGACGCGTTCGGAGTGACCGCGGGTGTACAGGTCCTTGGTCTCGATCACCTGGATGAACGCGCGCATCGTCGCAGCCTGCGCTCGCCGCTCGGCCTCGTACTGCGAGAGCGCCCACCTGCTCACGTACAGGGGGATGAAGATCAGGAGGATCGAGAGGAAGCCCAGACCGGACAGCCAGGCCACCGCGAGCAGTAGACCGAGCAGCCCGTAGCCGAGCAACGACGGTGATGTCGGCAAGGCGACCTTGCGAAGGAAGACAGCCGGCGTCGGGTCACCTGGTTCGAGGGAAAGAACCACGCACAGGAGCAGCGCATTGGCCGCTGTCGTGGTCCAGATCGCGTCCCACGGGTGCAACAGCACCTGGTCGCCGATCGGCCCACCGGTGTAGTGGAACACCATCCCGCCGGCCGCCGCACAGATCACCGACTGGGCGCCGTTGAAGACCTTCTTGACCAACGGATGGCGCCGATCCTGGGACAGTGCGCCGACGGCGCCGACAAGAACCGCGGAGCCTACGCCGGACAGGAGATAGAGCGCGATCACAAGCACATAGTCGAGAGAGGTCCGGTAAACCTGCCCGACCCGCGGCCGGAGCACAGTTCCGGCCAGCATCAACAGGCCCAGGCAGACAGTCGGCGCGTCGATCCTCGCGTGTGCTGCGGCGAATCCCAGAATCACGACAGCAAGGGTGGTCGTCAGGACCACCACCAGCTGAAGCAGCACCCGCCGGTTCACGCGCGCAACGCTACCCGGACAGACGTCAACGGACTACCAGTCCCAGCCGTCAGCAAACATGTCGCACCTCCGTTTCAGCGGTTGCAGTCTCGTGTGCCGAGCGGGGGCGCAGGACACCGGGGGCAGACAGCACATCGCTGACTGATGAATATTTTGCTCATACGGGCTGTGCCGAAACACTGTAGGCCAGACCGTGACTCGCCGCACGACATGAACTCTCAGCTATGGTATGAGAGACTGTGACTCTTTGCAGTTGTTTCAAGGAGGCTTAGAAAATGGGCAAGACCGGACGCAAGCGCCGCGCACGGAAGAAGAAGGGCGCCAACCACGGTAAGCGCCCGAACGCCTGACCAAGGCGGCTACAGACAGCAATGACCCCGGCCTAAACCGGGGTCTTTGCAATTTGATCACAGGTGACACAAGACCACCATTTACAGTGGTTTTGTATTCGGAGCGTACGCATTCGAATACATATTGCCACCATTTCAAACGACTGTTGGAATTCCCGCGCTCGCTCCTCGACCGACGAAAACTGCCTGCCAAACCGGTCCAGCCGCTTGTGGACAACGCCGGCTCTCGGTCGGCGGGGCCGTCGACAGTCAGACCGGAACATCCGGCGCCGAACGTGGCCGGGCTGGGTTCGAGGAGGCGCCTACAGCTACGCGTTCGACTGGTCCCAGGTCTGATACGGGGATCCCCGGGCTCGTCAATCGGTGGTGGTGATGGTGGTTTCTACCTGGATCTGGGTCAGGCGGAGGAGGATCTTCTGGCGGAGGGCGTCGGGGGCATGGTCGGAGCCGCAGGAGCGGTGGACCAGTTTCTTGACGCAGCGCTCCAGGTCGTACTCGTCCAGGCAGGGGGCGCACTCTTCGAGGTGCTGGCGGATCTCCTCGGTGCTGGCGTCCTCGAGTTCGTTGTCGATGAAGACGTACACACGCTGCAGGATCTCGCTGCAGTCGACGTCGTGGTGCTCGCCGCAGCTCACGACTCCTCCTCGGTTCCGGTCTCGTCCGCCGGGAGCAGGCCCCGGTCGCGCGCGTAGTCGCCCAGCAGGTCACGCAGTTGCCGCCGGCCACGGTGCAACCGAGACATCACGGTGCCGACCGGCGTACCCATGATGTCGGCGATCTCCTTGTAGGCAAAGCCCTCGACATCGGCCAGGTAGACGGCCAGCCGGAAGTCATCCGGGATCGCCTGCAGGGCTTGCTTGATGTCGGAGTCGGGCAGGTGCTCGAGGGCGACGGCCTCGGCCGACTTCAGGCCGCCGGGGGTGTGCGACTCGGCGGCGGTCAGCTGCCAGTCCTCGATCTCCTCGGTCGGCGACTGCGTCGGCTGGCGCTGCCGCTTGCGGTACCCGTTGATGAATGTGTTCGTCAGGATCCGGTAGAGCCACGCCTTCAGGTTGGTGCCGGGCGTGAACTGGTGGAAGGAGCTGTACGCCTTCGCGAAGGTGTCCTGGACCAGGTCTTCGGCGTCCGACGGATTACGGGTCATCCGCATCGCCGCGGCGTACATCTGGTCGAGGAAGGGCAGCGCCTCGCGCTCGAACCGCGCGGTCCGCTGCTCGGGGGTCTCGGTGGTGGTGGGAGTCGGCATCGTGATCGAGAATACCGGGGTCTTCCCGGGCTTCCGTGCCGGAGCCACACTCGTCGCCGTCATGCTCGGTGCAACACGCCCGGCCGCGGGGGCATTCCCGCCTGATCGGCGATCCGGGCCGTCGTCAGCCGCTGACCACTATCCGGACACTTCGCGGATCACCCATTCGAACACGGCTTCGATCAGCAGCTCGAAACTCTCCTGCTGACTGAGCTCTGCGCGCTTCGGCACCTTGAACGAGTGGTCGGCATCCGGTACGACGGCCATCTCGGTGAGCGGAGGGAATTCGTCGGGCGTCCCGAACGGGTCCCGCTCCCCCTGTACGACGAGAGTCGGCAGCCCGGCGCTCTGCAGTTCGCCGACCCGGGACTTGTCCGGCTTGCCCGGTGGATGCAGCGGAAACGCCAGCGCCAGTACGCCGGAAGCACCCAGGCTGCTCGCGGTCCGGCAAGCGACCCGGGCGCCGGCGCTGCGGCCGCCGACCACCAGCGGGGTGCGGATCCGGAGCTGGCCGATGATCGCGATCCAGGCCTCGTCGAGCAGCTTCGGTCCGGGCGCGAGCTTCTTTCCGGCATGGCGCCAGGGCTGCTCGATCAGGAACACGTTGATGTCCTGTTTCGGCAGCCGGCTGGCGAGCGCGGTCAGGTCGCCGGCCTCGATCCCACCGCCGGCGCCATGACCGAGGGCCAGCGTCGCAACCGGCCGCCGGGCTCGGTGCGCAACGATCCGGGCCTCACCGTGCGGCGTCCCCACAATCCGTTCGTCGGTCACCGCCCCATCCTGTCATCACCCGCGCACGGATCGCCGAAGTTCGCGCGGTGGGTCAGCGTCAGAAGAGAGTCGTCTCCTCCGGGGCGGCTGGTTTGTCGAGGGGATCGACGCCGTCGGGTGGCAGGGGGTCGATGAGGTGCGGACCGTTGTTCTTCACGGAGCTGACGGCCTGCCTCGAACGTTCCACCCGCACCAGCGCGGCCGCCGGCCCGGTCAATCTCGGCCTGCCCGCCCGGCGAGAGGCACACTGAAACAATGTGTGGACGCTACGCCTCGACCCGCAGCCGCGAAGACCTGCTCCGTGAGTTCGAGATCGACGCAACCAACGCCGACGAGGAAGCCATCGAGCCGGACTACAACGTCGCCCCAACCAAGACCTCACCGGTCGTTCTGGCGCGGCCTCCCCGCGACGACCAGGAAGCAGAGCCCGTTCGCCAGCTCCGCCAGCTCAGATGGGGCCTCGTCCCCGCGTGGTCCAAGACACCCCAGCTCGGCCGGATGATCAATGCCCGCGCCGAGACTGTCCATGAGAAGCCCTCATTCCGCCGCGCGTTCGCCACCAGGCGGCTGATCGTGCCGATCTCCGGCTTCTACGAGTGGTTCCCTACCCAGCAGATCGGCAAGGGCGGCAAACCACTCAAACAACCCTTCTACCTACACCGTGAGGACGACGACGTGCTCGCCCTCGCCGGCCTCTACGAGTTCTGGCGCGACAAAGACAAACCATCCGACGACCCCGACGCCTGGCTGATCACCTTCACCATCATCACCACCACCGCAACCGACGACGTCGGCCACATCCACGACCGCATGCCCATGACCATCGCCAAGTCCGACTGGGAAGCCTGGCTCGACCCCCGAATCAACGACGTCGACGACATCCGCCGCCTCATGGCGCCACCCCCGCAGGGCAGCCTCGACATCTACGCCGTCACCACCGCAGTCAACAGCGTCAAAAACAACGGCCCGGAGCTGCTCGAGCCGCTACAAGAAGCGCACTGAGCGGGGGGCTGAGCCAGACCGTTCAGTGGAGGAGCATGAGCCGTTCTGCTGTTCGCCGGCTATCGGGCCGATGCGGACGATCGGGGAATCGACGGAGGGCGGCGGCGTCTAGTCAGTAAGGTGCTCCGCGTGACCAGCTCCTCAGATGGACAGGCCGATCCCATACAGGTCAAGGTTTCCGGCCACCCTCACGTACTTGTGACGATCACCGGGCCGACCGAGGCGGCCGTGATGCACCGAGCCGGCACGTGGCTGGAGGACTTCACAGAAGCGGTCACTGTCACACGAGCAGCGTCTCGAGCTCTGGAAGTCGGCCGAACATGTCGGGTAGGCCGCGCAGGCCGTTGCGCACGGACTCGTGCGACAGCGCGAGGTCAGGGCCTGTGCTCGCCTTGACACCGGCCAGGCAACGCAGGATGTTCCACCTTGTGTGCCCCAGCCAGCCGCCGATCATGAACACGAACCAGCTTGGACCCGACGGCGGCAGCGCTCCGCCCCCTGCGACGTAGCCGTCGAGGACCGAGCGGAAGATGGTGGGCTCGACGTTGTCGAAGCCAGGTCCCTTCGCGAGGCTCAGCGCGGTCGAGCCGAGCTCACTCGCCAGGTCGAGCATCCCCGAGAGCTCCCAGTCGAGCACTACCGGCCGACCGTCTCGAGCGAGCAGGTTCCACGGTTGGATGTCCTTGTGGGTCAGTACAACGGGGCCTGGCCGTTCGCAGGTGTCGACGAAGTGGGCAATCGCGAGGAGGGTCCCGACATGGGAGGCGAGTTCGTCGGCCCACGGCTGTCCGGTCGCCGCCGCCCGCTCGGCGAGCTCGGGCCAGTCCCGTGACGTCGGGTCCTCGATCGAGACGTCGGTCCACTCGACGTCCAGCGCGTGGATGCGCGCGAGAATCTCACCGATCTCGAACGCGTACGCCCCCGACACTGGTGCTTCGGGCATCTTCTTTCCCTCGACCCACCGGTGGACGAGCGTGTGGTCGCCGGCCGAGATCGGCTCTGGCATCGGGATGCCGGCGGCGAAGGCCGCCCGCTCAAACCTGAACACGTCCTCGATGCGGTAGGTCCAGCGGCGGTCGACGAGGTTCAACTCCTTCACCGCGAACGACCCCTGGTCGGTGTCGAGCCGGTACGTCCGGTTGGCGAACCCGCCGTGGACGCGGATCATCGGCCCGATCGGCGCACCGAGATGCGAAAGATTCACCTCACGCACTCTAGGACCCGGAGTTCATCGATGCACCGGAGTTGCCGAGGATGCATGCAACCAGGCGGAATGGTCCTCGATCATCCGGTACTTCATCAGGTCATCGACACCTACCTCAAGACCCGGACGGAGTACGCCACATTGTCCGAACTACGCAGAATGACCGACGGAGAGGTAGGACACCGGCGAGCGGATCGCCCACCCCGTGATGGGCGATCCGCTGGCCGGCTTGGTGCGTCCGGGCACCCCCCTGTTGGCGTCCGGACGCAGGTCCCTAAGGTCTGGCCAACTCGTCGAGGACCCGGCCCGCCATGGCGTCGCTCGACGGCAGGCCCTCGATCCAGATCCGGGCGAGCTGGGGTACGTCGCTGTCCAGCCGCCACTGGGTGATCAGGGCACGTACCGCCTCGATCTGCTGCGGCAGGTTCGGCTCGCGGCCGACGAGCGCCGCCGCGCGGCGTGCGCCGACGCTGCCCAGTACGTCACCGCCGCAGAAGACGAGCCGCAGGCACGCCGCGACGTCGACGAGCCGGAGTTCGCGGTCGATCGACGCCGTACCCCGGGGAGTGATCGGCTCGACAACCACCAGTGCGTGGGTCTGCGGTACGGAAGTTCCACGGAATTCCGCCTCTCGATAGAGCTCGCCGAGCCGCGACCGCAGGTGCGCCAGGCTGGACAGCCCGGTCAGCGGGTCCTCGCAGGACAGCGAATGGAGGTAGACCAAGGAGGCCTCGGCCCAGCTGGAACTGAGTGCGCGTACCGCGGCGAAAGCCGGCTCGCCCCCGGAGATCGAGCGGTACAACGCACTCAGCCCATCAAGTGCCTCGGGCAACGAGACTCCGTCGGCCGCCAACTGCCGGCCGACCTCGTCGCTCGCAGGCAGCGAGCGACCCCGCCAGGTTCCAGGACTTGAGCGGCCGAAGGTCGAACCGTCGGCGGAAGTCCGCGAACAGCGACATGGCGCTCCTCAGATGTCCCGTCAGTCTCCCGACCGGTCGGCCGGAAACGTCGTTCCGCGAATGAGACAGAGCGCGACGAGATTCATGACGCGGATTCCGAGAACTTTTTTTCTGCGGCCTTCGCGCGCATCCTTCTGGTCTAGAGAGAAGAACGTTCCGCGTCAGGCAGGTGCGCGGATCCGTCGCACGTGGCAGCCTTGCTTCCGGCAACGATGTGACGGACCGTGACATCGCCGTTCGGGACAGTCATGACAGATTCACGGGGGCAGGAAGAAGTATGGAGACGCTGGAAGGGCCGAGCGACGGCGAGCTGATCGCGCGCGTCCGCGGCGGGGATCTCGAGGCGTACGGCGAACTGTTCGGCCGGCACCACCTCGCGGCCGAGCGGATGGCCCGCCAGCTGGTGCCTGCCAACGACGCCGACGACCTGGCCAGTGACGCGTTCGCCAAGGTGCTGGACGCCCTGCGCTCCGGCGGCGGCCCGGACATCTCCTTCCGCGCGTACCTGCTGACGACCGTACGGCGGGTGCACGTCGACCGCGTCCGGACCGGGCGGAAGGTGCAGACGACCGACGACATCGCGTCGTACGAGCGGGAGCCGGAGACGTTCGACGACCCGACGGTCACCGGGTTCGAGAGCGGCGCGGCGGCGAAGGCGTTCGCAAGCCTGCCCGAGCGGTGGCAGGCCGTGCTCTGGCACACCGAGGTCGAGGGCGAGAAGCCGGCCGCGATCGCTCCCCTGCTCGGCCTGACCGCCAATGGCGTGTCCGCGCTCGCCTACCGTGCCCGCGAGGGCCTTCGGCAGGCGTACCTGCAGCAGCACCTGGCCGACGTCGCCGGGGACCGCTGCCGTTGGACCACCGAGCGGTTGGGCGCGTACGTCCGCGGCGGCCTGACCAAGCGGGAGAACCGCAACGTCCGCGAGCACCTGGACGAGTGCGCGAAGTGCACCGCGGTCTACCTCGAACTGGTCGAGGTCAACAGCTCGTTGCCGGCCCTGCTCGCCCCGGCCCTGCTCGGCGCCGCCGGCCTCGGCTACCTCACCGCGGCCTCGGGTGTGAAGTTCGGCCTGACCAGTTTCGTCGTCAGCGGCTGGAAGAAGGCCACGTCGAGCGGCACGCGTGCGGCGATCAGCGCCGGAGCGGTCGTGGTCGTCGGAGTCGCCGCGATCCTCACGGCGAAGGCGCTGATCGGCAACGACAACCCCTCGGCGGCGATCGGCAACCCGTCGCAGCAGTCGACCGGGCGGCCGGGGAGTTCGTCGACGGTGCCACCGAGCGTCGGGCCGACGTCCACGAACCCGACGGTGGCACCGACCACTGGCCCGACGACGACCGGGCCAACGACCGGGCCGACGACTGGGACAGGGACGACAGGCCCGACGACTGGGCCAGGGACGGTTGGGCCGACGACCGGGCCGACGGGGCCACAGCCCACGAACGGTCCTACCTCGATACCGACGCAGACGACGCAGGCGCCACCGGGATCGACGACACCGATCCTGGACGAGGGCCTGCTGACGATCAGCATCCCGTCCGGCGGCGCCAGGTCGGTCGACAGCGCCGGGGCATCGCAAGGCGGGCTCGCGGCAGAGAGATTCGTCCTCTCGATCAAGCCGCCGGCGCAGAACCGGGATCCCGTTGTCATCGGCATCAAGTTCGGCGCCGGCCTCAGCTGGCCGCTGAGCGGGAACCCGACCGGCTGGACCTGCGACGAGTCGGCCCACAGGTGTACGGCGGACAACTCGGCGGCACCGGAGCCGATGTCGGTGACGTTCGAGAAGCCGGCCGGCGGATCCACGGCGGACCGCACCTTCACCGTCTCGGCGAAGACCGGCCGGTACTACGACGACGACGCGGAAACGGTAGGCACCACGCCGCCACAACTGGACGAGAACCTGCTGAAGATCACCGGCAGTGCCGATCTGAACTTCTACCACCGCACCTTTACCGTCGCCCCAGGCAGCGATCGGACCAGTGTGACGCTGAAGATCAGCTACGGCGCCTCGCTCGGCTGGCCGATCGCGGCGAACCCGGCGGGCTGGAACTGCTCGGCCGGCACCCAGACCTGTACGGCGACCACGCCGGCGCGGCCGGCTCCGCTGCACGCGGACTTCGCCGTACCGCCGGATGGACCGGCTGCGGCGCGCACGTACACGGTGAGTGTGACGGCGGGACCGTTGTACGACACGGATTCTGAGGTGCTGGCCGGCCTGCGGCAGGACGAGTCGCTGTTGACCATCACCGCGCCGTCGCTGTTCGACGACCCGAATCTGCTCACCTGGAACCGGTTCCTCAACATCAGTGGTGAGAACCGCCGTCCGGTCTCGCTCGACATCTCGTGGGGCTCCAGCCTGCAGTTGCTGTCGCGGGACAAGGCGTGGTCCTGCCGGGACACCGGTGTCAGGCGAGCCACCTGCACAACGAACAGTTACACCACGAAGTTCAACTCGCAGTGGAGAGCATGGCCGGGGGGCAGCGCCGCCAGCCACCAGTTCACCGTGCACGCCCGGGCTTTCGGTCGCGAGGACACCGACATCGGGCAGATTCCGCGGCTGTTGCCACTCGGCTAACTCGGTTGCGGCCGTCGTTATTCTTGGGTTGTTCGCGCTGACGGAACCAAGTAGCGCCGTACACCACGTCAGAGAGAGTCGCCGGCAGCTGGGAAGGCGATGCGTGGAGCGGTGGCGAAGACACTCCTGAGCGAATGCACGGCAAGAGGCCGGATCCACCCCGATCCGGTGAAGGTGTGGTGGCACCGCGAGATCCCCTTCGCCCACACCTCCGGGGTACGAGACACAACCTGGAGGTGACAACAGCGATGCGCATTCTCAGCCATGAGATCCCCTCAGCAGTGGGCCAGACCGTCACGGTGGCCGGCTGGGTGCACCGAAGACGACGGCTCGCCGCCGTCGGTTTCCTGATCCTGCGCGACCGGTCCGGCCTGAGCCAGATCGTCGTGAAGGCGCCGGAAACCCAAGCGCAGTTGGACGAACTCGGCGAGGAGACCGTCGTTCAGGTGACCGGTACGGTCGCCGCCAACCCGCAGGCGCCGGGCGGAGTGGAGATCGTCGACCCGGTCATCTCGCCGCTGACCGAACCGGCGCAGACGCCGCCGATCGAGCTGTGGCGACCGACGGTCGGCGCCGGACTGCCCGTCGTACTGGACAACGCGCCGGTCGCTCTGCGGCACCCGGCGGTCCGGGCCGGGTGGGAGATCGCGGCCGCGGCGTTGTATGGGTTCCGTACCGCGTTGGACAGTCTCGGTTTCACCGAGATCCAGACGCCGAAGATCGTCGGTACGGCGACCGAGTCCGGGGCCAACGTGTTCGCGCTGGACTACTTCGGCGGGCCGGCGTACCTGGCGCAGTCGCCGCAGTTCTACAAGCAGACGATGGTCGGGGTGTTCGAGCGGGTCTTCGAGGTCGGTCCGGTGTTCCGGGCGGAGCCGCATGACACGGTCCGGCACCTGGCCGAGTACGTCTCGCTGGACGCGGAGCTCGGGTTCATCCGCGACCATCGCGACGTTCTCGCCGTACTGCGTTCAGCCATCGCGGGCATGCTTGCTGCTGTCGGCGAGCGGGCCGCCTCGGCGGTGGAGCGGCTCGGTGTGACGTTGCCCGAGATCCCGGTCGACATGCCGGTGTTGCACTTCAGCGAGGCGTTGAAGATCGCGGGTGCGGACCCGGACGAGCCGGACCTCGCGCCCGCCGACGAACGGGCGATCGGCGAGTGGGCGCTGCGGGAGCACGGCAGCGACTTCGTCGCGGTCGAGGGGTATCCGATGGTGAAGCGCCCGTTCTACACGCATCCGCAGCCGTCGGACCTGCACTGGTCGAACTCGTTCGACCTGCTGTTCCGCGGCATGGAGCTGGTGACGGGTGGGCAGCGGCTGCATCAGTACTCCGACTATGTCGCCGCGTTGTCGGCACGCGGTGAGTCGGCGGAGTCGTACAGCTCGTACCTGCAGGCGTTCAAGCACGGCATGCCGCCGCATGGCGGGTTCGCGATCGGCCTCGAGCGGTTCGTCGCGCGGCTGACCGGCGCGGAGAACGTCCGCGAGGTCACGCTGTTCCCTCGCGACCTGCACCGCTTGACGCCTTGACCCATTCGGGCTGCGGGCCTCCTCCTCGGGATGAGGAGGCCCGCTGGAAAATGCTCCATGCATGATGGGCGCATGGTGAGTGAGGTGGAGCGGAAGGTCCTGGCCGCGGTGGACGATGAGCGGATCGTCGAGGAGCTGCGGGAGTTGGTGCGGGTTCCGAGTGTCGACGGTACGGCGGCCGAGAGCGACGTCCAAGCCTGGTGCGCGCGGCGGCTGACCGAGCTCGGGCTTGCCGTTGATCATTGGCGGATCGATCTGGCGGCGGTGACTGCGGACCCGTCGTTTCCGGGGATGGAGGTCGAGCGGGCCGAGGCGTGGGGGTGTGTCGGCGTGCTGGGTGGCTCCGGTACGCCGGGGTTGATCCTCAACGGGCATGTGGATGTGGTGCCGCCGGGTGATCTGGACCCGTGGCCGGACCGGGATCCGTTTTCGGCGCGGGTCGCGGACGGGGTCATGTGGGGGCGTGGTAGACATGAAGGGCGGCGTCGCCGCGATCTTCGGCGCGGTCGCCGCGGTCGTTGCCTCGGGCATCCGGTTGCGCAAACCACTGGCCGTGCACACGGTGATCGGCGAGGAGGACGGTGGGGTCGGCTCGTTCGCGACGCTGCGACGCGGTCACACCGGCGAGGCGTGCTTGATCGCCGAGCCGACCGCAGGTTGCGTCATCCCCGCCAACGCGGGCTCGCTGACCTTCCGGCTGGAGGTCCCTGGGCTGGCGACGCACGGCTCGACCCGGACGCGTGGGGTGAGCGCGATCGAGAAGTTCGTCGTGATCCAGTCCGCGCTCCAGGCGCTGGAGGCCGAACGCAACCGTGATCCGCACCCGCTGCTGGCGCACCTCGACCTGGCGAACCCGCTCTCCGTCGGCAGGATCGAGGCGGGCGAGTGGGCCAGCACCGTTCCGGACCTGCTCATCGCCGAAGGTCGGTACGGCGTACGCCTCGGCGAACCGATCACCAACGCCCGCGAAGTCTTCGAGTCAGCCATCGCCGAAGCCTGCGCCAAGGACGCCTGGCTCCGCGACCACCCGGTCAAGGTCAGCTGGCCGGGTGGCGCCTTCGCCTCGGGTGTCCTGCCTGACGACGACCCGCTGCTCCCCGCCACCGTCCAGGCCGCAACGGATGCCGGCGTACGCACCCCCGAGGTGAAGGGCGCTCCGTACGGCTCGGACCTCAGGCAGTACGCCGGTGCAGGTATCCCCACCCTCCAGTACGGCCCAGGCGACGTCCGCTACGCCCACGCCACCGACGAGCACGTGCGACTTGCCGACGTCCTCCACGCCGCCCGTACCTACGCCCTGCTCGCCGTCCGCCGCTGCGGCTAAGACGGCTCCACCAGCCGCTGCAAAGCCGCTCGCCCTGCGGGACCCCAGGTCGGCTTGCCGCCCGGGAGGCCTCGATCGCCCGCGTCACCGATCGAGATCAGGGCGAGGGCTTTGCCCGCGGCCCAGCCGCGGGCGCGGGTGATCGTGGCGTCGTCCGGCGCGTACACGTCGAAGAAGCGCTCGGCCGCGCCGTCGGGGAGCAACACCCACGCGGCGGCCAGATCGGTGGCGGGATCGCCCACGCACATGTCGCCGAAGTCGATCACACCGGTGAGCATGCCGTCCGCGACGACGACATTCGCGGGATGCAGATCGGCGTGCAGCCACACCGGCGGACCGGTCCACTCCGGCGCGGCGACAGCCTCGTCCCAGATCTTGCGCAAGGCAACGGGTGCATCCGCGGCGAGCTCGAGATTCCAGAGCGGAACACCGCGGTCCGGGCTGGTCGGTGCGTCCTCGGGCGCCTCCACGTGCAGCGCTCGCAGGAACACGGCCAAGGTTTCGGCCGACTGCTCGTCGCTGATCGGCGTACGGTCGGCCGGCTCGCCGCCCACCCAGGTTGTCACCAGCCACGTGTAAGGGAAGCGCTCGGTCGGTTCGCCCATCCGCTGCGGCATCGGGACCGGCAAGGGCAGCCGTGGCGCGAGCTCGGCCAGCCAGCGGTACTCCTTGCGCAGCAGCTCCGGCCCGCGTTCGGTCCGAGGCAACCGCACAGCGAGCTCGTCCCCGAGTCGCCACATCTGGTTGTCCCAGCCGCCGACGACCTGCTTCAGCGGCAGCTCGGCCAGGTCGGGATGTTGTTCCTGCAACAGGCTCCGCACCAGGTCTTCGTCCATGGAGCGTCAGACGCGTCACAACAGCGCGGGGTTGGGAATAGGGCCGGAATGTGTCGAGTTGCGGGGAGGTATGCGTATTGATGTGTGGTCCGACGTGGTCTGTCCGTGGTGCTACATCGGCAAGCGGCGGCTGGAGCAGGCGCTGGCGGAGAGCGGGGATGCCGCCCAGATCGTCTGGCACAGCTTCCAGCTCGATCCGTCGTCGACCAACGACGACCCCAGGGACCTCGCGACACGGCTCGGCGAGAAGTACGGACGCGGCCGTGAGTGGGGCCTGCAGGCCAACGCTCACGTGACGGAGCTCGCGGCCGAGCTCGGGCTGGAGTACAACCTCGACAAGGCCAAGGCCGCCAACACCGTCGACGCGCATCGCCTGCTGCACCTGGCTCGCGAGCTGGTCGAGGCCGGTGAGGTACCGGCCGACACGCAGGACCGCCTGAAGGAGCGCCTCCTCAAGGCGTACTTCACCGACGCTCTCCCCGTCGGCGACCACGCGACCCTCGCCTCCCTCGCGGAGGAAGTGGGTCTGCCGTCCGACCGTGTCGCTGACGTTCTCGCGAGTACGACGTACGCCGAAGAGGTGGCGGCGGATCAGGCACAAGCGCTGGCGTACGGCGCTAACGGTGTGCCGTTCTTCGTGATCGACGAGAAGTACGGCGTGAGCGGCGCCCAGCCGGTCGAGGTGTTCCGCGAGGCGCTGCGCCGGGCCAACGCCGACCGCAAGCCCGTCACGCTCGTCACCGCGCCCGGCGCCACCGACGACCCCACCTGCGGCCCCGACGGCTGCCCCATCTGACGAACCGCCAGCGCGCATTTGGTGGGTTGACCCACCTGCTTGTGGGTTCACCACCCTGATTCCGGGTGGTGAACCCACAATTTCGTGGGCTGACCCCCGAGATCGGGGTCCGGGCGGCGGGTGTTGGGGAGTTGGGCGGCTGGGTACCGGGAGTCGTACGGAACGTGGTGTATGAAGGAGG
>WNGA01015688.1_pt1 | contig 15213 bp, 12 predicted proteins | sample 5400061 | NCBI WGS metagenome assembly WNGA01 (sample SAMN13153366, study PRJNA577476) | soil metagenome | isolation source: 100 cm soil or saprolite under grassland replicate 2 | place: USA:California | collected 2016-06-15
CACGGACGCACGAGGCCCCGCTCAGCGCGGACCGGCCGCCGTCGGGGCAGACGGTCAGCAACCAGGTCGGCCGGATGCCGCTGCTCGATGACGACCATCCCTATCTGATCGTTGCTCGCGGCACCGACTTCCACGGGGTCCGCTTCACGGTGGTGGTGGCCTCGTCGCTGGAGACCCAGCGTGAGACGGTGGCTACTGTCACTACCTATCTGCTGATCGGCATCCCGGTGCTGCTGGCCCTGGTCGGTGTGGCGACCTGGGTGCTGGTCGGGCGGGCGCTGCGGCCGGTGGAGCAGATCAGGGCCCGGGTGCACGGGCTCGACGTCGAGCAGTTGGCCGAGCGGGTCCCGGTGCCTGCTGCCGAGGACGAGATCGCACGGCTGGCGGTGACGATGAACGAGATGCTGGACCGGCTGCAGTCCGGCCAGGAGACGCAGCGCCGGTTTGTGGCCGACGCCAGCCACGAGCTGCGCTCGCCGATCGCCAGCCTGACGGCCGCGCTGGACGTGATCAGTGCCGACCCCACCGGCCGGTCCGCCTTCGAGCTGCACCAGGTGATGCAGGCCGAGACGGAGCGAATGCGCAGACTGGTCGAGGATCTGCTCCTGCTGGCCAAGGCCGACGACACCGGCCTGCAGATCCAGCGCACCGACGTGGATCTTGACGACCTGGTCGACGCCGAACTCCGGCGGTTGCGGAGTGCGGGCGGTCCCGAGATCGAGGGCGTCGTACCGGCTGTCCGGATCTCCGGTGACGCGGCCAAGCTGAGCCAGGTGATCCGGAACCTCGCGGACAACGCGGTCCGGGCGGCCCGGAGCAAGGTGCGCTTCACACTGGCCGAACACGCCGGTACGGCGACGGTCGTGGTGGAGGACGACGGGGAGGGGATTCCGGAGTCCGAGCGAGCCAGGGTGTTCGAGCGGTTCGTCCGGCTGGACGCGAGCCGGGACCGCGGCAGCGGTGGTTCTGGGCTCGGCCTCGCGATTGTCCGGGAGGTGGTCCGCGGCCACGGCGGCACTGTGGACGTGAGCGTGTCGCCGCTCGGGGGTGCCCGGTTCGTGGTCAGTCTGCCGGTGGGGCAGGTACCGGCTCCGGTATCCGCCGGGTGAGGTAGCCCATCGTCACCACGACGCTCAGCCGCCTTCGCTGTCGAGCCGGTATCCCATCCCGCGGACTGTCTCGATCGCGCGCCGGTTGAAGGGGGTGTCCAGTTTGAGCCGTAGGTATCGGATGTAGACCTCGACCACGTTCGGGTCGCCGTCGAAGGCCGGGTCCCAGACGCTCTCCAGGATCTCCATCTTGTTGACGGTGTCGCCGCGGTGTCGCATCAGGAACTCCAGCAGGCCGTACTCGCGCGGGGTGAGCACGATCTCCTGACCGGCCCGCTCGACCCGCCGCCGCGCCGGGTCGAGGGTCAGGTCACCGGCCACCATGACCACCGGACGTTCGGGTCCGCCGCGACGGATCAGGGCGCGTAGCCGGGCGACCAGGACGAGGAAACTGAATGGCTTGGTCAGATAGTCGTCCGCGCCGAGGTCGAACGCGTCGGTCTGGTCGTACTCGCCGTCCTTGGCGGTCAGCATCAGCACCGGTGTCCAGACACCACGCTCGCGGAGCTGCTCGAGCACCTTGTACCCGTTCAGCTTCGGCAGCATGATGTCGAGCACGATCACGTCGTAGTTGTTCTCCGTCGCGGCCCAGACGGCGTCCTCGCCGTTGTGCACGAGCTCGACCACGAACCCGGCGTCGGTGAGCCCACGGCGGACCGTATCGGCCAGCCGGACCTCGTCCTCCACCATCAACACCCGCATAGCCCCAGTGTCACCGAGTGCGCTGAGAATCAGCTGAGTGGCTCTGGTCAGCGCCCGTTCAGGGTGGCGAAGAGGTCGGTGGCCGGCCTGGAGGCGGACCGGCCGTGTTCGACGAACCATTCGTGGCCGAGGAGCCGGCGGAAGAGCCATGGTGGGAGTTTGAGGAGCAGCGACAGGGTGCGGGCGCCTTCGTCGGAGCTGGTCTGGCTCACGTGGGCTTCGAGCGCGCGGCGCTTGGCTTCGGCGTACGGGCGGACGTCGATGCGGTGGGTGAGATCTTCGCGCGCGGTGTAGGCGGTGTCGTAGTCGGCGGCGTGGACGTCGGGCAGCACGCCGGGCAGCGCCTCGACGATCCGGATCAGGCGGCGGATCAGGGTCCGGTCGATCGTTGCCTCCAGCACCAACGGAGTGCCGGCGAGCCTCGCCGCGTAAAGCCCTGCAGTGTGGACCTGCCGATGGTCCGGGTGGCCGTAGCCGCCGGCCGGGTCGTAGATCGTCAGTGCGTCGGCTTCTTCCTCCCGCAGAAGCTCGGCCAGCGGTGCGGCCGCTTCCATGGCCGGAAGTTGGCTGAAGCTGCCTAATCGGGCCGGCTTCGATCGGTGCCAGCCGGAGTCGGGAAAGCCGAAGCGGACGACACGTGCGCACCCGAGAGCGGCGGCTGAGCGTTCGAGTTCGTCCCTGCGACGTCCCGCGAGGCCGGAGCGGAAGACGGAGGCCGCGGCTCCCGCTTCACCGTCGGTGGCAACCGCCAGTACGACGCGGTGTCCCTCCGCGGCGGCACGGGCCAGTGTGCCCCCCATCAACAGCGCTTCGTCGTCGGGATGCGCGTGGAACGACACCAGTGTGAACGGTGGCACTTGCTGAGCATCGCATAGCGATCCGGGCCGGCCCAGCGGCTCTCAGCGCCCTCTCAGCGACCTCCTTCCACGATGGCCGGGTGGCAACGGTCACGGAAGGAGATCGTCGGGTGAGAACGGCCGGCAGGCCTCGGCGAATGGTTGTCTCGGTACTCACGGGCATCGCGACAGCAGCGCTGGTCGTGCTGCTCCCGCGTGCCGTCGGCACCAGTTGGGCGCCGGTCGCTGTGGTCCTCGGCCGGGTCTCGGTTCCCGGCTTGGCGGCGCTGGCGGTCGTGTGGATCACCGGACTGTGGGCGCATTCGTTCGTACTCGCGGCCTCACTGCCGGGGCTGACGAAACGCCGCGGGCTGACGCTCAACCTGACCGGTAGCGCGGTCTCGAACGTGCTGCCGCTGGGTGGCGCGGCGGGGACCGGGCTGAACTTCGCGATGACGCGCCGCTGGGGATTCACCTCGGCAGCGTTCGGAGGCTTCCTCGCGGTCAGCACGCTGGTGAACGTGATGGCGAAGCTGGGCGTGGTCGCCGTAGCGCTCGCTCTCACGCCGATCGCACACAGCGCCACCGCGCTGCCGATCGGCCGGACCGGTCTGCTGCTGGTCCCGGTGACCGTCGTGTTGGCGGCCGTCGTCTGGTTCCTCGCCAGCTCGGAGGTCGCCGCGGTCACCGGCGGCTGGCTGGACCGGCTGATCGGTATGTTCCGGCGCCGATCCGCCCTGGCGACATCCCTGCCGCAGCTCAGGGCCTCGGTGCTGCGAGTGTTCCGTGGCGGATGGCGACCGCTGGCGCTCGGCATGTCCGGCTACGTGCTGCTGCAGCTGGCGCTGCTGTGGTTGTGCTTCCGGCTGCTCGGTGTGTCACTTGGTCTGCCCGTCCTGATCACCGGGCTGGCTGTCGAACGGCTCCTCACATTGATCCCGATCACGCCCGGCGGCGCCGGGGTCGTCGAAGTCGGGACGACGGCGGCCCTGGTGGCGCTCGGCGGTGATCCGGCCGCCGTCGCGGCGGGGTTGTTGCTGTACCGCGGATTCACCTACCTGCTGGAGATCCCGGTCGGTGGGGTGACGCTGGGAATCTGGCTGCTACGGGACCGTCGGCGTACGGCGGTGGCTGCGTGAGAATCGCACTGGTCAGCGACTGCTATCTGCCGCGGCTGGGTGGGATCGAACTGCACGTCCACGATCTCGCGCTCCAGCTGCGCCGGGCAGGGCATTTCGTCACCGTGTTCACCGTCACGGACGCGCTCGCGCCGGCAGGCGATGTCCCGGTGGTACGCCTGCCGGCGGTCGCTGCGTTGCCGACGGCAACCGATTTGCTGCGCCGAGGGCTGTCCGGAAACTACGACATTGTCCACGCGCATCTGTCGCTGTTCTCGCCGCTGGCTTGGAGCGCGACCCGGATCGCCGCCGCCGAAGGCATGCCGGCGATCGTCACGATGCACTCACTGCCGGCGGCCGGGGGTCTGTTCGCGCCTTCGCTGCTGGCTCGCCTGGATCGCGGATTCGGGCCGAGTGTGCGGTGGACCGCGGTCAGTGAGGTGGTTGCGAATTTCCTCCGCCAAGCCCTGCCGGCTCGGACTGTCGACGTACTGCACAACGGCATCGATCCGGCGCCCTGGCGGCAGCCTGAGCGGCAGGAACACGCGCTGACCGTGGTGAGCACCATGCGGCTCACCCGCCGGAAGCGCCCGGCAGCGTTGCTCCGCACGTTGGCGGATGTCCGCGAACAGCTTCCAGCCGACATCCCGCTGAGGGCTGTCGTGGTCGGCGCCGGCCCGCAGGCTGCCGCGCTGACCCGGTTCGTTCGGCAGCGGAGAATGGGCTGGGTGGAGCTGCCGGGCCGCCTCACACGGTTCGAGATCCAACAGCTCTACGCAGTGGCCGACGTCTACCTGGCCCCGGCCGGGCTGGAGTCGTTCGGCGTCGCCGCGCTGGAGGCTCGTTGCGCCGGGCTCGCCGTGGTGGCGATGGCATCGGGCGGGGTCGGCGAGTTCGTCCGGCCCGGCGTGGAGGGGTTCCTGGTGGACAGCGACCGGGCGATGGCCGACGTCACCACCGGCCTGCTGACGAGTCGGCGCAGGTTGCGCGAAGTCCAGGAACACAACAGGCTCACCGACCCGGTGATGACCTGGGACGCGGTGGTCGCCGCCCATCTGCGCGCCTACCGCTGGGCTCAGCCGGTTGTCAGCGACAACGTCCGAGCGCCGACTGTGACGGACGTCCCGACGATCGTGGAGCTTGCCCGATGAATGTGCTCGACGCTCGTCAGCGGAAGATGCCGGTGTGGCCGAGTGAGTAGCGCCCCGGCTGCGGGAAGACCGCCAGTCCATGGGGACCGTTTCCGACCCTGATCCGGGCCAGCAGCTTCCCGGTCGCCAGTTGGATGGCGTACACGACGCCGTGGTAGCGGCCGGAGACCCACAGCACGGTCCCGTCCGGCGAGACGCCGCCCATGTCCGGGCTGCCGCCACCGGGAATCCGCCACTTGGCGACCAGCCTGTGGGTAGCGAAGTCGAGCAGGGAGATCGAGCCCTCGTCCCGGTTGGTGATGATCAGCTGCCGGGAGTCGCGGGTGACGTACAGGCCGTGTGCGCCCTTGCCGGTGGAGACGAAACCCCGGAGGGTGAACTGTCGCGCGGACAGTAGCCAGACGCCGTCGCTCATCATGTCGGCGATGTAGTAGAGCTGCCCGTCGGGCGACAATTTGACGTCCTGCGGCATCGGGGGCATCTTGCCCGGACGGGTGGGCAACCGCAGGACCCGCAGTACGCGCTCGCCGGCGGTATCGACCAGCAGCAGCTGACCGGAGAACTCGCACGACACCACGAACGTCTTGCCGTCCGCCGCGAAGTCCGCGTGGTTCACCCCGGCGCAGGGCACCGGCAGCGTCTTCTGGACCGCCATCGTGTGCGGGTCGAGGAACACCAACTGTCGGTCCGCGGAGGCCATCACGACCGCGTGCTTGCCGTCCGGCGTGAAGTAGAGGTTGTACGGATCGCGGACGGCGATGGGCCGTCCCGGGAGTCCTGTCCGGGGGTCGATCGGGGTCAGGCTGTTCCCGAGGTCGTTGTTCACCCACAGGGTGCGCAGATCGTACGACGGTACGACGTGCTGCGGTTCGTGGCCGACCCGGAAGGTCCGCAGCACCTTGAAGGTCCGGGGATCGATCTCGGTGACGGTGTCGCTCTTGCTGTTCGGTACGTAGATGCGTTCCGGTATCCCGCGGACGGCTGGTGCGAGTAGACCCGGCCGGTCCGCTGCCCAGACGTCGGTGGGGGACAGCGGTGCGGGCATCCCCGGCACTCGGTCAGTGTCACGGGCTGCAGCCGCTTGGCAGACAGCCCGGCCAGGATCGCGGGCAACGCCTCGATGGTGACCGGGTGGCCGAGGTGCAGGCTGACGATCGAACCTGGTTTCACGGTGTCCAGGACGGCTCGTCGTACGGTCGTGGCGTCGGGGTCCTTCCAATCCAGGCCGTCGACGTCGTAGGAAACGCAGGTGCCGTAGCCGGCCGCGGTGGCGGCGGCACGGATCAACGGTGTCGTCTGCTGAGTGCCGGACGCGCGGAACCAGCGTCCCGGAGAGCCCGCCGTACGACGTAGTACTGCCGCGCAGTCGGCGACTTCGCGGTGGGCCTCGGGCGCTGCCAGTCGCCTCATCGGTTTGTGGTGCATCGTGTGGTTGCCCAGGTCGTGGTTGCCCCGCAGGATCCGTCGCGCCATCTCTGGATGGCCCACGAGCCAGGTACCCACGACGAAGACGCTGATCCGCGCTTCGGCCCGCTCGATCTGGTCGAGGAGCGTGCGGGCGAGGGCGGGGTCACCGTTGCCGTGGAAGGTCAACGCGACCTTGGGGACCGACCGTGGACCGTGGCCCACCTCGACTGCGGCCTGTCTCGGCACGTCGGGCGACTCGGAGGCCGATGGTTCGGCTGAAGGGGTGGTGGAGCCGTCCGTGACGGTGCTCGGTGGCGCGGTCGCTTCGTGCTGGTCGGTGCAACCGGCCGCCGTCGCGCCGCCCAGCGCCGCCAGGGTCGAGCGCAGCAGGGTCCGCCGGTTCACAGCCATGAGCCGAAAGTACAAAAGCCAAGCTGAGAGGTAGCCGAGACCGCTGGTCGGTGGTCGAAACGGGTACCCGGACTGCCAGCCGACGCACAGCCGATTCACAGGAAACCCTCAAAGCACGGTTCAATCCGAGAAAGTTGCTCGAGTGCTGAACCTTTCGGCCGATGTCGTCGTTTGACCCGGTATCCGCCCCGGACTTGACGGGTCGGGTAGAAAGCAAAGAAGCAAAGCGTTCAACTACTTCGACCGGCAGGCTCTTGGAGGTCCAGATTCATGAGCGATGACACGATGGCACCAACCACCCCGGCAGCGAGCCCCGAGGCGACTCCGGCGGCCGACGCGCTGCGCGACCGGCGGTCGGTCCTCCGGTGCGCGGCGATGGTCGCGCTCGCGGGTGCCAGTGCGCCGCTGCTCGCCGCCTGTGGCGGTAGCGACGAGGCCGGCAGCGGCAGCAGTTCGGCTCCGGCGAGCACCGCGCCGACCTCGGCCGCCAGTTCGGCGCCGTCGTCGAGCGCGTCCGCGACGAGCGGCAGCGGGGGAACGGTGCTCGGCCCGGTGGCCGACGTACCGGTCGGCGGCGGGAAGGTGTTCACCGACGCCAAGGTCGTGGTGACCCAGCCGACCGCGGGCAAGTTCAAGGGCTTCTCCGCGATCTGCACCCACCAGGGCAACCCGGTCGGCTCGGTGGAGGGCGGCCAGATCGTCTGCCCGTTCCACAACAGCCACTTCAGCATCACCGACGGCAGCCCGGTCAGTGGCCCGGCGCAGACGCCCCTCCCGGCGGTGAACGTCGCCGTCCAGGGCAGCAACATCGTCCAGTCGGCCTGAGCACCCACACAGCCTGAGCACTGACACAGACACGGGGAAGAGCCCGGCCGTCGGGGTGGCCGGGCTCTTCGCTTCTGTGGATCAGTGCTGTGCCTGATCCACCTTGCCCACGAACAGCAGCTTGTTCGGCGAACCTGTGCCGGGGTCGCCGACCTTGTCCGGTGTCGATGCGGCGACCAACGCGGCCGCGACATCAGCCGGCTTCGCGTCCGGGTGGTCGGCCAGGTAGAGCGCGATGCCCCCGGCCACGTGCGGCGTCGCCATCGACGTACCGCTCATCTTGGCCGTCGCGTCCGGGTCGGTGATGCCGACTGACGTGATGTCGACACCCGGCGCGAACAGGTCGACGCACTTGCCGAAGTTCGAGAACGACGCCTTCTTGTCCTGGTCGTCGGTCGCCCCGACGGTGATCGCCGACGGCTCCTTGGCCGGCGAGCCCTCACAGGCGTCCGCACTCTCGTTGCCGGCGGCAACGGCGTACGTGACGCCGGAGTCGACCGACGCCTTCACCGCCGCGTCGAGCGCGTCGTCCGCGCCGCCGCCGAGGCTCATGTTGGCGACCGCGGGCTTCTTCGCGTTCTTGGTCACCCAGTCGATGCCGGCCACCACAGACTCGGTCGAGCCGGAGCCCTTGCAGTCGAGCACCCGGACCCCGAAGACCTTGGCGCCCTTGGCGAGACCGTACGTCGTACCGGCGATGGTGCCGGCCACGTGACTGCCGTGTCCCATGCAGTCGACGCCGTTCTGGCCGTCGCCGACGGTGTCGGTGCCGACCGCGGCGCGGTCGCCGAAGTCCTTGTGGGCGGCGTAGATCCCGGTGTCGATGACGTAGACGTTGACGTTCTCGGCCGTGGTGGCGGCCTCGTACTTCTTGTCGAGCGGCAGGTCACGTTGGTCGCTGCGATCAAGGCCCCACGGCGGGTCGTCCTGGCTGACGGTGATCTTCTGGTTCTGCTGGACGAACGCAACCCGCGAGTCCTTGGCGAGCTTCTTCGCCTGGTCCTCGCTCATCGTCGCCGAGAAGCCCTTGATCGCGGCGTCGTACTGCTTGCGGACCTTGACGTCGTACGACGATGCCAGCTTCTGGTTGGCCGCTCGGGTCTCGGCCTGCGAGTGCTGGTCTTTGAGTACGACGATGTAGCTGCCAGGGATCGCGTTGGCGCTGCCGGCACCGCGGATCGTCACCGGGGCCTGCTGCGACGCGTCACTGCCGACGGCTGTGGCGACGATCCCGGTGACGGCGACCGCGGACGCCGCGAGCGCTCCCAGCACGGCGCGCGGTTTTCGCATGGATGGGGACATGGGCGGATCTCCCTCGAGTCAGCGCAAGGCCCTGTTGCCTCACGCAAAGGTCCTGCGCCCTCTACCCTGAGTCACACGCTATGCACCGCGCTCATCCCAACCAGGGGTCAAACGGGGTTTATGAGGCAAGCCGCAACACGACCGCAACGACTCAGCCGTTTTGCCGGGCCTGGTGATGGGAGTGCTTCCGTACGGCGAAGTCGTACGCCTCGGCCAGCAACGGCGTGAGGGGTTCGGAGTGCGACGGCACGACGATGCAGACCCAGTGCTGCGACGCATAGAACGGATGCGGCATCAGTTTGTCGCGCTCGGCATAGTCATGACCGGAGTCCAGCACCCAGTTCTCATCCCGCTCGGTCGGAACCGGGCCGAACAACGAGGTGTACGTCGCCTTCGTCAGGCCGAGGTTGAGTCGCCAGGCATCCGGCTCGTCGAGCCGCGACACCTTCTCGTAGTGGTCGCCGGTGACGATGGTGGCGAAGGGGTGCTGGCGTTCCGGCGGCAGGTCGCCGTCCGGGTCGTACAGATAGAACAGGTCGCCGTAGCCCTCGGTCCGCCGCACCCCGTCGTACTGCTGGATCAGCCGGTCCATCTCGTCGACAGTCATGACTTCAAGTGTGTCATTGAAGCCCCTGTAGAGACTTTGCTCGGATTCCGGGTTTGTCCGTGCGGCGAACTAGGGTGGTTTTCGTGGCTGATCCGTCCTCCTACCGTCCCGCTCCCGGGTCGATTCCCGACTCGCCTGGTGTCTACCGCTTCAGCGATGCCGCCGGGCGGGTGATCTACGTCGGCAAGGCGAAGAACCTGCGGGCCCGGCTGTCGTCGTACTTCCAGGATCTGGTCAACCTGCACCCGCGCACCCAGGCGATGGTGACGACGGCCGCCAAGGTCGAGTGGACCGTGGTCGCCTCCGAGGTCGAGTCGCTGCAGCTGGAGTACTCCTGGATCAAGGAGTTCGACCCGCGCTTCAACGTGAAGTACCGCGACGACAAGTCGTATCCGTGGCTCGCGATCACGCTCGACGAGGAGTACCCGCGGGTGATGGTCGGCCGCGGCCAGAAGAAGAAGGGCGTCAAGTACTTCGGTCCCTACAGCCACGCCTGGGCGATCCGCGAGACCGTCGACCTGCTGCTCCGCGTCTTCCCGATGCGCTCGTGCAGCAAGGGGGTTTTCAACCGGCACCGCCAGATCGGCCGGCCCTGCCTGCTCGGGTACATCGGCAAGTGCGCCGCGCCCTGCACCGGCCAGGTGAGCCAGGAAGAGCACCGCAAGATCGTCGACGATTTTGCCGCATTTCTTTCTGGCCAGACCGCGACGTACGTGCGCCGGCTGGAGAAGGAGATGAAGGCGGCCGCGGCCGAGCTCGAGTACGAGCGGGCCGCGAAGATCCGCGACGACCTGGCCGCGCTGGAAAAGGCACTGGCCAAGAACGCGGTCGTCCTCGGCGACGGCACCGACACCGACGTGATCGCGCTGAGCGAGGACCCGCTCGAGGTCGCGGTCCAGATCTTCTACGTCCGCGGCGGCCGGATCCGCGGTGAGCGCGGCTGGATCGCCGACAAAGCCGACGGTACGGCGACCACCGGCGACCTGGTCTCACGGTTCATCCAGCAGACGTACGCCGGTGATTCGGGCGACGCGATCCCGCGCGAGATCCTGGTGCCGACCGTGCCGGAGGACGTGGACGCGTTGACCGAGTGGCTGTCCGAGTTGCGCGGCTCCAAGGTCTTCATCCGGGTCCCGCAGCGCGGCGACAAGAAGGCGCTGATGGAGACCGTCGAGCGGAACGCGCTGCAGACGCTCACGATGCACAAGACCAAGCGGGCCAGCGATCTGACCACCCGGAACCTCGCCCTGGAGGAGATCCAGGCCGCGCTCGACCTGCCCGAGGCGCCGCTGCGGCTGGAGTGCTACGACGTGTCGAACCTGCAGGGCACCGAGGTTGTCGCGTCCATGGTCGTGTTCGAGGACGGTCTGCCGCGGAAGAGCGAGTACCGGCGGTTCGTGATCAGGGGCGTCGAGGGTCAGAACGATGTCGCCTCGATCGCCGAGGTGCTGACCCGGCGGTTCAAGCGGCTGCTGGACGAACGGGCCGCCGTACCGGACGACGAGGATCCGGCGGCGAACCTGATCGATCCGGAGACCGGGCGGGCACGGAAGTTTTCGTATGCGCCTGGATTGGTCGTCGTCGACGGTGGTCCGCCACAGGTCGCGGCCGCGCGACAAGCGCTGGACGAGCTCGGTCTCGGCGACATCCCGGTCTGCGGGCTGGCCAAGCGACTCGAGGAGGTGTGGCTGCCGGACGAGGAGGACCCGGTCATCTTCTCCCGCACGTCGGAGGGTCTCTATCTGCTCCAGCGACTGCGTGACGAGGCACACCGATTCGCCATCACCCACCACCGCAGTCGGCGGTCCAAGTCGATGGTGGAGAGCGTCCTGGACGAGGTCACAGGTCTCGGCGAGGTACGGCGCAAGACGCTGCTCCGGCATTTCGGCTCGCTGAAGAAGTTGCGCCAGGCCACCATCGACGAGGTGGCCGCGCTGCCCGGTTTCGGTCGCCGTACGGCGGAGTCCGTCGTACTCGCGGTGAACGCTGCGGCAACGAAGGCCGAAGCCGGCCGGGCGCCGTCGGTGAACATGGCCACCGGCGAGATACTGGACGACGACGTGCCGGCACCGGCCGGTGCGCCTGACGGGGATCCAGGGAGAACTGAAGCTGATGGCTGACTCGAGCGGCAATCTCATCATCGTGTCCGGCATGTCCGGCGCGGGACGGAGCTCGGTCGCGGACGTGCTGGAGGATCTCGGCTGGTTCGTGGTGGACAACCTGCCGCCGATGTTCCTCACCACCATTGTCGAACAGGTCGTCGGCACCGGCGCGGCACCGCGGCTCGCGATCGTGGTCGACGTGCGGACCGGGCTGTTCTTCGACGAGCTGAGCTCGGCCATCCACGACCTGCGGGTGAAGGGATACCGGCCGCTGACGCTGTTCCTGGAGGCGTCGGACGACGTGATCGTGCGCCGGCAGGAGAGCGTGCGCCGGCCGCACCCGCTGCAGGGCGAGGGCCGCCTGCTGGACGGGATCCAGCGCGAGCGCGAGCTGCTCGGCGACATCCGGGCCGGCGCGGACCTGGTCATCGACACCTCGAACATGAACATCCACCAGCTCGCCGCGAAGATCGTGAACGCCTTCGGCGACGAGGAGAACGTCGAGCTGCGGGCGACCGTGGTGTCGTTCGGGTTCAAGTACGGCATCCCGGTGGACGCCGACGTGGTGGCCGACATGCGGTTCATCCCGAACCCGTACTGGCAGCCCGACCTGCGTCCGATGACCGGACAGGACAAGCCTGTGTCAGACTTCGTCCTCGGCCATCCGCTGGCCCAGCAGTTCCTGCAGAACTACGTGGACGTGCTGGACACCCTGCGGACCGGCTACCTGAACGAGGGCAAGCGCTTCGTCACCGTCGCGATCGGCTGCACCGGAGGTAAACACCGCAGCGTCGCGATGGCCGAGGAGATCGCCCGCAGGCTGCGTGAGAAGGGGTCACCGACCTTGGTCGTACACCGGGATCTGGGGCGGGAGTGACGAGGCCTCCCCGGGTCGTCGCTTTGGGCGGTGGGCATGGTCTGGCAGCCTCCCTGTCCGCGCTTCGTCACGTCACGGACCACCTGACCGCGGTCGTCACCGTCGCCGACAACGGCGGTTCGTCCGGCCGCCTGCGCCGTGAGCTCGGCGTACTGCCGCCAGGTGATCTGCGGATGGCGCTGGCCGCGCTCTGCCGCGACGACGAGTGGGGCCGGACGTGGGCCGACGTCTTGCAGCATCGGTTCCGCAGTAACGGTGAACTGCACGATCACGCGGTTGGCAACCTGCTCATCGTGGCGTTGTGGGAGCTGCTCGGCGAGGCAGTCGACGGACTCGACTGGGTGGCCCGGTTGCTCGGTGCGCAAGGCCGGGTGCTGCCGATGTCCGCCGTACCGCTGGACATCACCGCTCGCGTGCTCGGGCTCGATCCCGAGCATCCGGAGGTGATCACCGAGATCCGCGGCCAGGCCGAGGTCGCCACCACCGAGGGCCATGTCGTCGACGTCGCCCTCGACCCGGCGGACCCGCCGGCTTGTCCGGAGGCGTTGGTGGCCATCGCGGAAGCCGACTGGGTGGTGGTCGGTCCGGGTTCGTGGTTCACGTCGGTGATCCCGAATCTGCTGGTCCCGGCGTTGTGCCGTGGTCTGGAGCAGACCAGCGCGCGCCGCGTGCTGACGCTGAACCTGGGGGAGCAGAAGGGCGAGACCGACGGCTTCTCGCCCGAGACCCACCTCGAGGTGCTGGCCGCGCATGCCCCCGACCTCCGGATCGACGTGGTCCTCGCCGACCAGGGCCACGTGCCGGATCCGGCGTCGTTACGCCGTACGGCGGAATCTCTCGGCGCGGACCTGGTGATCGCCGACATCGCCGCCGACGACCGCCAACTGCACCACGCCCCCGACAAACTGGCCAAGGTCTTCCGCGAGATCTTCGCCTAGCGTCACCTGAGGTGCCAGCCCGCTGTAACAGTTTGGGGAGTCTGACTGGCCGATTTGGGTACGTAACCGTCCCCAAAGCGCCTCGATGTCTGCCGGCCGCCCGAGCCGTACTGGTGCGGTCGGTTGGTGAAATAGGCCCAGGGTCTTTGACAGCGGTGGGAGGATGCCTACATGGCGATGACAGCACAGGTGAAGTCCGAGTTGACCAGCATCCAGGTCACGAAGCCCTGTTGCCGCAAGGCCGAGGTGTCGTCCGTACTGCGGTTCGCGGGCGGTTTGCACCTCGTGTCCGGCCGGATCGTCGTCGAAGCCGAACTGGACAGCGGGGCCGCGGCCCGGCGGCTGCGCAAGGACATCGCCGAGATCTTCGGGCACCCGTCGGACGTGGTGGTCATCTCCCCGTCCGGTATCCGTAAGCAGACGAAGTACGTCGTTCGCGTCGTACGTGACGGTGACGCGCTGGCCCGGCAGACCGGGCTGGTCGACAACCGCGGCCGGCCCGTGCGGGGTCTGCCGCCGGCTGTGGTCTCGGGTGCCTCGTGTGACGCGGTCGCAGCTTGGCGTGGGGCATTTCTGGCGCACGGTTCGCTGACCGAGCCGGGGCGGTCGTCCTCGCTCGAGGTGACGTGCCCAGGGCCGGAGGCGGCGCTGGCTCTGGTGGGCGCGGCACGGCGGCTGGGCATCGGGTCGAAGGCGCGCGAGGTCCGCAACGTCGACCGCGTGGTGATCCGCGACGGTGACGCGATCGGCGCGCTGCTGACCCGGCTGGGTGCGCACGAGTCGGTGCTCGCCTGGGAGGAGCGGCGGATGCGCCGCGAGGTCCGCGCTACCGCGAATCGGCTGGCCAACTTCGACGACGCGAACCTGCGCCGTTCCGCGCGCGCCGCGGTCGCGGCTGGTGCGCGGGTCGAGCGGGCTCTGGAGATCCTCGGCGACGACGTACCGGACCACCTGCAGGTGGCGGGCAAGCTACGGCTGGAGCACAAGCAGGCCAGCCTCGAAGAGCTCGGCCAGTTGCACGAGCCGGCCCTCACCAAGGACGCGGTCGCCGGTCGCATCCGCCGCCTGCTCGCCATGGCCGACAAGCGCGCCGCCGACCTCGGCGTCCCCAACACCGAAGCCAACCTCACCCCGGACATGCTCGACCCGGCCTGATCCGCCGAGCGGTGAGCCACAACTGCTGAGCCGCACCGCCGCCACTCATCAAGCACCAACCTCCACGCGCTCGATGCGATGTGCGAGCGTGTGGTCGCGTCGTCGGCCGCGCTTGGTGAGTGGGGGAGATCCGGGCGCCAGGCGAAGGATTTCCCGGTATTTCGGGGTTTTCAGGCCTGATCGATTCCCTTGGGGCTGATGTTCGCGGAGGGTGTGCGTGCCCATTCGCGCACGCCATGTCCCGGACGTGCGCGTCTTCCGCCCAAGGGAGTTCGCATGAAGAGGATCCATCGCGCGGGTCTGGCCGCGACCGCGATCGCCGCGCTGGCCGTCCTGTCCACCACCGTCAACGTGCAGGCCGCCGAACCCGGCGGCCGTGCTGTGTCGCCGATCGCCGCCGCGCGGGCCAACGCCGCCCAGCTCGGTGTGGGTGACTCCGGTGACCTGATCGTCCGCGACGTCGTGATCGACGGCGACGGCAGCAGCCATGTCCGGTTCGACCGCACGTACCAGGGTCTGCCGGTGGTCGGCGGCGACGTCGTCGTACACCAGGACAAGGCCGGGAACGCGCGCTCGTCGTCCGGCGGCGTCGGCAAGCTCAGCCTGTCCACCAAGCCGGCCGTCTCCGCAGCAGTCGCCGGCGCGGCCGCGAAGCAGAAGTCCGGCAAGCAGC
>WNGA01013786.1_pt1 | contig 15207 bp, 13 predicted proteins | sample 5400061 | NCBI WGS metagenome assembly WNGA01 (sample SAMN13153366, study PRJNA577476) | soil metagenome | isolation source: 100 cm soil or saprolite under grassland replicate 2 | place: USA:California | collected 2016-06-15
CGTTTGAGGACTTTGCCGGTGGGGTTGCGGGGGAGTTCGTCGAGGAAGACGACGGTGCGGGGGACTTTGTAGCGGGCGAGATTGTCCTTGACGTGCTGGCGGATGTCATCCTCGGTGATGGCGGAGCCGGGCGCTCGGACGACGAAGGCGCGGAGGGCCTTGCCGAACTCCTCGTCGTCGACGCCGATCACGGCCACGTCGGCGATCTCCGGGTGCGCGATGAGCAGTTCCTCGATCTCCTGCGGGAAGACGTTCTCGCCGCCGGAGACGATCATGTCGTCGTCGCGGCCCTCGACCCACAGCCGCCCGTCGGCGTCCAGGTGGCCGAGGTCGCCGCTGGACATCATGCCGCGGACGATCTCCTTGTTCCGGCCGTCGGTGTAGCCGCCGAACTGGGCCGGGCTCTCGACGAAGATCCGGCCGGTCTCCCCCTGCGGCAGCTCGGCGCCGTCGACGTCCAGGATCCGCACCCGGGTCCCGAACGGGGCCTTGCCGACACTGCCCGGCGCCTCCCGCAGGTCTTCCGGAGTCGCGATCGTCGCGTACGCGCACTCGGTCGAGCCGTACAGGTTGTAGAGCACGTCCCCGAACGCGTCCATCGTCCGCTTCGCCAGCGCGGCCTCGAGCTGCGACCCGGAGCTGGCGATGATCCGCAGCGCGGACAGGTCGCGCGCGTTGATCTCGTCCGCGCCGAGCGCCAGCACCCGCTTCAGCATCACCGGTACGACGACCGCCGCCGCGACCCGGTGCGTCTCCAGGTCGTCGAGGAACACCTTCGGGTCGAAACGCCGGCGTACGACGAGCGGCGCGCCCATGGCGAGCCCGACCAGCGAGGTGAGCAGACCCCAGCCGTGGAACATCGGCGGCGCGACGTACATCGGCCCGTCGTTGCGGAACGGGATCCGCGACAGCAGCCCGCCCGGCAACGCGAGCGACTTCGGCTGCGGACGCGGCGCACCCTTCGGCGTGCCGGTGGTGCCGCTGGTCAGCAGCACCAGCGCGCCGGGCCTGGCCGGCGGCGCCGAGAGCCGGTCGGAGCCGGAGCCGGCCAGTTCCTCCAGCGTCGACGTGGCGCCGTCGGTCCAGGCGAGGTACCGGCCGCGCGGGGCCGGCACGTCCGCGAGCACCGGCTCGAACTCCTCGTCGTACACCAGGACCTCGACGTTCTCGCGTGCGCACACGTCGAGCGCCTGCGGCGCGGAGAAGTCGGTGTTCAGGTAGAGCGCGCGGGCGCCGAGCTTCGCGCAGGCCATCGTGACGTCGACGGCGCCGCGGTGGTTGCGGCACAGGATGCCGATCCGGGCGCCTTCGGCGATGCCCTCGGCGCGCCAGGCGTTCGCGAGCGCATTCGACCGGCCGTCCAGCTCGCCGAAGGTGAGCGAGCCGCGTTCGTCGATCAGGCCGGTCCTGGTCGCGTGGCTGAGCGCGGCCCCGGCCAGGCCGCCGCCGACCGGGCCGAAGCGCCGGAGCGCCTGCAGCCGGGCGGCCATCTTGATCGGCGACTCGACGTGCAGCACGCCGGCCTTCGCCACCTGCCGTACGGCGTCCAGCTCGGTCGCCGCCCGGTATGACAGCTTTCGCAGATCCGTCATCGTGGCGCTCCTGTCACCCCAATTGCGTTCATTCGTCGCATCTTGTGGTTCCTGTGGACAACGCGGTCACGTGACCGCTGGCGTGCGCCTGACCGGTTGTCCACAGGAACCACAAGATGCGACGAATGAACGCCTAGAGTTGGGATTTGTCGTCGCGATGATAGTTACCGGTAGCTCTGCAGGTAAGGCGTCGCCCACGAGTCGAGCGGCCTGGACGCGTTCCTCGCCGCGAACTGACGGGCGTAAGACGCGACTTTCACCGGCACGGCCCGAGACGTGAGACTGTCCCAATGACCACGCCCGCCAGAGCCCGTCGTACCCAGGCCGAGCGCCGGGCCGCGACCCGGGGCGCGCTGCTCGACGCCACCATCGACTGCCTGGTCGAGTACGCCTACGCCGGTGCGACCACCACGCTCATCGCCGAGCGCGCAGGTGTCACCCGCGGCGCGCAGGCGCATCACTTCTCCACCAAGGCCGAGCTGGTCACCGAGGCGCTGCGGCACCTGGCCGCGAGGCTCGGCGACGACTACCGGGACCTGATCGGCCGGACCGGGCGTGGCGACGGGGCGGTCGCGGGGATGCTCGACCGGCTCTGGGAGCTGCACACCGGACCGTTCTTCGCGGCCGCTGTCGAGCTCTGGCTGGCGGCCCGCACCGATCCCGAGCTGCGCAAGCCGTTCGCGGTGCTCGAGGCCGAGGTGCTCGCCGACCTCCGGTCCGCGCTGACCACGGCGTTCCCGGACTTCGCGGCCCGGCCGGCGATCGGCCGGGCACTGTTCACCACGATGGCCGCGATCCGCGGCGTCGCGCTGCTCGTCTACGTGCACGACGCGGACGTCGTAGACAAGGAGTGGCACGTCACCCGCGCGCACCTGGTCGATCTCTGGGCAGCCGAACTCGCCCGCTGAGTCAGGCGGTACGACGTCCCGCCAGGTCGCGGGCGACGAGTTCGGCGATCTGGGCGGTGTTCAGGGCGGCGCCCTTGCGGAGGTTGTCGCCGCAGACGAACAGGTCGAGGGCCTGCGGGTCGTCGAGGGACTTGCGCAGGCGGCCGACCCAGGTCGGGTCGGTGCCGACGACGTCCGCCGGGGTCGGGAACTCGCCCTCGGCCGGGTTGTCGAACAGCAGCACGCCCGGCGCGTCCCGGAGCACCTCGCGGGCCTCGTCGACGTCCACCTCGCGGTTGAACCGCGCGTGCACCGAGAGCGAGTGCGTGGTGATCACCGGCACCCGGACACAGGTCGCGGACACCTTGAGGTGCGGCAGGCCGAGGATCTTGCGGGACTCGTTGCGGACCTTCAGCTCCTCCGACGACCAGCCGCCGTCGCGCAGCGAGCCGGCCCACGGGACCACGTTCAGCGCCAGCGGCGCCGGGAACGGCCCGACGTCGTCGCCGACCACCCGTCGTACGTCGCCAGGGCTGGAGCCGAGCTCCCGGTTGCCCGCCACCTTCGTGAGCTGGTCGTACAGCGTGTCCACACCGGCCTGCCCCGCGCCGGAGGCGGCCTGGTACGACGCCACCGTGAGCTCCTCCAACTCATACCGGTGGTGCAGCGCGCCGATCGCCACGATCATCGACATGGTCGTGCAGTTCGGGTTCGAGATGATGCCGAGCGGGCGGTAGCGGACCGTCTCCGCGTTCACCTCGGGCACGATCAGCGGGACGTCGTCGTCCATCCGGAACGCGCCGGAGTTGTCCACCACGACCGCGCCGCGGGACACCGCTATCGGCGCCCACTCCAGCGACACCTCGTCGGGCACGTCGAACATCGCCACGTCGACGCCGTCGAACGCCTCCGGGCTGATCGCCACGACCTCGAGCTCCTCGCCGCGGACCTTCAGCACCTTGCCGGCCGAGCGCGCGGACGCGATCAGCCGGATCTCGCCCCAGACGTTCTGCCGGGTCGAGAGGAGGTGCAGCATCACCGCGCCGACCGCGCCGGTGGCGCCGACCACCGCCAGCGTCGGCAGGCTCGCCCGGTCGACCTCGTCGGGCAGGTCGGTCATCGCCCGGTGCCTCCGTACACGACCGCCTCGGTCTGGTCGTCGTCCAGGCCGAACGCGGTGTGCGCGGCCTGCACCGCGGCGTCCACCGCACCCTCGTCCACGATCACCGAGATCCGGATCTCCGAGGTGGAGATCATCTCGATGTTCACGCCCGCGTCGGCGAGCGCGGAGAAGAACTTCGCGCTGACCCCGGGATGCGAGCGCATACCGGCGCCGATCACCGACACCTTGCCGATCTGGTCGTCGTACAGGAGTTGCTCGTAGCCGACCTCGTCCTTGAGCCGCGCGAGCGCGGTCATCGCGGTGGATCCGTCGCTGCGGGGCAGCGTGAACGAGATGTCGGTGCGGTTCGTCGCGACCGCGGAGATGTTCTGCACGATCATGTCGATGTTGGTCTCGGCCTCGGCGACGGTCTCGAAGATCCGTGCCGCCTCACCCGGCTTGTCGGGCACCCCGACGACGGTGATCTTGGCCTCGCTGCGGTCGTGCGCGACACCGGAGATGATCGCCTGTTCCATGTCTCCCAGATCCTTTGCATCGACAACCCACGTGCCTTCCTTCTGCGAGAAGGAGGAGCGGACGTGGACGGGCACGTTGTAGCGGCGGGCGTACTCGACGCAGCGCAGGTGCAGGACCTTCGCCCCGCAGGCCGCCATCTCGAGCATCTCCTCGTACGAGATCCGCGGGATGTGCTGGGCGGACGGCACGATCCGCGGGTCGGCGGTGAAGACGCCGTCCACGTCGGTGTAGATCTCGCACTGGTCGGCGTTGATCGCCGCGGCCAGCGCGACCGCCGTCGTGTCGGAGGCGCCGCGGCCGAGCGTGGTGACGTCCTTGGTGTCCTGGGCGACACCCTGGAAGCCGGCCACGATGGCGACATGGCCGTCGGCCAGCGCGCTCTCGATCCGGCTCGGCGTGATGTCGATGATCCGCGCGTCGCCGTGCCGGGCGGTGGTGATCACGCCGGCCTGGCTGCCGGTGAACGAGCGTGCGCTGTAGCCGAGGTTCGCGATCGCCATCGCCAGCAGCGCCGCGGAGATCCGCTCGCCGGACGTCAGCAGCATGTCCAGCTCGCGCGGCGGCGGCAACGGCGAGACCTGCTTGGCGAGGTCCATCAGCTCGTCGGTGGTGTCTCCCATCGCGGAGATCACGACGACGACGTCGTTTCCGGCCTTCTTGGTGGCGACGATGCGCTGCGCGACCCTCTTGATGCAGTCGGCGTCAGCGACGGACGATCCGCCGTACTTGTGCACGACGCGGCCCACGGGCGGTCTCCTAACACCTCGAATCCCAGCACCGACTGGGCTTCTACGCGTTGCCGCAGACATCACTGGCTACGACTGGCGCACTTGCTCGGCGGTCATTCTAACGGCTCGGTCGCGGACCGCGCTTGCCTGACCACCTGCCGGTCAGGATTCACCCGCCTGCTAGGCGCGCGGGCGCGAGGAACCCCCGCAGCCGCGCACCGAAGTCGGCCGGGTACTCGTGCCCCAGCCCGGGCACCCGCTCCAACCAGCAGGCCGTGCGGGTCGTCCGGCGCCTCCACCAGGGGCGCCGTCACCTCGGCCTGCGCGACGTCGGACCGGACTGTGCTGCGTTCCAGCAGCGCGCCGAACCCGGGCTGCTCACGCACCTCGGCCAGATCGCCGTCCTCGAGCAGCAGCCGCGGGTGCCACCAGTCGCCGTTCGTCTCGGCCGCGACCAGCCGGGCGAGTGCGCCGTCCGGCCGGCCGGTCACCGCGAGCAGGCAGGCCGCCTGGTACGCGAGGTCCGCCGTGCGATCCGGGAACCGCTCCGCCGCGGCGTCGACGACGGCGAGCGCCTCGGAGTACCGGCCCTCGCCGTACAGGTCGAGAACGGCGTCGTTGACCGTCTGGTAGTCCGTCACCCGGCACACTGTGCCGCGACGGCCGGCTCATCGTCGGCCGGAGCGTACGCGGCACGTGCCGCCGGCTCGCGCGTCTCGGGCTCGGCGGCCTGCTCGTCGGGGTGGTCCGCCGGGACGTGCGGCGGGACCGCGACCAGCAGCAGCGCGGTGATCGTGGTGAGCACGGCCGCGGTGACGAAGACGTATGGCACACCGAACGTCTCGACGACCACGCCGGACAGGGCCGAGCCGCCGGCCGCGCCGAGCATCGCGCTGCTGTTCATCCAGCCGAACACCTCGGTGCGGGCCGAGTCCGGGGTGAGGGCGCCGAGCCGCTCGTACATCGCGCCGATCGTCGGCGCGAGCACCGTGCCGGCGACGAACAGCGCGACGCCAAGCGTCCAGGTCGACCAGGTGGCCGGCGCGCAGACCGCGAGGCCGACGCAGATCGTCGCCGCGCGGCGCCACACGTACGACACCCGCCGGCCGGGCAGTGCGCCCGCAACCAGCCCGCCGGTGAGACTGCCGAGCGCCCACACCATCTCCAGCCAGCCGGCGATGATCCGGTCGCCGCGCCGGTCGGCGTACGCCGCGAGCGCCAGCGAGGTGGCCGCGAACGCCATCACCGCCAGGCCGAACGACACGATGATCGCCAGCCGGTGCCGGTGCCAGAGCAGCTGCCGCGCGGTCAGCAGGTGCTCGTGCGCGACCCGGCGGTGCGTCCTGGGCTGCAGCTGCGCGAACCACCACACCGCGACCGCGGCCATCCCGGCCGCGACCAGCAGGCCGGCCCGCGGGCTGGCGAACGTCACCATCACCGCGCCCAGCATCGGGCCGATCGCGAACAGCACCTCGACGGCCGTCGCGTCCACCGCGTACGCCGTCCGCAGCCTGCGGCCCGCCATCATCCGCGGCCACCGGGCCCGGGAGGTCGACGACACCGGCGGCACCAGCGCACCGGCGATCAGCGACACCGCCGGCATCGCGCGCACCCAGCCGAACGGCATCAGCGCCAGCGCGGCCAGTGCGATGCTCCAGGCGAACCCGGTCAGCATCAGCACCCGCCGCGCACCCCGCCGATCGGCGAACCGCGACCAGGCCGGCGCCCCGATCGCCGTACCCACCGAGTAGGTCCCGGCGACCACGCCCGCCCAGCCGAACCCGCCGCTGGCGTCCTTCACCAGGAACGACATCGGGATCATCGTCGCCACCGTCGGCAGCCGGGCCAGCAAGGACCCGATCAGCAACGAGGGAACCCCGAGTGTCTTCCAGAACGCCTTGTAAGCCGACAGGTCCATAGTGGGCATTCTGTCCTGACCCACCGACAGTTCTCCCCTGGTTTTCTGTCTACCCTAGATGCGAACATGTGTTCGTGGACGGCGAGGCGACGATCCTGCATGCCGACCTGGACGCGTTCTACGCGTCGGTCGAGCAGCGGGACGACCCGCGCCTGCGCGGCCGGCCGGTGATCGTCGGCGGAGGCGTGGTGCTCGCGGCCAGCTACGAGGCGAAGGCGTGCGGCGTGCGGACCGCAATGGGCGGGCGGCAGTGGCGCGAGGTGTGCCCGCAGGCGATCGTGGTGAAGCCGCGGTTCTCGGCGTACACCGAGGCGAGCAAGGCGGTCTTCGAGATCTTCCGCGACACCACCCCGATGGTGGAGGGGCTGTCGATCGACGAGGCGTTCCTGGAGGTCGGCGGGCTGCGGCGGATCTCGGGTGAGCCGGTCGGGATCGCGACCCGGCTGCGCGCCCGGGTGCTGGCCGAGGTCGGGCTGCCGATCACCGTCGGAGTGGCGCGGACCAAGTTCCTCGCCAAGGTCGCGAGCCGCGAGGCGAAACCGGACGGCCTGCTCGTCGTACCGCCGGACCGGGAGCTGGAGTTCCTGCACGCGTTGCCGGTCTCGCGGCTGTGGGGCGTCGGCGAGGTCACCGCGGAGAAGTTGAGTCGGCGCGGCATCACCACGGTCGCCGACGTCGCGCTGCTCGCCCCGGGCGCGCTGGTCGCGATGCTCGGCCGGGCGTCCGGGCGGCACCTGCACGCTCTCGCGCACAACCGCGACCCGCGCCCGGTCGAGGTCGGCCGCCGGCGCGGCTCGATCGGCTCGCAGCACGCGCTCGGCCGCTCCCGCAAGACCCCGGCCGAGATCGACGCGGTGGTGATCGGCATCGTCGACCGGGTCACCCGCCGGATGCGCGCCGCCGAGCGGGTCGGCAGAACCGTCACGCTCCGCCTCCGGTACGACGACTTCCGGCGCGCGACGCGTTCGCACACGCTGCAGGAGCCGACCGCGCAGACCCAGGTCGTGCTGGCCACGGTCCGGGTACTCGTCGAGCGCGAGCTGCCCGACATCGCCCAGCGCGGCCTCACCCTGGTCGGCGTCTCGGTCGGCAACCTGGAGAGCACCGGAGCGACCCAGCTCGCGCTGCCGTACGACCGGCACGACCTGATCGCGCTGGACGGCGCCGTCGACCACGTCCACGACAGGTTCGGCAACAAGGCCCTCACCCGCGGCGTGCTCCTCGGCCGCGACACCGGCATGCAGATGCCGATGCTGCCTGACTAGCGCGCGTGGGAGGTCGTTGGGAGCGGGAAGGTGATGCCGGTGAGCTTCTCCGACAGGTCCCAGAGCTTGCGGGCGACCTCGGCGTCCTTGGCGCGGTCGGTGCGGTCGACGAGCTTGGGGGTGCCGCGCATCTCCTGGAAGCCACTCGGCCCGGCGTAGCTGTTACCCGGGATGTCGGCGGTCGCCGCGTACAGCGTGGGCAGCGCGCCCATCTCGTCGCTCTGGGCCACGACCCAGTTGCCGATCTGCATCAGCGCGTCCTGGAGCCGGCTACCGGTGTGCTGCTGCAGGTGCGTCGCCGACCAGCCGGGATGCGCCGCGGTCGCGATCACCGGGGAGCCGGCCGCCTCCAGCCGGCGCTGCAGCTCAGCGGTGAACAGCAGGTTGGCGAGCTTGGACTGCCCGTAGGCGCGCCAGCGGTTGTAGCTTCCCGGCTGCTCCCAGTTCAGGTCGTCGAGGCGGATCACGCCCGCCCGGTGCGCGCCGGACGAGACGGTGACCACCCGGCCGGTCACGCGGTCGAGCAGCAGGTTGGTGAGCGCGAAGTGACCGAGGTGGTTCGTCCCGATCTGCATCTCGAAGCCGTCCGCGGTGCGGGACTCCGGTACCGCCATCACGCCGGCGTTGTTGATCAGCAGGTCGACGTCGCCCTTCACGCCGTCGGCGAAGTCGCGCACGGACGCCAGGTCCGCCAGGTCGAGCCGCCGCACGTCCACCTCGCCGGGCATGGACGCCGCGGCCGCCTCGCCCTTGTCGGTGCTGCGCACGGCGAGGATCACGTGCGCGCCGGCGCGGGCCAGCTCGCGGGCCGCGACGCGCCCGATCCCGCTGTTGGCTCCGGTGACGATCGCGGTTCGCTCGGTGAGGTCGGGGAGGTCTGCGGCGGTCCATGTAGTCATGAGCAACAATGTAGACGGTGACAACAATGTCGTCAATGCCTACACCGATCGGTTACCGTAGGTCCGATGACTGATACCGCCGTACGGCCCTACCACCACGGCAACCTGCGCGACGAGCTGCTGGAACGGGCCGAGGAGATCGTCCGCACGCGAGGCGTGGCGGACCTGTCGTTGCGCGAGCTGGCCCGGGAGGCCGGGGTCAGTCACGGCGCGCCGCGGCGGCACTTCCCGGACCGGCAGGCGCTGCTCGACGCGCTCGCGCTGCGCGGCTTCGAGCGGCTCGGCGAGCAGATCACCGCGGCCGCCCGGGGACGCGCGAGCTACCGGACCCGGGTGTCGCGCACGGCCGTGGCGTACGTGCGGTTCGCGACCCGTGACTCCGACCTGCTCGAGCTGATGTTCGCCGGCAAGCACCGCGACCCGGCCGGCCCGGTGCGCGCCGCCGGTGATCGCGCGTTCGCCGTGATGGCCGAGCTGATCGCCGAGGGTCAGGCGAACGGTCACCTCGCGGGCACGGACCCGGAGCAGCCGGGGATGCTGGTGTTCGCCACCATGCAGGGCCTGGCGTCACTGGTGAACGGCGGCATGCTGGACGAGGCCGATATCGACAAGGTCGTCACCGGCGCGATCCACGGCCTGATGACCGGCCTGGCGCCGCGCTAGCGGCCGTCGTACCCGTCGGCCCGCAGACGTCGTACGACGGAGTCTTGCGCTCGGGTCAGCGGCGGGAGACGGCCTCGTCGGCGACCTCGACAAGCTCGCGGTCCTCGGCCTCGGTCTGCGGGTCGTGGGCCGGTTCCAGGCGGTCGTGCGCGATCAGCGACTGGATCGCCCGCAGCACCGCGCTGGCCGACGCGCCCCAGCTGGAGACGTACGAGAACTGCCACCACCACAGCGCCTCGTCGATCCGGCCGGCCTCGTAGTGCGCGAGCCCGTGCACCAGGTCGTTCGCGATCGCGGTCAGGTCGTCGGAGATCCGGTAGACCATGATCTCGGGCGGGTTGCCGTACGGGTCGAACACCTCGGCGTACTCGTCCAGGCCCTCGAACAGCGCGGCCAGCCGGTCCCGCATGGCGTCCAGGTCCGGGTCCGGGCCGGCGTCGGTCTCGTACCGCTCCTCGGGCACGAAGTCCTCGAACGCGCCGAGCCGCCCGCCGGCCAGCAGCAGCTGGCTCACCTCGAGCAGCAGGTACGGCAGCGAGGCCAGGCCCTCGTCGACGTCCTCCTCGTCCGGCTGCGCGGCGATGTCCCGGACGGTGATCAGGAAGCTGCGAACCTGGTCGGCGATCTGCTCGGCGAACTGGCTGAGGTCGTCGGCGCCGGTCTGCAACGCGCGTTCCGCAATGTCGGTGGTCTCACTCATCGATCGATCGTCGCCCTTCAAACGCCCGTCCGAGTGTGACCTCGTCGGCGTATTCGAGGTCACCGCCTACCGGCAGTCCACTAGCCAATCGGGTCACGCGCAACCCCATAGGCCGCAACAACCTGCTCAGATACGTCGCGGTGGCCTCGCCCTCGAGGTTCGGGTCGGTGGCCAGGATGATCTCGGTGACCTCCCCGCTGGCCAGCCGCTGCATCAGCTCCTTGATCCGCAGCTCGTCCGGCCCGATGCCCTCGATGGGCGAGATCGCCCCGCCCAGCACGTGGTACCGGCCGCGGAACTCCCGGGTGCGCTCGATCGCCACCACGTCCTTGGCCTCCTCGACCACGCAGATCGCGGTGAGGTCGCGGCGCGGGTCCCGGCAGATCCGGCACTGCGTCTCCTCGGACACGTTGCCGCAGATCTCGCAGAACTTGACCTTCTCCTTGACCTGGATCAGGACGTGCGCCAGTCGTTTGACGTCGGCCGGGTCGGTCGCGAGCAGGTGGAATGCGATCCGCTGCGCCGACTTTGGGCCGACGCCAGGGAGCCGGCCGAGCTCGTCGATCAGGTCCTGGACGGCCCCTTCGTACACGTCAGCCTGGGTTCTGGCCCGGCAGCCCGGTCATCGGCCCTAGCAGCCCGCCGCCGAGGCCGCCCGCGAGCGGGCCCATCGCCTGCGCCGCGAGGTCGCGCGCGTTCTCCGAGGCGTCCCGGACGGCCGCCACGATCAGGTCGGCGAGGGTCTCGGTGTCGTCCGGATCCACCGCGCTGCGGTTGATCGTCAGGCTCAGCAGCTCGCCGGTACCGGACACCAGCGCGGTCACCAGACCGCCGCCGGCGCTGCCCTCGACCTCCTGCTTCTCCAGGTCGGACTGCGCCTGCATCAACTGGCTCTGCATCGCCTGCGCCTGTGCGAGCAGGCTGGACATGTCGAAGCCCCCAGCACCCTGCTCGCCGCCACCGTCGAACACCGTCGTCTCCCTGCTCCCTGCCGTCCCGTGATCCTGCCCGAAGCCTATCTGGTACGAAGACCCACCCGCGCCGCGCATTTCCTCCGTACGGCCGGCCCCCTGCGTGCAGCGCTCGCGTCCGCCGGGCTCCGGGACCGGTCCGCCCCCGACCCGCGCTGGTCGTTCCCGATGGCGGGTTGCGTGACGACTAGGTGTTGGGCTGTTCCTCGATGATCTCGGCGCCGAGGGCGTCGCGGAGCAGCTCGGTGTGGGTGCGGGTGTCGTCCTCGAGGATGACGTCGTCCTCGCCGATCACGTCCGCCTCGTCGATCGGGGGTTCGTCGGCCTCGGCCGGCGCGGGCGGGCGCTGGCGCTGCGCCTGCTCGACGGCGACGGCCGCCTCCGCGGCGCGACGCTTGCTGGCCGCGCGAGCACGGCGATCCGCCGCAGCCTCGCTGGCCGCGGAACCACCACCACCCGACGCGGCGCTTCCGGAGCCTGCTGCGCCTGGGCTGGAAATCCCGGCCTCTGGGCCGGCGGCTGGACCACCGCTTGGGCCGGCCGAGCCCTGTTGAGCTGTCGTAGCGCTCCAGTCTGACGCCGGGTTGTTTCCAGCCGAGGGCGGGCCGGACGCGTCGCCCCACTCGGATGAGGGCGGCTCGCCGGCGCCGCCCGACGGCGCGTCACCCCAGCTAGGCGAAGGCGCATCGGCCCGGCCCGAGGAGGATGACGGCCCTTCGTTCCGGCCGGATGACGGCGCGGCGGAATCGCCCCAACTCGAGGACGAGCCGGAGGTCGGGCCTGCCGGGTGCCCGGAGGTCGATCCGCCGGAGCCGCCTGCGGACGGGTCGACGACGGCCTCGATGCGGCGGTCGACCAGCAGTTCGGCGCGCAGGGCCTCGCGGAGGATCTCGTCGTGGCCGGAGCGGACGAAGCTGTCGCGTACGCCGGCGTGCGACAGGCCGATCGTGAGTACGGCGTCGTCCATCGCGAGCACCTGGGCGTTCTGGCTGAGCATCACCCAGGTGACCTTCTTACGGTCGCGGACCCGTTGCAGGATCTGCGGCCACAGCCGGCGCACGTCGGCGAGGCCGATCTCCCCGACGCCCTGACCCGCGGCCGGGGTCTGCGCCGGGGCGCCAGGCGCAGAGCCCGCAGGACGCTGCGCCTGGCCCGCAGGCTCACCCGTTGATCCCGCGGAAACGTCGACTCCCGGGCGCTCTCCGGCGGAGATCTCGGACCCACCCCCTGGGCGTTCGCCGCGCGCCCCGGCTGAGACGTCAGGCCCGGCTGAACCCAGGTGCTCCCCGTGCGATCCCGCAGGAACGTCCGCACCGGCGGGACCCGGGCGCTCGCCATGCGATGCTGCCGCGCGGCGCGATTCCGCGGAATCGCGACCAGCGCCACCCTGCGCGTCGCCGGAGAGCCGGTTCACCGCTGCGCGGGCTTCGGCCCGGCCGGAGCGGGGCGACGGTTCCGCGGAATCGTGGGCCGGAGGTGGTGGGGTGGCTGCGGACTCGGCCGGCGGCATCGTCGTACCGCCCAAGGTCATGCGGCGCTCGATCCGGTCGAGCCTGGCGTGCACGCCCTGGGTGGAGTCGTCGGCGCCGGGCAGCAGGACCTTCGCGCAGACCAGCTCGAGCTGGAGCCGCGGGGCGGTGGCGCCGCGCATCTCCAGGAGACCGGCGGCGACGGTGTCGGCGGCGCGGGTGAGCTCGGCGGCGCCGAGGCCGGCGGCCTGCGACTGGAGCCGTTCGCCCTGGTCCTCGGCGACATCGATCATGCCGGACGACACCGCGGTCGGCACGGCGGCGACGATCACCAGGTCGCGCAGCCGGCGCAGCAGGTCCTCGGCGAACCGCTTCGGGTCCTGGCCGGTCTCGATCACCTTGTCGATCACGGAGAAGACCGCGGCGGCGTCCCGGGCCGCGAAGCCGTCGACGATCGCGTCCAGCAGCGAGTCCGGCGTGAACCCGAGCAGCGACACCGCGAGCGCGTAGGTCACGCCGTCCGGGCCGGCGCCGCCGATCAGCTGGTCGAGGACCGAGAGCGAGTCGCGCACCGAGCCGGCGCCGGCGCGCACCACCAGCGGCAGCACGGCGGGCTCGATCGCCACCCCCTCCGCCGAGCACAGCTGCGCCAGGTAGGCGGCCAGGGTCTTCGGCGGGACCAGGCGGAACGGGTAGTGGTGCGTCCGCGACCGGATCGTGCCGATGACCTTGTCCGGCTCGGTCGTCGCGAAGATGAACTTGAGGTGCGGCGGCGGCTCCTCGACCAGCTTCAGCAGGGCGTTGAAGCCCTGCGTGGTCACCATGTGCGCCTCGTCGATGATGTAGATCTTGTAGCGCGACTGCACCGGCGCGAAGAACGCCCGCTCCCGCAGGTCACGCGCGTCGTCGACACCACCGTGCGAGGCTGCGTCGATCTCGATCACGTCGATGCTGCCGGGGCCCCCACGGGCCAGGTCGCGGCAGGACTGGCACTCGCCGCACGGCTCCGGCGCCGGGCCCTTCTCGCAGTTGATCGCGCGGGCCAGGATGCGCGCGCTGGTGGTCTTGCCGCACCCGCGCGGCCCGGAGAACAGGTACGCGTGGTTGACCCGGTTGTTCGCCAGCGCGTTCCGCAACGGCTCGGTGACGTGGTCCTGCCCGATCACCTCGGCGAACGTGTCCGGCCGGTACCGCCGATACAGGGCAAGAGGCGCTTCCACGCCCGCCACCTTAGGCCATTCCACCGACACCCGGGCACGTCGTACCTGTTGCTCGCCGAGTCGTGGATTTCGGCATCGAGCAAGCGCTTTCCGCTCCCGGAAATCCACGACTCGGCGGAAACAAGGGCGGGTACGACGATGCCGGGCGGGGCGGGTCGAGCCGGGGGTGCCGTCGTACGACGACTGGCGGGCGCGGTGCGTCAGGGCTGGTCGAGCAGCTCCAGCAGGTAGTCGCCGTAGCCGGACTTCGCCAGGGTCTCCGCGCGCGCCCGCAGGCCGTCGTCGTCGATGAAGCCGCGGCGCCAGGCGATCTCCTCCGGGCAGCCGATCTTCAGGCCCTGGCGTTCCTCGACCGCGCGGACGAACTCCCCCGCCGACATCAGCGAGTCGAACGTCCCCGTGTCCAGCCAGGCCGTCCCGCGCGGCAGTACCTCGACCTGGAGTCGCTTCTCGCGGAGGTAGATCTCGTTCACCGACGAGATCTCCAGCTCGCCGCGCGCCGACGGCGTGATCGACTTGCTGATCTCGACCACATCCGAGGAGTAGAAGTACAGCCCCGGCACGGCGTAGTTGCTCTTCGGCCGCGCGGGCTTCTCCTCGATCGACAGCGCGATCCCGTCGGCGTCGAACTCGACCACGCCGTACGCCGTCGGGTTGGCCACGCGGTACGCGAAGACGGCCCCGCCGTCGACGTCGTTGAACCGCTGCAGGTGCAGGCCGAGGCCCGGGCCGTAGAAGATGTTGTCGCCGAGCGCCAGCGCGACCGGCTCGTTCCCGACGAAGTCGGCGCCGATGTGGAACGCCTGCGCGAGCCCCTCCGGCTTCGGCTGCTCCGCGTACGAGATCGACATCCCGAACTGCGACCCGTGGCCGAGCAGCCGCTGGAACTGCGGCCCGTCCTCCGGTGTCGTGATCACCAGCACCTCGCGGATGTTCGCGAGCAGCAGGGTCGACAGCGGGTAGTAGATCATCGGCTTGTCGTACACCGGCAGCAGCTGCTTGCTGGATGCCAGGGTGAGTGGGTGCAGTCTGGTGCCGGACCCGCCGGCCAGAATGATGCCTCGCATGCGTGGAACCATACCGAGGATCGCAGTTCGACAGTACGTCGTTGATTCCGGACTCGGTGTCGAGCAAAATCGACACATGGCGACAGGTACCACACCGGGCGTCCGGCGGCGCGGGCCGAGCAAGGGCGACCGGACGTCCCAGGCCATCCTGGACACCGCGGAGAAGCTGCTCGCCGAGCGCGACCTCGG
>WNGA01015690.1_pt1 | contig 15204 bp, 18 predicted proteins | sample 5400061 | NCBI WGS metagenome assembly WNGA01 (sample SAMN13153366, study PRJNA577476) | soil metagenome | isolation source: 100 cm soil or saprolite under grassland replicate 2 | place: USA:California | collected 2016-06-15
CACACCGCAGAGGTCGGCGCAGTCGAGGTTGAGTCGGATGCAGTCAACTAGCTGTTGTACGCCCGCCGTGCTGAGACACGCGTCGGCACAGCTGACGCAAGCCGCCTCGCACGCCGAGGATTTTTCGATGCACTCCACGAGCGCGTCGAGATCCACCCGCGTGGCTTCCGGATGTTGCTTCATCATCTGCTCAAGAGACATGCCCCTCCTCCCTCGGCCTTCGCCAGTCATTTACAATCTCGTAACACGATGATGGTCGCAATACGAATAGAGGTTGCCGTTGCCGCGAGCGTCTAAACCAGCCGTCACAGAGCGTGAGTACGCGCGTGCAGCCGAGCTGCGAGAGGCGCTGCGACTCTTCCAACGTCGCACCGAGGAGGTGACGCATGCGCACGGGCTTACGCCGCGTACGTACCAGCTGCTGCTGATGCTCAAGACCGCGCGCAACGGCGACGGGCGGGCCACACGCAAGAGCACCGTCACCGAACTGGTCCTCCGAACAGAAAAGCGCGGCCTCGTTCGCCGCGAGCTAGATCGCGAACGTGCCCGCGGCATCTCCGTCGTGGTGACCCCAACAGGAGCACGGCGCCTCGCGGCCGCCGTGGCGGACCTCGGCGACGAACGAAAGCGACTCTTCGACATACTCGGCCGCCTCGCGTAGGCGCTACGTACGACAACTGCAATTGGGCCCGACGAAGGTTCGTGGCCATGTGGGACCCGCTAGTGCAGGGATGCCCACGTCATCCGATGTCTCCGCCTCGTCTGGGGTGTCTTCGGCTCACTCGACTGCCTAGGCCTGCCCCCACAACAAAACGCCGCGTCCCGCGACGGCTCGCGATCGGAGCACTAACCCTCGAAACCAGCGGCGAGTGAGGCACGCGGCCGATCTTGCGGTGCCTTGCGTCAGACCTTCGTTTCCTCCCGACGCGGCGGGACGCTCCCCGACTACCGCACCGAGACCGAGGCGGCGCTGAGCGAGGAGCGCCGCGCGTGCTTCGTCGGCGTGTGCCGCGCCGAGGTCCACCTTACGCTGACACGAATCGAGCAATATCGCGGCTTCCGCAAGCCACCTTCAATCTTGCTCGAAGAGATGCGCATTGACCCCTACGACTGATCGGGCACGGAGGAACGACCTACGTCGGCGCGCAAGGCCCGGTCGAACCCGGCGTGCGCGCGGTTGTCGCCGCCGAAAGAGCGCGTTCTGGATCCGAAAGCTCCATAAACGGCTCCATACCCACCGCACACTCGAGCTCGTGCACGTCTATTCGACAGAAAAAGCCGCGATTTCCGCGGCTTTTGCAGAGCCCTCTGACGGACTCGAACCGTCGACCCTCCTTACCATGGAACGTCGCAGGCAAGCGGTGGCAACCGGTCGCAACGGATTTGGCTTCGTCTGGCGGTTTTCGCCGCTCGGCGATTTGCCGCTGATTGCCAGCCGTTGTTACAACCACGGGGCTCCATAAAGGCTCCATCCGTTGCTATGCGGTATCGAATTACCTTCGGCCATCGCCACGACAATTCCAGCCTCTTGTGAGTCGATTTTCAGCTTTCTCCCAGGTTGGAATGTTTTGCTAGGTGGGTGGCGAGAGCAGACGACGCTCGGCTGGCCCGCGGCGACCCGGCCCCGCGAGGCGACGGGCCGGAAGCAACGCGCGACCGCCAGCCTGGGCCGCGTGTCCTTGTCGTCGACGACGAGGAGAACATCACCGACCTCGTGGCGACGGCGCTGCGTTACGAGGGCTTCCAGGTCGAGGTCGCACGGAGCGGCCGCGGCGCCCTTTCGGCGGCGACGTCGTTTCGCCCTCACCTGATCGTGCTCGACGTGATGCTGCCCGACCTCGACGGCTTCGAGGTCCAGCGGCGCCTCACCGCCGACCGGCTGCGTGTGCCGATCCTCTTCCTGACGGCGCGGGACGAGACCGAGGCCAAGGTGCGCGGTCTGACCATGGGTGCCGACGATTACGTGACGAAGCCGTTCAGCCTTGAGGAGTTCGTCGCCAGGGTCCATGCGGTGTTGCGTCGGAGCGGGCAGGCCGAGAAGCTGGGGCGGCTGGAGTTTGCCGATCTGGAGATGGACGAGGAAACGCATGAGGTGTGGCGTGGTGGCGAGCCGATCGAACTATCGCCGACGGAGTTCAACCTGCTCCGCTACCTGCTCTTGAACGCCCGGCGGGTGGTATCGAAGGCCCAGATCGTCGACCACGTCTGGCGGTACGACTTCGGCGGCGATCCCCGTATCGTCGAGAACTACATCAGTTACCTGCGCAAGAAGGTCGACTTCAGGGAGCCGCGGCTGATCCATACGGTCCGCGGTGTCGGCTATAGCTTGCGGCTGCCGAGGTAAGCCTTGCCGCTTCGGACACGCATTCTTGTCGTGACCGTCGCCCTCTTCGTCGTCGGCCTCGGCGCCGCGGGCTTCACCACTTACCGCATCGTGGGCGGGCTCCTCGTCGACCGCGTGGACGACCAGCTCAAAGCTGCCACGGGGCCGGTGGCGGCAGCGCTGACGCGGACGGCGCAGCCGCGGCATCGAGGCGAGCACGGCCTGGTCCTTCCGGCCGGAAGCTACGCCGCCCTCGTCGACGGACGCGGCCGGGTGCGCCGCGAGGCCCGCTTTGGCTTCGGCCAAGGCGCCCCGCGCCCGGAGATCCCGAGCGAGTTGCTCCGCTCGCAGACCCTGGATGGAAAGGCGACGCTGACGGTTTCGGCGGAGAGAGGGGGGACTGAGTATCGCCTGATCGCAAAGCCGCTCAGCGCCGAGGAGACGGTCGTCGTTGCCCTGCCGCTCACCGAGGTGAACGCGACCAAGCGTCTGTTGCTCGTGATCGGGGGTGCCGTGAGCGGATTCGTGCTGGTCGCGGTCGGCGTCGCCGCGTACTGGCTCACTCGTCGCGAGCTCAGGCCGCTCGAGCGGATGGCGGAGAAGTCGAGAGGCATCGCCGCCGGCGACCTGTCGCAGCGCGTAGAGCCGGCCGACCCGCGGACCGAGGTCGGCCAGCTTGGTGACGCGCTGAACTCGATGCTGACCGGGATCGAGCGCGCCTTCGCGGAGCGGCTCGCCGCCGAGGAGCGGCTGCGCCAGTTCGTCGCCGACGCCTCACACGAGCTGAGGACGCCGGTGACCTCGATCCGCGGCTACGCCGAGCTGTTCCGTCGTGGCGCCGGTAATAGGCCTGCTGACCTCGCGAACGTGATGCGGCGGATCGAGCAGGAGGGGGAGCGGATGGGCGCGCTGGTTGAGGAACTTCTGCTGCTTGCGCGGCTCGATCAGGGCCTGCCGCTCGAACGTCAGCCGGTCGATCTGGCGCCAGTCCTCGACGCCGCCGTCGACGCGGCGCGTGCAGCCGACCCAGGGCGGCCGATCGAGGCCGATGCGCGGAGCCCCCTTGTCGTGCTCGGCAGCGAGTCCCGCCTTCGCCAGGTCGTCGACAACCTGCTTACGAACGCCCGCGTTCACACCCCGGCCGCGACCCCGATCCACGTCCGGCTTGCGGTCGACGACGAGCAGGTCGTGCTCGAGATCGCCGACGAGGGCCCCGGCGTGTCCGCCGAGGAGGCCGACAAGATCTTCGAGCGCTTCTACCGCACCGACCGATCGCGGACGCGCAGCCAGGGAGGTGTCGGCCTCGGCCTGGCAATCGTCCGCTCGCTCGTAGAGGCCCACGGAGGCGCCGTCGGCTACAGCCCCCGGCCAGGGGGCGGCTCCGTCTTCCGCATCTTCCTCCCGCTGGCGCCCGCTGCCGACTCCCGGGACCCGCGGCCCGCGACGCCAGCCGCCTCCTCGGCCGAGCGGCCGCGCCGCCGCTGAGCGAGGGCCCTTCCGTCACCGGGAGAGGCAGCCCTGCCCAGCATTCATGGTCCCGTCCAAGCTCGCTTCCAGCCTCCTTCCAGGCAAGGCCAGCACATTCGAGACGACACCCTGGGAAGGAGCGATCGACCAATGAACAGTGACTCACGAGTGCCCTGGCGGCGGTGCGTGATCGCGGCTGCCACCGCCGCGGTGCTCGGTGCCGTCACGCTGCTGACGGCCTGCGGCTCATCGTCGAAGGACAAGGCGGCGTCCGCCGCAGACCCGCAGCAGGCCGCGCTCGCGTTTGCGCGGTGCATGCGGGACAACGGTGTGTCGAACTTTCCCGACCCCGATGCCGAGGGGCGGTTCCGCGGCCTTGGCCACGAGCAGCAAGGCGACCCGAAGTTCCGCGCCGCGCAGGAGGCATGCCGCAACCTCGCCCCGGGCGGCGAACATGAAAAGCTCGGCGACCCAGCCTTTGTCGAGCAGATGCGCGAGTTCTCGCAGTGCATGCGCGACAACGGTCTGCCGGACTTTCCCGACCCGGACGCCGAGGGGCGGTTGCGTGGCGCCGGGCACGAGCAGCAAGGCGACCCGAAGTTCCGTGCCGCGATGGAGACCTGCCGCCAGAAGCTGCCGGGCGGAGGCCAGCACGGATGAGGCGCAAGCTCCTGATCAGCGGCGCCGCCGTGGTGATCCTCGGCGGGGTGCTCGCCGGCTTAGTGCTGGCCTTGGGATCGGGCGCCAAGGAGAGGGCAGCCACCGCCGGATTGCCGCCCGCTACCGCGAGGGTCACGAGGACCACGCTGGTGGAAACCAAGCCCGTGTCGGGCACGCTCGGCTACGGCGATCCGGTCCCGATTCGGGCGGCCCCGCCCGGGACACTCACCTGGCTCGCGCCGGTCGGGTCGCGGGTGGAGCGGGGCGAGCCGCTGTTCAAGCTGGACGAGCGACCCGTCGTCGCGCTCTACGGATCCGTGCCGCTGTATCGGACGCTGCGTGAGGGTGCGAAGGGTGCCGATGTCCTGGAGCTGGAGCGGAACCTCGCCGCGCTGGGCTACACCGGATTCACCGTCGACGACATGTACACCGCGGTCACCGCCGAGGCCGTACGCACCTGGCAAGCCAAGCTTGGGCTGCCACAAACTGGCACTGTCGAGCTGGGTCAGGTGGTCTTCACGCCGAGGGCGGTACGGATCGCCGAGCACACAGCCCGGGTCGGCGACACGATCGGTGGCGATTCGGCCGGAGGTGATGTCTCCGTGCTCAGCTACACCGGCGCCACCAGGCTAGTCACGGTCGAGCTTGAGGTGGCCGACCAGGCTCTCGCCGTCAAGGGCCGCACGGTCACGGTCACGGTTCCGGGCCGGGGGACGGTGAACGGAAGGATCTCCCGGGTCGGAACCGTCGTCACGGCACAGAGCACCAATCCGGATGGCACGAGCTCGGCTCCAGGTGAGACGAGTTCGGCGGCCCCAGACGCGCGCATCGAGGTGACCGTGACGATCGCCGACCAGAAGGCTCTCGGTCCGCTGGATGCCGCGCCCGTGGATGTCAACTTCGTCAGCGAAGAACGCAAAGGCGTGCTGGCGGTGCCGGTCGCCGCGCTGCTCGCGCTGGCCAAAGGCGGCTTCGGTGTCCAGACCGTCGACGGTGACACGACGCGCATCGTCCCGGTGAAGACCGGAATGTTCGCCGCCGGCCGGGTCGAGGTGAGCGGCAAGGGCATCGCCGAGGGAGTGAGGGTAGGCGTGCCGAAGTGAGTAGCTCGGCGGAGGCGATCGTGATGCTGCGCCGGGTCGGCCGCGAATACCCCGGCGGGGTCGCCGCGCTCCGCGACATCGATCTGGAGATCCACTGCCGTGAGCTGCTGGCGATCGTCGGGCCCTCGGGGTCGGGCAAGACGACGATGCTCAACCTGATCGGCACGCTCGACCGCCCGAGCGCCGGCCAGGTTGTCGTCGACGGCTTCGACGTCGCCGAGCTGTCCGATCGTGAGCTGTCGGCGCTGCGGGCGACGCGGATCGGATTCGTCTTCCAGCACTTCCACCTCGCGCCAGGCATATCCGTCCTTGACAACGTCGCCGACGGCCTGCTCTACAGCGGCGTCCGCCTGCGTGAGCGACGCGAACGCGCCGAAGCGGCGTTGCGGCGGGTCGGGCTCGGCCACCGGCTGACCCACCGCCCTCACGAGCTCTCCGGTGGCGAAAAACAGCGCACCGCGATCGCGCGGGCTGTCGTGTGTGAACCCGCGCTCCTGCTCGCGGACGAGCCAACGGGCGCGCTGGACAGCCAGTCGGGCGAGGACGTGATGCAGCTGCTACTCGATCTCAATGAGACCGGCACGACCATCGTCGTGATCACCCACGAACACGTGGTCGCCTCGCACTTGCCCCGCCACGTGTCCATGCTCGACGGCCGAGTGGTCGAGGACCAGATCGCGGTGGGACAGTGACGACGACATCACCGCAACCCAGCCGGCTGAGCCCTCCCGACGTGCTGCGGCTGGCGGGGTACGCCCTCCGGGCCCGCCCAATGCGGGTCGTCCTCTCCGCGCTGGGGATCGCGATCGGAATCGCAGCAATGGTCGCCGTTGTCGGGACCTCCACCTCCAGCCGCGCCCAACTGAACCGGCTGCTGGATTCACTCGGCACGAACCTGCTCACCGTGGCGCCCGGCCTCACCCTGTTCGGGGAGGAGGCCACGCTGCCTGACCAGTCGGTGGCGATGATCGGCCGGATCGGATCGGTCGAGTCCGTCACCGCGATCGGGCAGCTCCCCGAGGCAAAGGTGTACCGCACCAACATGATTCCGGCGCCCCAATCTGGCGGCATCGGCACCTACGCGGTGAGCACCGATCTGCTCGACACCGTGCGCGCCACCGTCGCCGCCGGGACCTGGCTCAACGCCGCAACCGCCCAGTACCCGGCCGTCGTGCTCGGGGCCAGGACGGCGGAGCGCCTCGGCATCGGTGCCGTCAACAGAGACATGCAGATCTGGCTCGGCGGGCGATGGTTCACGGTCATCGGCATCCTGGACCCGGTACCGCTCGCGCCCGAACTCGACCTTGGAGCGTTGATCGGGTGGAAGGCCGCACGGCGCTATCTCCGCTTCGACGGCGACATCACGACCGTCTACAGCAGGACCGATCCTGACGCCGTCGAAGCCGTTCGCGATCTGCTCGCCAGGACCGCCAATCCGGCGCGGCCCAACGAGGTGGACGTGTCCCGCCCCTCCGATGCGCTCGCCGCCCAGGCGGCCGCCAACACCACCTTCACCGGCCTACTGCTCGGCCTCGGCGCCGTCGCGCTACTCGTCGGCGGCATCGGCGTCGCCAACACGATGGTGATCTCCGTACTCGAGCGCCGCGCCGAAATCGGGCTGCGCCGCTCACTCGGCGCCACCCGACAACACATCCGCACCCAGTTCCTCACCGAGTCCCTCCTGCTGTCCGTCCTCGGCGGCGGGGCAGGAATCGTGCTCGGATCGGCTGTCACAGCCGTCTACGCGACACTGCAGAACTGGCCCACCGTAGTCCCCACCTGGGTCGTGGCAGGCGGCATCACAGCAACCCTGATCATCGGCGGAGTGGCCGGCCTCTACCCCGCCATTCGTGCCGCCAGGGTCGCCCCCACCGAGGCGCTCGCTGCCATCTAAGGTGCGTCGTCCGCGCAAGCGACTCGCGTCTGGCAACACGGAAACGCCCGCGTGCAGATCAGTAGCCGACTAATATCGATCCATGATCCGCAAGGCATGCACTGGTGCTGATCGGCTTCGCATGCGCCTGCTTCAGCGATCACCCTGCACAGGCGATCGATCGAGCGGTGTCGGCACCCGCGGCGACGCCCGCGGTAATCGAGGTGTGGTCGTTCGTCATCCTGAGTCTTTTCTCGGCGCCGCTTGTACTTACGCGTCGCATCGGCGGCTTCGGTCGGGCTTCGCCGGCGCAGCTCCAACGGTTCCTCTTCTGAGTCACGTCTAGCGCCGTGCTCGCGCCTGCTTCCAGGCGGCGCTGGCTAGACCGACGATTCAAAGGAGAAACCAGACACAGTGGCTACGAAGACGAAGAAGAAGCAGCGGGCGGGTAAGCGCCCAGCCGCGCCGGCCGCGCGCGGCTTGACAAAGCGGCCGCTTCAGCGGCGGCGTTCGTTCCTCTGGGCCGCCGCTGCCGTGGTGATTGCGGCCATGGTCGCCGCGGTGGTTGCAGTGGTGGCGACGCGGGGTAACGGCGGCGGAGCCTCGGCGTCGGCGGGGCTGCCCGACACGCCGGATTACCACTCGCTGCTTGTCGACCCAATGAATCCGCGCAAGCTTGTGCTGGGGACGCATTACGGCCTGTACGTCTCCGCCGACGGTGGCTCGCACTGGCGCTTCGACGCGCTCAACGGCGATGACGCGATGAACCTGGCGCGTCCCGGCGGGGACACGGTCTGGCTCGCGGGCCACAACGTGTTCAAGAAGAGCAGCGACGGCGGCGCGAGCTGGAGCGACGTGCGGCCGGCGGGGCTGCCGAGCCTCGACATCCACGGCTTCGCCGTCGATCCCAGCGACGCGAGGACGCTGTACGCGGCAGTTGCGGGTCAGGGCCTCTACCGCTCGCGCGACGGCGGCCGTTCGTTCGCGCTCATGTCGAGCCAGGTCGGCGGCAACGTCATGGCGCTTGCCGTCATGCGGGATGGGCGGATCCTCGCCGGCGACATGCGCCAGGGCTTGCTGCAGAGCTCGGACGGCGGCGCGAGCTGGAAGCGGACGCTGCGGGCGCAGCTGATGGGCCTCGCCGTCAACCCGAGCGATCCGAAGCGGCTGCTCGCCGCCGGTGCCGGGATCGCGCTCTCGACCGACGGCGGCCGCTCGTGGCGATCGGCGCTCGATCTTCCTGACGGCGTCGGCCCGATCGCCTGGTCGCAGAGCAATCCGAGTCTCGCCTACGCGGTTGCGTTCAACCGCACGCTGTACCGCTCCCGGGACGGCGGCGAGAGCTGGCAACCGGTGGAGGCGAGCTGACGATGCTTGAGTATTTGCTCGCCGCGTGCGCCCTCGCCTGTCCGCTCTCGATGTTCACGATGGTCTGGTTCATGCGCGGCCATCGACACGGTGCTCGCAAGGACTAGGGGATGGCCGAGCCCGCTCCGACACCACCGCCACCGGAGCCCGAAGAGCAGCCGCGCCAGCGGCGTTCTAGCCCGTTACTGCGGATGCTTCAGGTGCTAGCGCTCGCGGTCGTCGCCGGGCTGCTCACCTTGCTCGTCTGGCGCGTCGTCCACGCCGGCGCCGGCGGGCGTCTCGTGGCTGACGTGCGCTCAGGAAAGAAGCCGGCGGCGCCGCAGTTCACGCTGCCGGTGCTGTGGGCGCGCGCGGAGACGTGGCCGAAGGGCGCGCGGCGGGCACTCGCTGACAGCCAGCTGTCGCTACGTGAGCTGCGCGGGACCCCAGTGGTGATCAACGTCTGGGCCTCCTGGTGCATCCCGTGCAAGCACGAGGCGCCGCTGCTGGCCGTCTCGGCGCGCGCGCACGCGGGCAAGGTCGCGTTCCTCGGTATCGACGTGCAGGACTTCAGCGGCGACGCGCGCAAGTTCCTGAAGCGCTTCGACACGCCCTACGTCTCCGTGCATGCCGGCGGCGGTAAGAGCGGCGTCTACGAGGACTATGGGCTTACCGGTGTTCCTGAGACGTACTGGCTCGACGCGCGCGGCCGCATCGTCGCCCACTACCCCGGTGAGATCTCGCGCGAGCAGCTCGAGAACGGAATCCGCGAGGTGATCACCGCGAGATGAATCGCGACCGCATGCTGATCGCGCTCGCCGGCGCCGGCCTCGTCATCGCCATCGCGCTTGTCATCGCGATCGTCGTTGCCGCGCACGGGAGCGATCGGCAGTCGCAGGCGAGTGGGCCGCCGCCGGGCCCGTACCGTGGCAGCGAGCCGCCGGGACAGAACGAGCTCGTGCCGTTCGCACTCGCGGGCTACCGCGGTGGCCGGGTGTCGTCGGCGCAGCTGCGCGGGAAGGTCGTCGCGTTGACCTTTCTCGAGTCGAAGTGCAAGGAAGCCTGCCCGATCATTGCCGTCCAAGTCGCACGCGGCGTCGACTTGCTGACACCGAGCGAGCGCCGGCAGGTGCGCGCGATCGCGATCTCGACACAGCCCTTTGACGACACGCGGCGGAACGTCCGCCGGTTCCTCGCTCGGCGCCACGCGATCGGACGGCTCGACTACCTGATCGGCACCGAACGCGAGCTGCGCCCAGTCTGGCGCCGCTACCACATCCTCTCGGCGCTCGATTCCGGCGACGCCGACACCCACTCCGCCTCCCTGCACATCTACGACCGCAACGGCGTCTGGGTCTCGAGCCTCCATCCTGGCATTGACCTGACGCCCGAGAATTTCGTCCACGACGTCCGGCGCGCCCTTCAGAGCAGCTGACACAGGTCGCAGACATCGATGTGTTCGCCGAACTGCTCGACGCGCTCAGCTTCGCGTTCGGCATGTTCTGGGAGATCCTCTGGGCCCTGATCCTCGGCTTCGCCCTCTCGGGCGCCGTGCAGGCGGTCGTCTCGAAGGGGGAGATGCGGCGGCTTCTGCCGGACGACTCGCCGCGCTCGCTCGGCATTGCCTGCGGAGTCGGGGCCGCCTCGTCGTCGTGCTCGTACGCGGCGGTGGCGCTGGCGCGGTCGCTCTTCCGTAAGGGCGCGGACTTCACGGCCGCGATGGCGTTCGAGTTCGTCTCGACCAACCTGGTGATCGAGCTCGGGATCATCATGGCGCTGCTGCTCGGCTGGCAGAGCTCCAACGTAACAGCCTAGAATCCGGCGTCCACGAAACCAAGAGGAGGCGAGATGGCGGTTGGAGTCCTGACGGCAGCGCCGGAGTTCACGAAGCAGATCTACGACGACGTCACCGAGAAGATGTTTGGGCACGCCTCCCCCATGCGGGAAGGCAGTACTTCCCGATCGACGTGCTGATCATCCCGCGCTGAGGGCGACGGTAACGGGGTACCGACGCGCATTTCGTCGGAAACGAGGGCGTCACGCAGGCGTCTTCGAGCTGAAGGCTCCATAAAGGGCTCCATCCCCACCGCACGCTGGTAATCATGCAAGTTGGGCCGAAAAGAAAAGCAAATGCTCCACCCTGCGGCGTCTGCTCTGACAACAGCTCTTGGACGTCGGCTAGTGATCCGCAACGACGAGACGTTGAGTACCCGACCCACCGGCGAGCACGCGCGCGCCGAGCTCGCGCAGCTCACGCTCCCAGGCACTGATCTGCTCGTCGAGGACGTCAATCAGGGCGAGGCTGGCTCCGACGGTCGAGGCCCACGGCTCGGGCAGGCAAAGGCGCTCCAGCAGCGCTCTGCCGGCGGCGCCGAAGAGGTCGCTGACCGGGTTGGCGACGCCGTGCTGGAAGAGGATCGCGTGGACGCGGTTCTTGAGCGCCGAGCGGTGCTTGACGAGATGGAGCCGGAAGCGGGCCCGCTCGCGCTCGGCCCTAATCTCGGGGTCGGGCAGCCAGATCTCGGGCACGAGCTCGCGGCGGGCGAGCTCGGCCAGCACCCAGGTATCGATCCTGTCGGTCTTGCAGGCCAGCGGCGCGATCCCGCGCGCTTTGGCCGCGTCGGCGATCCGCACGTCCCAGCCGGCGAGCTCGACGTCACCGGCGAGAGCCTGCCAGTCGAGGCGCTTGCGGCTGAGGTCCAATCCGACGTACAACATTGCAGGGGCCTCCCTTCGTCTCGTAGAGGACGCGCGGAGTTTCCCTCCGCGGGAGGCCCTCCTTCATCGGCCTCAGTTGGAACATCGCGGAGGTCGCGTCTTCGCCTCGTGGACCCTCATTTCCAACCCGCTACGCGCCCCGCTTGCTCGATCCACTTGTGCATCTCCGGTCCCTGCGCCTCCTCCAGGGTCTTCACCTTGACGTAGCGGGTCCGTCCGGTGGTTCCAAGCGGCGGCGGAGGGTTGAATTCCGCCCCGCCGAAGAAGACGACATTCACGGAGACGTCGTAGGCGACCATCTCGATGATCCACCCGCGTTCTGGCAACCCGTAGTACGCCTTCTTCCACTTGACGGCGTATTGAAGCCCGGGGATCGTCTCGCGGATCAATTCATCCAGCCGCTTGACGATGGGATGCAGATCCGGCATCACGCGCCGGATCCAATCCTCGATGTCGGCGTGACTATCCGATGGGACGGGCGCCTTTCGGGCCGTATTTGGCTTGCGTGGTTTCGCCATCGCACGTTCTCCTCTGTGGCCGAACGATCCGGCGCGTCAGCGGCGCCGTGGCGCGCTGAAGGCGCGGCCGGCGTCCGTTGCACGCGCGAGTTATACCGATCCACCTGGCGGTCTCTTCGTCAGTCATCGAACTCGGCCGTCCGCCGGCGGCGCAGGATCGTGCGGAGGTCGGCGACGGTGCCGAGGTGGGCGAGCTTGTCCGGGTTGGTGATTCCGCGGATGGTCTGGACGACGCCGTCGGCGATCTCGAGCGACATGACCGCGCCGATGCGGCCTTCCTCGTCCATGAACATGACGCCGGGCTGTCCGTTGAGTTCGGTCGTCACCACCGACCCGCCGAGCCGCGCGGCCTGCGCGAGCGTGCCGACCATCAGCTTGGCGACGCGCTCGCGCCCGTAGATCGGCTCCGGCCAGGACGGCGCCTTGCCGCCGCCGTCGCCGTAGACGACGACGTCCGCGGCGAGCAGCTCGACCAGCGCGTTCGTGTCGGCCAGCTGCGCCGCGGCGAAGAACCGCCGCGCGAGCTCGTCGCGTTGCTCGCGCGAGGCTTCGAACCGCGGTCGTCCCTCGTCGATGTGGCGCCGGGCGCGGACGTATAGCTGCCGGCAGTTGTCTTCGCTGCGCTGGACGATCTTCGCGATCTCGGCGTAGTCGTAGTCGAAGACCTCGCGCAGCAGGAAGACCGCCCGCTCGACCGGCGTCAGGCTCTCCAGCAGGAGGAGGAAGGCCATCGAGAGCGAGTCGGCGGTCTCCGCCTGCGCGGCGGCGTCTGGCGCCGAGTCGGTGAGGAGCGGCTCGGGCAGCCACTGCCCGACGTACTGCTCGCGGCGGGCGCGCGCGGACTTGAGGTGGTCGATGCTGAGGCGCGTCACGACGGCCGACAGGTACGCCTTCGGCGAGTCGACCTTCGTCCCCTCGGCCTCCGCCCGGTGGATGCGGAGGAAGGCCTCCTGGACGATGTCCTCGGCCTCGCTGACGCTGCTGACCATCCGGTAGGCGATCGAGAACAGCAGCGGCCTCAGCTCTTCGTACGGCGCCTCCGTTCGCATGTGCCTTTAGACGAGATAGCACGGGTGCCTGTGACGTGTCACAGAGGTCGGGTCGTCCTCGTCTTAGAGCACGAACCGAACGAAAGGAGCAAGCGATGAGGATCTTCGTCGCAGGAGCATCAGGCGTACTCGGCAGGCAGCTCGTGCCGCTGCTGGCCGGCGCCGGCCACGAGGTCGTCGGGACGACGACGTCTCCGCGGAAGCTCGAGACCCTGCGGGCGCTCGGCGCGCAGCCGGTCGTCCTCGACGTGCTGGATGCGGAGGCCGTCGGCCGGGCGATCTCCGAGGCGGAGCCCGAGGTCGTCGTCCACGAGGCGACTGCGCTTAGCGGCATCGGCGGGAGCTTCCGGAAGTTCGACGAGACGTTCGCGCAGACGAACCGCCTTCGCACGGAAGGAACGGACAACCTGCTCGCCGCCGCGCTCGCGGTCGGCGCGCGGAAGCTCGTTGCGCAGAGCTATGCGGGCTGGACCTTTGCGCGCGAGGGTGCGGCCGTGAAGGACGAAGACGCCGCCCTCGACCCGGCCCCGCCTAGCAACGCGAAGGAGACGATGGCGGCGATCCGCTATCTCGAGGAACGCGTCGTCGTCGCGAAGGAGCTCGACGGCATCGTCTTGCGCTACGGCGGCTTCTACGGGCCGGGCACGTCGTTCGCCGAAGGCGGCGAGAGCGTCGAGGCGATCCGCAAGCGTGCATTCCCGATCGTCGGCGACGGCGGCGGCATGGCCTCGTTCATCCACATCGAGGACGCTGCACGCGCGACCTTCGCCGCGACCGAACGCGGGCGGCGAGGGATCTACAACATCGTCGACGACGACCCGGCGCCGGTGTCGGCATGGCTTCCGTATGCCGCGAACGTCGTCGGAGCGAAGCCGCCCCGTCATGTGCCCTTCTGGCTGGGCAAGCTCTTCGCCGGCGAGATGCTGGCGACGATGATGGTCGAGGGTCGCGGCGCGTCGAACGCGAAGGCCAAGCGCGAGCTGGACTGGCAGCCGCTCTATCCGAGCTGGCGCGAAGGCTTCGTCAACGGGCTGAAGAGCGCGGCGTAAAGCCGCGCTCTCCTCTCCGTCATGACCGATTGACACGCCGACGCGGCACGCGCAGGGAATGATCGGCCATGCCGACGGTCAGGTCTACGAGCTCAAGAACCGCGATGTCTTCGTCGTTGGCACTGGCCAGGCAGCCCTCGTGATCGGCCCGTTCCCGCGGGTCCTGCATCGGGCGGTTCTATCGCGATGTCAGGAGCTCGTACCAGTGCTCGGCGGTGGCGGTTGCGCCGGCGAGGTTCGGTTCGATCACCTGCACGAACCACCGCTCGTTCGATGCGAGACCGTGCCCGTGGAAGAGCCGCTCGAGATCGGCGAGTAGGTTCAGCGCCTGCTCGGACTTCGAGCCGGGCTCGGTCGTGTACACGAACATCGTCAGGCCGGGATCGGCGACGAGCTCCATCGACTCGTACGTGAACGTCACCTCGCCGACGAGCGGGTGGCGAACCGCCTTCACGCCCGTGTCGTGCCTGCGGCGGACCCGAGGGACCACCGATGCTCTACTACGAGCGGGATCTGTGAAGGCACGCAAAAGCGAGAGAAGAGCGCGGCTTTACGCCGCGCTCTTCAGCCCGTCGACGAAGCCGTCGCGCCAGCTCGGATAGAGCGGCTGCCAGTCGAGCTCCCGCTTGGCCTTCGCGTTCGACGCGCCGCGACCCTCGACCATCATCGTCGCCAGCATCTCGCCGGCGAAGAGCTTGCCCAGCCAGAAGGGCACATGACGGGGCGGCTTCGCCCCGACGGCGGCCGCAGCATAGGGAAGCCATGCCGACACGGGCGCCGGATCGTCGTCGACGATGTTGTAGATCCCTCGCCGTCCGCGTTCGATCGCGGCGACCGTCGCGCGTGCAGCGTCCTCGATGTGGATGAACGAGGCCAGGCCGCCGCCGTCGCCGACGATCGGGAATTTCCGCTTGCGGATCGCCTCGAGGCTCTCGCCGTCTGCCGCGAACGACGTGCCCGGCCCGTAGAAGCCGCCGTAGCGCAAGACGATGCCGTCGAGCTCCTTCGCGGCGAGGACGCGTTCCTCGAGATAGCGGATGGCCGCCACCAGCTCCTTCGCGTTGCTTGCGGGGGCCGGGTCGAGGGCGGCGTCTTCG
>WNGA01010169.1_pt1 | contig 15203 bp, 15 predicted proteins | sample 5400061 | NCBI WGS metagenome assembly WNGA01 (sample SAMN13153366, study PRJNA577476) | soil metagenome | isolation source: 100 cm soil or saprolite under grassland replicate 2 | place: USA:California | collected 2016-06-15
AGGCCATCTGATGCGCCGCCTCGGTCATCCCATAGGCTTCCAGAACAGCCACGCCAAACTTCTCCTCGATGTCCGCCATGGTTTGTGGCGCCAACGCCGCGCTGCACGAACGGATGAAGCGCAGATGGCCGGCTCCGGCCGGTCTGGCCGCCGATTTTGACCTCGACAACAACACCTGATGAATCGTCGGCACGGCGGAGTACCAACTGACACGATGGTCCCTGATGGTGGACCAGAAAGAGAGCGGATTAAAGCGCGCCGGTACGACGATCGTTCCACCCGTGAACAGTGTAGCCAGCGTTGAGGCCACCAAACCGTGCACGTGAAACAGCGGCATCACACACAGTGAGACATCGTCTCGCGTGAGTTGGTAGGTCTCGGCCACGTTGCGCGCCGAAGTCATCACATTCGCATGCGAAAGCGGTACTCGTTTGGGACGACTGGTTGTGCCACTCGTATGCAAGATCAGTGCAATATCGTCAGGGTTGGGGTAATCAAGAGACCGGGGACTGCCGGCATTCTGATCGGACGAAAGACGAACCTGACCATCGCTGTCCAGGTCAGCTTCGATGATCAGCACGTGGTCGCCCGCGGCAGCTCTCGCTTCATCGCTGTTTTTGGGCGGGACAATCAAGGCCCGGGCCCCAGTATCTTCGAGATAAAACTTGAACTCATCGCGCCGGTACGCGGGATTGAGGGGCGCCGCCGTGCCGACGGTCGAGGCCGCCAGGAATGAGACGATCATCTCGAGTCCGTTCGGCAAAGCCATCGCGATCCGGTCGCCGCGGACCAGACCGAGTTGATTCAATTTGGTGCTGAAAACATCTACTTGCTGTCGTAGCCGGTCGTAGCTTACAACTGGCCCGCCTCCTGAGACGGCGATAGCGACATGCGAAGGGTCGCCATTCCCGAGCAGGTCGAGGATCATATGCTTCTACTTCGGACCACCAGCGAATCTGATTGCGTTGTTGGCGCAGGTTATCAGCGTGATTTTCTTTTGTCCAGAAACAGAATGTGAACGTGAAGCAAGAGGATTTGAGGGAACCGCGCTGTCGATGCTGAATAATATCAACGACGAGGCTCCCGTGGCTTGAGGTTTAGCAAAGGTCTTTCTTAGTTTTCAGTGGAGTGACCATTTACGACGGGCTGACGAGGTGCCGGAGCACCGCGCAAAAGACCTTCAGTGCTTAAGTCCTCATCGATTTCTTCCCAGTGAATACCGTAGCCTCCGCCAATAATCTTCCAGTTGTTTCTTTGCGCCTGAGTAGCGTTCGACAATCGCGGATACCATGCCAGAGGAACTGAGATAGTCCTTCCATCCATTAAACGGACGCTAAGTAGGTCTTCAGTAACTTCAATATTCACTACACGCTCATCAGCTGCCAACGCCAAAATACCCATTCCAAGCCTCCAACAACTCCAATTGGTTCTCCTCAATGAGCCGCTCAAGTTGCCGCAATTCCCTCGCGCTAAATCCAAGGTTACGCGCAAGACCGACAGGATTCAACCAGAACTTAGCAGACATTGCGTCGCGATCGACATGAACGTGGGCCGGCTCATTGGGCTCATGGCTGTAAAAGTAGAGTCGGTACGGACCGCTTCTCAGGACCGTCGGCATAAAAAAATTGTACCAGCTGGCGTGAACGATTCAGAGGGCGGCAGTGGGGTGGATTCTGCGACCCAGAGTCTTATACGACTCGGCTTCCTCAACGAAGCGCAGCGTCAAGCGCTGATCGATCATCAAGCAGAATCCACTCGACAATGGACAGCGGCAGACTGCCATTCTTGATTAAATCATCGTGAAACTGGCCGAGACGGAAGTTTGCTCCCTGCTTGTCCCGGTCCTTCCCAAGCAGTCGCATGATCTGCCACTTCCCAACCATGTAAGTGATTTTCTGGGTTGGATTCGCAGCCGCCCCAGCAGCTTCACCGGTCGCCGCTTCGCGATCTAAACCACCAGCTTCCATGAAGTAATCGATGGCCTGGTCAAACGTCCACCTGCCTGTGTGCAAGTTCACGTCGACTCCGATGCGTGCGGCACGGTAGCGTGAGAGCCGCAATATCTGAGCTTGCCCGGGTGAGTTGTTCGGATAAAGACCGGTGCGCATCAGCATTTCCTCTCCGTAGAGAGCCCATCCTTCAATGAAGATGCCATCCGAATGCTGCCGCCGAATCTCGTCTTTCAGGTGGTTAGCTAGCGAAAGTTGCAGAAAGTGACCAGGAATACCTTCGTGGCCAAGGATTGGCCGCGGATCTTCGATTGCCGCGCGAATGTAAAAGTTCTTGCTCGACGGATTATAAGTAGGAATGAAATAAAAGCCGCTGTCGTCTTTATCGTACACACCCGGAGCATTCATGAAGCCCCCTGGACTGGTCGGCTTGAATGCCTCCGGAAGCTGACGAATTTCAAAACGCCCGAGGTACGGAGGCAAGGTGACGAGTTTGTTTGTCTTTAAAAACTCAATCATCTCGTTTTCTCGACTCTCGTAGGCCTTTAGGAAGGCTTCCTGATTGGCAGGAACATTCTTGCTGCGGGCCGGATTGGGATCCGCGAGCGAGGGATCCGGCAATAACGACTCGAGTGCACGATAGCGGGCCAATTCGGCCTGGCCCAGCATGTCGACCTGTTTGGCATCGAGCGGAAGGAGATAGATATTCTTAAGCAAGTAGTTATAGTTCTCTTCACCCATGGGCTTGAACGCCACCATCCCCGGCAAACGTTTCTCCAGCCAATCAGCAAATCCGTGAATCGAAACGAGTGCTTCGTCTCGTGCCTTCACCAGCTCACTTTTTTCCGTCGGAGACAGATCCTTAGCCAGGGTCATCAGGCTGTCGGTGAAAAGACTATCAATCGAGCGAGCCGAATCGATGGCGAGTCGTGCATAAAGACGCACGGGTCTGGTGAGTGCTCGTTTGCCCTGGTCAATCACGAAAGGCATTTGCTTCAGACGCGCGGTGGCGGCGAGCGCTCGGTTTCGCGGCGTGTCATATTCCTTCTTCAGCAATGAAAAGATGCCATTGCTGCACTCATTTACGTAGGTTTGGGGATCTGTTTCTTCGTAGTTCACTACCCGGGTGAAAAACTCAATGTTCTCAAGTTGAGAACGAAACAACAGCCAGTCGATACGATCGTCCTTGCTCCAATTCTCTGCCTGCATCGCTCTAACTTTTCCGAGCACCTCCTTGACCTGAAGGCGACGCGACAAGATCGCCGACAGGGAATAGTCGGTGAGGCGACTGTCCCAAGTATGCAAGCCGTTGTCGCTGGAGAACACCGGATAGTTTTGGTTGCGCCAGTTGTAGTAATCCTGGGCCAGCTTACGCAGATCGGCAGGAGAGCCGGGACTCTGTGCGGTTGTTGTATTGGAAAAGAGACTCATGATGGCACACAAACTCAAAAGACATATCAGGGTCTTCATTCGATGTACCTCGTCAAACTGGAATCAACTCCATCTGACAAAGCGGCGCTGGCTTTTGAGCCAGCCTCATTCTCGATCAATCGACGGGCATTTCGCTGCAGACCAGAAAGCTTGGCCCGCTTCATCGCGCTGTTACGAAACCGATCGGCGTAACCTTCGGGTGTTAGGTCCAGAATTTCTGCCAAGTTGATATTGACATTTCCCGGACGCGGCTCGAAGGCAGTCTCGCTAGATACCTGTTCAAAACGATTCCACGGACAAACGTCCTGGCAGATGTCGCAACCGTAAAGCCAGTCTTCCAGCTTCGTGCCGACTTCTTCTGGAATTTCCGGCGCGCGCAGTTCAATCGTTGCGTAGGAAATGCATTTGTTCGAGTCGAGCACGTACGGTTCAGTAATCGCCTGGGTTGGACAAGCGTCAATGCAGAGCGTGCAGTTCCCACAGTGGTCCTCGACCTGCTCGCTGTCGTACTCCAGATCGATGCTGAGTAACAGTTCTCCAATGAATACCCAGGAACCAAGCTCGGAGGTGATGAGATTCGTGTGCTTGCCAATCCAACCGAGTCCGGCGCGCGCAGCCCATGCTTTGTCCATCAAAGGTTGAATGTCCACGCACACCTTCCCCTTTGCCTGAGGTACCCGTTCCGTAATCCATTCAAGCAACTGGCGCAGTTTCCTGCCGAGCACTTCATGATAATCGTCGCCCCAGGCGTAACGCGAAACCTTGCCGGCGCCCACCTCGGCCGTATGTTTGTGAGGCGTGTAGTAGTTGAGTGCGACCACGACAACAGATCGCGCGGCAGGAAAAAGCTTGCGCGGATCGGCGCGAATCCCGGGGTCGCGCGCCATCCAGTGCATCTCTCCGGCATAGCCACGCGCTAGCCACTCGCGAAGCCGAGAGTCTTCGTCAACAAGGGCTTCCGCACGGACAACGCCGACTTTCTGAAAGCCAAGGACGCGTGCTTGTTCTTTAAGCTGGCGAGTGAAATTCGCCGGACCCGAAGTCTGGCGGAGTGAGGTCTCAAGAGGGATTGCTTGCGATGCCATCTATCGCAAGCATAAGGCCCAATTAATTGGATCGTCTAGTACGGCCCGACATGGGGCGTCAGTTAAGAGTTCAAGCTTTAGCTTGCGCCGACGAATCGGCAACCTAAAGGTTGAACTCTAAACCTGCTGTGGCAACGAGAAGGCGAAGAGTTTAGTGTTCGATCTTCTGCAAAGTTACAGAAACCAGCGGTTGAGCCCCCGCCGTCCGATTGTAAGAAAGCCAACAACCCGCTTTCGGAAACCGCACCATCTTGTACATCGAACCATCGGGCTTTGCTTCGATCTCGCCCCCGAACAGTTGCTTGGGTGTCAGCACGCCGTTAGCGCCCACCAGAAAATCAACTGAAATCGTGATTACTTTGCCCGATTTGTCGTACAGGATTTGAGCCGTCTCTTTTTCACTGAAAACGAAGAAGTCCTGCTCGGTGCTCTTATCGGCGGGGTTGCCAAATTTCTTGCGCACCTCATCGGCAAGACTCCCGATCTGAATGCCACGATATTCGTGGAATAGAGGCCCTTCATCTTCTGCGGATGTCCTTCTTTGTGCTTGGGCTGCACGAGGGGAAGTGGCGGCCAAACAGATCATGACCGATAGCAGGAGCAGCAGTGTTAGTGCGGTTGCATGGCCGCGTGAAAGGCGAATCATAAGGATTTTCTCCTTTCCAGTAGTATGTTGGTTAGGCCGAACCAGCGGCGGGCGCTTGAGCCGTGGGACGATCTCACAAGCCGGCCGGCCGCAAGTTGCATCCCAACCCTTTCGCGTGTCGGTGACAATAAATCCCGAGACTCAAGGTTGTCAATGAATCCGCTCGACAAACTGGAATTTTGTCGGGCAATTCGTTTGCCCGCTGAGGGTCATCCGAGTGGACCGGACTTTGCCAATTTTAGAAAACAAAGGGCGTGAGATCAAGCTATTGACTCCATATTAGGTTTGACGTAGAAGCAGACTGCTCTTACGAAGAACGAGTCGGTGCTGACCACTGGTCACGCAAAGGAGTCGAATCGATGAAACGCACCTTTTCTTATGCGGCATCCATAGTCGCCTGCGCATTTGCAATCTTCACCTTCAGTGGCTGTCAGCCGGCCGGTTACGATGCGAATCGCGTTGCCACCGAGAATGTCAACTCGCAAAAAGAGAAGCCAGTCGATACCGCAGCTATTGAAAAGGAGTTGTTGCAGCTGGAGCACGACTGGGCGACAGCCGCTGTCACCCATAACGTCGATTCTGTGCGACGGGTTGAGGCTGACGATATAGTCGTTACCTATCCAGACGGAACAACGGGAACAAAAGCCGACGATGTAAAAGACATTGAAACCGGAGCGCTAACGGCGGAAGGTTGGGAACTGACGGACGTGAAAGTCAGGGTGCTCGATGCCGACGCAGCGGTGATTAACGGTCGAGGAATAATCAAGAACGGCAAGTACAAAGGACCGGACGGCAGGGTGCAGGCGCTGAAACCGGAGTACCGCTTTACCGATGTTTTCGCTCGGCGCAACGGCCAGTGGCAGGCTGTCGCATCTCAGGCAACTACGATTACAAATCCAACACCCACTCCATCACCGACAGTCCGAGCTTCGCCGTCGCCGCAACTATCGCCCGCGGCAGCCTCGCCAACGGCACCAGCAAAGACGACGACGCCGTAAAGCCGGAGGAAGGAGGAGCAGCCAGGTTTCAGGTTTCAAGTTTCAGGTGGCGCCTCAAGATGAGGGAGATGCGTCGGCCCCATCTTGTTCAAGCTATGCGTCGCAGGTAGCTGCGTGGATTAAACGTCATCAAGAATTTCTCCCTTGTCTCATCTACAATAAATTCTTTGTGTCTCTCAAGAAACTCTTCGGCTGCCTCATACGGACCTTCGCCAAATGTTGGCAAGGTGGGATGTCCGTTTATGTTAGTGTCCTCGACTAGAGATAACTTCCGACACTGACATGTGAGGCGAGTAGATTCAATTCCTGTAGGACGTGAGCTTTCGAGTGATCCGAGTCCAGCACCACTAAACGAACTTCATCAGGACGGTTAGCTAGGATTGATTCAATCAAAGTTGCATCCGAACTTGAACCGTGTACATATGTAATTCTTGGATGAGGCGGCCTCGAGATCGCATTGTCGATGTCGATGGTGAGAATCTCTCCTTTCCCAAGGATATCTAAAATGTGTGCCATGAATAAGGCACTGCCACCGAAGCGAGTACCTGTTTCTATAATAAGATCTGGGCGAATCTCTGAAATAATCTCCTGGTACACCCATAAATCGAGAGGACATTTTTCACAAAGCACATTCATCCAATAAGTGCGAGTAAAGATAAGACCTTCATCTCTCGGTCCGATGTAATACAGATTATGGAAGTTCTCAACGATTGTCCTTTCTCGTGAATTCATTTTATTCAGATTTCGTGTCGGTTCGATAGAGCCTTGTCCATTGTTACTTCATCTACATACTCGAGATCGCTGCCTACGGGCATGCCCATGGCGATGCGAGTCACCCGAATGCCGAGCGGCTTGAGAAGGCGACCGATGTAGTTGGCAGTAGCTTCGCCTTCGGTAGTTGGATTGGTTGCCAGAATTACTTCTCGCACAACCTCGCCCTCGTTATTTTCAGGTTTCAGACGCGGCAATAGATTCGCCAGATGCAAATCATTCGGACCAATATGGCGGATCGGTGAAAGACTTCCATGCAATACGTGGTAGACGCCTTTGTAGCTGCGGGTCTTCTCCACCGCTACCAGACTATAAGGCTCTTCGACGACGCAGATTACTCTATGATCTCGGCTGGGTGACGAGCAGAAGCGGCAGGGGTCAAGTTCGGTGAGATTATTACAGATCGAACAAAGGATGATTCGTTGCTTTACTTCCCGCAATGCAACAATCAGGCGCTCGAGATCGGCCGCAGGCGTTCGCAATATGTGAAACGCCAATCGTTGCGCCGACTTGTGTCCAATGCTGGGAAGGCGCTTTAGTTCATCAATCAGTTTTGTTACTGGCTCTGCGTACTCGAGCATAATTAATTTCGGATTTCGGAATTACGATTTCGGATTTTGAAAGCGTTTTTGAAGTCCGCAATTCCTACAGCAGGCCAGAGAGTCCCGGCGGCAGCATCCCGCCCAATTTTCCTTTCATCGCCTCGTCGACCTTGCGATTGGCTTCATTTATCGCTGCCAGGATCATGTCCTGCAACATCTCGACATCACCATCTTTTAAAGCTTCAGGGTCGATCTTGAGAGACGTTATTTCGTGGTTGCCCTTCATTGCGACTGTGACCACACCACCTCCAGCAGAAGCCTCGACGCGGAGTTCTTCCATCTCCTTCTGCATCTTTTCCTGCATTACCTGCGCCTGCTTCATCATCTGTTGAATGTTGAATCCGCCTGGAAATTTCATGCGCTTACACCTCTTTGGAATTCGTTGCGGTCTTACCCGCTCTTTCTCAGCATCGTAACTGTCATTCCAAACGAATGCAACGAACGACAATAGAACCATTCGACTGGATCTACAGGATTTACAGAATTAACTCAGTAGGCGGAGAAGCTCAGTTTCAGCGAGCCGACCAGGTAACTCAGAACCGAGCATCACCTATTCACAAGTTGTATTTTCCAAATGATTGTGTCATCTATTCTTGCCTTTTGCTTGTCTGTTATCTGATTCTGGTTTGAATGATTAGTATCTCTGCTCGCAGACAATCCCAGGCCGATGGCAACTGATAAAACAACTCTGCAGGAAGACCGTCATCTGGCTGCGGAAGTCAAACTCTATTACGATCTCGATCTGCCCGATGACCGTCCTGCCCCGCTATTGCTTGCTTTGCACGGCTACGGAGCAAACAAACGCCAGATGAGCCGCGAAGCGAGGCAGATGGCACCCGACCGCTTTGCTATCGCATCACCGCAGGGCTTTCACCAACATATCAGGGAACCGAGAGAAGCAGGTGGGCCGTTACGGTTTGGTTTTGGCTGGCTCACCAGCTACCGACCGGAAGAATCCGTCGCCATACATCACAAAGCGCTCATCGATCTCATCGATCAATTGGTGGCCGAGAATGCTGTGGATCCCCAAAGGATCTTTCTTCTGGGCTTTTCTCAGTCATGCGCGCTCAACTACCGGTTTGCTTTTACGTACCCTGATCGCCTAAAGGGAGTGATCGGTATCTGCGGAGGAATACCTGGCGATTGGGAGACCGGCAAGGGTTATCGGCCAGCCAGGGCAGATGTGTTTCATCTTGCCGGCACCCGCGATGAGTTTTATCCACCATCGCGGGTTGGAGATTATGCCGAGCGACTAAAAATGCGTGCCCATGATGTAAAGTTTCAGAGCTATGATGCGGCCCATGAGATTGTGCCGGCGATGCGCCTAGACGTCCGGGAATGGCTTGGGTCTCGCCTTTAATCAATCGTTGAAAGCAGGCTCATTTTCCATTGATCATTGATCATTTTTCATAATTTTTCCTTTGTCATTGACTTTCCATTTATCAATTTGTCATGTTCTAGTAGTTTCAGGAATATTAAGAGTCCTAAACAGGTTTTTTCGCTGAACTAAATGTGTAAGCCCGTTGCCGCTCGCAGTCACTCGTGCTGACGGTACCTGACCTCATGACACGACGGGACGAGTGACTAGGAGCGAGACCCACCCGCTACCGCGTGGTCGTACTGACCCGTTAAGTCGCAGCGAGCCGGATTGCACCACGAAGCCGAGTGAAATGAAATCGATTTCAACCGCTATTGAGCTAACACATTGAGTTCAAAAACCCTGAACTCTTCTCTTACCAAAAACGTTGGGACAGTGGTAATAATGAGAAATGGAAAATGGAAAATGATTTGTCGTTGTTGCCGGTGAACTATGGTTTTGCAAAACGCTGAGCGCCTTGTCTTATAAAAAACTCTATCTGGTCTTCCTCTTCTTGCCTCTAGTCTGCGCGGCAAACTGTCAGCAGGAGACGCCGCAGGTGCCAAAATCTGCAGAGGCTCTACCAGCGCAGCCAATTCTCAAGCCGCTCCCGGCCAATGCTCCAGCGCAACTCAAACAACTTGTCGACGCTGCTGTCGCGCAGGCTGGAGTCACGACGGGCTACGATCCCTCCTACGTGAAGATTGATTATCCCAACGGGGACGTCGCCATTGAAACAGGCGTCTGCTCCGACGTGATTGTTCGAGCGTTTCGCAAGGTGGGAGTCGATCTGCAGAAGGAGCTGCATGAAGACATGCAGGCATCGCGCTCGGCGTACCCAACAAAATGGGGTGCCGGCGCCGTTGACTCGAACATAGATCATCGGCGCGTGTTAAATCTCATGACCTATTTTGATCGCCGGGGAAAGTCCTTGGCCGTCACTTCTAACCGAGACGACTATCTTCCAGGCGATGTGGTGGCATGGGATCTTGGCGGAGGCATGGACCACATAGGCCTGGTTACTAATCTATGGTCCGAATCTGAACAGCGCTGTTTGATCGTTCACAACATCGGTGCCGGAACACGGGTCGAGGATGTCTTGTTTAACTGGAAGATCGCTGGGCACTACCGGTTTTTCCAGTAGGCAAATGGTGCATCACCGCTTAGGCCATCACCGTTGCCCCCTACTCCTTGTCTTGAACCGCTGAATCCTCTTATAGTCGTCGCCGCCAGCCGGCTATCTGATTCACATCAAGGTAGGGTCGCTCCAAATCATGAGTCTAACAAATTGCTGCACATCGATGTTGTTGGGCGTGATTGCGATGAGTTCCGTTCAACCGCAAACACCCGCAAAGCAAAAAGACGCCAAGACGATCGCGGCCATCCGGGCAGTGCTCGAGACACAGCGAGACGCCTGGAACCGCGGAGACGTCGAAGGCTACATGGATGGCTACTCGCGTTCGGACACAGTCCTCGTTTCCGGAGACAGTGTTACGCGCGGCTGGCAAATAGTGCTTGACCGATATAAGCGAAACTACAACTCGCGGGAGAAGATGGGTACCCTAACCTTTTCCGACCTCGAGACCACGCTGATAGGCAAAGACGCTGCGGTAGTGCTTGGTCGTTGGCACCTGCAACGCGCCAACGATGAGCCGCACGGTAGCTTCACACTGATCTTTCGCAAGACAAAAGAGGGATGGAAGATAGTTCATGATCACACATCCTCTGCTTGAAGTGGTCCAGACTTTAAGTCTGTGAGGCAGGTTGAGTTTACTCGAGCACCACAGACTAAAGTCTGTGCCACCCTTTGGAGTCGATCTTGGCGGCTGAATCTAATCCAGCTCCTTCTGCGGATCTCGCCGTTCTCGAGCGTGACGTTGAGCAGCGCAGCGGTGTTCTCAAGAAAGAGCTCGGCCTGTTCGACCTTGTCCTCACCCAGGTGGTCTTCGTCGTGGGCACAATCTGGGTGGGTTGGGCAGCGAAGTTAGGCAGCGATCAGAATGTCTTTTGGTTATTAGCGATCCTGACCTTTTACCTACCGTTGGCGGCGGCTGTCATCTTCCTCAACAAACTAATGCCGCTTGAAGGCGGACTCTATCAATGGGCCAAGCTTGCTTTCAACGATTTCCTCGCCTTCATGGTCGCCTGGAATCTTTTCGTGTTTGCGATCTCAATTCTCGCCGGTATTGGCCTGGTAGTCACCACCAATATTTCTTACGCAATAGCCAAACCGGGAATGAAGGACGACAAGTGGTGGATCACTAGCATTAGCTGTACGCTGGTGGTAGCGATGATGGTCGCCGCCACACGCGGGCTGGGTGTGGGGAAGTGGGTACACAACGCCGGCGGTCTGATGTTGATGATTACTTTTGCCGCGTTGATTCTGCTTCCCTTTTTCGCTCTTTTTCGCGGCACAATCAGCGAATATCATCCCTTCAAGATCAGCTTCCCAGCCTTAACCGTCTTCAACATAAACGTCTTCAGTAAACTCGCTCTGGGCGCTCTCACGGGCTTTGAATACATCGCCATACTCGCCGGCGAAACACGCGCCCCGGCGCGCAACTTTGGTCGTTCGGTGATTATTGCCGCCCCGATTATTGCGGTGATGTTTATCCTGGGAACGGGTTCAGTACTCGCATTCGTATCGCCGGACAAAGTTGACCTGATAGGACCAATTCCGCAGGTGTTGAGCATCGGATTTGGATCCTTCGGTTGGGTTGGTAAGGTCGTTTCAGTCGCAATCCTCGGCGTCGTAGTACGCCAGATTGCCTTAATGAGCATCTATTTCGCAGGCAATACTCGATTGCCGATGGTCGCTGGTTGGGATCAACTGTTGCCGGTCTGGTTCACTCGGTTGCATTCAAAATACAAAACTCCGGTTAACTCGATTCTATTCGTGGGTGCCGTCACCCTAGCGCTTGGCCTTGCGAGTTTGATTGGCGTCGACGAGCAGGAAGCCTTTCAACTGCTGGACAATGCCGGCGGCGTTTTTTATGCGGCTACCTACACCGTGTTGTTTGCGATACCAATAGTGGGAATGAAAGCATTCGGTGTGCGCGCACCCCTATGGCTGAAGCTCGCCTGTGCTTCGGGCTTTCTCGTGTCGCTCGTATACATTGGTTTTACAATAGTCCCAATTATTACCGTTGAGAGTCGTTTGGCCTTTGCCGTCAAAATCATTTCGGTTGTGCTGATCGCAAACTTCCTCGGCGCATTAATTTACTCGTTTGGTAGCAAGCGGACGGCAGCATCGCTTCGCTCAACCCCCCGGTCAGCCAATCTGAAGTCAAAATAAGTTGGAAACGAACTGATCAATGTCTAACGCTCTTGCTGTTGTCAATTGCGCGCAAGTCGTCACCCTTGCAGGCCCTCCTCGCCCGCGAATCGCAGCCGAACTCAGCGAACTGGAGATTATTGAAGACGGGGCGATGCTGGTGCGCGGCGGGCAAGTCGAGAAGGTTGGCTCGCGCAGAGAGATAGAATCGCTAGTCGATAAGGATACTGAAGTTGTCGACGCCGAAAGACGGATCATCTTACCGGGCTTTGTCGACGCCCACGCGCATCCCGTCTTTGCGGGAACGCGAGCAAATGAGTTCGAAGAACGTGCGAGTGGTTCCACCTATCAGGAGATTGCCGCGCGAGGCGGTGGCATACAGTCGACAGTGCGAGCTACACGTGAGGCTACGAAGTCAGGCTACGGATTGACCGTCGAAGATGAACTGAAGATTTTGCTGGCAATCAGGCGCTTAAACGACGAGACCCCATTAAACTTTGTTCCTACATTCCTTGGCGCTCAAGACGTGCCTCCGGAGTACCGTTCGAGACGCGATCAATATGTATCACTCTTGATCGAGGAAATGATTCCTCGTGTTGCGCAGGAAAAACTGGCCGAGTATTGCGACGTATTTTGCGAGGAAAAAGTCTTCACGTCGGATGAATCATGGAAGATTCTTTCGGCCGCGCGGTGTCATGGTTTAGGTCTGAGAATGCACGCCGATCAGTTATCGCTTTCGGGTGGCGCCAAACTCGCGGCTGAGTTGAACACGGTCACTGCCGACCACCTCGAGCACACTGATGCCGGGGGAATCGCAGCACTAAAATCTGCCCGCGTGCAGCCAGTGCTTTTACCGGGGTCAGTTTATGCACTGGGCTCGAGTCGTTATCCGGCTGCGCGCGAGATGATCGAAGCGGGATTGGCTGTGGTGCTGGCCACTGATTTTAACCCGGGCTCGTCACCAACTCCTTCAATGCTGATGATCCTTTCCCTGGCATCGACGCATATGCGGATGAGTCCAGCGGAATCAATCACAGCCGCTACGATAAACGCAGCCTACAGTTTGAATCGGGGGGGCGCAATCGGCTCGCTCGAGGCGGGAAAGCGAGCGGACTTTGTAATTCACGATTGTGCCGACTACCGCGAGCTTGCTTATTTCTTCGGTATCGAACACCCATGGCGAGTTTACGCCGAAGGGCGGCTAATTTTGACGCGCAATCAATCAGCCACAGATGAACGCAGATAACTGTCGAACCGGCACAGACTGAAGTCTGTGCCACTCCTGAAAAACCGATTGACGATAAGGCTCGGGTATTTTATTATTGCTCCAACACTGGAAAGGAGGTGATTCAAAAATATATGAGTTCTTATCACAGTGAGGTGGCTGCGGCCTGACCTCTGAACCGGAGTTTGATTGTTAGGATTACGGTTCAGTCGTCTCACTGCATTAGTGCTCCCTCCTTTCTGGAAGCGGCACAACAGTCAGCCTCAGGCCAATCCGAACAGTTCACCGAAAGCCGTCCACGAATGAATGTTCGTGGACGGCTTTGTCTTTGCCCAGAGCGCAACCGCAAAGCGGATAATGGTAACGAGCAGGTGGCGGTAGCCGCTCTTCCCACTTCGCCCTATCTCGCCTCACCTCGTGGCTTGACCGCGAAACGGCTAGATGAGAGATTAAACCTTCACTCGTCAAGTGAGCGTACAAAACCTATCTCCCGGTCCACGCATCGAACTGCGGGGTCCGAAAGAGGCGTCAAGGTTTCTTTCAAAATCGGAGTTATTCTGCTTGTCACTACCGGAAACCCCTGTCTTTTTTGATCCTGATGGCCGTCGTTGGCGGCGAGTGAAACGGACGTGGCTCGCCTTGGCGGTTATCGTAACCGCTTTGGCGGCCATTTTTATTGCCAGTGTTCTCGCCAATCCTGTACTCCCCGAATTTAGGCTCCGATCATTTGCAAGTTTGCCACATAGCTCGGATATCAAACCCAAGACGCCAAATGTTCCCGCCAATCCCAGTGAACAGAAAGCCAAAAAGGCACAATTAGAACTGCAACATGCTTTGGCGACGACAAAGCGAGTGGTGCCGGGAAAGCATGCCTCGCAAATTCCCATTGTTCCGGCGCCACCCACGCTCCCGACGCCAATCGTACCGAACTCCCGGCCGCTGTCTGTCGGCTTCTACATCAATTGGGACGAATCAAGCTACGAATCACTGAAGAGAAATCTGGATCACCTCGACTGGGTGATTGGCGAATGGTCACACCTGCAAAACGCTGCGGACGGAACCAGCCCGCTGGCGACAGAGATCAATGCTGACGCCACTCGCATGGCTTTAAACTGGATTCGCGATACGCGCCCACAAGTCAGAATTCTCCCGATGGTGCAGAACCTCATTAATGAGAAATGGGATTCGGCTGTTTTGGCTCACGCCATCGCGGATGAACCCCATCGACAACTGCTGATTAGCGCGCTAACGACGTTCGTCCAGGATAACAAATTCGCCGGTATTTGCGTCGACTTTGAGGAACCAGCTAAAGAATCCCAGGCACACCTCCTCACTTTCATGCACGAACTGCACGCCGCATTCGCGCCGAAAGGCTTGCTTGTTGTCGAGGCGGTGCCGTTTGACAACCCTGACTGGAACTACAAGGACTACGCGGCCGCTTCGGACTATTTGATGTTGATGGCTTACGACCAGCACTGGGCCACCAGTAAGGATCTCGGGCCCGTCGCTGGTCAGGATTGGTATGAAAGCACTCTTATCAGTCGGATGCGTGAGCTTGATGGCGCCAAAACCATCATTGTATTGGGAAATTATGGATACGACTGGACCGAAGGTAAAAGTGAAGCCGACGAGGTCACTTTTCAAGAAGCCCTGATCCACGCGAGTGAGTCCCAGACGAGCCCTGTTTTTGACCACACCTCCCGGAATCCCTATTACGAGTATTACGAAGACGATGATTCCCACCATACCGTCTGGTTTCTCGACGGTGTTACTGCCTACAACCAGATGCGCGCGGCCAGTGGATACAAGCCGGCTGGTTATGGCATCTGGCGATTGGGATCTGAAGACCCATCGGTCTGGTCGGT
>WNGA01008644.1_pt1 | contig 15202 bp, 12 predicted proteins | sample 5400061 | NCBI WGS metagenome assembly WNGA01 (sample SAMN13153366, study PRJNA577476) | soil metagenome | isolation source: 100 cm soil or saprolite under grassland replicate 2 | place: USA:California | collected 2016-06-15
GGGCTGATCGACGAGATGTACCGGCAGTACCTCGACGACCCCGAGTCGGTGAGCGAGGCGTGGCGGGAGTTCTTCGCCGAGAACGAGCCCGACCAGGACGGGGAGGCCGAGGCGCAGCCTCGCCCGGCGGCACCGGCCGAGGCGGAGGCCAGGCCGGCAGAGCCCGCCGCCACGGCCGAGGCGGACGCCAGGCCGGCGGAGAAGGCCGAGGCCAAGGCGGAGCCGGCGCCGCGCGCCAAGGGCGAGACCGACGGGGCGGCGGGCCAGACCGTGCCGCTGCGGGGGGCGGCGGCCCGGATCGTGGAGGCGATGGAGGCCAGCCGGGCGGTCCCGACCGCCACCTCGGTCCGCTCGGTGCCCGCCAAGCTGCTGGAGGTCAACCGCACCGTGCTCAACGGGCACCTGCGCCGGCGGCAGGGCGGCAAGGTGAGCTTCACCCACATCATCGCCTACGCGGTGGTCAGGGCGCTGGACGCCGTCCCGGTGATGACGTCGATGTACCGGGAGGTCGACGGCCGGCCCCACGCCGTCCGCCCCGAGCACGTCAACCTCGGGCTGGCGGTGGACGCCAGACGCCCGGACGGCTCCCGGACCCTGCTGGTGCCGAACATCAAGCAGGCCGACACCCTCGACTTCGGCGCCTTCGTCCGCGCCTACGAGGAGATCGTCGGCAAGGTCAAGGCCAACAAGCTGACCGTCCAGGACTTCGCCGACACCACCCTGACGATCACCAACCCGGGCACCATCGGCACGGTGCTGTCGGTCCCGCGCCTGATGGCCGGCCAGTCGGCGATCATCGGCGTCGGCGCGATCGACTACCCGGCCGAGTACCAGGGAGCCGACCCGCAGAGCCTTGCCGAGATGGGCGTCGGCAAGGTCGTCACGCTGACCTCGACCTACGACCACCGGGTGATCCAGGGGGCCGAGAGCGGCGAGTTCCTGGCCCGCATGCACCGGCTGCTGCTCGGCGAGGACGACTTCTACGTCGAGCTGTTCGCCAGCATGACGGTGCCGTACGTGCCGGTGCGGTGGCGCACCGACCACCGCACCGGCGAGGACGCCCTGGAGGCGGTCGAGAAGCAGGCCCGCGTCCTCCAGCTCATCAACATGTACCGGGTCCGCGGGCACCTGATCGCCAACCTTGACCCGCTCAAGGCCAAGCCGCCGCACATGCACCCCGAGCTGGACCCGGCCACTTCCGGCCTGTCCATCTGGGATCTCGAGCGCCGGTTTGCCACCGGCGGGCTGGCCGGCAGGCGGGAGCTGCCGCTCGGCGAGATCCTCCACATCCTGCGCGACGCCTATTGCCGCACCGGCACCGTCGAGTACATGCACAACGCCCAGACCGACGAGAAGCACTGGATCCAGGAGCACGTCGAGGGCGTCCCGCACGAGCTGCCCAAGGAGGACCAGCTCCAGATCCTCCACAAGCTGAACGAGACGGAGGCCTTCGAGCGCTTCCTGCACAACAAGTACACCGGGCACAAGCGCTTCAGCCTCGAGGGCGGCGAGAGCCTCATCCCCATGCTGGACGCGCTCCTTGACCGGGCCGCCGACGCCGGCATGGAGGCGGTGACCATGGGCATGAGCCACCGTGGCCGCCTGAACGTGCTGGCCAACACCGTCGGCAAGAGCTACGGGGAGATCTTCAGCGAGTTCGAGGGCAACCTCGACCCGACCCTCACGCAGGGCTCCGGGGACGTGAAGTACCACCTCGGCGCGGTCGGCAAGCACGTCGCCCGCTCCGGCCGCGAGCTGCGCGTGGAGCTGGCCTCCAACCCGAGCCATCTGGAGGCGGTCAACCCCGTGGTCGAGGGGATCGTCCGCGCCAGGCAGGACCTGCTCGACCGGGGCGAGGAGGCGCCCATCCTGCCGCTGCTGCTCCACGGCGACGCCGCCTTCGCCGGGCAGGGCGTGGTCGCCGAGACCCTGAACCTGTCGCAGCTCCGCGGCTACCGCACCGGCGGGACGGTGCACATCATCGTCAACAACCAGGTCGGCTTCACCACCAGCCCCGACTACGGCCGCTCGTCGACCTACGCCACCGACGTCGCCAAGATGATCCAGGCGCCCATCTTCCACGTGAACGGCGACGACCCGGAGGCGTGCGTGCGCATGGCGCGCCTGGCCTTCGACTTCCGCCAGGCGTTCAAGAAGGACGTCGTGATCGACATGTGGTGCTACCGGCGCTACGGCCACAACGAGGCCGACGAGCCGTCGTTCACCCAGCCGCTCATGTACGGGCGCATCAAGGCCCGCCGGCCGGTCCGCAAGCTCTACACCGAGGCGCTGGTCAACCGGGGCGACCTGTCGGTGGAGGACGCCGAGCGGTCGCTGGAGGAGTTCCGCACCCGCCTGCAGCGGGCCTTCGACGACACCCACGACGACGAGCGCAAGGTCGCCAGGGTCGAGCTGGAGCGGCCGGCGCCGATGGCGGCCGACCCGGCCGTCAAGACGGCCGTGGACCGCGGCACGCTCGACCGGCTGGCGGTCGGCCTGACGACCGTACCAGACGGCTTCGACGTCCACCCCAAGCTCGTCAAGTGGCTGGAGCAGCGGCGCGCCTCGCTGGACCGCAACGCCGTGGACTGGTCGTTCGGCGAGGCGCTCGCCCTGGGCTCGCTGCTGCTGGAGGGCAGGTGGGTGCGCCTGTCGGGCCAGGACACCCGGCGGGGCACCTTCAGCCAGCGGCACTCGGTGCTGGTCGACCAGACCAACGAGGAGCAGTACATGCCGCTGGCCAACCTCAGCGAGGACCAGGGCAAGATCTTCATCTACGACAGCCTGCTCAGCGAGTTCGCCGCCATGGGCTTCGAGTACGGCTACTCGGTCGGCAACCCGGACGCGCTGGTGCTGTGGGAGGCGCAGTTCGGCGACTTCGTCAACGGCGCCCAGATCATCGCCGACCAGTTCATCGCCGCCGCCGAGGACAAGTGGGGCCAGCGGTCGGGGCTGGTGCTGCTGCTCCCCCACGGGTTCGAGGGGCAGGGGCCGGAGCACTCCAGCGCCCGGCTGGAGCGGTTCCTGCAGCTCGCCGGCGAGGACAACCTCCAGGTCGCGGTCCCCTCCACGCCCGCCCAGTACTTCCACCTGCTGCGGCGGCAGTCGCTGCGGGCCAACCGCAAGCCGCTGGTGGTGATGACCCCGAAATCGCTGCTGCGGCTGCCGGCGGCGCGCTCCACCGCCGAGGAGCTGACCGGCGGCCAGTTCCACGAGGTCCTGCCCGACCCTGAGGGGCCGGAGCCCCAGGCCGTCACCCGGGTCATCTTCTGCAGCGGGAAGGTCTGGTACGAGCTTGCCAAGCGGCGCCGCGACGGCAACCTCGCCACCGTCGCCCTGCCGCGGGTCGAGCAGCTCTACCCGTTCCCGGCCGAGGCGATCCGCCGCCAGCTCGACGGCTACCCCAACGCCGAGCAGCGCCTGTGGGTGCAGGAGGAGCCCGAGAACATGGGCGCCTGGCGCTACGTGCGGCTCAAGGCGGAGGAGGAGCTCGGCGTCAGGCTGCAGCCGGTCTCCCGCGAGGAGGGCGCCGCCCCGGCGGCCGGCAGCCCGACCCTGCACCAGCAGGAGCAGCAGGAGCTACTCGACCGCGCGTTCGCCGGGCTTTAACGTAGCGGCATTCCGATCCGCTCCCCAGGAGGTGCCGCCATGAAGGTCCGGGACGTGGCGAGCAGCGCGGTGGTGGCGGTCGGGCCGGCGCAGTCGCTGCGGGAAGCCACCCAGCTCATGGCCAAGCACCGGGTCGGCTCGGCCGTCGTCCAGGACGCCGAGCAGCTCATCGGCATCCTGACCGAACGCGACGTGCTCATCGCGGTGGCGTCCGGCACGCTGCCGGACGAGGTGACCGTGCAGGACATCATGACCGCCGACGTCGTGACGGTCGGCCCCGACTGGGACCTGGTCGAGGCCGCCGGCGAGATGGCCCGCCGGCGCATCCGCCACCTGGTGGTCTACGAGGGCGGCCAGCTCCTCGGGGTGCTGAGCGTTCGCGACGTGCTCCCCGCCCTGCTGCCTGGATAGCCGGCCTCGCCGGGGGCGGGGCCGGGGCGCGCTGTAGGCTGCGCGCCGTCGTGGATGGGAGGTCGGCGATGGCGGCTCGACGACGGCTAGCCGACACGCTGCTGCTGAACTGGATCGTGACCCTGTCGCTGCTGCTCATCCTCGTCGGCCTTGTGACCTTCCTCGTCTTCCTGACCAGCCCCGGCGCCGAGCGCTGGACGGAGGCGGGCCGGCTGATCGGGGCGACCCTGTTCCAGGTGGGGGCGGTCACCCTGCTGCTGGAGCTGGTCCACCTCGAGCGGCTGCTCGGCACCAAGGTGCCGGAGGCGCTGCTGGAGGGCGGCTACCTGGAGCACCTGAAGGAGGACCGCCTCGACGACCTGATCGAGCGGGTGATCCGGGCGCGCTTCAGCGGCATGAACGTCGACGACCTGCGGCTCGGCCGCGACTGGCTGCTGCAGTCGCTGTCGGCGCCGAGCCGCCGCGACTACACCGTCACCCTCGAGCTGAAGCGCGACGACCCCATCGTCGAGCCGTTCCCCGACGCCGCCCCGGCCGGCGACGACGTGCTCTGCGTGCAGATCACCTACGAGTACGTCACCGACGTGAACGCCTCCAGCAAGCCGGTGCTCATCAACGGCAACGGCGTCGTGCAGGCGTTCCGCAACACCGTCCCGGACTCGCTGGAGTTCGCCAGGCGCTTCCGCTCGGGCGTGCTCACCCCCGCCGACGAGCTGGCCTGGGTCAGCGCGATGGCGCGGCCGACGATCGAGCTGCGGCCCAGCCCCGGCACCTCGCCGCTGGTGGTGGACCCCGAGATCGACAACCTGGTGGTGACCAGCGGCGACGAGGGCCGGCTGCTGCTGGCGTTCGACGTGAGGTGCGCCCACCTGGTCCAACCGGGGGAACGCGTCAAGGTCACCTACCGGCACCGGGAGTACGTCGACCGCCGCGGCTACTTCCCGTGGCGGGCGACCGCGCGGACCCACAACCTGCGGGTCAAGACCATCGGCTTCGAGGGCTTCGACACCTATCCGATCCCGTCGCCGTCGCTGCCGTCGGAGGACGACAAGCTCGAGATCTTCGACAACGGGATCTACTACCGCGGCGTGCTGTACCCCAACTCCACGTTCACGTTCTTCTGGACCGAGCGCCCCTCGGGCGGCCGCTGAGGAGGAACGCCATGGCCAAGAAGAAGGACCGCCCGGCGGACCCGGTGGAGCGCGAGCGCGCGCGGGTCCTGGAGGCCTGCGAGCGGCTCGGTCTCGACCTGGTCCGCTTCCTGTACGTCGACCACGGCGGGGTCGTGCGCGGCAAGGCGACCTCGCGGGCCCGGCTGGAGGAGCGCCTGGCCACCGGGATCGGCCTGACCGTGGCCATGCAGGCGATGAGCATGCTCGACGAGCTCGCCCCGGTGGACGGGCTCGGCCCGGTCGGGGAGGTCCGGCTGGTCCCCGACACGGCCTCGTTCGTCCCGCTGCCGTGGGCGCCGGGCGCCGGCGCGATGGTGGCCGACCTGGTGCGGCTCGACGGCGGGCCGTGGCAGGCGTGCCCGCGGGCGTTCCTGAAGCGGGCGGTCGACGAGCTCGCCACCGAGGGCTTCGAGCTGCTCGCCGCCTTCGAGCCGGAGCTGACCCTCGGCCGGCTGCAGCCGGGGGACGGCCCGGGCGACCCGGCCCGGCTGGTCCCGCTGGACGAGAGCCTCTGCTTCTCGACCACCGGCTTCGGTCTGGCCCACGACTACGCGATCGAGCTGGTCCGCGCGCTCCAGGCGCAGGGGCTCACCGTCGAGCAGTACTACCCGGAGCTCGGCCACGGCCAGCAGGAGCTGTCGGTCCGGCACGCGCCGGCCCTGCGGGCGGCCGACAACCAGGTGTGGTTCCGGGAGACCGCCCGCGGGGTTGCCTGGCGCCAGGGACTGTGGGCCAGCCTCGCCCCCAAGCCCGTCCCCGACCAGGCCGGCAACGGCGCGCACCTGCACGCCTCGCTGTGGGCCGACGGGCGCAACGCCTTCTGGGACGCCGGCGACGCCCGCGGCCTGTCCGAGGTCGCCTACCACTGGATCGGCGGGCTGCTCGCCCACCTGCCCGGGCTGGTCGCGCTCGCCTGCGGCAGCGTCAACAGCTACCGCCGCCTCGCCCCGCAGACCTGGAGCAGCGCCTTCACCTGCTGGGGGATGGACAACCGCGAGGCGGCGGTGCGGGTCCCCTCGCGCATGTGGGGCCTTGACGAGGCGTCGACCAACCTGGAGCTGAAGCCCTCGGACGCGACCGGCAACCCCTACCTGGCGCTCGGCGCCTACATCCACGCGGGCCTGGACGGGCTGCGCAACCGGCTGGACCCGGGCCGGCCGGTCGACGTCGATCCCGCCGGCCTGTCCCGGTCCTCCCGGTCGCGGCGGGGCATCAGGCGCCTGCCGGAGTCGCTGGCGGCGGCCCTTGACGCCCTGGAGGCCGACGAGCTGCTGATGGAGGCGCTCGGGCCGCTGCGGCGGACCGCCTACCTGGCGGTGAAGCGCTCCGAGGCGGCCACCTTCGCCGCCCACACCGTCGCCTTCGAATGCGCCCAGCATGCCGCCAAGTTCTGAGGCCGGGGCCGCGGCGCGGGTGCTCGGCGACGTGCCGCTGGTCGACCACCACTGCCACAGCCTGCTGGCGAGCTGGCGGCGCACCGGCGGCGGGCAGTGGCCGGACTGGCGGCGCTGCTTCACCGAGGCGACGCGGCCGGCCGGCCTGGCCAGGGACGCGCCAGGGTTGCTCGGCTACCACCACTTCCTGACGGCGCTGGGCGAGTTGCTCGGCGTCGAGGCCAACCCCTCGATCACGGCGGTCACCGCGGAGGAGCTGGAACGCCAGGTGGTCGCCCGCCGCGACGAGCTGGCCGGCGCCGACCCCGGTCGCTACCTGCGGCTGCTGCTCGACCACGCCGGCACCGCCGCGTTGCTGGTCGACACCGGCTTCGCCCGCGACCGGACCCTGCGGCCGGCCGAGCTGGAGCGGGCCGCCGACCGGCCGGTGCACGAGATCGTCCGTCTGGAGGCGATGGCGGAGGAGCTGCTGCAGCCGGGCAGCCCCACCGCCCGCTCCCTCTCGCGCTTCCTCAACGGCTTCGAGGAGCGGCTGGGCACGACCCTGGAACGCGGCGCGGTGGCGCTCAAGTCGATCGCCGCGTACCGGGGCGGGCTGTGGCTGTTCACCGAGTCCAGCCTGGCCGACCGCCGGCGGGCGTTCTCCGGCATGGACAAGGCCGCGCAGGCCCAGCGGTTCGACGATCCCGTGCTGCTGCCGTTCCTGGTCCGCCGGGCCGCCGAGCTGGCCGCCGCCCGCCAGGTGCCGCTGCAGTTCCACACCGGCCTCGGCGACCAGGACGTGTACCTGCCCCACGCCGACCCGGCGCTGCTGTGGCCGCTGCTGCGCGACCCGCGCACCGAGGACTGCCCGGTGGTGCTGCTGCACTGCTACCCGTACGTCGGCGCCGCCGCCTACCTGGCCGGCACCTACCCCCAGGTCCACATGGACCTGTCGCTGGCCATCCCCCTGGCCGAGCCGATCGCCACCCGCCTGGTCGCCGAGGCGCTGGGCCTGTGCCCGCCAGGCAAGCTGCTGGCCGGCTCCGACGGTCACTCCTACCCGGAGATGCACTGGTGGGGGGCGACCGTGTGGCGCCGCGCGCTCGTCAGGGTGCTCCGGGCCGAGGTCGACAGCGGCGGGCTCGACGAGCCGGCCGCCCGCGCCGCCGCCAGGCGGATCCTGGCCACCAACGCCACCCGCCTGTACCGGCTGTGACCGGCGACGGGGAAAAGAAGGTCGCGCAGTACCTGACGGCCGCCCTGATCGCCTTAGGGATCCCGTGGTCTTGGTACTGCGCGACCTTCTTTTAGGTGCAGCGCGACAGCATCCAGCGGCCGCCGCGGGAGACCAGGGTGCAGCGGCACACGTCGACGCTGCCGGCGACGGTCCCGAGCGGCCGGCCCTGCTCGGTCACCAGCAGGGCCGGGGAGCGGCGCATCCGGGCGATCACCACCCAGCGCCCTCCGCCCGGCCGGTAGGCGTTGAACACCCTGACCGGTAGCCGCAGGCCGTCCAGGCGCCGGCCGGCGCGGCGCAGCCGGTCGATCTCGGCGCGGTCGGCGGCCATGCCGGGCGCGCCCGGCGTGTACACCGACCCGAGCAGCAGCGGGTCCCGCTCGCGCAGGGCGATCTGGCGCAGCAGCACCAGCTCCTCGAAGCGGGCGAAGATCCGCTCCCTGAGGTCGACGGGGACCGGTGGGCGGGTCACCCCGGGTGCCGCCGCCGAGGACGACCCATCGGCCTCCACGGTGGCGAGCACGCCGAGCGCGCCGCAGGCGAACAGGACCAGCAGGACCGCGCCGACAAAGGCAAGGCCGACGGCGCTGTCGGCGCGGGCGCTGGTCGACGGAGGGTGGGGGGCGCTCTCCATCCAGGGTCCTCTCGGGGGCCCCGGTATGGTACGGCGCCGGGACAAAGGATGACAAACGCCCCACCGTCCCGTCCGCCCGCGGCGGCCCCCGGTTTACGCGGCGTTGCGCAGCGCCGCCGCGATCAGCGGGACGCCCTCGCGCCAGGTCGGCACCGACGGCGCCCAGCCAAGCTCCCGCCTGGCCTTGGCGTTGGAGACCCGCATCGAGGTGGTGAACGCCGCGTGCGCGTAGTTGGCGGGCCGCAGCAGCCAGGCCGGCAGCTCCCGTGGGGGCGGCGCGCCGACCGCCTCGGCGAGCGCGCGCAGGAACGTGCGCCAGGCGACCGGCTCGTCGTCGACGACGTTGTAGGCCTGTCCCGCCCGCCCCCGCTCCAGGGCGGCCACGGTGGCGGCGACGGCGTCCTGGATGAAGACCAGCGAGATCACGCCGGCACCGTGGAGCACCGGCAGCCGCCGGCGGCGCAGCAGCTCCACGATCGCCTCGGATGCCGGGCCGGGGCCGTAGAAGCCGCCATAGCGCAGGCTGATGCCCGCGATGCCCTCGGCGGTGAGGGTCCGGCGGGTGCTCTCGCGCATGGCGGCGACGTGCGCCTCCAGCCCGGCGTTGCGCCCTGGCGGACCGAACGGCGGGTCCTCCTCGGTGAGCACCCGGTCGCCCCAGTCGCCGTAGCCGTAGCCGAAGATCATCGACTCGGCCAGGAACCGGCCGGCGCCGACCGCGCGGGCGGCCGCCAGCATGTTGGCCGTCCCGCGGGTTCGCAGCTCGTTGGTGGCCGCCATGCCGTGGTGGCGCATCGGCATGTCCCTGAACGCGGTCGCGAGGTGGACCACCGCGTCCACGGTCAGGCCGTCGACCGCCCGCAGCAGGCCGGGACGGTCCAGGACGTCGGCGACCAGCGGCCGGGCGCCGAGCGCCCGCAGCCGGTCGCGGTTGGCGGGGTTGCGGGTCAGGCCGGCGACCTCGTGGCCGCCGGCGGCGAGGGCGCGCACCAGCGGCACGCCGAGCGCGCCGGTCGAGCCAGCGACGAGCACCTTCATGACACTCCTCCAGGTTGGGTATGCCTTCGTACAGGAGACAATCCACGACCTGCCGCCGTGACATGTCACACAGGAAGCGGCGGCGCTGTCAGAGGGACGTGAGCATGGAGAGCGGCGAGGCCTACCAGGAGCTCCGGCCGCTGCTGTTCTCGATCGCCTACCGCATGGTGGGCAGCGTGAGCGAGGCGGAGGACATCGTGCAGGAGACCTTCCTGCGCTTCCACCGCGCCGTGCGGGAGGGCGCGCAGGTCGACTCGCCGAAGGCGTACCTGTCGGCGGTCACGACCAGGCTGGCCGTCAACCACCTCCGCTCGGCCCGGGTGCGGCGGGAGCGCTATGTGGGGACGTGGCTGCCGGAGCCGCTGCTCACCGACGCGGCCGACGACGCGGCCCAGCACGCGGAGACCGCCGACTCGGTGTCGATGGCGTTGCTGGTCCTGCTCGAGAGCCTGTCGCCGGTCGAGCGCGCGGTGTTCCTGCTGCGCGAGGTCTTCGGCTACGGCTACGACGAGATCGCCGGCGTGGTGGACAAGACCGAGGACAACTGCCGCCAGCTCGCCGCCCGCGCGCGCCGCCACGTCGAGTCGCGCAAGCCCCGGTTCGAGGCCTCACGGCAGCAGCGGGACGAACTCGCCAGGCGGTTCTTCGCCGCGGTCGAGGAGGGCGACACCGAGGGGCTGGTGGGGGTGCTGGCCGCCGACGCGGTGATGTACAGCGACGGCGGCGGCAAGGCGCCGGCGGTCGTCACGCCGATCCACGGCCGCCAGCGGGTCGCTCGCTTCCTGCTCGGGCTGGGCCGGCAGGCACGGCAGGCCGGGACGCGGATCCGGGTCGCCGCCATCAACGGGCAGCCGGGGGCGCTCGCGCTCGACCCCGACGGCCGTCTCATCGGCGCCGTCTGCCTGGACATCGCCGAGGGCCAGGTGCAGACGGTTCGCTCGATCGTCAACCCGGACAAGCTCCGTCACCTGGGCCCGGTCGCGGACGGCTAGCCCTCCGGCCTGCGGCGCGACTCCAGGCGGCGCTCGGCGGCCAGGCGCCCGAGCTCGACCTCGTCGTGGACGACGAAGCGCATCGCCTCGGCGAGGGCCCGGTGGCCGGCCTCCTCGGCGACCAGGCGGTGCATCCGCTGGGCGACCAGCCGGTAGGCGGGGTGGCCCTGGGGGGTGGAGCGCAGCTCCGCGAGGTGCATCAGCTCGCGGGCGTTCATGGTCATGGCGAAGCGGACCCGATGGGCCATGCTCACGGCGTAGGCGGCCTGCGCCGGGAAGCGGGGCCGCAGCGCCCCGTGCAGCGCCGCCGAGTCCGCCATCGCCGCCGCGAAGCGGTCGCCGAGGCCGGCCTCGGCGACGTCGGCCGGCAGCTCCCAGCCGAGGTCGGGCGTGAGCGGCTGCCAGACGATCGTGCACATGCGGTGGCGTTGCAGATCGCGGAAGGCGCCGTAGTCGGCGACCACGTCGAAGGTGTAGACGGCGCGCTCGAAGGCGCGGCCGGGGCGGTGGCGCCGGTTGCGCCGCTCCCCCACGTAGGCGGCGAGCAGCCGCGCCCGCTCGTCGGCGCCGAGCCGCGCCACCCGCGCCGCCACCGCGGCCTCGCCCGCGTCCAGGTGCGGGTAGGCGATAGCGGTGAGGACCTTGTCCTCGGCGGCCGGGTCGAACTCGGTGAGCCGGACCGACGGCGGCTCGTCACCGGCGCCGGCCGCCTCGCCCAGGACCGCGTCGACCACCTTGGCGGTCTCGTCGGCCGTCTCGGCCAGGTAGCGCGACCAGGCGACCCCCCGGTCGTCGCGGTCGACCCGCACCAGGAAGGCGGGGATCACCTGCCGGAGCTCCTCCAGCAGCAGGTCGGCATAGGAGCGGGCCTCCGGCAGCGGATGGGCGCGCAGCCGCAGCAGCAACGCCTCGTAGGCCTGGCCGCTGGCGAAGATGCCGAGGTTGGAGGTGGTGGCGGCGGGCAGCAGGCCGCGCAGCCCGTCCAGCGCCCGCGCCTTGACCGCGCGGCGCCAGGCGGCCTCGCTGGACCCGGGCTCGTGGGGCACGACCCTGGTCAGGTGGTCGGTGAGGGCCGGCAGCAGCTCGGCGTAGGTGACGAACAGCCCGTCGAGGACGCGGCGGTAGACGGGGCCGAGGTCGCTGGCGTCCACGTCGGGGTCGACGTGGTAGCGCCAGCGGCCGCCGGGGCGGTCGGCGTAGGAGACGTAGCGGGTGGACTGCTCGAGGTAGGCGGCCAGCCGGCCCCACTCGAGCGCCTTGGTCAGCAGGTTGGAGGCCTGCTCGCAGGCGACGTGCGCGCCCCCGAGCTGCGCCACCGAGTCGTCGCCGTATTCGTCGAAGACCCGCTGGTAGAGCGCTGCCGCGCGGGCCGTGCCGATCTCCCCGATCTCCCCGATCTCGCCGGCCTCGACCTGGTCGGCGAACTCGTCCAGGAACAGCCGCCGCACGGTCTTGCCCGACCGGGAGTAGCGGGCGAACAGCGCCCCCTTGACGGTCTCCGGGAGGTTGCGGAGCGCGAACACCGGCCGGTCGAGGTTGGTGAAGTAGGGCGCGAGGCGGGCCCGTTCGGCCTCGGTGAAGTCCTCGACCCACCAGTCGGGGACGGTCCGGGGTGTCATGCCAGCCCCAGCAGCGGCTCGAGCCCGACGGTCAGCCCGTTGCGGGTGGTCACCTGGCGGACGGCCAGCAGCACGCCGGGCATGAACGATGCCCTGTCCAGGGAGTCGTGCCGCAGCGTCAGCACCTCGCCCTCGCCGCCGAAGAGCACCTCCTGGTGCGCCACCAGCCCCGGAAGCCGGACCGAGTGCACCCGCACCCCGCCGACCTCACCGCCGCGGACGCCCGCCACCGACTCTTTCCCGGCGGGCGGGCCCCCTTCCGGTCCCCTGGACCCCTCCGGCCGCGCGGCGGCGATGGCGTTGGCGGTGCGGATCGCCGTGCCCGAGGGGGCGTCGACCTTGCCCTGGTGGTGCAGCTCGATCACCTCGGCGGCGGGGTACCAGCGGGCCGCGATGGTGGCGAAGTGCATGACGAGCGCCGCCCCCAGGGCGAAGTTCGGCGCCCACACGGCGTTGCCGTGGTCGGCCTTGCCGGCCAGGGCGGCGAGCTGGTCCAGGACGGCCGCCGGCAGCCCGGTGGTGCCCGAGACCAGGTGGACACCGTCGCGCAGCAGGCCCTCGACGGCCGCCATGGTCGCCTCCGGGCGCGAGAAGTCGACGACCACCTCGGCCTCGGCGGCCACCAGGTCCGAGAGGCTCTCGCCGACCAGCAGGTCCGCCGGCGCCTCGGGGACCAGCTCGCGGAGCTCGTGGCCGACCCCGCTGGACCTGGCGACCGCCGCCACCAGCTCCAGGTCGTCGGTGGCCAGCAGGGCCCGGCAGGTGGCCCGGCCCATCCGGCCCGTCGCTCCAAGCACCCCAACCCGCACCCGGCCGCCTCCTTCCAGCGTGGACGTTCAGGCAGGATAGCCGTTCGCCACGACGCCGGCCCTCCCCGCCCTCGCCGCTGGCGGTTACGCTGTTGCCATGCTGGCGCCCGTCGACAACCAGGCGATCGTGCTGGCCGTGCTCGGCGACCGGTACCGGCTGCCGGCGGAGCGGCTGGTGCCCGGCCAGGTGGTGGTGGCCGAGCTGCCGCACCCGCGCCTGCCGCTGCGGGCCCTCGCCCGCGACGGCGGCGCCGTGGTGGCGGTCGCGCCCGAGTGGGCCGGGCTGCTCCGCCAGCACCTCGACGGGCCGGACACGGTCAGGGCCGCCCTGGCGGCGGTCGCCGCCGCCATCCCCGGCCACCTGTTCTCCGGCGTCGCCCGCACCGGGGTGGCGATCCCGCCACCGGTCGTCCCGGTGACGATCGTCGACACGACCGACCCGCGGCTGCCCGACTGGGTGATCGGCCACTTCACCGGGGAGGCGTGGGTGGTGCTCGGGGAGCGCGGCGAGGTGCTGTCCACCGCGGTGCTCAAGCGCTACGACGACCGGCTGCGGGAGATCTCGGTGGGCACGGCGGAGGCCGCCCGCGGCCGCGGGCTCGCCCGCTCGGTGGTCGCGGCGGCCGCGCGGGCGGTGCTGGCCGAGGGGCGGGCGGTGCTGTACAACCACGACCCCGACAACCACGCCTCCGCCAAGGTGGCGGAGTCGGTCGGCCTGCACGAGCTCGGCCGCTACCACGCGGTGGTGACCGACCGCCGCGCCGGCGCGGACTACAGCGAGGACGACACCGCCGCCGAGCGCCGCCCCCCGCCCTCGACCTGAGCCTGGGCCGGGGGTCAGTAGCGGATGTCCAGCGCGTACCGCAGCGCCCGGTCGAGCTCGGCCCACTTCACCTGGTCCAGACGCCCGACCGGCTCGGGGTCGAGCGCCGACTGCCGGACGGTGACCAGGCCGTCGCAGTTGATGGCGCTCGCCTCGGGAAGGCCCTGCTCGGGGCCGACCTCGACCTCCGAGCGGCGTCTCGGGTCAGGACGCAGACGGGGCGACGGTTCGCCGGTGGCCCGAGGTCGGCCCAGTAGATCTCGGCCCGGCGCCCTACCACGGTGGCGCCGTCTCGCCGGCCAACCGGGCGGCGGCGGCCACGAACGCCGGGTCCTGGGGCTGCGCCCGGTAGGCCTCGACGAGGCGGCGGTCGGCGGCTGCCAGCTCCTCGGCCTCGAGCACCGCCAGGGCGCCGCGCCGGACCAGCTCCGAGCGGCTGGTGCCGAGCCGGGCGGCGAGGGCGTCCAGCCGCCGCACCAGCTCGTCGTCGAGCTGGACGAGGACCTCCTTCCTGGCCATGACCATATGGTAGAGCATATGGTCCGCTCGCGCCTGGTCAAGCCGGTGACGGTGAGCTGTGGACGGACCAGCATGCAGGCGGCCGGCGAACGCCCTCAGGTCAGCGCGACGCCGAGCGGGCCGCCGTCGGGGTCGACCCGGGGCGGCCAGCCGGCCGGCAGGGAGATGGAGCGGTTGGGGACCAGGCGGCCGGCGCGGCTGGTGGCGAGCACCCGGTCGCCCTGGCGGACCTCCAGGCGGGCGTGGCCGCGGAGCTCGGCGGTGCGAAGCACGAACCGGCCCATCGGCGGCGCGCCGGCGCCGGGGGCGACCGCACCCGGGGCGGCCCACCGCAGCGGCGGGCGGCAGACGAGCGGCAGCGGCGGCCGGGCCGGCCAGGGCATGCCGGCGAGGTGGTCGCGGATGGCGGCGGCCACGTGGCGGCCGTCGAGGGCGGCCACGTCGGCGGTCTCGGCGCCGTGGAGCAGGTTGCCGGCGGCGAACACGCCGGGCGCGGAGGTGCGCAGGCGCTGGTCGACCAGGGGCCCGCGGGCACCGGGGTCCATGGTCAGCCCGCCGAGGCGGGCGAGCTCGTGGTCGGGGACCCAGTCGCCGGTGAACACCACGGTGTCGCAGGCCAGCCGGCGCGCCGCCCCGGTCGCAAGGTCGGTCAGCTCGACCGCCTCGACGCGCGGGCGGCCGAGGATCGCGCTGACCCGGGTCGAGGCGAGCAGCCGGGTGCGGGGCCAGCGCACGGCGGCCGCGGCCCGGAAGGCGGCGAACGTCTGGTGGCGGGGCGCCTCGGTGACCATCGCCGCGACCGACGCGCCGGCGTGGGCGAGGGTGAGCAGGGCGGAGAAGCTGACGTGCTCGGCTCCCACCACGACCGCCCTGTGGCCGACCGGCTGGCGGTGGAGGTGGACGAGCTGCTGCAGGGCGCCGGTGGTGAGCACGCCGAGCGGGCGGGTGCCCGGCACCAGGCGG
>WNGA01019216.1_pt1 | contig 15201 bp, 12 predicted proteins | sample 5400061 | NCBI WGS metagenome assembly WNGA01 (sample SAMN13153366, study PRJNA577476) | soil metagenome | isolation source: 100 cm soil or saprolite under grassland replicate 2 | place: USA:California | collected 2016-06-15
CGATTCTGATTGCCTCTTGTTCGATGCTCGGCCCGGATACGTCCCAACGAGTCGTGCGTATCAAGACGCTGGCCGACGTTTCCTTCCGCGCGAGAAATCCGCGCTGGGCCGACGAAGCCCGCGGCCTGATCGAAGCGGCATCGGACTACTACGAGCGCGAGTTCAATATTCGTCTGGTGACTCAAGGCGTTTCGGCCTGGCCCGAGAAGGAGCGCATCCCATCGACTCCCGATTTGTTGGCAGGCTTGCAGAAAGAATTTTCCGGTCAATCGAAAAACCAGGACTACGATCTCGTCGTCGCTTTCACCGCTGAAGGGGTGAGCCGTATTCTGATGGCGGGCCGACCGCGCGTCGACAGAATCGGCGATTGTAAGCAGGGATTGGCGAATTATGTCGTCGTACCCGTCACTAAAGTGTTTCATTACCACGGTCCCAACGCCGAGCCTGAATTCGACGTGATCGCTTTGATTCATGAGCTCGGTCATGTCTTCGGCGCCGAACACGTCAACGACAGAGAATCGCTGATGCACGAAGACTTCGGCTACCGAACCGAATTCGACGGCAAAAATCGCTCGGTGATCCTGAGAAATCGCTCCTGCCCGTTTGCGAAATGACAAGACAGGCGTTAGGCAATAGGCGCGACGCAATGGTAGGGGCAAGGCGCGCCTTGCCCCTACAACGCCCATCGCGTGAATTTATGTTGACCAATCTCCGGGTGATCATGGTCCGGCCGCGCGGCTCCGGTAACATCGGCTCGATAGCGCGCGCGATGAAAAATCTTGGCGCCGGTGAGCTCGCGATTGTCGGCAAGGCGCGCACGCAAAGCTTTTGGGCCAAAGCGATGGCCGTGCACGGGAGAGACATTCTTGCGGACGCCAAATGCTGCGTATCGATTCGTGAAGCAATCGGCGACTGCACTTTGGTCGTCGGCACAACCTGCAGGCCCGGGCTGTATCGTAGCCACAGCCAAACGCCGCGCGAAGTAGCGCGCACGATCGTTGCCGCCGCACAGAAAGGCAAAGTGGCATTAATCTTCGGGCCGGAAGATCACGGCCTAAGCAACAAAGATCTCGAACATTGCCAGCTGCTGATGACGATTCCCACACATCCTGACTACCCGTCGCTTAACGTCGCCCAAGCAGCGGTTATTTGTCTCTACGAGATTTACCTCGCGTCACTGGTTCCGCTTGAAGGCGGCACAATTCAACGGGCGGAAGCCGAGCATGTCGAGAGGCTATTCGACGTCATGAAAACTTCACTACTAAAAATAGGCTTCTTAGACTCGGAAAACCCCGAGCATATGCTGCTCGCTTTCCGGCGCATCTTCGGCCGGGCCGGCTTGGAAGACAAAGACGTCAGAATTCTCACCGGCATGTTCCGCCAGATCGAATGGTATGCGAAAGAAGGATGGAAAGTCGTAGAAGAAAAAGAAAAACGCGGCATCAAGATTCGTTAGTGTCCCGTCTCAATAGTTTAACAAAGGGTCTGGGTGGCCCGTCATTCCGGCGAAAGCCGGAAGGGAATCCAGGTTAGTCTGCTATTCGTTAATTTCGTTCTTCGTGGGTTCGTCAGTTGATATGGCTTGACCCAAACAAGACAGGAGCTTTTCCATGAACGTCAATCACTTCGATCCCAAGAAAACAGCGCTGCTCTTTTTCGATATCCTCAACGGCTACGTTCCCGCGCCGGAACCCGGCAAGCCAAGAGTGAAGCCGTGGATTCAAAATGCCATCCGATTAAGCAAAGCAGGGCGAGCCGCCGGGCTACCGATTTTCTTCGCCAAGGGTAACCATCGCCCGGACAACGCCACGACAGCACTAATCCTCACCGATACCAACAATTCGCTCACGCCGTGGCCCAACGGCGAAGTGACGAAGACCAAAATGCACGTGATCGCCGGCGACAAAAGCTCGGATGTGCTCGCCGATCTCGAGCCGCAACCGGACGATTACTACATCGTGAAATATCGCTGGAGCGCTTTTTTCCAAACTTATTTAGACCTAGCGCTACGCACGCGCGGCATCGACACAGTCATTGTTTCCGGCGGCTCCACCGACGTCGGCGTGACTTCGACTTTGTATTCGGGCAGGGACTTGGACTATAACATGATCGTCGTCAGTGACGCCTGTGGCACGTCGCACGATCAACGTGCGCACGACATGCTAATGGAATTGATTTTGCCGCGCATGTCGCGCGTGCGTACGACGAGCCAGGTTATTGTGATGATAGAAAAGGCGCGAGGATGATAGTCGCTCACCTGCATTGATAGGTTGTCATCCCGAACAGCGTGAGAGATCTTTCCCCGATAAGATTTCTCGCCTGCGGCTCGAAATGACAATCAAGACAGTCGGAACTTTTCAAGGTCGGTAATTAGAGGAGGCAATTATGGCAGGTAATGGAATCCCACCAGTCGGTGTCAGCAAAAACATCAAAATGATCGGCAGAACGGACTTGCCTGGAGGAGGCTCCATAGTCGTGGAGAACGGCTACGCCTATGTGGGCCACATCGAACCACCCGAAGGCACCTCGATCATCGATGTGCGAGATCCCAAGCATCCCAAGCTCGTGGCTCAGCTTGAAGTGCCGGAGGGGATTCACTCTCACAAAGTCCGCGTGACCGGCGATGTGATGCTGATTAATTACGAGCGCTATAAATCGAAGAAAGAACCGCAAGCGGGCCTAAAAGTATTCGACATCTCGGATCGCGCAAAGCCGCGCGAGATCGCCTTCTTCAAGGCGGCGGAAAAAGGCGTTCATCGATTCACCTTCGACGGCCGTTATGCCTACCTTTCCCCTCATATGGAAGGTTACGTCGGTAACATTGCGTTGATTCTGGACCTAAAGAATCCGGAGAAACCGGAGGAAGTCGGCCGCTGGTGGATGCCGGGCCAATGGAAGGCCGGCGGCGAGACGCCGACCTGGCACGGCTGGGACCATCGCTGTCACCATCCGATTCGCCGCGGTGACCGGTTGTATATCAGCTATTGGCACGGCGGCTTCGCCATCGTCGACATTTCGAATATGAGCAAACCGAAAACTGTCAGCATACTCGACTGGAGTCCGCCCTACCCATGCCCGACGCATACCACGCTCCCGTTCGCGAATAAGATCATGGATCGGGATTTCATGATCGTCACGGACGAGGAAGTCGGTGAGAAGCTGATGCCGACGCCCAATGCTTTTCTCTGGGTGGTCGACATCACCGAAGAGACCCGCCCCATCCCGATCGCGAACTACATGATCCCCTACGACGGTGAATCAAAACCAGGGAGCCGCTTCGGCGCGCACCAGCCGGCGGAACAAGTTTACGACAACATTCACTATGTCACCTGGTTTGCCGGCGGCCTGCGCGCCCTCGACGTCTCCAACCCATTTTCCCCCAAGGAGGTCGGCTACTACGTTCCACAGCCGGGCAAAGATCAAAAGGCCGTCCAGAGCAACGACGTCTTTCGCGCCGAGGACGGCAAACTCTATCTCATAGACCGCTTGGATGGATTGGAAATTCTTGAAAGCCAGGTGTGAACGAGAACGCAAAGCGTTCAAATAGTTCAAAACGTTTAAGCCGTTCAAGTCGTCTGAACCGGAAAGTCGTAGGGTGCGTGTGACAACACTTTCGAAGAATGGGATTCGACGGCACATCCGAAGTTGTTCGGAAAATAGCCGATGAAGATTGGAAATGGCGGCACGTTCGACGAGGAAGTAACAAACTTCCTTAACGTCGATCTCGATATTTTGTCTAGATCGCGTCTTGAACCGCTGGTTGCGGCGTTCGGTAAAAACGTGTCGGTGCATTATGTTGGCGCCGAGGGTTCACGTTACGGCGCTCACCTTTCTCTCTACTTTCCTGGGAAATGCCGACAAAGCTATAAAATCGCTCTCAGTGCTCGTGAACAAGCTTCCAGCGCCAGCAAGGCGCCTCTGGAACAGTGCCACTTACGAAGGATTTTAACATCGGAATTCAGGGAGGGATCAAGCCTCACTCTTGCGAGTTCCGGTTAAGCTTAGCCACGCTAAGCGCAGTTGTAAAATTGGGGGCGCGTGTTGTTATTACCGTATACGCGGCGGAGCCGAGGTCGGTGCAATCTCAGCAGCAGGAACGCGATACTCGCGCTAGGCCTGGCAAACGATGCGCTTCAGCAATGAAGAAGTCTTAAAAAAGTAGGATGGGTTGAGCGCAGCGATACCCATCAGCTTTTCAAACTCGGCGCCAGAAAGCGGTGGGTTCGTCGCGACGCTCCTTGACCCATCTACGATGGAATCCTACGTTTTGAACGATTTGAACTGCTTGAACGGCTTAGCCCTTAATCCGCAATGAAACTCTACAACGTCGCCTACTCCGGCAACTCCTACAAAGTTCGCCTGCTGCTCTCCCATCTCGGCATTTCCTGCGAGATTATCGAAATCGATATTTTGAAGGGCGAAAGCCGGACGGCGGAATTCCTCAAGATCAATCCCAACGGCCGAACGCCGGTGCTCGACGACAACGGTTTTGTTCTGGCAGAATCCAACGCCATCATCGCCTACCTCGCCCGCGGCACGAGATTTCTACCCGAAGACAAAAAATCCTGGGCACTGGTTTTTCAGTGGAGTTTCTTCGAACAATACAGCCACGAACCGTACATCGCGACGTCCCGTTTTTGGATTCAGCACAAGCCCGAATCACCAGAAAAGAAAGCGCTCCTCGCTTCCAAACGCGACGGCGGCTGGGCCGCGCTCAAGATAATGGAAGAGCACCTAGCTAAAAATAACTTCTTCGTCGACAATTACTCGATTGCCGACATCGCCCTCTTCTCCTACACACACGTATCCCCCGAAGGCGGATTCCCGCTCGATGATTTTCCGAAGATCAGAGCTTGGATTGAAAGGGTGAAGGCGCAGCCGGGGTTTGTGCCGATGATGTGACGATTTCCAACGAGTTGAAAAGGGGTTAAAACGTACGCTCGTCTCAACCCAAATGTTATTTGATGTGGAGGAGCTTTGCGAAGAGTCGATCGATTTCGGCAAGCGTTGAGAAATGGGCGTGAGCCCGAGCTGCAGAGATTCCTGGAATCTTATCCCCGACCTCTTCATGTGGTGTTCAATGAAGGCTGGAACGACTACTTCGCTATCCCACAGTTTCAGTTCGGACCAGACTACTGTGCGGATTTTGTGATTCTAAGCCTGCACAGTGGAGCATGGACTGCTTGCTTCATAGAACTCAAGCCACCGAGCGCACGCCTCTACTTACGAGATGGCACTGAATCTCGGGCTCTACGCACTGCTCTACGCCAGATAAAAGATTGGTCACGTTGGATTGAACATGATCGATCGAGGTTGATTGACACCTTTCGGCGCGGGTAAGGCTCGCGAGGGAGAAAGGGGAAGCGATCCCAGAGAATCCCCCTGGCCCCGGTCTCGGCGGGTTGTTTGATCCAGGCACCGTCATTCTTACCGGCTACGCCATCGTCATCGGTCGTCGGGCGACGCTAAGCGGCGTAGACAACGAGAGACGTGCAAACGAACTGCAATGGAGTAAGCAGAGTTGAGATAGTAACGTATGATCGTTTTCTCTCAGCCCTTGAGCGGGATTTGAAGGCCGCTCGTGAACTCCGACAGAGAAAACTTAAGTATGCCGCCGAGCGAGCACGTAAATCAGTCGCGGTCATTCCTGTGTCGCCGCCAATGACAAGCACTGAAGTGCCATAAGTGGCGCTGGCGTATGGTCTGGCCAGCGCTAAATTTGACGGCAGCGTACTTGTCTCTATCTCATCAACAAGGCTGTTATGCGATCATGCTCGTCTCTGAGCCAACGGAGAACCGCCTTTTGCATGAACTTATAGGCCCTAGGAAAGTCATGTGAGAGATCCGCTGAAGCGGTGATTGTAAAGTCTCCGACTGAAGTCTGCTCGGTAGTCGGAGACAAATCGTAAGAGTATACCCTCGATGCGTTGATTTTATAGATTATTACTCGATGGTTTTTTCTGATTATTGCCTCGATGAATTCTCTACCAACTTCACCTCGAAGGTAAAAATGCTCAGCATCTTCGAAATCGTCAATGACGTTTCCGAGCTCAACTAGACCATTTTTCTTTTGCACGGAAATTGTCTTAACGCTGCCTTCAGGAAGCTCGGCCTGAATCGGTTTAAAGTCAATTTCAGGTTTGACTGCAGCGGGAGCAGAGTCGTTTTTGGCTTTGTTATATTCGTCGACTATCCACGAAACGATAGCTTCTTCTAGATTGCGATAGCCCATCGGAACAGCACTTTCTTGCGTCACCGTATTATACTGTGCGTGAGAATTATTCATGGCGTAACTGACCGGGCCTCCATCGAGAGGAATCACCGCAGATATTTTCTTGTCCCGTGCGACAGCCGTCGCATAGCAATACTTTTTCTTCTTACTGACAGACGTTGTTCGAACCTCGTCCGACTGCAAGGCCCTATTTTTGATCGTCTTTATAGACTTGTTGTCCGAATAGGCCGCGTTGTGTTTCCCAAACCACTCAATATCTAGAGCGTACCGCTCGAGGAACGGCGGAATTCCAGTTCTGGAGAAAGCTTGAGTAAGATGCTTGCAGAGTCGGTGAGGATCATCCAACGGTGCATTCACGAATTTCTTGACAAAGTACGGGCACGTACAGGAAAGCGATTGAAGGTCAACTGAGTAAAAATCGCCTGGCATCGAGTCGCTCTCAATCAGAATCGTTTTGCCTTTGTCATCCATCTCGCAGTTAGAACCGTGCTACTCGTTGAGCAATGAGAAGAACTACCACGGAACCGCCCAGTGCAGTCGCGCACACATACCATGTCAAAAACGCGATTTGCAATATTTCTTACGGCTACAGTTTACGATTGGGGGCCTCGGTTCAGAGTGTTTCATCTGTTATTTTTTTTACTCTAATCTCCTCCAACTCCTCCAAGCTCCGCGGCCAATCGTCTTTTAGCAATCTCGACAAACTTCGATCCGCCAAAAGCTTCCCACCCGTCTGACACTTCGCGCAGTAGTTCGTTTCGTTTTCGGCGTGGACAATGCGCTGCACCGGCGAACCGCAGACGGGACAAGGCTTGCGATATTTTCCGTGCACGGCCATGTCGGGACGAAACGCTGTGACTTTCTCGGGAAAGCCGGTTCCTCGCTCTTTTCGTAACCGTTCCACCCACTCGGCGAGCGACTCGCGGATCGCGTGATAGAGACGTTCAATCTCGGCCCGCGTCATTTGCTGCGTCAAGCGAATCGGCGAGAGGCGCGCGCGATGGAGAATCTCGTCGGAGTAGGCGTTGCCGATGCCGCTGAAAAGATGGGGATCGGTGAGGGAGCGCTTCAGCGTGTGATTTTCGCGCGTCAACCGTTCGCGGAATTGCGCGAGACTCGCTTCAAAAACCTCCAGACCACCAGGATCATGTTCTTGGAGAGCGGCTTCGCCGCGGACCAAGTTAATTGATGCGCGCTTCTTGGTTCCGGCTTCCGTCAAAAGCAAGGTTCCGTTGGGAAAATCGAAAGCGGCTTGTCCGTACTTGCGGGCGATCTTCGCTCCCTTCGGCTTCCAATGAAACCGGCCGGCGATCATGAGATGAACAACGAGAAAGAATTCGCTTTCCAGCTCGAAAACGATGCGTTTGCCGAGCCGGCGAAGTGCCATGACTTTCTTTCCTTCCGCAGCGCTGATCGGCGGATCAAAGGATCGCAAGACAAACGGACTGCCGATGCGAATTTTCTGAATCGGCTGATTAAGAATTCTTTCCGAGAGTGCTTCGATATAAACGGTGACGTCGGGAAGTTCAGGCATGCTTATGGGGGACGATCGAAGATCGATAATGGAGGATAGAGGATCGCGACCTTCAATCCTCGATCATCGATCCTCGAATCTTTTGTGACCCTTGCGTTCTTTGTAGCTAAGCTAATAGATTCCCTAAGCCGTTGCCTGTGCGAGCCCACCGTTTTCTCGTAGTGTGAGAAATTCTTTTGCCTGCATCGGAAACAACACGCCCAAAAGAAGATCTTCGTCGCTTTTCGCCAGCGGACCGAGATCCTTGATTGCTTTGTCCCAATCCGCCGGGTCGGCTAGCTCGCCGGAGCGAATGGAATAATCGGGTTCTTTGTCTTTCATAATCTTCTTGATCAAGTCTTTGTTCACTTGACCAGGCGGACGGCCGTACTTGCCTTTCACGTAATCGCTCGTTTCCCTCGTGACGATCTTGTACCGCTGCTTCCATGAGATCCATCCGTTTGGCTTCTTTCAATTGCGCCACCATATTTGAGATCATGCCACCGGGAACTTTGTGAATGAAAACATCAGCGCTCACGCCCGTGTATCCCGTTTCGTACTTTTCGTATTTTTCTTTGATCTGCCGAGTGATCTGAGCGGGCTCTTCGAGAACCTTCACGTCAATTCCGGTATCGAACGGCGTACCTTTTAACGACGCCACCATGGTTTCCGTGGCGGGATGCGCCGATCCGAACGAGAGCGGCGACAACACCGTGTCGATCATATCGACGCCGGCCAAGATCGCCATCAGATGACACATGCTGGAGGTCCCGCCCATGTCGTGGCAGTGGAGCAGCACTGGAAGCTTCCCTTTCGCCCGGTCTTTGATACCCTTGATGATCCTGTAGCTATCGAACGGTGTCATGATTCCCGTCGCGTCTTTGAGCGACAACCAGTCCGCGCCGATCTCGATCAACTGCTCGGCATATTCCATCCACTTCTCGAGCGTGTGAACCGGGCTCACGGTGTAGTTGACCTCTACGTGCGCTTCACCACCAAGTTCTTTGACCGCCCTCGTTGCCACTTCAATGTTTCTGAAATCGTTGGTCGCTTCGAATATGCGAAAAACGTTCATGCCATTAGCGATGGCTCGGTCCACGAATTTGCAAACGATCGTATCCGTGTACGGCCGATAAGCCAGAATATGCTGCCCCCGCAAAAGCATCTGCAATTTAGTCTTTGGCATTACGGCTTTAATCCGCCGCAGTCTGTCCCAAGGATTTTCCTTTAAGTATCGCATGCACACGTCGAACGTCGCTCCGCCCCAGACTTCTACGGCGTAAAAGCCACAATTGTCGATGGAAGCGCACAGCGGCAGCAAGTCATCAGTGGTGACCCGCGTTGCGAGCTTACACTGTTGACCATCGCGCGGCGTGAGGTCGGTGATCTTGATTCTCCGACTACCGATGGGCTCGGTGAGGAGCTTGTTCATGTCCGCGGCCAATTGATCCAAAATTGCTTCACTCATGGGAATGGCTCCTATTTATCTTTATCGCGACTCTAACAACCAATGCGTTGCTTAGACTTTTATAGGCTATTTTCCCCGCCACAGTAAAGCCACGAAAACATGGCCCGCTCGCGCATAAATTCTTCCGTCCTTCGGGTTTTACTTTTCTTTCTGCTCCCGGCCTAAACGTTTGGAACGGCTTGAACGCCTGGAACAAATTTCGTTGTCTTGCTTTTCTCAGTTGATTCTCTTAAAAACCGGCTCATGAAGATCGTCAGACTTTACACTGGAACGGATAACGAATCCCATTTCCAAGAAATCGATGTTGAATTTGACTTTCGTGGACACATGGAAGTTTCCAAGCTCGAACCGGCGCATGGGATTCTCTTTCGTCGCGCGCCGGCAACCCATTTGAGTGATTTTCATACCGCGCCGCGGCGGCAGTACGTCATTACACTCGCTGGTCAGGTCGAGATCGAAACTGGCGACGGCACGATTCGTCGTTTTGGACCAGGCGACGTGATGCTTGCCGAGGACACCACGGGGCGGGGCCATATCACTCGGGTAGTCGGCGGCCAGCCGCGCCATTACGCATTCATTCCGCTGAAATAGGGACATCCCATCGACAAAAAACTTCCGGTCTCTGTTCAACGGGATCGTCTGTCCATTTGCATCGTGCCCTGCTCGAATCTCATGCCGTCGATGATGGTCGCGACGCTGGGAATCGCGCTACCCGAAATCCGTCAGACGTTTTCACTCTCTGAAGTTGCCGCGGCTAGTCTTTTCTCCGTGATGATGATGATCGCGGCGGTCACAAGCAGTATTGCTGGTCGCTTGGCAGATAGGATTGGTCGAAAAAGTGTGTTGATTGCCGGTTTAAGTCTGCTCGCACTGGGCTTCGGTCTCGCCGGAGTGAGCCGTCACCTAATTCTCTTTTTTTTATTGCTTGCTGTTACCGGAATCGGCTACGGCTTCACGCCCCCGTCGCTCTACGCGATCATGTCAGATCTACTGCCTCATCGGCGCGGCTTTGGTGCAAGCATGGTTTCAGTGACCTATGGAATCGGCGGCGCCATCGGCGCTGTATTGGCGAGCCGCATTGCTGCCACCTTCGGTTGGCGCGCCGCGTTTGTCACCGTCGGCGGCATTGCGGCGATCGATATGGTGCTTCAGCTCTATTGGATTCGTGACTCTCATCGACCGCGAAGCGCAACTCATTCCGGTACATTCATAGAGGCCCTTTCGTTGCCTCTATTCGTTCTCGCGCTTGCTGAATTTGTCGGCGGATCGGTGTTCTGGAGCAGCGCAGCTTGGACGCCAACCGCGTTGCGAACCGCCAAGGCCCTCACCCTGCAAGAGACCGGTTGGGCGATGGGTGTGTTGAGCTTGGCCAACATGCTCGGATCATTTTCACTCGGATCGTTGTCGGACAAGTTCGGCCGTAAACGCGTCATCGCGCTCAGCGCCCTTCCCGCAGCCGCGGCAGCGTTTGTCGTTTTCTATTGGTTGGAATCGCCTATCAGTCTTACCTTGGGAATTTTCGTATTCGGGCTACTCAAAGCTTCCGTGCCAGCCTTGGTGGTCGCACTCGCGCAAGAGGTCGCGCCGGCCGGCAGCGCGGGAACCGCCGCCGGCGTCATCATGTCGCTGCATTACACCGCGGGGGTGTTGGCGCCTCTGATTGCGGCAAGGCTGATTACCGGTACCGGTGATATTTTGACGGCGATGATTTTGGCAACCGCGGGCCCTTTGGTTCTTTACAGCATTCTTATCACTGCGGCGCGCGAGCGCAGCCGTCAGTCTTTTAACCAATTCTAGGATGGGTTAAGCACCGCGAAACCCATCGCACTTTCCTCGTCTGGCCCTAATTCAAAGAAGGGCGGGTTTCGTTCCTCAACCCACCCTATACGAATTCTTGCCGTTCTTTACGATTGATTTTTTTCGTGCTAGTCGCTGTCGTCTACGAATGGTGCGCAAGCGCGCTCCCTACGAAACTTGCAGAGATCCTACAAGCCGAGAATCCGCTCAGCGTTCTGGTGGAAAATTTTTTCCATCAGCTCATCCGTGAAAGCCAATTCTTTCCACTCTTTGAAGATGCGGTCGTAGGGAATGCTTGGATAATCGCTGCCAAACATAATCTTGTCTTTGAGCCGGCTCTTGATATCGCGCTTCAGTGCATCGGGGAAATATTTCGGCGCCCACCCCGACAGCTCCCATGAAACATTGCCCTTATGCAGAGCCACCGCAATCATCTCGTCGGTCCACGGCCAACCCGGGTGCGCCGCAACGATATTCAAATTCGGAAAATCAGCGGCGAGTTGATCGATCGCCGCGGGGTGCGCGTGGCGGATCACCGCGCCCAAACCGCCGGGCATGCCCGCGCCCATGCCCGTAGTGCCGACATCGATCATCATCGGCACCTTGAGCGCATCTATAGTTTCCCACAGCGGATAAAATCTCCGCTCATCGACGGAGAAATGGCCCATGATTGGATGAAAGTGAAATCCGAAAAGCTTCAACTCTTCGATTGCCTTTTTCGCGTCCTCGATCGCGCGCGCGCCCTTCAGCGGATCGACCGCGCCCCATGCCTGGCGAATCACGCCAGGATGATCATCGCGCAGCTTGGCGACGTATTCGTTCGTGCACGGCGGCGAGCCGGTAACGGATTCGATGTCGAAGGCCACGAGCACTGCATCCACGCCGGCTTGCTTGAATTCTTCGATGACTTCGGCCTCGCTCTTCCATGTCCACGCGCGGTTCCAGTACTTCGCCAACGCTTCGACATAGGGTCCCTGAGATTTGATCCACGGCTCGGTGTTGGGATAACAATGTAAATCGATGATTCTCATAGCTTCGTCTGGCTCCTTGCCACGATACTTAATGATTCCGGCAGGGTGCGAGGATAACTTTCACCGCTTTGAAGTGTCAAGGCGCGATATGCTGTAGAGTCTCGATGCGCGTGAGATCCCTCACTTTGTTCGGGGTGACACCTCGGCTAATTGTCATTCCGAGCAGAGCGAGGAATCTTTCCTGGTCGTTAGCAAAAGCTCAGACTCTCAATGCCCCACGGATTACTTGCTAGACATTCCTCCGCGCCTGGAGTAATTGGGATTTCGTCAAGGAGGTCAAACGATGTTCACGCGCACATGGTCCACCTCAGAGCGGAAATACGACGTCGTCGTCGATCGCGACGTAAAGGTGCGCATGCTCGACGGCGCGCTGCTCGATGGCGACATCTATCGTCCCAAATCGGAAGAAAAATTTCCCGTCATCCTCGGCGCGCATGCCTACAACAAGAATTTGCAATCGCCGCCAATGCTCCCGGTCGGCTTCACGCCGATGCGCGGTTACATGGAAAGCGGCGACTCGACCTTCTTTGCGCGCCGCGGTTACGTCCACGCGGTTTTCAACGTGCGCGGCAGCGGCAGCTCCGAAGGCTTCTATCAATTGATGGGGCCGCAGGAAGTGCGCGATATCTGCGACCTCATCGACTGGCTCGCGGCGCAGCCGTGGAGCAACGGTGTGGTCGGCATGTTCGGCGTCTCTTACTTCGCGCGCCTGGCCAAAGCGGTGGCCGCGCTGGGACCGAAGCCACTCAAGGCGATCTTCGCGCCCTTTGCCGGCACTGACGACTATCGCCACCGCTGCTATCACGGCGGCATCCTGGCCCATGGTTTCATCAGTCACTGGCGCAACAGCTTGCACAAACCTAACTATCGAAGCCTTTACAAAGAGAAACACGGCGAGGCCGCGTACAAAGAAGCGATCGCGTTAGCGCTGCGCGACGAAGAGATTGTGGCGCAGCCGGGGCTGCGAGAAGCGCTGCAGAACCCCGATGCGGGCACCAACGCTCTGATCGTCGACTTCGTATTGCATCCATTCGATGGCCCGTTCTGGCGCGAGCACAGCGCACAAGATGAAAAGGCGACGATCCCCGCCTACCTCGGCGCCTGTTGGGGCAACTATGGACTTCATCTGCCCGGCGCATTCTCGGCGTGGAAAAAATGGCGCGGGCCAAAAAAAATGGTGATCGGTCCGGGAGTTTACCTCGATCGGCCGGTTTATCAGTATCAAGACGAGTCGCTGCGCTGGTTCGATTATTGGCTCAAAGGCATCGACACCGGGGTCATGAATGAGCCGCCGATCCGCTGCTTCATCCCGCCCACCGGCAAATGGGAAAATTTAACCGATTGGCCGCCGCCCGAGGCACGCTGGACGACGTTTTATCTGCACAAGGATAGCATACTCAGCGAGCACGAACTTTGGCCGGCAGAAGGCGCGGATTCATTTGACGAATCGAACTTTGAACATGGCGCGCTCACTTACGCAACGCCGCTGCTGGTGGAGAATACCGAAGTGCTCGGCCCGAGCGTGCTGACGCTCTATCTTTCTACCACAGACACCGATGCTTTGCTGTTCGTCACTCTGCTGCTCGTCGATCGCGACGCCAAGGAACATGAGCTGACGCGCGGCTGGCTGCGCGCCTCGCAACGCAAACTCCGCGACGGCAGTGAAGCCTGGGAGCCGATTCAGGCGCATGCGGCACGCGAGCCCCTCGTACCGGAACAAATCTACGAGCTAAAAATACCCATCGTGCCCACGGCGCGCCTGTTCCAAGCCGGCGAGCGCATCGCGATTCGCATCAAAGGCGCCGACGACGAACCAGCGTTGAATTCGCTGCAAGCGCTGGCGCGCAATCACGTGCGCCGCCCGCGCCCCGCGCGCATCACGATCCATCACGACGAATCCCACCCGTCGCACCTCGAACTCCCAATTACCCGCGGCAACGTTGTCGGCACATTCTTTTCCGGTGGAGATATCAGCTCGTTCGGTTTGTCGCACTGAATAATTGTATGATTTTGCAACTCGGAGTAATCGAGCGTTTAATCCGCGTGAATGGAACAATTAGAAGACGACTTTCAATCGAAACGGAATAGGAACGATGTCAGCCGAAATCAAAGTGCTCAGTGCCGGCGCGGTTCAGCCGGGTTTGGTAAAGGTGATCGACGCCTTCCGGCGGGGAACGGGTAATGAAGTCAGCGTAACGTTCGCAACCGCCCCAACAATCCGCCAACGCTTGGGCAGCGGCGAAACGGCGGATCTCGTGATCGCGCCACCGGAGCTGTTCGATGAGCTAGAAAAAAGAGGCACGGCCGCGGACCGCGGCGCGGTGGGACGCATCGGTGTCGGCGTCATGGTTCGCCGCGACGCGCCACTGCCGAAGATCGCTACCGTCAATGAGTTCAAGCAGTCTCTGCTCAACGCCGAATCTATCGTTTACAACCAAGCCTCGACTGGAACCTATCTCGAAAGCTTATTCGACCGCCTGGGCATCAGCGCGCAATTGAAAGCAAAGACGACGCGCTATGCCGACTTTGCCGGCGTCCGCGACCATGTCAGCAAAGGCAAGGGCAACGAAATCGGCCTCGGCGCGACCACGGTTATCATCGAGAGCGCGAGTAAGGGACTGAAATTCGTTGGACCGCTACCAGAGGAAATTCAAAACTATACGACGTACGCCGCAATAGTCATCGCGACCAGCCCCGTCAGAGACGCGGCAATGGCGCTGCTTCGCCATCTCACCAGCCCCGCCGCTAAGACAATATTCACAGCAGCCGGCGTGGAATGAGCTCCGACCACTAGCGCACCACTGCTCGTAAACTGCCGTGGCGCCCGATCGCGCGCAGCAATATCATCGAGACATTTTTTTCAAAAGCCAGGGACCGACACCTCGGGTCCTTAACCGTCGCGAATTAAGAAAACGCATTCATCCTCATGATGAATGAGGCAACTTTCGCAAATACTCGCGCCGCAATAGTAACAATTAAATTCGTCGCCATGGCGAATGTCATTCCGGCATTCACCGCATTCTATGGTTCCATTGATGAGTTGAAACATCAGAACATTTCGTTATTCGAGCTGGTGTTCGAAAAAACCGTCCAATCCCGAAAGATGCGGCTTAGCACGGTTTCACTAAGCCGAGCAATGAAGAAAACGGTTTTGCTAAAA
>WNGA01007761.1_pt1 | contig 15199 bp, 5 predicted proteins | sample 5400061 | NCBI WGS metagenome assembly WNGA01 (sample SAMN13153366, study PRJNA577476) | soil metagenome | isolation source: 100 cm soil or saprolite under grassland replicate 2 | place: USA:California | collected 2016-06-15
TGATCCCGGCGAGCTGCCGCAGGAGATTGCGCCACGTGAAGAACGGCGTCGACGTTGCGTATTGCTCTGCGGCGGCCGCCAGCTGGGTGAAGCCGAGCGCGAGCGTTCGCAGCTCGCGGACGAGACGCGACTTGCCGATCCCCGGCTCGCCTACGAGCTCGACGACCTGGAGCTGACGCATCCGCGCGGAGTTGATTGCAGCGCCGAGGAGCTCGAGCTCCCGTGCGCGGCCGACGATCGGCGTCGCCTCGACCTCCGCCGCATCGCGCGTGCCGACGGCGGGGCCGACGCGGTGCGCCGTCACCGCACGTTCCTTGCCCTTGACGAGCAACGGCTCCTTCTCCGTCGCATAGATCGTCTTCGCCCGGTCGAGCACGTCGCTCGTCGCGAGGATGTCTCTCGCGTGCGCGCGGGCGGTGAGGCGGGCCGCAAGGTTGACGGCGTCGCCCATCACCGCGTACGTGCGCCTGGTCGATCCGCCGATGTCGCCGGTGAAGACGTGGCCGCGGTTCACGCCGGCGCGAATCGGAAGGTCGACGTCCGCGGCGACTATCTCCCGAAGCGCGCGCAACATTCCTTCTTCGTCCTGGCCCGAGCTCGAGGGCGCGCCGCCGGTGAGGTAGAGCTTGACGGCGCCGACGTCGATGTCCGACTCGAGCCACGTCAGCCCGTACGTCTCGCAGGCGCGGCCCACTACGGCGGCGAGCGTGTCGATGCGCTTCAGCAGCGCAGCCGGCCCGTCGGAGGCAATCAGCTCGTCGGTTCCCGACAGTTTCACGAACGCGACCGTCACCTGCCGGTGCTCGGCCTCGCCGCTCGACACCGCAAGGTGCGCGCGGAGCGGCGCATGCACGTACTCGTCGAGATTTGCGCCCGGAACGTCCGACGGAGGCGGGATCGCGCTCGCTCCCCGCTCCAGCCGCTGCATCACGCGCGCTCCGTCGCGCTCGTCACCAAGCCAGCTCGACTCGACCGCACCCGCTGTGTCGGCACTGAGCACGATCTCGCCGGCGGACGCGAGATCCTCGAGCTCGAAAACGCGCGTCGCCCCTGGGCCGCCGACGATCAGCTCGCGGTGCGGAGTCTCGGTCAGGAAGAAGTGGCAATCGCCGGAGTGCACGCCTGCCGACATGCGCAACTCGACGTCCTCGCTCTCGATCGACTCGATCGTCCACTGCATGTCGGACGCGGCGCCTGCGGCGCGCTGTGCGTGGCGTTCGCCCCTGAAAAAGAGGAGCAGCGCGTCGCCTCGGAACTTGAGCACGTCCCCGCCGTGGCGCTCGGCCGCCTCGATCAGAAGGTCGAAGACGCTCGAGATCCGCTGCACCAGCTCCTCGGCGCCCGCCCTGCCCTTAGCGGACAGGCGTTCCGCCAGGGCAGTGAACCCGGAGATGTCGACCGAGACGAGCGAGCCCTCGAGCACGCGGAAGCGCGCGCCCTGAGCGTCCGTGCTCCACTCGTGCACCAGGCGGGGCAGGTAGGGCGCGAGCTTCCCGCCGGACGCCGGATCCCGCTCGATCTGCGTGGTTGTCTCCACGCAAACCATTATGGACAGAAAATCGGAAATTTCCCTTTAAAAATCTTGCCGGGTGTGACACATTCCCATGCATGGGCAGTGACCGGGGGGCCCGCGGCAGGCCCGGCCGTCGGCTAAAGGCGGCTGTGGTGCTCGCTGCGTTGGTGGGGGCGCTCTTCGCTACGCCGAGCGCGCTCTCGGCCATCTACAACGTCAACAGGCCGGATGACATCGATCACGGTGTCTGCGAGGCGGTGACGGGTTGCACGCTCCGCGACGCGATCAACGCCGCGAACGCCACCGCAGGCGCGGACAACATCGTGTTCCAGATCGGGATCGGCGGCTCGTACACGATCTCGACCGCATCGCCGCTCCCGGACATCACCGACTCGGTCACGATCGACGCGACGACGCAGACCGGCTACGCCGGTGCGCCGCTGATCGAACTCAACGGCGGGCTCGCAGGCCCGGGGACCGACGGGTTGAGGGCCACCGGCGGGGCGACGACCATCTTTGGGCTCGCGATCGTGAACTTCGACGGCGCCGGCATCGCGTTCAGTGGCTCGAGTAGCGGCAGCTTCGTCGCCGGCAACTACATCGGCATCGGCGCGGGAGGGTCGGTTGCCCAAGGCAACTCTTTGGGCGTTCTCGTAGCCAGCACCAACACCACCATCGGCGGCACGAACGCAAACGCTCGCAACGTGATCTCGGGAAATGCGGGCAACGGGGTGACGGTTTCTGGGGGAACGGGCAACCAAGTGCTCGGCAACTACATCGGCCTCGACGCCTCGGGCAATCTGGCCCGGCCGAACCTGCGCGGAGTCGTCGTCGCCTCCAACTCGAACACGATCGGCGCCCTCGACTCGGGCAATGTCGTTTCCGGCAACACCGGCGTCGGCGTCGCGATCAGCGGCGGCACCAGCAACACCGTCGCCGGCAACTACATCGGCACGGATGCCGCCGGTACCGCAGCCGTCCCCAACGGCGCGGCCGGCATCCAGGTAGCCGGCGACGACTTGAACCACGCGGACGGCAACGTGATCGGAACGGCCGCAGGCGGGAACCTCATCTCGGGGAACACCGGCGACGCGATCGTCTTCAATGGATCCGGAGCCGGAGTCAACGGGAACGTCGTTCAAGCCAACACGATCGGCAACGACGCCGACGGCAACGCGCTCGGGAACTCGGGCAGCGGCGTCGTCCTCACCACCGGTGCGGGAAACGCCAACGTCATCGGCTCGACGGATTCGCCGAGCCTCGGGAACACGATCGCGCACAACGCCGGCTCCGGGGTGGAGGTGCAGGTCGGCGTCGCTAACACAGTCGCGGCGAACGCGATCTACGCGAACGGCGCGCTCGGGATTGACATCGGCCCGGGCGGAGTGACGACGAACGACGTCGGCGACGGCGACAGCGGCGCGAACGACCTTCTCAACTTCCCGGTTCTGGAGACCGTTTCTCGAAACGCCAGCGGCAACGCGGTCGTCACCGGCACTTACGACGGACCGTCTCCGGGCGGCACGAACTATCGGCTCGATTTCTACTCGAGCCCCACCTGCGACGGAATCGGCTTCGGCGAAGGAGCCACGTGGATCGGCACGACAACGGAGCCCTCCAACGCCGCCGGCGATTTCTCGTTCAACACCGGTGCCGCGCTCGGTTACATCGCCCCGGGCTCATCCATCACGGCGACCGCGACCGACGCGAACGGCAGCACGTCCGAGTTCGCGCAGTGTCTCGCGCACACCGTCGCCTCCGGTACGACGTTTGTGGTCACGACGAACGCCGACTCCGGCTTGGGCTCGCTGCGCAACACGATCGACGCTGCCAACCTCGTTACAGGAACGGACACGATCACGTTCAATCTTCCCGGCTCGACGACCATTTCAGTTGAGTCGCCGCTACCCGCAATTACCGACGATGTGTTGATCGACGGCACGACTCAGTTCGGATACTCGGGAACGCCGCTCGTCCGGCTGGACGGGTTTACCGCCGGCCTCGGCGCCCGCGGCCTCGACCTCGAACCGGGCGGGTTCGACGGCAGCACGATTCGCGGCCTGGCGATCACGCGATTCAACGGCACCGGCATCTACCTCGCCGGACCGCCATCTGTCCTCGAGGGCAACTACATCGGGATCGACCCCGTTGGGGCGACCGCAGCAGGCAATGGTGACAGCGGCTTTGGCGCGGCCGGGATCATCGTCCGGTCCAACCGCAACCGGATCGGCGGGACGACGTCCGAGGCGCGAAACGTGATTTCCGGAAATCTCGGCGCTGGAATCTGGTTCGCCGTCGGATCAAACAACGTCGTCGTTGGCAACCGCATCGGCACTGATCCCGTGGGCAGTGGCGCCGTGGCAAATCAAAACGACGGTGTCGTTGTCCAAAACGTTGGTCCGCAGACGATTGGCGGCGCTTCGCCCGGCGCCGGGAACATCATCTCCGGAAACGGCAGCAACGGCATCGTCGTTTCCGGCGTGGGCGCGAACGGCAGCGTCGTCCAAGGAAATACGATCGGCCTGACGGCGGACACGAACGGCGCGCTCGGCAACGGCGACACCGGGGTGAACGTCACCGACTCGGACAATGTGAAAGTCGGCGGGTCGGTCAGCGGCGCCGGGAACGTGATTGCCGCAAACTTGAGCACCGGCCTTCTCGTCGAGGCATCCTCGGGAACGCGGATCCAGGGGAACCTGATCGGTCTCAATGCCCCGGGCGCCGGAGGCTTGGGCAACGGCGCGAGCAACGTCCAGATCCTCGGGTCGGACTCAGTTCAGGTCGGGGGCACGACTGCGGCGGCACGGAACGTGATCTCCGGCGCACCAACCGGTTACGGCCTCCTCCTCGACTCGGGCACGAACTCCGTCACCGTGCAGGGCAACTACATCGGCACTGACGCGACCGGCGAGTTCGCAATCGGCAACGCCGAGGGCATCACGCTGGCGGGCGGCGCGGGCGACGTCACGATCGGCGGGGCGGTGCCCGGTGCACGCAACGTGATCAGCGGCAGTAACGGGCCCGGCGTGCGGGTCGACCTGGCAGGCGCAGGCAACCGCATCCTCGGCAACAGCATCGGAACCGACAAGGACGAGGCCACCGTCATCCCCAACGACGTCGGGATCGAACTGGACAACACCGACGACGTCCAGCTGGGAAGTACCTCGCCCGGGGCCGGGAACGTCATCGGAGGGAGTGCCAACGTCGGCATCCTCGTTTTCCTTGGAAGCACCAACAACACCTTCGCAGGAAACTACATCGGCACCAATCGCGCCGACACACTGGACCTCGGTAATGGCGACGGCATGCGCTTCGTCAACGGCCTCAACAACAACAACCTCGTCGGGCCGAGCAACGTCTTCGCGAACAACGACGGCGAGGGGATCGAGCTCGACGAAGGCACCGGCAACCGCATCTCGGCCAACTCGTTCCACGACAACGGCGCAAGAGGCATTTTTCTCGGACTCGGCGCCAACAACAATCAGCAGGAGCCGGCGCTAACCTCGGCTGTGAGGAGCGGCGGCCTCACCTCCATCAGCGGGACGCTGACGAGCACACCCTCGACGAGCTACTTCATCGAGTACTTCTGGACGCCTTCGGCCTGCACCGCGCAGCCGCAGGGACGCGTCTACCTCGGCTTCCAGAGCGTAACGACAGACGCGTCCGGCAACGCCTCCCTCTCGTTCGCAGCCGGCGCCCCGACTATCGGCCAAGCGATCACGGCGACCGCGACGAGCCAGGCGACGCGCGACACGTCGGAGTTCTCCGCCTGCAGGACAGTCACAACCGCGTTCAATTTGACCACGACGGTCACCCCCGACGCCTCGACCGCCGTCGCAGGCGGTATCGACGGGTACACGATCACGATCAACAACCCCTCAGCGAGTGCCGTCACGCTCAACTCCGTCTCAGCGACGCTTCCGGCGGGGCTCTACTACGTCCGCAACTCGGCCAAGCTCGGCGGAACCTTCGTGAACCCATTCGGCACGCAGCCGGCGATGACCGGCACGCTCACGTGGAACGGCCCGTTCACGGCTCCAGCGGGCGGCTCGTTCGTCGTCCACTTCGACGTCGGGGTCAGCCAGACGCTGGGCACGTACATGACGAGCGCCACCGCGTCGGCGGGCGGCGGAGCCACGGTCACGACCGACAATGCCTCGATCACCGTCGTCGGATCCCTCACGGGCGCGGCGGTCATCGCTCCCGAGGCCGACACGTACGTCGACGCAGCAGACCCGGCGGCCAACTTCGGCTCGCAGCCTCTCTTCCATACCTTCGGCGGCCAATCCCCGACCCGACCCGGGCCCCAATACGGATTGCTCCGCTTCGACCTCAGCAGCTTGCCACCCGGCGCGGCCGTCACCGGTGCGAGGCTGCGACTCGTGGCGACCGATGGCTTCGCCTACGACGGCGACCCGAGCCACCACGCGATCTTCATCGGCGACGACTCGTGGAGCGAGACGGGCGTCACGTGGGCGACGCGGCCGGACGACAACCCGGGCGGCGTGCCCGACATCCGTGCGACCGCGGCGAACCTCGGCTCGGACGTCGTCTTCTACGGCGGGCTCGGCGGCTTCGGTAACCAGCTACACCTTTTCGCAGGCCCCGGCGCGGCCACCACCGCTTTCGCGCAGCGCGTGACTGCGGAGGCCGCCGGCGACGACAAGCTCTCGATCGAGCTGTTCAACGGGTGCTGCGGCCCGAACGGTTCGGCCTACTGGGCGGTGTACCACTCGCGCGAGGAAGCGAACGTCGATCTGCGTCCGGAGCTCATCGTCAGCTACGTGATCCCTGCGCAGGCGGCGAACGTGCAGCTCACCGGCCCCGGGAGCACGACCGCGGGCGCGGGCACCGTGAAGCTCGCCGACGTGCCGCCGAGCGTGCTGCTCCGCTCGCAATTCGGCGCGCAGGCGACGCCCGTGAACGAGACCCCGGTGAACGAGACGCCCGTGAACGAGCTGCCCGTGAACGAGCTGCCGATCAACGAGACGCCGGTCAACGAGCTCGGCTTCGATGACCTCGCCGCATCGGTGCCGGCGCTCGGCGACATCACGCTCGCGTCGATCCCGCTCCTGCGCACCGGCGGCTGGATTGCCGCGCTCTCAGGCACGCCGCTCGCCGGCGCTGCGCTGCAGAACGTGACGCTGCGCGACTACTACGCGCTGGACCCCAGCGTCAATCCTGAGACACGTACGAGCCCGGACCCGATCGAGCCGATCACGCTCGCCGACCTCGACCTGTCGCACAGCCCGCTGGGGAGCCTCCCGGGCAGCGCGGTCGTGCTCGCGAACGTGGAGCTCTCGTGGATGCGCCCGCTCGACGTGTGGTGCCGGCTGTTCGGCACGGTCTACTGCTCGAGCCCGACGGCGCTCACAGGCCAGACGGTCATGTCGTCCGCGCTCCAGGGCGCCCCCGTCAACGAGACGCCGGTCAACGAGCTGCCGGTGAACGAGACGCCGATCAACGAGCTCCCCGTCAACGAAGTGCCCGTCAATGAGACGCCGGTGAACGAGGTGCCGATCAACGAGCTGCCGGTCAACGAGACGCCGGTCAACGAGCTGCCCGTCAACGAGACGCCCGTGAACGAGACGCCGATCAACGAGCTGCCCGTGAACGAGACGCCCGTGAACGAGACGCCGGTCAACGAGTTGCCGGTGAACGAGATCATGGCTGCGAACTCTTCGCTGAGCAATTCACCGGTGAACGAGCTGCCGGTCAACGAGCTGGCGACGCCGAACGACGTCATCGACTGCAACATCGTGAACTGCGCGACGGCGACGCTGAAGCAGGCCTACGACGCCGGGGCGATCCGCCAGGGCGTCACGCTGGGCGACCTCCGCCGCGCCGCAGGTGATCCGCCGAACGTGTTCGACGAGATCACGCTCGGCGAGCTCCACTACTTCGGCGACATCACCCTTCGCGAGCTGATCGACAGCCTGCCCGACGACACCTTCACGCTCGGCGACTACTTCCTGCTCGTGCTCCGCTCGCCGACGGCGCAGCAAGGCCTTGCCTGGGAGCAGCTCGACATCTTCGGGAGCGGCCTGGCCGCGTTTGCGACCGGTGGCCCGACCGTACCGTACCAGGCGAGCTTCGACGTTCAGCCCGGTCCCGGCGGCGTGTCGGGTCCTTACGACATCGACGTGGACGCAACGCTTCCGCAGGGTTTCGTCTACGTGCCCGGCTCGTCGAAGATGTTCCAGAACCCCGGCACGTGCGGCGTCTCGACGCCGATCGCCGACCCGGGCGAGACCGTGCTGCCGAGCGGACAGCGCAGCCTCGCCTGGACCGTTCCGACAGTCGTCGGCAACGGGTACACGGTTTGCTTCACTGCCCGCCCCGGGCTGACGCTCGGGCCGCAGGCTGCCGGCCTCGACGCGACGCCCGTCGGCGGCACAACCGTGAGCTCGGCCCCCCGGAACATCACCGTCGGTGAGACGTTCGAGCCGAACGATACGCCCGCGAGCGGGCAACCGATCACCACGGACGAGTTCCTGCTCTCGTACGTGACGAGCGCCTCGGACGTCGACTACTACACCTACAACCCGGCGGTGCCGCCCGCCGCCGGTTCGCGGGTCACCGTCCACTTGAGCCACCTGCCCGCCGACTACGACCTCGTCGTCTACGGCCCGTCGACAACGGCGCTGCGGCCGCCGTCCTCGACCAGCGTGCCGCTCGACGGTGCGCCGCTCACCGACGACGGCGCCGACCTGACGCACACGAGCGATCCGCTGCCGTCACAGACACTCGACGACCTCAACCTCCAGCCCGGCCTCCCGCTGGTCGGCGTCTCTGCGAGCCGAAACACGGATCCGGAGGACATCGTCTTCACGTACGACGGCGCTGGTCCCTACACGATCCAGGTCACGGGGTACAACGGCGCGACGAGCGCGAAGCCGTACATGGTCCGCGTCGCGACCACGCCGCCGCCGACCACCTCTACCGTGGCAAGCCGTACGGCCGGGACCACGGTCGGCCCGGCGCTCACGCTCCCGTCGGGTCTGAACACGGTCTTCGTCGTCAACCGCACGCAGCTCGCCGGCAGATACACCGACGCCGCTGCCGGCAGCGTGATCACGACCCTCCAGAACAACCTCACGGCATTCGCGAACCTCGGCTTCCCGAGCACCATCCTCTCCGTGGACAGGTTCCCGAACGTGCAGACGGCGTACGCGAACTGGAACGCGAACCCCGGCGATCCCGCACTCGCGAACGCCGTCGTGGCCGCGATCAACAACGTCGTCGACCTGCAGGTCCGCCAGCAGCCGAACGGCGCGGGATTGAAGTACCTCGTCCTCGTCGGCGGCGACCAGGTGATTCCGTTCGCGCGGCTCGGAGACTTCACGGCGCTGGCGAACGAGTCGGGCTACGCGGCGACGTTCGGCACGAACACGGATCTGTTCGCGACCCTGCGGCTGGGCAATTTCCTCTCGGACGACCCGTACGGCGACGTCAATCCCGTGCCGTATCTGAACCGGCAGCTGTACGTGCCCGAGCTTGCGGTGGGGCGCCTCGTCGAGACGCCGGCGCAGATCATCGGCGCGATCGGGCGTTTCGTCAGCTTCTCCGGCCAGCTCGATCCGCAGACCGCGCTGACCACCGGCTACGACTTCCTCACCGACGGCGCTCAGGCCGTGAAGGGGTCTCTCGACGGTCGCCTTGGGAACGGCTCGGACAGCCTGATCAGCAACACGTGGGACCGGAGCCAGCTGCTGGCGAAGCTGCTACCGGCAACCACAGCGGGCATGCCGGCATTGGTCTCGCTCAACGGCCACGCCGATCACTACCGGTTCCAGCCGCCGGCCGGCGCCACCGGCACGACGCGGCCACCGCTGTTCAGCACGGCCGACCTGAGCGCATCGGCGTCGCCGCGTACCAACCGGCTGGTGTTCAGCATGGGCTGCCATGCCGGCCTGAGCGTCGCCGACTCGATTGTCACCGCAGGGACCTCCGTCAGCACGATCGACTGGCCGCAGGCATACATGGGCTGGGACACGACCGCGACTCCGGACCAGAACGCGCAGCAGCTCGGCGTCGGCGGGTACCTCGGCAATACCGGCTTCGGCTACGGCGACACGTACGTCGTCGCCTTCTCGGAGGAGCTCAACAGGCTCTTCGCGCAGCGGATCGTCGCCGGCTCGGCGGTCGGCACCGCGCTCGTCGGCGCGAAGCAGGAGTACTTCGGCGGCCGCGGCGTCTTCGGTGTCTACGACGAGAAGGCGATGGCGGAGTTCACGCTCTACGGCTTCCCCATGTGGTCGGTCACCGGGCCGACGGGCACGCAGGCTGCCGCGGCGCCGACCGCGAACGCGCTCACGACGAAGGCGTCGTCGCCCGCGCCCACCGCGATAACGGCACCGACAGCGCCGGCAGCGCCGGCGGGCCCGGTGATCACCGACCCCGCGACGGGCCTCGACGCCGAGACGTTCGACGTCGATCCGATCACGAACACGGCGCATACCATCGCCGGCGCCGGACAATTCTGGGAAGGCCCGGACGGCGTCCAGGTCTCGCACCTGCGGCCGATCCAGCCGAAGCTCTACGTGTCGCTGGCGGGGGCGACGGCACACGGCGCGCTGATCACGGCGCTGCGCTCGGCCGACCAGAACAACATCGACCCGGTCTACGCCCGCCCGACGCTCGATCTGTCGACCAACGAGCCGGAGCTGCCGTTCGGCGACGTCGCGTTCCCATCCCGCCTGCAGGCAGTCCGGACATTCGAGACGCCGAGCGGCCTCGTTCAGCGCGTCGTTCTTGTCAGCGGCCAGTTCTTCCGCATTGCGGCCCCGGACGTCAACGGAACCGGCGTGCAGCGGCTCTTCACCCGGATCGCCGGACGCGCGTTGCGCTCGACGAGCTCGGATTACATCCCGCCGGCCTTCAAGCTGATCGAGTCGACGCAGGTTGGTAGCGATGCGGCCTTCACCGTCGACGTAACCGACCGGACCCCCACCGGCGCCGGCACCGTCAAGCGCGTGCTGGTCGGGGTGCGAAGCGGTAATGCGGCCGATTGGACGTTCGCGGACCTCGCGCAATCCGCCTCCAATCCCACGCGCTGGACCGGCGGCGTTCCGATCAGCGGCCCCCAGTTCGAGTACTTCGTGCAGGCCGTCGACGCCGCCGGCAACGTCGGGGTCAGCACGAACAAGGGCTTCTACTTCGACGCCGCCCCGCCGCCGCCACCGCCGAGCGGCACCGTGTCCGCGAGCGTGAACTGCCCAGCCGCGAGTCCGAATTGCAAGGTCAACGGCTGGTTCACGGTCGCGCCGACGCTGAACATCACAAAACCGGCAGACGTCACCATTCAGGCAAGCATCGACGGCGGAACGTTCGGCACACCACCATCGACGATCACCGGCGACGGCGTGCACACGATCGACATCCGCGCGTCGAACGGCGATACCGTCGAGCTGATCGCTCCGGTCGACACGACGCCGCCCGAGATCGTGATCAACACGCCGGCAAACGGTGCGCAGTACGTGCTCAACTCGAGCGTCAAGGCCGACTACTTCTGCCGCGACTCCGGTTCAGGCGTCGCCTCCGGATGCATCGGCACCGTCGCGAACGGCGCGAACATCAACACGACGTCGTTGGGCACGAAGACCTTCACCGTCAGCGCCGTCACCGACGCGGCCGGGCGAACGACGCCGGCGAAGAGTGTCACCTACTCCGTCGTGCTTCGCCGCAAGATCCTCTTCTCGAGCGGGAGAACGGCCAACGGCGACATCTACGCGACGAATCCTGACGGAACGGGCGTGACGCGCCTGACCACGACAACGGGGCTCGACGAGCAGCCGGCGTGGTCACCGGACGGCGCGAAGATCGCGTTCGCGAGCGCACGCAACGCCGTCACCGGCAACACCCTCGACATCTACGTGATGGACGCGAACGGTGCGAACGTCAATCGCCTCACCACCGCGGCAGGCAACGACACGGCGCCGACGTGGTCACCCGACGGCACGAAGATCGCTTTCCAAAGCCTGCGAGACGGCAACGTCGAGATCTACGTGATGAACGCCGACGGCACCAACCAGACGCGGCTCACGAGCAATTCGAGTCAGGACATCGAGCCCTCGTGGTCCCCGAACGGCCAGAAGATCGTGTTCGCGAGCGACAGGAGCGGCACGCTGAACATCTGGGTGATGAACGCGAACGGCCAAACTCCAACGCAGCTGACGGCGATAACCAAGCCGGAGGGTGGCCCCACGTGGTCTCCGGACGGCACCAAGATCGCCTTCGCCAGCAAGCGCGCCGAGAAGAACAACACGAAGTTCGACATCTTCGTCATGAAGGCCGACGGCACGAACGTGGTGCGCCTGACGTCGGCGCAGGAGGATGACAGCGAGCCGACGTGGTCCCGCGACGGCGCCAAGATCGCGTTCACGAGCATGCGTAACGGCAATCAGGAGATCTACGTCATGAACTCGAACGACGGCACCAGTCAGACGCGGTTGACCGTCAACGCGGCCTTCGACCGTCAGCCCGACTGGTAAGCGGCCAGCTCGTCCCAGATCAGCGGGAGCACCTCGTCGAGCGACGAGGTCGCGTGTTCATGGAGCGGTAGGCGCTCGGCGAGCGCGACGAGCTCCGGTCGCCGCTCGCGGTAGGCGTCCGACACCTCGCTCTCGGGCCGGGTGCGCAGGAAGATCTCGACGTGCAGCAGCTCGGCGAAAACCGCTGACGGCCCCTCCACCGGACCCTCCACGTTCATCGGATAGCGGCGAAAGCTGTCCGCCGCTTCGATCTGCCGCTCGATCATCTTCGACGCGCCGGCGTAGACGTCCGTTGCGGCGAAGCGCACGGTCCCGATCGTCGAGAGCCACGCTGCGCCGATGCATTGCGAGCACGGCTCGAGCGTCGTCCAGAGCGTGCAGCCCTCGTAGCGGCGGCCGGTGCCCAGTTGCACGAGCGCGTTGATCTCCGCGTGGGCGACGCGCGACCCAAAGATCTGGCCGGCCGGCGCCGACGTGTCGAACATCCTGTTCCGGCCGCGCGCAATCGCGGTGCCGTTTGCGTCAGTGACGACGGCGCCGACAGGGATCGTGCCGGCGCCGTAAGCCTCCCAGGCGAGCCGGCACGCCTCGTGCCACGCCGGCTCGAGGTCGTCCCAGCTCTGCAATGGACTTAGAGCTCTTCCGGTGGCGCGAAGCGGTAGAAGGTGCGTCCGATCTCGATCTTCCCGAGCACGCCGGGCATGAAGTCCTCGAGCGCGCGGGCGTTCTCGATCCCGCCGAGCGACACTGGCTCGTAGCCGGCGTCGCGGATCAACTGCTCCGTCACCTCGCGTGCGTCGTCCTCCGCGGCGTACAGACAGCTCGGCTTCACCCGTGCATCGCCGATCCGGTCGTACAGCGCCGCGAAGTTCGCGTTGAACGCTTTCGCCACCGGGCCGTTCGTGTGCGCCTTCACCTCGTGTGCAAACGATTCGTACTGTTCGTTCCGCCCCGCGAAGGCGTTCTCCGTATCGATGGCGACCTTGCCGTCGAGGCCGCTCACCTTACCCAGCGCGTCCGAGGCCGCGCCGCCGGGAACGGCGACGACAACAACGTTCGCGTCCGAGGCATCGCCGCCCTCGTGGCCGAGCGTCGTCACCGTGTGGCCCGCCTGCTCCCAGAGCCGGGCGAGCCCGCCGCCGATGTTGCCTTTGCCGATCGTGGTGATGTTCATGAGTTCCGCAACGCCCTTTACCCCCGTACGATTCCCCGTATGCCTCGCGAGTACCCGACCGCGCTCGAGCTCGTCGGCCACACCCCGATCGTCCGCCTCCAGAAGCTCGGCCGAGAGACCGGCTGCACCCACCTCGCGAAGCTCGAGTACCTGAACCCCGGCGGCTCGCTGAAGGACCGGATCGGGCTCGCGATGCTCGAGGCCGCCGAACGCGACGGAAGGCTGAAGCCGGGCGGGACGATCGTGGAGCCGACATCCGGAAACACCGGCGTCGGCCTCGCGATCGCGGCCGCGTCGAAGGGCTACCACTGCATCTTCGTGATGCCGGACAAGATGAGCCAGGAGAAGATCTCGATGCTGCGCGCGTACGGCGCCGAGGTCGTGATCACGCCCACAGCCGTCGAGCCCGATTCGCCTGAGTCGTACTACTCCGTCTCGTCGCGCCTTGCCGAAGAGATCCCCGGCGGCTTCAAGCCCGACCAGTACTCGAACATGGCGAACCCGCAGGCGCATTACGACGTGACCGGCCCGGAGATCCTCGAGCAAACCGGCGGCGAGATCGACGCGATCGTCATCTCGGTCGGCACCGGCGGCACGATCTCCGGCGTCGGCCGCTACTTCAAGGAGCACGCGCCGCACATCCTGGTCGTCGGCGCCGACCCGGAGGGCTCCGTCTACACCGCCCGCAACGACAACGACGTGCACCCGTACCTCGTCGAGGGAATCGGCAAGGACACGTGGCCCGAGACGATGGACCCGAAGGTCGTCGACGAGTGGATCCGTGTCTCCGATCGCGACTCGTTCCTCGTCTCGCGGCAGCTCGCGCGCGAGGAGGGACTGCTGGTCGGCGGCTCGGGCGGCACCACGGTCTGGGCGGCTCTTGAGCTCGCGAAGAAGCTCGGGCCCGACAAGACGATCCTCTCGATGCTGCCCGACAGCGGCCGCTCCTACCTCTCGAAGTTCTACGACGACAACTGGATGCTCGAGCACGGGTTCGTGGAGCGGCGCGCGCCGCTGCCGACTGTCGAGCAGCTGCTCGCCGCGAAGCGCGCCGAGGACCACGAGGCGCCCGAGCTGATCACGATCTCCCCACACCAGAAGGTCGGCGAGGCGATCGACGTCATGCAGCGCTACTCGATCTCGCAGCTCCCCGTCGTCCGCGACGGCCGCAGCGAGTCGCTCGCGGACTTCATCGGCTCGCTCCAGGACCGCGCGCTGCTCGATCGGGTCTTCAAGAACCCGGATGCGCTCCACGAGGACGTCGCGGCGGCGATGCAACCACCGCTCGCCGCTGTGGAGATCACGCAGACGCTCGACGAAGTCTTCTCGACACTCACCGGACGGACGAACGCCGTCGTGGTCGCGCGTGACGGGAAACCCGTCGGCGTGCTGACCCGTTCCGACCTGCTCGAGTACCTGGCGCACAACAAGTGACCGAGGAGCTCGAGACCATCCTCCGCGAGGCGTTTCCGGAAGCAACCGAGGTCCGTGTGACGGACCGGACCGGCGGTGGCGACCACTTCCTGATCGAGGTGACGAGCCCTCGCTTCGAAGGTCTTTCCCTCCTCGAGCAGCACCGCCTAGTCAACGACGCGCTCGCAACACCCTTCGCGTCAGGCAGGATTCACGAGATGAGGATCAAGACAAGGGGCCTTTCCGGTGCACCGGTGTCGGCGGTCGACGTCCTCCCCGATCCCGAGATCCGGCAAGAGCTCTCGGCGCTCTCGGGCTGGCCGACGATCCCACAGGTCTTCATTCGCGGCGAGCTCGTCGGCGGCGCCGACATCGTGCAGGAGCTGGCCGAGACCGGAGAGCTCGAGCGAAAGCTGTCGGACTCCCTCGGCGAAAGCTACCGCGACGATGCCGTCGAACGGGTCGTTTCGGTGCTCGTGCCTGCCTAGCGCGATTCAGGCGCTTCGCGCTTCTCGCCGCGCGCGAGGATGCTCTCGGCGGCTTCGCGCAGCCGGCGTAGCGTTTCGTCCACGTGCGCCTCCCAGGCGTCGTGCTCTTCTTTACTGT
>WNGA01007476.1_pt1 | contig 15194 bp, 12 predicted proteins | sample 5400061 | NCBI WGS metagenome assembly WNGA01 (sample SAMN13153366, study PRJNA577476) | soil metagenome | isolation source: 100 cm soil or saprolite under grassland replicate 2 | place: USA:California | collected 2016-06-15
GAGCGAAATATTTATTGTCGAAATTTTTAACATGTCGCTCTATGGAGCTTAACTAAACGACATCGAATCATGAATTGTGATCGTAAATCGTGAATAAAAGTACAAGTGAGCGACGCAACGAATGTTTAATGCATATTCAATTGCCCGGTACAAAAAAAAAACGTGATAAACATCTTTCCAAAAACTAACTGAAGACGAGAACTCCTGCCCGACAGTCAAGCGGGGAAAACTGGAAACTGAAAATGAATGCTAACCGTTTCATATATTTTTTTGGGATCATTGTTCTCTTTGCTTCATGCAGTGCTACAAAAGGTCTTACTGATAGTCAAACCTTGTACAGCGGCGCTAAAATAAAAATTGAAGCAACTACACAGAAAATTCCCTCAAATAAAAAAAAGGATTTCCAGGACGATTTGGAAGCATTGCTGCGTCCCAAACCCAATTCAAAAATATTGGGGATGCCGATAAAATTATGGATCTATAATTCTTTTAATCCTAAACACAGAAGCAAAGGTTTGGGACACTGGGTACAAACAAAATTTGGTGAACCGCCGGTAATTGCATCAGCCTCTGTGCTGGAAAAGAACAGGGCAGTTTTTCAAAACCGTTTAGAGAATATCGGATTTTTTCGTGATTCCGTTACGCTTGATACCACTGTAAAAAATAAAAAATTAACCGCCACTTACAAAGCAACTGTTGGCTATCGTTACACTATCCGCAATGTAACATTCCCCACTGATTCAAGTGCATTAAGCAAGCACATTCAAAGAATTTCAAAACGTTCATTACTTAAGCCGAAACAACCTTATAATCTTGATCAAATAAAAACCGAGCGTCAAAGAATAGATGCAAGACTAAAAGAAAGGGGTTTCTTCTTTTTTAGTCCTGATGATGTTATTGTATATGTTGATTCTACTGTGGGCAATCACCAGGTGGATATGGATGTACGCATAAAACCTGAAACGCCGCCACAGGCAAGAAAGGCTTACAGGATAAAAGATGTGGTGGTATATGCCGATTACGATATAAAGAGTGATACAAGTGCAGCAAATGCAAAAGTTACTCCCTTTGGCGGTTATAAGATTGTAGATCCAAACAACAGGTTTCAGCCAAAAATTTTCAGTAGAACACTTGTTTTTAAACCGGGTGAACTTTACAACCGCACTGATCATAATCTTTCACTTAATCGCTTAACAACACTTGGTGTGTACAAGTTTGTAAAAGCACGTTTCGATCCTGTTGATACTGTGCGGGGCAACTGGCTTAATGCATATTATTATTTAACGCCTACTCAATTTAAATCTATTCGTTTTGAAGCTACTGCACTTTCAAGATCGAATAATACAACGGGCACTGAGCTTTCATTAAACTGGCGGCACAGGAATGCTTTAAAAGGTGCGGAATTATTTGCTGCAAGTGTTTATGGCGGCGCTGAAAAACAGATCTCAGGAATTTATTCAACAAATATTTTAAAGTACGGTGGAGATATCAATTTGTATGTGCCCCGCATTATTGCGCCATTCGCGCTGAGAACCAACAGTGCGTTTGTGCCCAAAACAAGATTTCGCACTGCCTATGAAGTATATAACAGCAGCGCAGAATATACACTAACATCAATAATTGGAAGTGCGGGTTATCAATGGAAAGACGATATAAGAAAAGAGCATCAACTAACGCTTGTGAATATCAATTATGTGCAGCCCGCGCATATTACCGATCAATATAAAATAGGCTTGGATACAAATATTCTTTTGCGTCGTGCCATAGAAAAGCAATTTATTATCGGTTCTATTTACAATTATAATTACAATACACAAACGGTTCCCAATTTTAAAAGAAACAATTATTATTTTAATGGCAATCTTGATCTTTCTGGTAATCTGTTAGCCTTAGTTACCGGAGCCAATGCATCGGCAGGAAAACAAAAAGAAATTTTTGGAACGCCATTCTCGCAATATATCCGCGCCGAAATTGATATAAGGCATTATTACAATCTGCGCAGGCTTCGTTCCTTCAACACACGTTTTCTTGCAGGCATCGGTTATGCTTATGGCAATAGTGAACTGATGCCTTTTGTAAAGGAATTTTTTGCAGGCGGCACTACTGATATCAGGGCTTTCCGTTCAAGATCATTAGGACCGGGCACTTACCATGATTTTAAAGCAGATACATCAGGTTATTACATAGATCAGCCGGGGGATATAAAGCTTGAATTGAATCTTGAGTACCGTGCAAAATTATTTTCTATTGTGCGCTGGGCAGCATTTGTGGATGTAGGCAATATATGGACGCTGAAGGAAGATAAGGAAGATACTTCAAGATTAGGTACTAAGTTCACGGGGAAATTTCTCAGCCAGATAGCAGTGGGAGTTGGGCTTGGTTTACGCTTTGATATAAACATTCTGGTGATTCGGTTTGATGTTGCATTCCCCATTCGCAGACCATGGAGCACAAGCAGTTCCAAATGGGATTTAAGTGCTATAGGATTTAATGATGCGGTATATAACCTGGCGATAGGATATCCTTTTTAGAATTTTAGATTTCAGATTTTATATTTATGTTTTATGTTCTGAGTTGATTACTGGTTTTATATTTTACATTTTACATTTTTCTTGATTCTTGATTCTTGATTTTTATATCTCATATCTTCATTTTACATTTTACATTTCCTGTCTATTTCTAATTCTACCGCCTTAAAATTTTTTGCCCATTGTCACTGTAAATTTTTTTCAATGTTTTATCAGTTAATAAAAGCCCGTATAAAGGCCAGTGATAATTGAAAAGATCCTGTTCGTAAAAATGTTCGTCAGCAGTTTCAAGAATACGAAATGTAGTAGTGTACATTTTCTTTTCCATGCCCATATCGGTTCCATACACAATCCTGCCTGCATATTTTTCTATAAAGTCATGAACATAACGGGGAATGGGAGCAATTTCTCCATAACGTGCGGCAATATCTGCATACAGATTAGGATATGCGTCGAATAATTTTGCCAGCATACCAAGATCTGAACAACAATTGGCAAGATGACAGGCAATGAAAATTGTTTTGGGATTATCTCTTACAGCATGTTCTAAAGTAGCAACCAACTGATCATGATTTAAAATTCCTTTTTTACTCATATCAACTTTCCAGGTTGCTGCATTCATCAATCCATCATTTGTTGAATCGGCATTTTCGTACATCCATGCATCTTCGGCAACATGTATGCTCACCGGCATATGCAGCTCAGCACATTTTTCAAGCAAAGGTTTCATGCGCGGATCATCAATGTGCAAGCCTAATCCGGGCACAGGTTTTGAATAAAATTCTCCCAACCCTTTATCGCCTAACTCCCCCACGCCTCTTGCTCCTTTTTTGTAACATCTTTCCAGTTCTGCTATAGCATGTTGTTGCCAGCCAGGCTTGTCATAGCCTGTGTAATCAAAGCCACACCAAACTTCAAATTTATCTTTATAGCGCGCATACCGGTCAATAGCAGAATCAAATCTTGCACCTGTTGAGTAAGTGAGAATAAGTGATTTAGCAATGCCAACTTCATCCATGGTTTTTACCCATTCATTCACTTCCGCATCTGACTTTGGATAATTATGTGAATGAAAATCTATCACAGGATATTTTGCTTTCTCAATTTTTGTTTGAGGCGTTTTATAAATAGATACAGGATGATAATCTTTTAATTTTAAATTATTTACGTCCTGTGAAAATGCAGCGGCAGTAACAGTTTGCATTACTGTAAGGAAAATCATGCGGAGAAGGAATGTGGTTTTCAAGATAGATTGTTTTAAATGATTTAATTTCATTGGTATAAACATAAACGTTTTTAAATTATTGAATAAATTTATACATTTAGTATATAACTAATCCCATGTTCAATTTTACTTTCCAAAATCCTTACGGCTTTTTATGTTCTTTTATCCCTGCATTGTTCAACCTTGCACTCGTAATGTATATTCTATTTTTTCTTCCAAGAAATCGGCTCATTAATATTTTTGCTTTATTAACCTTTACCTGTGCTTTATGGCAGATAGCTGATTCATTGCAAAGAATTACACCCACACAAAAAGCTGCAGATTTTTGGGATTCCATTTTTAGTATTTCATGGATATTTGCGGGTTCCCTCTGTCTTCATTTTTCCATACTCTATACGCAAATAATAAAGCCGTATTCCCGCATCTATGTTCCTCTGTTGTATGCGCCCGGTTTTATATTTCTTTCATTATATCAGATGCACTATTATGAGCATATTATTCAATATTTTCATTTTTGGGGCTGGGGAAATTTTCATAATAATAATGTGATTGATGTGATACAAGTTTACTGGATATCGGTTTCGGTAATTGTTGCACTGATATTGCTGATTATACATACACTCAGGATCAAAAACGACAGGTTATTAAAAACACAATCCTTTTTTATTGCAACCGGTATTGCCATACCCACTATTACAGGTATCATAACGCAGGTTATCTTTCCAACAGTTTTTCATCGTCAGCCCATACCACTTACTTCTACTTTTATGACCTTTTTTTCTATTGCAACAGTGCTGGCACTAAAAAAATATAAATTGTTCGGTGTTTATGATCTTATCAATAATAAAACACTGCTTGATTCTATGCCTATGATCATCTTTAGTGTTTCAAAAGAAAAAAGAATTACTTATATGAACCGTTTTGGAATGCAGGCACTGGAGTTAACTAAAAAAGATTTGGCAGCAATAAATATGAAGGAACTTTTTATTTATGAGTCGGAAGAACATAAAAAGAAAATGAATACGGTATGGGAAAGAACGGTAGAATATGAACAGGTTGAAAACATAGAATCATCGTTTAACACGCCAAAAGGGAAAATGGATATTATTTTATCCTACAATCCTATTATTAATAACAACCAGGTTGAAGGAGTACTGTTTACCGCAAGAGATATAACTGAACTTAAAAAATCAAATCAACTGCTGTTTAAAAAAGAAGCTATACTGGAAGAAGCACAAAGACTTTCGCATATTGGTAGCTGGGAGTGGGATGTATCAACAAACACAGTTCTTTGGTCTGATGAACTTTACAGAATGTATGGTTATAAACCGGGAGAAATTCCGATAACTTATGAAACATATCTTCAAAATGTGCATCCTGCCGACAGAGAATATGTAAACAACATTATTCAAAAAGCTTATGAAGATCATCACCCTTTTAATTTTTACCACAGGGTGCTCAGAAACGATGGAACCGAAGTGATTATGTATTCACGCGGTGAAGTAACTGTAGATGAAAATAATAATATCATTCGTATGAATGGCACAGCGCAGGATGTAACAGAACTAAAGACAAAGGAACAAATGCTGAAAAATAAGAATGAGGAGCTACAGAAAACTAACGCTGAATTAGACAAATTTGTGTATAGTGTATCGCATGATCTCAGAGCACCATTAACATCAATGCTTGGGGTAGTCGAAATTGCAGAAGAGGAGAACCATGATGCACTTATGAGAGAACGCCTCCGCCTGCTTAAAATAAATATAAAAAAGCTTGATCAGTTTATTCTTGATATTCTCGATTACTCCAGGAATGCAAGACAGGAAATAAAAAAAGAAGAAATTAATTTTTCGGACATGCTGGATGAGATAACGCAAAAGCTTAAATATGTAGGTGTAAACGAGCGGGAAGTAGATATCAGGGTGAAAATTAACAGCACTGCACCCTTCCGTTCCGATAAAAGTCGCATCGGCATCATGTTAAAAAATCTTATTTCAAATTCCATACGGTACAGCAATTTTAAAGTGGAAAATCCTTTTGTAGAAATAGGTGTGAACGTTACTGAGAAAGAAGCAAATATTGTTGTAAGAGATAACGGTATTGGCATCGGGGAAGAATTCCAGGATAAAATATTTGACATGTTTTACCGTGTATCGCATAATTCCATTGGTACAGGGCTTGGATTATATCTTGTAAAAGAGTCAGTAAAAAAATTAAATGGTAAAATAAAAGTGGAATCACAAAAAGAAAAAGGTTCTAAATTTAGCATAAGCATTCCTAATAACTAAACCGTTCGCACTATGATTGAAAATATACAAGAGTACAAATATCACAAGGTGATGGTAATAGATGATTCCGATACTGATCTTTATGTTGCTGAGCATTATTTGAAGAAATATTTGTATGCAGCGAATGTTATCTCTAAATTATCTGCAATGGAGGCGCTCGAGTACCTGTCTCAATTTGCAGCAAACACTGCAGAGCTTCCCTCAATCATATTTCTCGATATCCGCATGCCCGTTATGGACGGCTTTGATTTTCTTGATGAATATGAAAAACTTCCTAAAACTGTTCACGAAAATTGCACTGTTGTAATGCTTTCAAGTTCTGCTGATCCAAGAGATCACCGGCGAATAAAAAATAATCCCTTTGTAAAAAAGTTTATTATAAAACCTCTTGATAAAGAAAAAGTGCAGGAACTTCTTCTCGCAAATATTGCGCAGCAATAATTATTAAATTGGTCCCCATTATTTTTATTATAGACCTGTTGGGGGAGAAATATTTTTAGAAAATATTTATATATTATTAAATGTTTAAATAACATTCAGCATTTTTTGAGTGGCTTGTATGGCTGATACGGTTTGATCGCTGTCTAATCCGCGTGTTTTAAATTCTTTACCGTTAAACATCCATGTAATAATGGTTTCACACAGTGCATCTGTTCTGCCACCCGGCGGAATGCGAACAGCATAATCCAGCAACAAAGGCAGCTCTAATTTTTTCTGACAGTACACTTTTTTCAATGCATTCATAAAAGCATCGTACTGGCCGTCGCCCTGTGCATGTTCTTCAAAAACTTCACCATTAATGCGAATCATTAAAGTAGCGGATGGCCTTAGATCCTTTGAATGTGTGAGTACATAATTTTCTATCTGCACTTTTTCTTCAATTGCGTTGCTATCCAGCACATCAGAAATTATATAGGGCAGATCGGCTTGTGTAACTGACTCTTTGCGATCACCAAGGTCAATGATGCGTTGCGTTACTTTTTTCAGATCTTCATTTGAAAGTTGTATACCTAGTTGTTGTAAATTATTTTCAATGTTGGCTTTACCACTTGTTTTGCCCAACGCGTAGCTGCGCTGGCGACCAAAGCGTTCGGGCATAAGATCGTTGTAATACAAATTATTTTTTTTATCACCATCTGCATGAATACCTGCAGTTTGCGTGAATACATTTTCACCAACCACAGGTTTATTTACAGGTATTCTGAATCCGGAGAATGTTTCAACAAGTTTGCTTACTGAGTAGAGAGATTTTTCATCAACAGATGTTCTTACATCTTTTACATAATCATTCAGCACTGCAATTGCGCTTGCAAGAGGCGTATTGCCCGCACGCTCTCCCATGCCGTTAATGGTCACATGCAAGCCATGTACACCAGCATTCACGGCTTCGAGCACATTAGCTATACTGAGATCATAATCATTATGTCCATGAAAATCAAAATGAAAATGCGGATAGCGCGTTACTAATTCCGAAATATAATTATGTGTTTCACGCGGAGTAAGTATTCCTAAAGTATCGGGCAGCAGGATGCGTTTGACTGGCTGGTGCTGTAAAAAATCCAGGTACTGTAATACATAATCTTTTGAATGACGCATACCGTTGCTCCAGTCTTCGAGATACACATTGCACTGCAATCCTTTTTCATTTGCCAAAGCAATTACAGCAGCGACATCTGCAAAATGTTGTTCCGGTGTTTTTTTTAATTGATGTTTTAAATGATTCAATGAACCTTTTGTAAGCAAGTTCATTACTTTGGCGCCAGCCTGCAGCATCCACTCTACCGAAGTAGAGCCATCTACGAAAGTGAGCACTTCTACCTGGTTGATAAAACCATTTACCCGTGCCCATTCAGTAATTTTTTTAACTGCCTGGAATTCCCCTTCTGATACACGCGCTGATGCAATTTCTATTCTGTCAACTTTTACTTCTGCAAGCAGAAGTTGCGCGATGGTTAATTTTTCAGATGCGGAAAAAGATACACCGCTTGTTTGCTCACCATCGCGCAGTGTGGTATCCATTATTTCAATATAACGTTGATGTGCTGCCATGTTATTGTTTGCTCTCATATTTTCGAACTATTGTTTGAAGTGTTCCACTAGTTTGTCCCGCAGTAGTTCACTTCGCACAAAGATAAAAGCCACGCTTGAAGCGTGGCATTCAAAAAACAAATTTATAACAAAGCAATAGAATTTAAAACTTATTCCGTGCAATTTTGTTTAACAGATAGTGATATTTCTTAAAAATACAGCCTTACAGAAGTACGAATGGTTGTGGTATTCCCTCTGAAAATTCTTCTTATAAAACATCCAATCTGCAATTTATTTTTTTTTACCATATACAGGTAATTGCCCTCAACCTGGAAATCATCATTGCCTGCGTTTGTATAACTATTTTTAATAAAAGCAGGTGTGCAATCGAGGTAGCTTTTTTTATTAAAGTTGTAAACGCAAATAGACTGAATGATAAAACCATTCAATGCCTTTTTATTTTCCGGAGATATTTTGTCGCTGTTAATTTTTCCGCTATACAAATAAGATAAAATAGGGAACATTGAAAATTTGTGAAATACAAATGCTGTTGTTATGCCGGATGCAATAATCCAGCGACCTCTGCCAAGACCATTTTCCAGCTTACCCGTTGGAAGATAAGAATCAATTGTAAAACCAAACGCACCGGGTTTTTTTGCATAGTTTTTATAAGGTATCCAGAAATACCGGAAACGGACATCACTTAAACCAAATTTTTTGCTGGAGGTAGCATATAGCAAAGGAAGTTCTATATGCATTGCATGCTCCTGGTGTTTGGATGCCCAAACAAAATTGGCACGATAACCGTATGTTTTATTACCTGCCTTAAGAAAAGAATATTCCAGGTTGTTGCTGAGCCGTGTATAAAGATTAGTTGGTTTGGAAGGATCTATATGAACAGCGGTATCCTGCGCAATAACTTTTAACAGCAGAGATGAGAAAGTAAATGCAAAAACTAAAACTTTAAAAATTATTTTGGTGTTCATAATTGAAAGTTACAAAGAGCAGAGGCTCACAAACAATTCACTTTCTTTTTCTGCATGATCAGGATTAACAAAAGTATTAATCTTTTGATTTTGGTGAAATGATCTCTACTTGTGAGGGATTATTTTTTATCGTAGCAGGAAGTTGTGCAAACGCGAACATAACACCAGAGACATAAATGTATAAACAACAATACAGAAATAATGATTTGCATTTCATGCCATGAAATTTATGCCCGGTCAATTTCACTTGCTACCCTGTTTGCAGAACGCGTTGCGGCTTCCATTCCCCAATTAAGATTATCAGCATAAGCGCCGGCAAAATGTATTCGTCCGTGCGGACTCATTACATGCGGCCAGAATTTTTTCAATTGACCGATAGGAAAATCAAGCCGTTCACACGTAAATGCAAAAGTTTCTTTACTCCAGTCTCTCACGTATGCAAATTCAATTGTATCACGTTTGCCCGGATAAATTTCGCGGAATGCCGCAAGTGCACGCTGTGCTGAAACGCCACCGGGGCAAGTACCCATGAGTGCTACACGTTGCGTATCAACTTCATCGGCAACCTGCCATACAGAAGAAATATCAGGATGATCCAATTCCATATTTATGCTTAAGTTATCCTCAAGCCAGAATTTTGAACTTGCCTGGAAAACCAGTCTTCCATAAGAATCATAAGTCACATTATCTATTACAAATTGTTTTTCGGGAGGCAATGCGGGTTCAACGGGAATAGTGCGGAATGCAGGCAGGGGAATACAGTTTGCAAGAAAATCAGCAGCCATCTCTTTCTCTTCATTGTGTTCCTTGTACTTTACAGTTACTCCCGATTCCCCATGCTTTATTGACAAAATCGGGCAACTTAATTTTACACTAGAACCCAAACGTTTTGCAAATTCATTCGGCAACATTTGATTACCGCCTTTAAGCCTGAAAACTTTTGGAGGAAAAAGCGGCACGCCACGCAAATGAAGAATAGCAGCCTGCCACAATTCAAACAGAGCAGATGAAGTATTGCCTCCCATGAAACGCAGAGCAGTTTGTGAAGCACCATCTTTTTTGTAAATCTCTGCCATCGGCAAACTATCGAGATTATCATAGCTTGCGCCGAAGGGCTGGTATTCATCTGTGAATTTATCGAGGTATGGTTTGAAATAAAGTGATCTTAAATCCCACCACGGATTTTGTGACAAATACTGCACTTCACGTGTGTTAAATCCCATTTGTTTAAGCACCGCAGGATCAGCAAGCATCTCTTCAGTATAGAATTTGTTATCAATTCTTCTTAGTATATTTTCACGTCTTGGGTAAGGAAGAACTGTAAGATTAAATTCTTTCGTGTACTCCCAATACCGTGTGTAACCTGGCTTGGTGATATGTTCGGCACCTCCGTCAGCATAAAGCCCGTCAGACAAACCATCATGTACTGTAAACACATGACCACCATGGCGTGAAGATGCTTCAAGAACAACTACTTCATATCCCCGTTTCATCAATTCGTATGCACAACAAAGTCCTGCGATACCTGCACCACCTACAATAACTTTTTTGTTCGCTGAAAATTTTTTTAGTGAAGTTGATTCTGCAGCAACACTTAAATCATGCGGAATAAGAGAAGTACCAATGCCGGCACCCGCAGTCATTTTTATAAACTCTCTTCTTTGAATGTCTTTCACGACGAATAGTTTTGCTGAATAAGCAATTTACAATTCATTTTGAATAATTGTAAACTGACAATTTTTAGTATCCGAATGTTGTAGTGCGTGATTTATTTAAGATTTGATAAACCCGGCAAAGAATTAATTCCATTCATAATAACTCCTTAATGTTTGTCATTTACTGCTCAAACTAATGACAACCTTGAAATGGACAGGCTTAAATATATGAATGAGGTGATAACAGGGTCAACGAAGGCAAAACAAGAAGATCCCTTACCTCAACTGTTGAGAGTAACTTTATTTCTTATGTAAATGTCAAGGCAATCCGGAGAGCAAAAGAAAATATTTTGTTCATGAGGATGTGGGATTGAGGTTTCCTTTTTATGTATTAGCATTCTGCAAACAGGATCAATGTAAAGAAAATTTGGATGTTCAATTATTAATTCAAACACTTCATTTTCTTCACTTATGTTTTTAAACCTATGCCTTCCTTTTGAGGAAAATGTAAATGCAGATCTGTTTAATAATGCATTTACAAATTCGGCTGAGCACCAGAATGTACCTTTATTTGCCTTAGCGGCAATTCTTGAAGTAAGATTAAGAGGAGAACCAAAATAATGGTTATTCCGTTTTAGAATTCTTCCATAATGCAATCCTCCGTGTACCTGCAGAAAATTGTGTTCTTTGGAACAATTTTGAATAAGCATAATAGCTGTGCTAATTAAATGATCCGGCGCAGTTGAAACTATCATTACTTCATCTCCCACACGTTGATGCAACACACTGTCGCCAACAAGAGAATCGTCCACAATTTCAAGGTATTTATCAATTAAATCCGCTGCAGTAATGGCACCATGCGTTTCTGTAAGTGCTGTATAGCCTGAAAGATCGGCAATTAAGATGGCTATATTTTGCTCCATTGAATTTTGATTAAAAACTAAAGGTACATTTTTAAGTGTACCCTTATTATAATGAACCGGCAATGCATACAGAAATATAACTTGTATGTTTTTAATTTAAAGAAGCCGCTCCGGAGAGCGGCTCACGTCTAGCTGCATCAGAAATAACCTTAGTTGCAACTTTTGCAGGTGCAATCGCTTCCGCAATTACAATCAACGCAGGTACAATTTGGATTTCCACATTTCTGATTAATTTCGTTTTGGGCGCTTTGGCCTGTTACTGTTGTCATGTTTTTTTATTTTTAATTTGATAGCACAAAAGTAGATGCATGATTATGCCAAACTGTTATACAATTTTGGTTAAGGTTTACAGAATTTTTAGATCCTTAGAGCTATAGTGTATAGAGTGACATAACCGGCGACGGGCGGGTGTTGAAAGCCTGTCATCAAAAAATATTCAACATCAGCATAATCGAAAAAATCTTTGCATGTTTAGTCAACAATAATTATAATTTCTGAGCGTTATACTGCAATTAAATCCTAAACTCGTTACAATTGAAAAACCAATCTGCGATTAAAACCACAACAACAGCTATTGAGGAAAAAGCAGTTTTACTTCAATCTTTTTTTAACAGCGTTCAGCAATACCAGGTTTTATTGAATAAACGATTCGAAATTGTTGCCTTCAACGATTCTGCATTAAATTATCACCATACGTACGCTCAGTTACATTTAGAGAAAGGCAGAAATATCCTTGATTATATCAACACATCATTAGCTGCCGATTTTAAAACTCAGTGCGAAACAGTCTTGAATGGTGAGCCGGTGCAATACGAACATTTTATTAATGGAGACTGGTTCAATTTTGCTATGGGAGCTTTGTACGATTTTGATGGTAAAATTGCAGACTATTTATTGTGGGAAATAATATTGACAACCAGAAAAAAACTGCAAAAATTATTCGGCAGCAATCAGAATGTCTGTCAACCATTGCACAGTTCCAGTCTCACCAGGTACGTCATCCTGTATCAACTATTTTAGGCTTTATGAGCCTGATAAAAGAGGAAGAAGATTATAATTTAAAGCAAGAATATTTGCTGGCGCTCGAAGCAGCTACCAAACAATTGGATGAAATTACCACGGCAATTGTAAATCAAAGCAGGGAGATGTAGTAAGTTATACATTCATGCAGCAATTTTTTTAGAAACATTAAATCAAAATTGATTTTAAAAAATTGTTGCAAAAGAAATTCAGCATGCAAATGAGTGATGCCTATTTATCAGAACAGGTTCCGCAAAAATATCATAGTAATTTCTCGCGAAGAAGGCAGGTATTGCTACGTTAGAGGGTCTTTTAAAACCATTTCTAAAGAAAATATTTTGCTGGAATTTTTCTTCTCCATAAAAAAGCCTCCCATAAAACAGGAGGCAACCATAAAAGCAGGTTTACAAAAAGTCTGTTTTTAAATACTTGCATTTATCCTTTAACAAAATCCTGGATCATTTCTATTTCATCATTGCTTATTCTTACTGTTTTTAATGAGTCTGCATTTTCAAGGTGCACAACGTATACGACATCAAATCCGGGCTGCTCAACTTTTTCAATTCCTGCTATTGCATATTTATCATAAGCAGTCTTTACTTTATCTATAATATTTTTATCAAGGTTATCTGAGGTGTAACGTGTAATGGTGTATATCCATTTTCCTTTTTTATTATAGGCTGTGCTGACCTGACGTCCCTCGGCCATTGAATTAATGATAATTGCCTTTCCTGATTTTGAGGAGGACTTGCTACCGGCATAAGCGGTTGATACGGACACCATGGTTATAAAACCAAGAGCGATTGATAAGATTTTCTTTTTCATGTTTAAATGTTTTGATTGTTATAAATTATTTTGTGTGGTTTATAAAAGCTTTACATAGTCATTATGCATTTGCTTTCATTTACAGAACGAAGCTAATATGCATATCAGGAGAAATTTTTGTAAATGATGTGAACTGCGAAAACACTGCTGCGAAACGGCAAAATGAATACATATACTGAAGAGCATAATCAAAAAAATCTTTACATTGAGGCGCTATTTTTCATACAACTTGAAAGGTGAAATATGAGAAAATCGCACATCGTTGTCTGATGTTTCACCTCTTAAGAAATGTTATGAGAAATTTTTTTAGTTGAATTTAGTTTTGTATAATATGCAAAGAATATCTTTCTTTCTTCTATTAGCACTATTCATGATGCAGTGCCGAGCCCCGCACAAAGCAAGCAATAGTATTTATAATGAATTTCCAGAAGAACTTGTTCATTTCGTTCCTTACAAAAACAATCCTGTTTTCGCAGCAACAGGTGGAGCAACATGGGATAATCAAATACGTGAAAGAGGCTGGATACTTAGAGAAGATAACACCTGGCATCTTTGGTACACAGGCTATACCAATATAGACAGTATTAAATATTTAGGCTACGCTACTTCACCTGATGGCTTTATATGGACACGATACAAAGACAATCCTATTTATGCCTCAGGCTGGGTGGAAGATATGTGTGTGATCAAATCTGATGGTACCTATTATATGTTTGCAGAAGGCAAAGGTGATACTGCCCACATGCTTATGTCGACTGATCGTATTCATTGGACCGAACAAGGTAACCTTAACATTCGACGTACCAATGGCAATTCCATTTCAAAAGGCCCTTACGGAACACCTTTTGTTCTCAAAGAAAACGGAATATGGTATCTTTTTTATGAACGTGATGATTCGGGCATTTGGCTCGCTACATCGAAAGATCTAAAAACGTGGACGAATGTACAGGATGAACCTGTATTGAATCGTGGTCCTGAATCATTCGATAAATATGCTGTTGCCATGAACCAGGTGATCAAATACAAAGGATTTTACTATGGTTATTATCACGCATCGGCATTTGAAGACTGGCATGAATGGTCAACAAATGTAGCAGTGTCGAAGGATTTGATTCATTGGAAAAAATATCCGAACAACCCGATTATTGATAACAATAAATCCAGCGGTATTTTGGTAAACGACGGTACTCAATACCGGCTTTATACCATGCACCCTGAAGTAAATGTATATTTTCCCGCGAAGGATAGTGCACGATGAATGTTTTTATGCCATTGAGCAAAGGATATGAAGTTTATTTTCCTAATTCAATATATTTATTCAGTCTTAAATAGTATATAATGGCATCTAATGTTGGGTCGTATGATATAGCAAACACTTCAAAGTGTGCATACCTTTTATTTAAAACAGCTTTTTTATTATCGTTTCCATTATGCCACCATGCGTTAAAAACTTCTTTAATTTTTTCCCTGGGCGATATTAATAAAGAAGTTATTTTTCTGCAATCCAATAAAACCATTTTATTAAGAAGAGGTTTTCCAATTATATCAGAATAAACTCCGGAGAGGTTTTCAGCTTCGTTATAAGTCATATTGTATTTTTTTCTTTTTTTTCATTACAATGAAGGTACTCTTTATTTTAACTACTTTATTTTAGTTAAAGTATTCATGATCCATTATTACATTAACGAAGAAATTCTATTCCTGATGATGTTATTT
>WNGA01007477.1_pt1 | contig 15193 bp, 15 predicted proteins | sample 5400061 | NCBI WGS metagenome assembly WNGA01 (sample SAMN13153366, study PRJNA577476) | soil metagenome | isolation source: 100 cm soil or saprolite under grassland replicate 2 | place: USA:California | collected 2016-06-15
GGCATGATGCAGATGCTCAAGATGTATCCAACCGATCAGGAAGCAATGGCGAGTTTCTAAATATTGTCTGGGAGGGCACTTATGTGGAAGACGAACGAAGCTGATGTAAAAAAGATCCTGTATGTTCAAACGCATGGAAGCGCGACGCCAGAGCGTACCGCGACTCCTTTCTTTCTTGCCACCGCGGGCGCGGCGATGGATAACGAAGTGTGCATCTACTTCACCATGAACGGTCCGCAGTGTTTGGAGAGGGGCGCGCCTGAAACAATCGTCGTTCCAAGAAAGGGCGGCGGCGGGAAAGAACTGAAATATTTTATTGACCAGGCATTAGAGATGGGTGTGCGTTTGTTTGTCTGCCAGCCATCGCTGGATCTGCATGGCTACACTATGAGCGATATGATCGAAGGCGTTGAGATGATCGGCGGCGCAGCATTCAACGATATGGCTGTCCGCGCCGACGCGGTAATTTCGTTCTAAAGTCTTTAAACACAAAGGACACGAAGTATACAAAGGTTTAAATTTTTAAAGGCTCTTCCTTCGTATTTAATTGTTTTTTTCAGGAGGCCTCAGTGCCAACTACACTTGAAAACTGGAATCCGGGCAAAGCGGAAAATAGACATCCCGAAGCGACTTATGAAGAAAAGGAACGCCTCTTCCTCGAAGTCAAAAACGACATCCGCTATAGTGACTTCCTCTACGGATGTTACGAGTGTGGAATTTGCGTTTCGGCTTGCCCCTCGGCACGCTTCTATGATTTCAGTCCGCGCGTCATTGCGCAGGCTATTGCGCGCGAGGATGTCGAACGCGTCTACGATATTATCACCGAAGATATTTGGAATTGCGCACAATGCTTTTCTTGTGTACGCTGTCCACGTCAAAATAATCCTGGGGGATTGGTTACGATTCTGCGCGAAGTCTCCCTCAAAAACGGATTACAGGAATCAAAGGACGCATTGCAAGGCTACAGCCGCGTGATCTATAAAGTCATGCTCAAAGGCAATCAGGTCTCGCCTGATATGCTCCAGCCTGATTTCTTCCCCGATTGGGGTCCCTGGGTGAAGAACTTCAGCGAAAATATGCACGTCTGGCGCAAAGCCATTCCGATGGATTCGATTCGCGGACTCACGGATGTCGCCTGGCGCACGGATCGCAAGACCCTGCTCGAACTTTATACGATTTGGTTTGAGTCGGGCAACATGGATATCATCAAAGAACTGGACGAAAGTTTATATGACTTGTTAACTGAAGTCATGCAGGAAGAATTGGAAGAAGGATAGGATATGTCATTGCGAGGAGCGCGCTATGCGACGAAGCAATCCCCTTCAATGAAATGGAGATTGCTTCGTCGGGAAAAGCACCCTCCTCGCAATGACATAACAAATTATTGGTTTGATCCAAACTGAGAATGGAGACTCGCCATGACTGAAAACTTAACCACTGTTGAACAGATCCTTGAACGAAAATCACATCCCGTCGTCCGCGACGCATCCGCTGCGCCAACCGAAGATATGCACGATCGTCTATTAGAACTCGAAGCGAAGGGCGAGATTATTCTGCAAAGAATAAAAGGCGACTACGTTGAGTTCCCTACAAAATATGGGCGCATGAAGAAGATTCCCATCGAACACACCTGGCATCATAAATCATGTGGTCATTGCGGACATATCCCTGGCTACGCATCATCAATTCTCTGGCTTCATCGCCAATTCAATTTGGATTACCACGACCCCACCGACCAAACTTCCTGCACAGGCTGGAACTATTATGCCTCTGGCGCATCCAACGCGGTGGGACAAGCCGCGGTCATGTCACGTAACTTTGCTGCCGCCTATGAAACGGGATACTTCCCGATGATCCATTGCGGCACCAGTTTCGGGCATTACAAGGAAATTCGCGAGCAACTCGTCCATCACAAGGAACTGCGCGACGATGTCCGCCGTATACTTGACAAGATGGGTAAGCCACTTGTCATCCCCGAAGAGATCGTCCATTACAGCGAATGGGTCTACGCCATGCGCGATCGATTTGCGGAGCGCCAACTTGTGGATATGAGTCCTATCACCGCCACGGTGCATCCCGCCTGTCACTACTACAAGATCGTCGCTGAAGATGCGATCTATGATCCCGAAATCTACGGCGGTCAGCGCACTGCGGTTGTCACTGCTTTGCTCGAAAAACTTGGTATCAACGTGGCTGACTACTCCACCTGGTTTGATTGCTGTGGTTTTGGTTTCCGTCATGTGCTTGTGCAGCGCGACTTTACCCGTTCATACGCTGTGCTTCGAAAAATTGAAACGATGATTAATGAAGCCAACCCTGACCTGACCGTCACTCATGACACAGGTTGTGTGACCACGTTGGATAAGAGTCAATTTGCTGCAAAGGCACATGACCGAAAAGTGGGAGTCCCCGTATTATCTGACGCACAGGTCGCCGCGCTCGCCATGGGCGCTCATCCTTTCCGCGTCGTGCAGTTCCACTGGCATTCCACGGACTGGCGGCCCTTTCTGGAGAAACTTGGAATCAACTGGCAAAAATATTGGGATGAATTTCAGGGCGATCTGGATCAGATTCGCGCCGGCACAAAATCTGGAATCACCTGGCAGGACGCGGATCAACCGATCAATTTGACTGCATAATAAAAAATTCCGCTGGTTGAGTAGTTCCGAGTGAAGCGAGGAACATATCGAAACCAGCAATAACAAGTGAACATGAAATAAAAAGAATGTATGACATGTGTGGTCTCGATACGGGCTTCGCCCTACTCGACCACCAGAGATAACATCGGAGGAAACATGACATTTGGAAAAGTACTCATCATCGGCGGTGGACCCTCAGGGCTTGAGTCCGCGCGTTGCGTGGCGGAACTGGGCGGGGAAGCCATTCTCATCGAAAAACGCGAGCGACTCGGTGGCACGCCTGACCGCGAGAATTACGCCAAGCTGACTCATCACTGGCGTGACGCGTCCGAAGCAATGGCGGAAATGGCTGCTGCCGTCACGAGCAACCCAAACGTGGAAGTAAAGTATCAAGCCGAAGTGAAGTCAATGTCTGGGAGCGCTGGGGACTTCACGGTCGAGATCGAAGCGGGCGGCGTAGCCGAGTCCATCAATGTAGGCGCGGTTATCGTCGCAACTGGCTTCCAGCATTTCGATCCAGGTCGCGCAACGCAATACTACAACTACTATTCGTTTCCTGATGTCATCACGCTCACCGATCTCGAAAAGATGTTGCGAGAACATAACGTGGTGCGACCGTCGAACGGTGAAGCGCCGAAGAAAATTGCGTTCGTGCAATGCGTGGGGTCGCGTGATCGCCAAATTGGAAATGAATATTGTTCAAAAGTTTGCTGCGGTATTGCAAGCAAACAGGCGATTGAATTACGCCAACAAATTCCCGATTCAAAAGTTTTCATTTTTTACATTGACATGCGCATGTACGGTTATTGGGAAAATGAAATCTACTGGCCCGCGCAGGAAAAATATAAAGTCAATTATGTGAAGGGTGTGATCAGCGAAGTTCTGCCGAAAGGCAACCAGCTTCTTGTGCGCGGCGAAGACACAACGATGTCTCGCCCGATGGAAGTGACCATGGATATGATCGTGCTTTCGGTTGGTATGGAGCCAAGCGCTGGTACACGCGCTATCGCGCAACTGCTTGGCATTCAACAAAATAAATATGGCTTCATCGAAGCAGGCGGCATGTCAGGCTTGGATCCTGTCGCGACATCGAAAGAAGGAATTTTCGTCGCGGGCGCGGCATCTGGTCCTGCTGATCTCGATGATTCAATTTCGAGAGCGGGTCTCGCCGCAGCACGCGCGCTCGCATCGGTTCGCAAAGTGATGGCAATGGCATAACATGGCTTTACCTCAGAGACAGAGTCACATCGTCAAACAAAAGACGGGACCTGATGATCCCGTCCTTGAAGAGACTTTGCAGGAAGCACTCAAGCAGGTTTCTTCGGATGATGTGATTGCCATTGCGGATGAACTTGCAGAACGACACGCCCGCCTCTTTCTTGGACTTGAAACTGATTCTGCTAAATTAGCCTCATCCTTCGCTGACGTCGCTGCTGCTGTGACACATACGAAGGCGAACGCAAGAACAATTACTAATTACTTCGCTCAAGGTGAAACGAAAATCTTTGACGAATTACTGAATGGTGACACACCGATCCCTGCACGTGTGGCGACATTTGTTGAGAAGTTGAATGCACTCGATACCAGACTTGCCCTTGAACTCGCCTCTGGACTTTTACACAACACATCCCCCAACGCTCACTGGCTATGGACGCGCTGGCTTTGGGACCCAACAACAGGCACGGGAATTCTCCCGCTTCTCGCAGGCAGCACGCATAACCTGCTTGCAGATAATCTCGCAGACGGATACGCCCGCGTGGGTTCAGTCTCTGCCATGAGTATAAAGTTTGGTGAAGGCACAGGCTTGTGGACCGATGAGTTGATGGCGAACGAGAAACGCGCGCAATTCGCCAATAGCGCTTTTCTGGCATGTGCCTATAGCGTTTATCTGTACGGCACAACCAGTTGGAGATTGAGTCGTGAGTTCAATAATTTGTTGCCATCCCTGCCCAACATGGCGAGAAAGTTGCTGGGATTGAAGAAGATAAAGGAAGAAAAAGATAATTCGTTGGTCGAGTAGCCTTGAACGTTTGTTGTGAAGGGCATATCGAGACCAACAAATAACAAAAGCACTTTTGGTTACCAGTGGTCTCGATATGGGCGACACGAGCACTCGCCCTACTCGACCACCGAGGTTGAAGTGACAAGGAGACCATAATTTATGGCTGGTCCGATTAAAGCAAAATATGTGGAAAAAGAACATGCCGTTGTAGACGGCGTGGACATTTCTGGTCACTGGAACCGCATGTTCGAACAGCGGACGATCTTCGAGTACACACCCGAACTGATTGAGAAGATTGCTTCATTTCCAGGGGCGGAATCTTTTGCGGATTGTTATCAATGCGCCAAGTGTGTACCAGTTTGCCCTGTGGATGTAGTCGGCAATTATGGTCCACGCAAACTTTATCGTTACGCCCAAACAGGCATTGACCTGACCGAAGCACCCGAGCTATGGCTTTGCACTACCTGCGCTAACTGCCTGCGTGTGTGTCCTAAAGAAGTCAACATGGTCAAGATCATGCCAGCCGCGCGCGAGAACGCGATTCTAGAAGGCAAGTTTGTCCCACCTGAATTACAGCAGGCATTTGAGAACACAGCAAAGAATGGCAATCCGCTCGGTCAACCCCAACGCAAACGCGATGCATGGATCCAGAACGCGGGCGTGCCTATTCCGATTATCAAGGATTTGGGTCGACCCGTCGATGTTCTCTGGTATGTAGGTTCCTATCCCTCTTATCATCCACGCGGCATTGACGCGGCATCCGCCGCAGCGCGCATCTTCACCGCTCTCGGCATTGACTTCGCCATCCTCGGCAAGGAAGAAAAAGACGACGCCGACTCACAGCGTTTGGCAGGTGAAAAGGGTCTCTTTGAAATGATGGCGGAACACAACATTGCCACCTTCAATAGTTACGAATGGAAAGAGATGGTCGTCACAGGTCCGCATGAACTCAACGCCTTCAAGAACGTGTATCCTAAATATGGCTTTGAGCGCTCTGTGCTTCACTACACTACTTTCCTTGCACGATATTTGGATCAACTCAAGCCATTGCTCAAGCATGAAGTCAACGTCAAAGTGACGTATCACGATCCATGCTATCTCGGTCGTCACAACGGCGAATACGAAGCCCCGCGCAAACTACTAGAGGCGATCCCTGGTGTGGAACTGGTTGAGATGACGCGCAACCGCGAAAACGGCTATTGCTGTGGAGGTGGCGGCGGTGGCATGTGGATGGACTCCTTTACTCAGAAGCATACCAAAATGCGCCTCTCGGAAAAGCGCGCGATGGAAGCCGCGTCCACGGGCGCGAACGTGCTGGCTGTGGCCTGTCCCTTTGAAGTCTCCCGCTTCGAAGACGCGGTCAAGTCCACGGGCAATGAGCATGTGACGGTGAATGATATTTTGGAGTTGTTGGACAAGTCCATGAGAGGTGAGTAATAAGTTTTATGTCATTGCGAGGAGGGCACTCTTCCCGACGAAGCAATCCCCTGGAGTTGGAGATTGCTTCGGGCTACCGCCCTCGCAATGACATCCAAGAGGAGATTTCTGAATGAACATCGTAGTCGCAATAAAACACATCCCCAGCATTGCCGATGACCTGCCCGTTAAAGGCAACAATGTGGACTTTGACTCGGTCGATTTCGTGCTGAACGAATTCGATGAGCAGTCCATTGAGCAGGCCGTGCTGGTAAAGGAAGCCGTCGGCGGGACGGTAACAGTTGTCGGCGTGGATTTGATTGGGGAACTTGATAACGTGCTCCACCTCGCGCTGGCAAAAGGCGCGGACAAGGCGGTCAAGATCACAGTTGATGAACCAGGCGCGGATTCTCACATGCAAGCCAAATGGTTGGCGGAAGCAATCAAGGGCATGTCACCCGATATTGTCTTCGCGGGTGTGCAGGCTTCCAATGACCTCGACGGTCAAATCGGACCGATGATTGCCGCGTATCTTGACATGCCCTACATCGGCGGAGTTAGTTCGGTGGAGGTTTCAGACCATACTGCTACTGTCAACAAGGAATTTGCGGGCGGCGTTGGTGCGAAATACTCTGTCAGTTTGCCGATGGTGGTTGGCGTGCAAGCCGCGTCCAAGCCACCTCGCTATGCTCCCATTAGCAAAGTGAGACAGGTCGCGCAGACCGCGACGATTGAGAAGATTAGTCCCTCCGCGGATGGCGTGGGCGCGGGGCTAACAATGAAGAAAATGGCCCCGCCTGTTATGACAGGTCACGCGGAGATGATTGAAGGCTCCTCAAAGGAAGTCGCCGCGAAGATTGTGGAATTGTTGAAGAGCAAGGGATTAGCATAGGAGACGTATACATGAGCAACGATGTATTTGTAATCACCGAACACATGGATGGAAAGTTTTCCGATGTATCGTTTGAAATAGTAGGGAAAGCCAAAGAGTTGGCGTCTGCTTTTGGTGGGCAGGCAGTTGCGGTCGCGTTGGGGAGCGGATTGTCAGCGAATGTATTCGCATCTGATTCAACAATCTATTTCGATGACGCGAATCTCGCGCAGTTTAATCCCGAAGCGTATGGAAAAGTGATCGAAGTACTGGTCAAAGAGAAATCCCCGCGCCTCGTCATGTTCGGCTGGACAGCCACAGGCATGGACCTCGCTGCATGGCTCTCGGCGCGAACGGGCAAACCTTGTGTCGCATACGCCAGAGACTTGTGCATCGAGAACAACACGCTCATCGTGAATAGTCAGGTCTATGGCGGCAAGATGATTGCAGACGTTGCACCTGAAGGTGACATGGCAATTGTCGCCGTATTGGCTGGCTCGTTCCCTGCAGAAGCAGGACAAGGTGCAACCTCGGCAAATCAGATCGCTTCGCCTGTTTCACTGGATGGATTGAAAACAAAATTCGTGGAAGCCATCAAACCCGCTGGCGGCGATGTGGACATCACCGCACAACAGAAACTTGTTTCCATAGGGCGTGGTATTGGGAGTAAGGATAACGTTGAACTGGCTGAGGAGTTAGCGAAGGCGCTTGGGGCAACGGTATCATCCTCTCGCCCCGTTGTGGATGCGGGCTGGCTGCCGCGCACACGTCAGGTTGGCAAGTCTGGTTTGAAGGTCAAGCCGAAGTTGTATCTCATGTTGGGGATCTCCGGGGCGCCTGAACATTTGGAAGGTATGAAATCTGCAGAGTTGATCATTGCGATCAATACCGATAAGAAGGCGCCCATCTTCAACGTGGCACAGTATGGCGCGACGGCGGATCTGTTCGAAGTCGCGGAGGCAATGTTGGAGTTGCTGTAAATTCTTAACCACAAAGGAACACAAAGGGTCACGAAGGAAAACCTTTAATAACCTTTGTGTCCCTTCGTGACACTTTGTGGTTAATTCTTTTGGGAGGGCACGTTGCTCACTACGATTGAAGAAATTGCCTTCATCTTTTTGGCTCTCATTTCGGCGGGGTTTACTATCCATGGAATAAAAACAATTGTCGACTCAGTTCGCAGAGGACGACCTGCGCCTGAGTTGAAGAATGTTCCCGCGAGTCTCATCAAGGCGGGAATTACTGTTTTATTTCAACGCACCATCTTTCGTGCGCGCAAAATCTTGAGTGCAATTCATCTCGGGCTTTTTTTTGGTCTTATCACTTATGCTTTTGTAAATCTCGTGGATGTTCTTGAAGGATTCATCCCAGGCTTCGAGTTGGTTCGCGGTGGTCGGTATCTGGCTTTCCCATTTCTAAGTTCGGGAATCATCAATATCTTCAATTTGATTGGGGATTTATTCAGCGGCGCGTTATTGATTAGCATGACAACATTTCTTGTGCGCCGTTTCCTCGTGAAAGACAAACGCCTTTCTTATCGAGGAAACGTTTTACTCAATCCAAAAGTAAAAGAAGGCGCGCTCAATCGCGATTCACTCATCGTCGGTGTCTTTGTCATCTTTCATGTTTCCGCGCGATTGCTTGGTCAAGCCTTGCGCCTCAACATCCTTCATCGGTCAGATAAATTCGGTCTCGTGTTCGACCCATTTATGCCAATCGCCAGTTCAATTGGTTTGGTGTTTCGCTCGATGTCACAACAGGAAATCTTGATTGGCATTCACATTGCATGGTGGGTGAGTTTGTTGTGGGTGATGTTTATTCTTCCCTACATCACTCGAAGCAAGCATACGCACTTCACCATTGGTCCCGTCAACCTTGGTCTTGCGAAGCAAAATCCACGCGGACAACTTGATCCCGCAATTCCTTTGAAGGTCATTGAAGGCAAAACTTACGAACCAGGCGCAAAGCATTTGCACGATCTCGCCTGGACTCGCATTCTTGATGCATACGCCTGCGTGCAGTGCAATCGCTGTCAGGATGTCTGTCCTGCGAATTTCTATGGACGCCCGCTCTCACCTTCGGCATTGGAGGTGAACAAGCGTTATCTCCTTAAAGATGCGACCTTCGGTTCACACCCAGACCGACTGCTGCTTCCGTTGACTGAAACGGTTATTTCTCCTGAAGCAGTGTGGTCTTGCACAACGTGTTATGCCTGTATCCGTGTGTGCCCTGTGGGCAATGAACCAATGGCGGACATCGTTGACATCCGCCGCCGTATCATTATTGATGGCGCAGAATTGGATAGCGGTGTGCAGAGTGCTTTGCAGTCTCTCGCAACAAACGGCAACTGGATGAGTAAAGGCAAACGTCTGCGCGGACGTTGGGCAAAGGAGATGGATTTCCCCATCAAAAATGCTACGGAAGAGTCGGTGGAGAATCTCTGGTTTGTTGGCGACACGGCTTCCTTTGATGAGCGCGTGGTTCCCAATACGAAAATGGTCGCACGAATTTTCCAATACGCGGGCCTCGATTTTGGAATCCTGTATCAGAATGAATCCAATGCCGGCAATGATGTACGTCGTGTCGGTGAAGAAGGTCTCTTCGAGCAGCTGGTTGAACAGAACCTGCAAGCCTTAGGCAAAGCACAATTCAAGCAGATCGTCACAACTGACCCGCACTCATTCAACACACTCAAGAACGAGTATCCACAATTTGGTGGCAAATTTGACGTGAAGCATTACACAGTTGTGCTGGTGAAGTTGATCGAGGAAGGGAAGCTGACGATCAAGAATAAATTGTCCCATTACATGGTGACATTCCACGATCCCTGTTACCTCGGTCGTTACAATGGCGGATTCACTGCGCCACGCAAGTTATTAGAGCTGGTTGGCGTCGAATTCAATGAAATGCCGCGCAATTGCGAGAACTCGTTCTGCTGTGGCGCGGGAGGTGGTCAGATCTGGATGGGGAAGGTTGCCCCTGGCGAACGACCCGCAGAGAATCGAATCAGGGAAGCATTGACCACGTTCGAGAAAAATCCCAGTGACAAAACGCAATTGTTTATCGTTACCTGCCCGAAAGACATGATCATGTATTCGGACGCGGTCAAGACAACAGGCAGCGAAGGCAAGATTGAAGTCCGCGACTTGATCCAGTTGGTGGCGGAAGCCGTTGGGGTGGAAATGCCTCTGGAAGCCGAAGTAGTTGCCAGCGTGATATGACCCGCTGGTCGAGTAGGACGAAGTCCATATCGAGACCAAGATGTTCAAGTGTCCGTATTGCGAGTTTAGCGGTAAACGTTCGGAAGTCCATCATCACCTGGCTGATACTCATGGTGATACCCTGGGTAGGCGCATCGATGAGTTTACTGGTCATACTTATTTTGTTGTGACGTGTCCCGTTTGTGGTGATAGTTATGAGCAGGTCACAAAGAAGGCGCTTCGAGATCCGGGTTTTGTGCAGGAATATGAGTTTGAAATTCGGCTGGTCGTTTTTGATCTACTTCTGTACCACCTTCAAGGTGAACATGGTCTCGGTATGGCTGAGTAGCATCGCCTACTCGACCTGAACAAACTAGGAGAACAACATGGCAACAGTTCGTGGATGCAATATTCCTGAAGACCGCTTCTACTGGGTGGAAAAACACGTCTGGGCACGGCTTGAAGCAGACGATACGGTGACAATTGGAATCACCGATGTGGCGCAGAATTTGGCGAAAGGGATTGTCAACGCAACGCCGAAAGATGCTGGGCGCACAGTGCAAAAAGGCAAAAGCGCGGGGACGCTCGAAAGTGGCAAGTGGGTGGGACCTGTCACGTCGCCTGTGACGGGCGAGATTGTTGAAGTGAATGAAATGATGAAAGGCAAGCCGTCTTTGATCAACAGTGACCCATATGGCGAGGGGTGGTTCGTGCGTGTCAAGCCGAGTGATTGGGCTGGCGAAAGCGTGGCGCTGGTGACGGGCGATGCAGCTGTTGCAGCGTATCAGAAGTTTATGGAAGAGCAGAATATTTCATTTGAGTGATCAGAGATGACAGTCACCTAATCTGCCGATGATCTACTATGCATGTGACATCCCTGAAGATTTGTATTACGACATCGAGCGCGATGTGTGGATTCGCTTCGAAGGTGAAATTGCAGTTCTCGGCATGACTGATGTGGCTCAGACTCGTTGTGGAAAAGTCGCGGCGATCAGTTTTAGAGCCGTTGGGAAGAAAGTAACGCAAGGCAAAACATTGGCAACGATAGAAAGCGCCAAGTGGGTCGGTCCCTTCCCCGCTCCGTTTTCGTGTGAGATCGTTGAAACGAATGAGGAAGGTTTTGCCAAAGATATTTTGCTCGCAAATAAAGAGCCTTATACCATTGGCTGGCTGGTGAAGGTACGATCGACAGATTTGGAAAATGAACGTGGTCAGCTGGTGACAGGTGAAGAAGCGGCTGAGAGATATAAGGCGAGAATACAAGAATTGAAGATCAATTGTTTGAGGTGTATTGATTAACTAACCACCGTCATTGCGAGCGAGCGTTCTTAAGCGAGCGAAGCAATGACGATAATCTAACGAGGTGAATATGTCTAACCAAATGAATTCCTATGAAATCCCCGCAGATCGCGCATACGACCGCGAACATCACATGTGGGCGCAATTCGACTCCACAAGCGGAGATGTTTTTATTGGAATTGACGCGCTCGGACTTACGGCGCTTGGCGATTTGGCTTATGTCACATTGAAAGATGTTGGAAAATCGGTGAAGCGTGGCGAGTCAATCGGGACGCTCGAGGCCGCGAAAATGACAGGCGACTTGATCGCGCCCGTCAGTGGTGTGATTGTGGTCCGAAACGATGAAACGGTAAGCGATCCCTCGTTGGTTAATCAATCTCCTTATGTAGATGGCTGGATGGTCGTCCTCAAGCCCAGCGATTGGGATAATGAATCAGCGCGGTTGGTTTCAGGCGATGGTTTGCCCGCGTGGGTTGAATCTGAAATCAAGCGCTACCGCAATCAAGGATGGATTGACTAATGGATTGGCGTCTCATCACGGATGATGGTGTCTCAGCTTCCTTCGGTCTCGCGGCGGATGAAGCGCTTGCGCAACGCGTCGGGTTGAATGTATCCCAGCCTACACTGCGGTTATATACATACCATTCATATTGCGCGCTTGTCGGTCGTTTCCAGAACGTGGAAAATGAAATCCGGGTTGGATATTGCCGCGAGAATGGAATCACGATCAATCGTCGTCCAACTGGCGGCGGGGCAATCATCATGGGAGTGGATCAACTTGGTGTGGCGCTCACACTTCAGGGACGCGATGATGACTCGTATTCACGTGCGCGCGAAATGATGGGGGATTTCTCTGAAGGTCTTGTGCGCGGATTGAATCAACTAAGTGTAGAAGCGCGCTTCCGCCGGAAGAATGATATTGAAGTGAATGGCAGGAAACTCGTTGGGCTTGGCATTTATCGTGCGCCATCGGGCGGATTGTTATTCCATGCGAGTCTGCTTGTTGATCTAGATATCACCTTGATGCTGAGAGTCCTCAAAACGCCATTCGAAAAATTATCTGACAAAGACATCGATACGGTTGCAGGTCGCATTACGACGGTCAGAAGAGAAACTGAAAGCAAAATTAGTCTCGATGAAGTGCGGTGCGTGATCGCGACTGGATTTGTTTCCGCTTTCGATGTAAATCTTGCCGTGTCCGATTTCACGCTCGACGAGCGTGAAGAGATTGCGATACTGGAACAACAAAAATATCTCAGCGAAGATTGGGTGTATCAAACAACTGCTGTGCCTGACAGCAATGGCTCGGCAAAGGTCAAAACGCCGGCGGGGCTGATCGATGTGAGTGTGACTACCGCGGGCGCTACCATCAAAGCAGTTTTTATCGGCGGAGATTTTTTTGCGGCGGAAAATGCGGTTGCAGATTTGGAATCGTCGCTGCGATGGCATACAAGTCAACCCGAAAAAATTGCGGCGACAATTGAAAAAATCTTTCAAAGCAGGGGAAAGGAATTTAACGGAATCCAGCCCGAGATCATGATTGAAGCGGTAACGAAGGCAGTGGCACGCGCCCGCGTAGCGGAGAGTCAAACGCGCGCAGATCCATACGGCTGTTACGTTAATCCCGGAGGCGCGTATGCCTGAGTTGATCCAGGTGGCTGAATCAGCCCAGGTGACGACAGAGTGTCTTGAGATCCGCCGCGCAAATTTTGGGGATGCGATCACGTTCCATGCACCAGGATTGCGGCGATATAAAACCGATGAGTTCGATACACAAAACGCGATCGAGTTTGCTTCGATCAGTGTGACGGGGACCGCCTGTGCGTTGAGTTGCGAACATTGCAAGACGAATGTGCTGCATGGCATGGCTGACCTGCGCCGGCACAACGGTTCGCTCTTTGACCTGTGTGCTGATCTCGCTTCGAAGGGCGCGCGCGGCGTTTTGATCTCTGGTGGAAGCGACAAGCAGGGACGCGTGCCACTATTACCGCATATCAAGGATATGAAGCGCGTGCGGGATGAGTTGGGATTGGCACTTCGCGTTCATACAGGTGTACCCGATGAAGAAACCTGCGCCGCGCTCGGCGAAGTAAACATTGACGGCGCAATGATTGACATTATCGGACATCGCGACACCATGCGCGAAGTCTATCACCTTGAGGCTGACCCCGAAGATTATGAAAATTCTCTGGCTTGGTTGGAGAAATATGAAGTCCCAACCATCCCACATATTATTTTGGGGTTGCACTTTGGAAGGATGCTCGGCGAAGAACGCGCGCTGGAGATGATCGTGCAGCATCCGCCGAAGGTGATGGTCATGGTTGTGCTCATGCCATTGACTGGCACGCCAATGGTTGGTGTAACTCCTCCATCATTGGAGGAGATCAGCGCGTTCTTTGAGAAGGCGCGCAAGGTGCTTCCGTCAACTCCAGTGATGTTGGGATGTGCGCGACCGATGGGTACTTTGAAACTTGAAATAGATCGCTTAGCTGTGGACGCTGGTTTGAATGGAATCGCTTATCCCGCGAATGGAATCGTTGAATATGCCCGGCAAGCTGGCTTGCGTCCGCGATTTATCAATGCGTGTTGTGGTGTATCGTGGTGAAAAAACTTTTTAACCACAAAGGACACGAAGTACACAAAGGTGGGTTGAGTGATGGTTGTGATTCTTTGTTTAAGACTTTCACGAAAGACGGTCGAAAAGAAGTCATCATGGTCCGCCACGCATTAATCCTTGGTGATCTTTGTGCCCTTCGTGTTTAAGATTTTTAGGAGACTTTATGGCAAAAGTGACAGTTCCGTCTAACTTGCAAGCCGAGCAATATCAGATCAGCCCAGACTATGTCCGCATCAGCATGGCGGCAGCGATTGAGTTGGGGCTGAAGCCTGGTCGTATTCATTGCTGCAACTGCAACTGCATCAACCTTTTGCAAAATTACCCCGAAGGTTGCTATGCAAATTGCACCTATTGTGGGTTAGCGCGCGAACGACCTGGCGTGCCCGAGGACAATACTTTTATTCGCGTGGCTTGGCCTCTTTATCCTACAGACCTTGTCGCTGAAAAGATTGCCAAACGCGAAGCGAATGGCGGCGTTGGGCGTGTTTGCATTTCACAAGTGCAAGATCACCGAGCATATGATGATCTTATCAATATGATCCAACGTGTGAAACGACCTGCGCCAGAGGTGCCGATGTCGGCTTTGGTCAGCGCGACCACGCTGAATGAGGAACGCTTGCATGCCATCAAAGACGCGGGTGTAGACATCATCGGCGTCGGCTTGGATGCAGTCACCGAAGAGTTATTTGAAACTACGCGCGGCAAAGGGACGAAAGGCCCGCACAATTGGGATTATCACTGGCACATTGTCCGCGCCGCGCGGGAAATCTATGGACCGATGAAAGTCAACTGTCACATTATTGTTGGGTTGGGTGAAACAGATCGCGAGCTCGTGGATATGTTATTTCAATTGAAAGAGGAACAGACTGCGGGCTATTTGTTCTCTTTCAATCCCGAACCTGGCACGGTAATGCAGGATGACGCACGCGCGCCTATTCACCGCCTGCGCCGTATTCAATTGGTGAAGCATCTTATCGAAAACCAGGGATTGCCGCGCGAAGCCTTGTCCTACGATGAAGATGGAAATATTTCCCGCATTGACGCGCCCGGAATGATGGTAGAAGTCGCGGTCAATACAGGTCTACCCTTCATGACCAACGGCTGTCCCGACCGCGCGGGGGACGTGGCTTGTAACCGACCATATGGTTC
>WNGA01039737.1_pt1 | contig 15191 bp, 10 predicted proteins | sample 5400061 | NCBI WGS metagenome assembly WNGA01 (sample SAMN13153366, study PRJNA577476) | soil metagenome | isolation source: 100 cm soil or saprolite under grassland replicate 2 | place: USA:California | collected 2016-06-15
CCGGTCATCCTCTTGGCCAACGCGCACGAGTGGTCCGCCAGATCGCTCGAGAGCTTTCTTGCGCCGAACGGCTTTACGGTGCTGCGGGCGTACACCGCGACGAGCGCGCTCGAGCGCGCGCGAATCGTTCCGCTCGACGCCGTCATCCTGGACGCCGAGCTGCCAGGCATGGGCGCCTTGGCGCTCTGCCGCGCGCTGCGCGCGGACCCGTACATCCCTGCGAGTCTCCCGATCGTGCTCGTCGCCAGCGGCCCCCCGGCCCGACTGCAGCGGCGGCAGGCGCTACACGCTGGGGCGAGCGATTTCTGGACCCAGCCGTTGGACGCCGAGGAGGTACTCCTCCAGCTCGAGGCGCACCTGCGGGCCAAGCGTGACGCTGACCGCTCGCGCGAGGAAGGCCTCATCGATCCGATGACCGGCTTATACAACGCCCGCGGCTTCAGCCACCGCGCCCGCGATCTTCGCTCTCAAGCGGCGCGCCAGCACACTCCCCTGGCGTGTGTCGCCTTCGCCCCAAACCCTGACCCCACCGCCACGCGTACCGTCATCGAGGTGCTCGCGCGCGCCCTCCATGAGAGTGGGCGCACATCGGACGCGATCGGTCGGCTCGCGGCGATGGAGTTTGCAGTGCTGGCGCCGCACACCGACGCAGCCGGCGCGATCCAGCTCGGCACGAGACTCGTCCAGGCGATGGAGCGCGCCGCGGAGCGGCGGCGCACACTCCACCGGCCGCTCAGCGTCCGGGCAGGCTACCACGCCGTCTCGGAGGTGAACGTGGCGTCCGTCAATCCGACAGATCTCGTGGCCAGCGCGAGAGCCGCGCTGCGTGCCGCACGAGCGGACGCGAACGAGGGCTGGATCCGTGCCTTCGCGAACTCCTGAACTCAATCGGGGCTGCTGAGCACTGGCCGCCTCGCTCCGTGCACCTCGTCCTGTAAGTCATATCCTTGCAGGTAATACGAGTAGTACCGGTAGGCGCCGTTCGGCCGGAGGTCGTTCAGCACCGCCCCCAGCACGCGAACCGGGAGGCGGCTGAGCACCTCGAGCTTGGCCTCGGCCAGCTCGCGGTCGCTCACCCCCGTGCGCAGCACCATCAGCACGCTGCCCGTGAGCGTTCCCAGCGCGTACGCGTCGACTCCGGCTGCGAGGGGCGCGCTGTCCACGAGGATCACGCTGTACGTCGTGCGGAGTCCGCCGAGGAAGCAGGCCATCGCCGTCGAACTGAGGAGTTCGGCCCCTGTGTGCATGCGTGTCCCGCAGCCGATGAACCAGAGCCCGGCAAAGGGCGTCCGCTGCACGACCTGCTCCGCGGGCACCGTTCCGGCCAGCGCATCGGTGAGCCCCGGTTTGCGGCTCGCATTCAGCACGCGGTGCAGGGACCCGCGCCGCACGTCCCCGTCGATCAGCAGCGTGCGGTGCCCGCCGTCGGCGAAGGCCAGGGCCAGATTGGAGGCGATGAACGACTTGCCATCCGCCCGTCCGGGGCTCGTAATAGTCACGAGCACCGGGCCCGCCGTCCCGTGGGCATGTTGGAGGTTGAGCCGGATGCCCCGCAGAGCCTCGATCGCCTGTCCGGCCCCGTCGTCGGCCCGGCCGCGGCTCCGGTGCACACGGGGCACCGCGCCGAGGATGGTCAACCCCATGGCGTCGGTGACCTGCTGCGGATAGTGGAGCCTGCGGTCGACACGGTCGAGTACGACTGCACTCAAGATCCCCACGCCGAGGCTCCCGACGAACGACATGAGGATCAAGAACGGAACGAAGTTGACGACTGGCAGGTGGGGCACGGCGGCGCGATCGAGAATGCGCAGGTCCGGCAGGCTGCTCACGGCGGCTAACCGCGCTTCCTCGTAGCGTTGCTGAATATTGGTGAACAGCTGCTCCGCGCTGGTCACGTCTCGCTGGAGGCGCGCTTCCGCGATGGCGACCGGTGGGATCTGCCGCAGGTCTCCGGAGGCCGAGTCGACGCGCTGCGCCAGATCCGCTTCCCGCGCCGTCAGGCTCGCGATGAGCGAACGCAGGAGGAGCGGGATCGTGCGCCGTTCAAGCACGCTGATCTCGCCGGCGAGGTGCTGGACCGATGGAGTGCGGTTCGTGTAGTGATACTGCAGCGCACGCAGCTCCGCCTTCTTGCTCGTCAGATCCAGAAGCGCACGTGTGACTTCGGTGGAACGCTGCACCGCCGGAATCAGCTCCAGGGCGTCCAGTTGGAGCCCTGAGTCCGGCATCTGACTCAGGGCGCGCTCGATCGCCGCGCGATCACGACGCAGCTCGTCCCGGTCCACCCGCATCTGAAAAAAGTTCGCGAACACCGGATCAGGAGCATGCTGTAGGTTCGCGGTCACCGGAGCAACGCCCTGGCTCAAGAGGAACACCGCCCGGATGCGAAAGCCGCGAAGCTCGGCCTCGGTGTTGCGGAGGCCGACTTCTGCGTGCTCCAGCTGGTCGTTGAGGATCTTCGTGAGCTCCAACAGCTTCTGCCGCTTGAGGTCGGCGGCGACGGCAACACAGCGCTCCGCGATAGCGTTCACGATCGCCGTGATCAGGCCGGGATCGGCCCCGCGCAGATCGATGGTGAGGAAATTGCCGTCCAGATCGGCGTGGATGTCGAGATCCTTCGCGAGCACGTCGGCCGCTTCGTCCGGGGAGTTGACGCTGAACTCGATCGTGCGCCGGGGCTGCAGCTCGGCGACCGGCGGCACCCAAGCAAAGCCCACGGCCGCCCCCACCGAATCGCCCACCACACCCCGCTGCCGCAGGACATCGCCGTGAGCGGACAGCTCGAAGGTTCGCCCGGTCGAATCCACCGCGAGTCTGTAGTGCCCGGGACGAACGCCCTCTTTGAGACTGAAGGAGGCGAGCTCCGATTTGAGCAGGCCCACCCACCCGGAAGAGCCCAGCAACTGGCCCGAGCCAATCGGACCCTGGGGCCCCTGCGGCACGGGTTGCTTGGCGCTGGGCGCGGTCGCGTCGATCCACAGCGTAGCCCGCGCCCGATAGGCCGGCAGAACCGGCTCGACCAGGCGCGTCGCCCACACTCCGAGCCCTGTCCCCAATACGGTAACGAGGAGCACCAACCACTTGTAACGGTTCAAGGCCCGGAGACAGCGACGCCAATCGACATCCGGCGGCGGTGGCGTCGCGGGGCCGACCGTCGTCACGGCGAGGCGGGCCGCCCCACGACGTGGCTCCGTTGGCGATGGCGACTCGGATGGGATCGGAAGATCGTCGGCCATAGCGTGTGAGTGACTCCTGCGAGAGCGCCGCCCCAGCGCGTTGGAGACGCGGCTCAGTTCTGCACGGCGTTGCAAGGGCGATACCGTCGAGCGCCACCCGACCCACTACCGCAACGGTCGCCGTGCCAGTGAGATACGAACTCGCGTCACCCGTCATCGAGCACGGCCTCTCCCGGTTGTAACACAACTGCGACAACTGCGTGCGCGCCGCGGGCGAACGCGTGGTACACCCCACGCCTTGACAACTTGGCCGATATGGTGCAAATGGATGAGGCGCTGGCCCGAGATCACCCATTCTGTGTGACCGAGATCACGCGTTCTGTGGAGAACGCGCCCGCGGCGTTGCTCACCGCCTCCTCACCAGGACCGGGGGCGGTTCAGGTACCCAAGGAGGCAGTCGAATGTCCCGCAGTGCTGTCGGTTCCTTGCAACCGGCCACTCCAGGTGCGGCGATTCCCACCCCGTCGGTGCCTGCGACGAGCGTGCTCCCGGTCGAGCCGGCCGCGCGCGCCAGCATCAAGATCCTCGTGATCGACGACGAGCGCACGCTACGCGAGAGCTGCGTCAGTGTGCTGCGTGCCGACGGCTACAACGTGACGGCGTGCGGCCGCAGCGAGGAGGCGCTCGAGGTGTTGAAGCGCCGCGCCTTCGATGTCGTCCTTATCGATCTGTACATGACGCAGATCTCCGGGATGGAACTACTCCGAGTCCAATCTCGCGGTGCTCACAGCGGGTGCGTGGGACTACCTGCCCAAGCCGTTCACGGGCACGCAGCTCCAAATCATCGTCGGCCGCGCCGTGCACACGGTGATGATCGGGCGGGAAACGCGCGCGCTGCAGGTGCAGACCGAGCAACACAACGATAGCGGCGGGCAGCTCGCGGTGCTGGGAGTGTCGTCACTCTTCCAGAAAGCGATGTCGCTCGCGCGCACGGTGGCGGCGACCGACGCGTCGGTCTTCATCACCGGCGAGAGCGGATCCGGGAAGGAGCTGATCGCCCAGTTCATCCACGCCCATAGCCGGCGCAGCAGCCGACCGATGGTGCCGATCAACTGCGCGGCGCTTCCGGAAATGCTCCTGGAGTCGGAAATGTTTGGCCATTGCAAGGGCGCGTTCACCGGAGCTATCCGGGATAAACCAGGCCTGCTCGAGGTGGCCAACGGCGGGACCCTATTCCTGGACGAGCTCATCGAGATGTCCAAGGCGACCCAGGCGAAGCTCCTCCGCGTCATCCAGGATGGCGTGGTCCGTCGGGTCGGAAGCGAGAGCACTGACGCCGTAGTGAACGTCCGGTTCATCGCCGCGACGAATCGCAACCCGGAGGAAGCGGTTCGGGCCGGCACCCTGCGCGAGGATTTGTATTATCGCCTGCGGGTCGTCCCGATCCACGTTCCCCCGCTGCGGGAACGGCCGGACGACATCCCAGTCCTCGCGAAGCATTTCCTCGCCTACTACTGGGCCCGCCACCGGGGCGACGGGCAGCCGCCGCCGACGCTGACTAAGAGCGCGGTGTGGGCCTTGCGGGCGCATTCCTGGCCCGGAAACGTGCGCGAGCTGCAGCATGTCATGGAGCACGCCGTCGTCGTCCTCAAGCCCGGCGCCAGTGTCCAGGCCGACGACCTTCCCGTCATTCTCGAGCAAGGATCGCCTGGGGAGGTGCTCTCTGCCGCCGATAACGGTCTGCAAGGCGAGGGCTACTACGAGGCCCGGCAGCGGCTGCTGGCCAAGTTCGACCGTCGCTTCCTAACGCGGGTCGTGCTGCGGGCCGGCGGAAACCTGTCGAAGGCCGCGCGCATGGCGCGGGTCGACCGGACAACGTTCTACAGGCTCATGGAGCGCCAGGGCTTGCAGCGAGACCTCTTGGCAATCACGCCGGAATGACGCCCAGTCCGGCTCACGCGCGCCTGAGAAATCTGGCGAGCCCTGGAGCGAACGCGACCCTGCGGTCGCTCGAACCCTTAGCAGGGGTGTCGTCGGAGTTCGTTACGGCCGCGACCCGACGCGTGGCGTGGCAGTGCCGCGAGGAGGGCGTCGACACCACCGACGGCTGCGCGGCCGTGCTCGCGGCCCTCGCCCTCGCGGTCGATAGACAGCGGCCGGGGTACCTGTCGCAGCTCATGCCGCGCCCGTCGCCGGCCCTCAGCCGCCGCCTCCTCGACATGCTGCGGACCGAACTCGTGCGCGGCTGGTCCGACGCTGAGAGTAGCCCTTCCCCGTCCGTGATTCTCGGCACGCTCAGTGCGCTCGAGCAGGTGCGCAAGATTCTGGAGTCCGACGCTGCCCAGCAGCTGAGCTCGCCGCTCGCCGGCCCGGACGGGCTCGACCTCCTAGTGGAAGTGATGCACGATCTCCGATCGCCCCTGACCTCCATCCTGTTCCTCGCGGACACGCTGCAACGCGGCCGGAGTGGCGAGGTCACGGAGCTGCAGGGTCGACAGCTGGGGCTCATCTACAGTGCGGCGCTCGGTCTCAGCTCCGTGGTCAGCGATGCGGTGGAGCTCGCCCGCGGTGGGGATGAGCTGGCGGAGAAAGCCCTCACGCCGTTTTCGGTCGCGGAGATCCTCGACTCGGTGAGGGCGATCGTCCTCCCCATGGCACACGAGAAGGGGCTCAACATCCGCCTCGTCGCCCCCGACAGCGACAACCGGTTAGGCAATCCCATCGCCTTGAGCCGCGTGCTGCTGAACCTCACGACGAACGCGCTGAAATTCACCGACAAAGGATTTGTAGAGATCCGCTCCAGGGAAACGGACGACGCCTGGATCGAGTTCTCTGTGCGGGACACAGGACCAGGCATCGACCCCGCAGCGATGGCCCACCTCTTCCAGCCGTTCCGACCGAACCGCGAGCGCAAAGGGTATTGCTTCTCGGGCACCGGCCTAGGGCTGGCGATCACGCAAAAGCTCATTGCCGCCATGGGCTCGGAGCTACGGTTCGAGACGAAGGCTGATTGGGGAGTGCGATTCTTCTTCGAGCTGGAACTCCCCAGCGCTCCCGGCGTGCTTGCGCCCCCGAGCCCACGCGACCTGGCCGGCGCCGCCCCCGCTCGGGATCCCGCCTAGCAGGCTGACACGGCTCCAAGCGCGGCTGCGGTGGTACCTCCCCCCGACCGGGGTGAAGCGTAGCCGAGCTCCCTCGCACTTGTGGGAAACCTGCACAGAGGCGGCCCTCAATCCCCGCGCCCGGACGAGCCAACGTCTTCTCAGGCAGGGCGTTAGACCGACAGCCCCGGTTGCACGAGTCCTGCACTGCGCGTTGCAGCGATGCAGGGATGACTGTGCCCATCGCCGACACCTGAGGCCTGCTGATGCCAGCCCAACGCTTCGTTCTCCTTGCGTCCCTGCTCGTCGCGGCGAGCGCGCTGGTGACCACGTGTCGCCAGGACCTGCGTCCCACGGGGCCCCTCGAGCAGCCGCCCTTACACGTCAGTACGGACGTTCTAGCGCCGGGGGCGGTGGTGCTCGTGGGCGCCGGGGATATCGCCCGCTGCGACAAGACGACCGACGAGGCCACCGCAGCCATCCTCGACACGATCCCGGGCACGGTGTTTACCGCGGGCGATAACATCTACGCCAGTGGTTCTGCCTCCGACTTCACCAACTGCTACGGGCCTTCGTGGGGTCGCCACAAGGCCCGCACCTACCCTGCCGTCGGCGACAAGGAGTATCAAACCGCCGGCGCCGCTGGCCACTTCGATTATTTCGGGGCCGTCGCGGGCGATCCGACGAAAGGGTATTACAGCTACGATCTGGGTGCCTGGCACATTGTGGTGCTCAACACCAACATCGCGATGGCCGCCGGGTCACCCCAGGAGCAGTGGCTGAAAACGGATCTCGCCGCCACAACTCAACGCTGCATCCTTTCTTACTTCCACCATCCACGGTTCGCCTCATCGGGAAACCGCAGCCTTGCGGACGCCGTGAAGCCACTCTGGGACGACCTCTATGCCGGGGGTGCTACACTCATCCTCAACGCACACACCCGAAACTACGAGCGTTTCGCGCCCCAGACGCCCGACGGCGTGACGGATTCCGTTCACGGGATTCGAGAGATCATCGTCGGCACCGGCGGTATCGACCGAGGCGGGTTCAGCAGCGCCATTGCGGCCAATAGCGAGGTGCGCTTCGCGGCGTACGGGGTCCTGAAGCTGACCCTGGACTCGACCGCGTATTCGTGGCAGTTCGTGGCGAGTCCGATCGTGGCGATGCGGAGCGATGCCGGCTCTGGCAGCTGTCACGCCGGGGCGGCGCCTGCGGCCCGGCCCGGGGGTCCGTACAGCAGCGAAGGGACGGTCGCGTTCGACGGGAGTGCCTCCTACGATCCGCAAGGGGACACGCCGCTGACCTACGCATGGGACTTCGGCGACGGTACGACCGGGACCGGCGTGAAGCCGAGCCATGCCTACGCGAGCTATGGCGTCTACACCGTCACGCTGACCGTCACCGACTCCGAGGGCAACCCCAGCCGGCCGGCGACGACCACCGCCACGATCATGAACTTTCCGCCGGTCGTGGATGCGGGGCCCGACATCCGCACGCACCCAGGCGAAGCAGCGGAGGTTGGCATCCTGTTCAGCGAGCTGGGGGCGGGCGCCCCCTGGTCCTACACCGTGACGTGGGGGGACGGCGTCACCGACGTTGGGAGCACCACCAACCAGACGGCGCCGTTCTTCGTGACTCACACCTACGCGGCCGTGGCGCTGGACACGGTCCGCGTCACCGTGACCGACGCTGGGGGCGCCCAAGGCTCGGACTCGCTCGTGGTGTACGTGGAAGCCCCCGGGACTCCCGAGGTCTTCGTCGGCGCCGCAGATATCGGCGTGTGCCCCGGCAACAACGACGAGGCGACCGCGAAGCTGCTCGACGGCATCCCGGGCAGCGTGTTCACGCTCGGCGACAACGCGTACCCCCACGGGACCAGCACCGATTATGCAGATTGCTATAACCCCACGTGGGGTCGGCACAGAGATCGCACCCACGCCGCGTTAGGGAACCACGACTATGCGTCGGGCACGACGGACCCCACCTTCAACTACTTCGGCCTGCGAGCGGGCCCCCGGAAGCTCGGCTACTACTCCCTCGATCTCGGCGACTGGCACATCATCGTCTTGAACGACAACCTCACCGGGAGCGCGGGCACGAAGCAGCAGTCGTGGCTCACCTCCAATCTCGCGGCGAACACGAAGCAGTGCACGCTCGCCGTCTTCCACCAGCCGTTGTTCTTCACGCCGAACTCCGGTGGGACGCCGCCTTCTCCGGTGGCGAGGACCTTCTGGCGAGCGCTCCACGCGGCCGGAGCCGAGATCGTGGTGAACGGCCACGAGCGCGTCTATGAACGCTTCGCCTCCCAGACGCCCGACAGCACTCCGGATGCCGCTACTGGAATCCGGGAGTTCCTGGTGGGAACCGGCGGCGCCGAGCTGTTCACGTTCACCGGCCCCCCGGCGGTGAACAGCGAGGTCCGCGCGAGCACGTTCGGCGTCCTGAAGCTCACCCTGAGCGCCGGGAGTTACCGCTGGGACTACATCTCGATCGCGGGACTGACCCCGCGCGCTTTACGTCGAAACCGCCGCGTCCGGATTCCTGCTCCCCCTGGTGGTCCGAGAGCTCCCAGCGGGCTTGGACGCGCCCCCCGACTGGTACGATGCCTGCTCGCCCTACGGGTTCTACTCGGCCCCGCTCGCGACTGACCCGAGCGACACCCACGCACTCATCAGCGCTCTCACGGCATTCCGCGACGTCGGCCGGGACCACGGCATCGTTTCCGCCTTCATCCGCCTCCATCCCGTGCGGGCGATGTCCAGCGAGGCGTTCGTGCGCACCGGATGCCTCCACACGCACGGGCGGGTCGTCTACGTCGATCTCTCCCGCTCAGTGGAGGAGCTTTGGTCGCAAACCCGAGAGAACCACCGCTTAGGGATCAAGAAGTTAGCGCGCGCGGGGTTTGTCCCGTCGATGGGCCGCTGGGACCTCTACGGAGACTTCGTGCGCATCTATAGGCAAACGATGGAGCGCGCTTCGGCTGCCAGCTTCTACTTCTTCTCCGACACGTACTTCGACGACCTCCGCTGCACGCTCGGAGACCGACTGCACCTTTGCTCGGTCGTCTCCCCCGAGGGCGAACTCGCTTCTGGTGGGCTGTTCTGCGTCATGAACGGGACCATGCAATACCACCTCGGCGGCACGGCCAGCGCGTACCTGAAGCAGGCACCATCCAAGCTGATGTTCGATTTCGTCCGCGGCTGGGCGAAGGAGCGCGGCGGTACGGTGCTCCACCTTGGGGGCGGACTCGGCGGGGTCGAGGACTCCCTCTTCCACTTCAAAGCCGGTTTCTCGCCACTCGGCGCCGTGTACCAGACATTCCGCATGATCCTCGACGAAGACCGCTATAACGCCCTGCACGCTCGCTGCAAGGAGCGGTACGCGGGGTGCGGCGATGAGCCAACCGAGTTCTTCCCCGTGTATCGCCGGACGTGCGCAGGCGGAGGCTCGCCCTAGGAGGGCCTATGGAGATTGGGGTTCTCGTCACCGGAGTCGGGAACATCACCACCGGTGAACAGATCTACAACGCCCTGCTGTTCGGGCGGCGCCGCTATCGCATCACGATCGCGAATGTCGAGCATCGGCGCATGATCGTCGCCAACGGGGCCAGGAAGGTGGTGCTGCCGCCGGCTGACCATCCGGATTACGTCCAGGCCCTGGCGGCGGCTGCCAACGAGGTGGAAGCGCACTGTATCCTCCCGGGCTCGGACTGGGAGCTTATGCGCAGCGGTGTGGCGGTGCCGGCCACGGCGGACTGCACGAGCGTCGAGGCCGCCGTTGACGCCGTGGCGAGTGGCCGGCTGAAGCTCCCCGTCGTGATCAAGCCAAAGCACGGCAGCGGGGGATCGGCGAACGTCTACATTGCCCAGGATGAGGCTGAGCTGTGCTTTTTCGTCCGCTACGCGATGCACAGCGAATCGGCGCTCGTCCTGCAGGAGTACATCGGGGACGCGGATCACGAGTTCTCCGTGAGCGTCATTCATTATCCCGACGGTACCCTTGGTGGGTCCATGGCGGCGCGCCGGCATCTCACGAGCCGACTCTCCACTCACCTGAAGACCCCCAACCGCACCGGCCGGGCCGAGCTCGGACCCTGGCTTATCATCTCCACAGGCCACTCGCAAGGCGAGATCGACGATTTCGCCGACGTGCGGGCGGCCGCCGAGCACGTCGCCACCCAGATCGGCTCTACCGGACCACTCAACATTCAGGGCCGGCTCCTGGGATCGGAGTTCTACGTCTTCGAAATCAATCCACGGTTCTCGGGGAGCACGGCGGTGCGCGCGCAAGCGGGCCACAACGGACCCGAAGCCCTGATCGACTGGCATCTCGGTGTAGAGCCCGAACTCGGCAAGCAAGGGGCACGGCGAAGCACGTTTATCCGCGGCCTCCGCGACTACCTCGACGTCGGCTGAGCCACGCCAGCAAATGAACGCTCAGGTGCGGCGCGCGGCGGAACTGCTTTCCTACCTGGACCAACGGCGGGTTCCCTACTGTGTGGTTGGCAGCGCGCGATACGGGCTGGAGGCATCCCCTCGTGACCTCGACATCGTTGTTCGCCCCGGCGACGCGCCCAGCGTTCTCCACATGGTATCACAGTTCTGCCGATGCCACGGCGGGCAGGTCGTGAACGTCGTGCGACACGAAGCCGACGCACACTACGTGATTTGCGCGTGGATGAACGAACCCGGGGAGCCCGTTCCCCTCTACGTCGACATTCACGGGGACTTGTCGGTCCGAGGGCGCACGCTCCTTCGCGGGGAGGAGATCCTGACCGGCCGGACCCTAGTGCGCAACGAGTGCGAGACAGCGAAGAGCTTTCACGTTGCGGCCCCGGCCATCGAGTTCGTGTACAGCCTTCTCAAACAGGTAGACCGCCAGACTCTCACCGACCGCGCCGCCGCGCGCCTCAGCGCCGAGTGGAAACGAGATTCGGCCGCCGCTATGGCTCAGCTCAGCCGCTTCTGGAGAGGCTCGGACCTCGATCTCTTGGCACGGGCAGCCGCAACAGGCGACTGGAGCCAGGTACGGTCGCACCTACCCCGGCTGCGCACGTCGCTGCGGTCTCCCCGCATGGCCACTTGGACCGGCGCCCTGGGGGCATGGCGGCGTAGCTCCCATCGTCTGCGCAATCCCACTGGCCTCACCGTCGCCTTCCTCGGGATAGACGGCTGCGGCAAGAGCACCGCGATTCGAGGCATCACCGCCGTTCTGAACCCGGTCTTTACGCGGACGCAATACTTCCACTTCAAGCCACAGGTGATCGGACGCAGGCCCCAGCCACCCGACAGACCGATCGTGCATCCGCCCGGGACGGCGGCCGGGATATCGTTCCGCTCCATCGCCCGACTGGTCTACTACCTGCTCGACTACTGGATCGGCTATACGTGCAAGGTCTGGCCGCCGCGAGTGCGGACAACCCTCGTCCTGTTCGACCGCTACTTCTACGACTTGAGCATCGACCCGATCTGGCTTCGTCACCGCGGCATGATGGCACTCGCCGGTCTGCTGACCAGATGCGTCCCGACCCCCGACCTCGTGATCCACCTGGACGCTTCCCCCGAGGTGGCGCGGTCTCGCAAAGCGGAGGTACCTCGCCTGGTCGAGGCGGAGCGCCAACGGGAAGAATACCTGAGCTTGGCACGGCGACTCCCTAATGCGCACATCGTAGACGCTAACCAAGCCGACGACGCGGTGGTGGGCGCCGTGGCCCGGATCATCCTCGACCACATGACCGCGAGAACGGCTCGTCGGTGGGCATGGGACCGCGTGGAGCCACCGACAGCGACGAGGTGTGGCCGATCGCCCTCGCACCTGTGGAAGACCTGCACAGAGGAGGTTTCCCAATCTCGTCGCACGGACCAGGCAACGTCCTCTCACACAAATGGTTAGACCGCTAGCCCCTGTTGCACGAGTCCTGCAACGCCCTCGCCGCAATGGCTCGCGATTACCATACCCGTCGTGGCGCGGAACTGGACGATCTGGAGGGGCACCTTGACTGAGGGTGCCGCCCGGCGACGTGCCCGCGAAGCGTCCGCGATCGGGCTGGCATACGTCACGACCATGCCGCAGACGCAGTGGCACTTCCTCCGCGGTCAGAACCAGTACATGCGCGCGCACGGATTCGAGATCCACGCCATCGCGTCGCCGGGCCCCCGGCTCACCGAAGTTGCCGCACGCGACGGAGCGCACCCCCACGCGGTCACGATGTCGCGTCGCATCTCCCCGCTGCGCGACTGTGTGGCCCTGGTGCGGCTTTTTCTACTGCTGCGGCGGATTGCGCCGGAGGTCGTCCAAGTCAGTACGCCTAAAGCGGCGCTGCTCGGCGCGATCGCGGCCTCGGCGGCGCGGGTCCCGGTTCGGGTCTTCCTGGCCCGAGGCTCCCTGACCGAGGGCGCGGGCGGCCTGAAAAAGAAGGTCCTCCGCTGGCTCGAGCGGCTCACGGCGGCCCTCTGTCACCAAACGATCTGCGTCTCGCCGTCACTGCTGGCGTTCCTGCGCGCCGAGAGGATCCTCCCGCCCGACGGGGGGCTGGTGCTGATGAACGGCATGTCGAATGGCATCGACGCAACCCGGTTCCGGCTTGCCACACCCGGAAAGCCGCTGCCTCGCGAGCTGCCGCAGTCCGTGGTGCAGGCAGCGCGGGATCCACGTGCGGTGATCGTCGGGTATGTCGGCCGTCTGGGCCGGGACAAGGGCATCGAGCAGCTCGCCCAGGCGTGGGACTCGGTACGCGCCGAGTTCCCGAACGCCCATCTACTCCTCGTCGGAGCCTGGGAGAAAGATCATCCGGTGCCGGTCCGGTGGCGCGATGCGCTGACCCGCGACCCGAGAGTGCATCTGCCAGGACGCGTGGACGACGTCGTGCCCTATTACCAAGTCATGTCACTGTGCGTATTCCCCTCGTATCGAGAGGGATTCCCCAATGTCCCGATGGAGGCCGCCGCGATGGGACTCCCCGTCGTCGCGACGCGGGTCGTTGGGTGCGTCGACGCGGTGATGGACGGCTGCACCGGCACGCTGGTGCCACCGCGCGACGCCGCCGCACTCGCCGACGCGATCGCCCGCTATCTCCGGGACCCGGAGCTGCGGCGCCGCCACGGGGAGGCGGGGCGGGCTCGGGTGCTGCGCGATTTCCGGCCGGAACCGATCTGGGAGGCGCTCGCCGCCGAGTACCGACGCTTGCTGTACGCGCGGGGACGCGTCGAGCGCTCCCACGCCCTCGCGTCGGAAGTGTCGTGAAATGACCGGTGACGTCGTCAAGCGGGCACTGGATATCGCGGGCGCGGTGGTCGGACTCGTGCTGCTCGCTCCGCTGCTGGCGGCGACCGCGCTGATCGTTCGCCTTGGGTTGGGCTCGCCGGTGCTGTTCCGGCAGCTCCGCCCCGGCCTCCACAGGACGCCCTTCGTGCTGTACAAACTCCGCACGATGCTCGACCTGCGGGATCACGCGGGGAACCCGCTGCGGTCGGCCCAGCGCCTGACGCCGCTCGGGAAGTTCCTGCGCAGCACGAGCCTGGACGAGCTGCCCGAGCTGTTCAACGTGCTCAGAGGAGACATGAGCCTCGTCGGCCCGCGTCCGCTCCTGATGCGGTACGTGGATCGGTACACCCCGGAGGAAGCCCGACGGCACGACGTGAAGCCCGGCATCACCGGGTGGGCGCAGGTCCACGGGCGTAACACGCTCGGCTGGGAGGAGCGCTTCGCGCTCGACTGCTGGTACGTGGATCACCGCAGTCTCTGGCGTCCCTGTGACCGGGCGGCACATCGTCGCGCCGCCGGCGCCGAGCCGGCACCCGGACGCCCGCCAGCAGGCCCGCCCTCCGGTCCTTCCAACCTACGGCGCCCTCGTCATCTCTCTCGACTTCGAGCTCCATTGGGGCGTACGCGATACGAAGCCGGCCGACGGATCCTATCGGAAGCAGCTCCTCGGCGGCCGGCGCGTTGTACCGCAGCTGCTGGACCTATTCGAGGAATTCGGCATCGCCGCGACCTGGGCGACGGTGGGCTTCCTCTTTGCGAGCAACAGGCGAGAACTCGAGCGCTTCTCCCCCGCTCTTCGGCCGGCCTACGCCGACCCTGCGCTGGATCCGTACCGCGAGAGGATCGGGGTCGACGAAGCGGAAGACGAACTCCACTTTGCGTCCAGTCTCCTCGACACCATCCGGCGACGCCCGGGACAGGAAATCGCGACGCACACGTTTTCGCACTACTATTGCCTCGCGCCGGGGCAAGATCGCGCAGCGTTCCAAGCGGATCTCGAGAGTGCAGTGGGCATCGCGCGGGCATGCGGCGTTCGCCTCCGCTCAATCGTCTTTCCCCGGAATCAGCACAACCGCGCCTACGACGATCTCCTCCTTGCGGCGGGACTTTGTTGCTACCGCGGCAACCCGCGTTCCTGGATGTACGCCGCTGCCCGGCCTTGGCTCGCGCGCAGCGCGCGACTGCTCGACAGCTACGTCGACGCCGCTGGCCCGCACACGGCGCGGTGGCACGACATCCCGCAAGCGAGTGGGCTGTGCAACGTTCCGGCGAGCTTCTTCCTGCGACCGTGCTCGCCGCGCTGGCGCCGGTTCGAAACACTGCGGCACCGTCGGCTCGTGCGGAGCCTCGAGTGGGCTGCTGCCGCGCATGAGATCGTGCACCTGTGGTGGCATCCCGAGAACTTCGGAATTCATACGGCAGACAACGTGGCGTTCTTGCGCGCCGTGCTCGAGGCTTTTGCCCGGCTGCGGGAGACCCACGGAATGCGCTCTCTCACGATGGCCGAAGTCGCTGAGCTCGCCCAACCCGCCGCTGCTGGGTCGCCGACGGTCGGTCGTCACGGAGCGGTACCGAACGGCGGCTGGAAGACCACGGAGGGGGTTCGCGGCACATAGAGCCAGCAGGCCGATCCCCGTTCCGTTCCCGAAAG
>WNGA01007481.1_pt1 | contig 15190 bp, 14 predicted proteins | sample 5400061 | NCBI WGS metagenome assembly WNGA01 (sample SAMN13153366, study PRJNA577476) | soil metagenome | isolation source: 100 cm soil or saprolite under grassland replicate 2 | place: USA:California | collected 2016-06-15
GATCGCGTACCGGCGCATGAACGGCATCCCGGCCGAGTGGGGCACCGCCGTCACCGTCCAGTCGATGGTGTTCGGGAACATGGGGGAGGATTCCGGCACCGGCGTCGCCTTCACGCGGAACCCGGCGAACGGCACCGACGAGCTCTACGGCGAGTTCCTCGTGAACGCGCAGGGCGAGGACGTCGTCTCCGGCATCCGCACCCCGCAGAAGATCGCGGAGCTCGCGGCGCGCTGGCCGGACCTCGCGGGCCAGCTCGAGGAGGTCCGCGCCGGCCTCGAGCGCCACAACCGCGACATGCAGGACATCGAGTTCACGATCGAGCGGGGGAAGCTGTACGTCCTGCAGACCCGCACCGGGAAGCGGACCGGCCTCGCCGCGGTGCGGATCGCGGTCGAGATGGCGGACGCGAAGCTCATCACGAAGGACGAGGCGCTGCTGCGCGTCGAACCCGAGGCGCTGAATCACGTGCTGCGCCCGGTGTTCGACGGGGAGCGGAAGGCCCAGGCGATCAAGGCCGGCAAGCTCCTCGCGACGGGCCTGCCCGCGGGCCCCGGCGCGGCGAGCGGGCGGCTCGTCTTCTTCGCCGAGGACGCCGAGGCGTGGCGCGCGCGCGGCGAGACGGTGCTCCTCGCGCGCCACGAGACCTCTCCGGAGGACATCCGCGGCATGGCGGCGGCGGAGGGCTTCCTCACCGCCTTCGGCGGGATGACCTCCCACGCGGCGCTCGTCGCGCGGCAGATGGGGAAGGTCGCCCTCGTCGGCTGCGAGGCGCTCCGCTTCGACTACCACGCGCGGAAGATGATCGTCGCGATGCCGTCCGGCGCCGAGCGGATCCTGGGCGAGGGCGAGTGGATCTCGATCGACGGCAGCGCCGGCGAGGTCATCGGGGGGAAGCTCGAGACCCGGCCGTCGGAGGTCGTGGAGGTCCTCGTCGAGCGCTCGCGCGATCCCAAGGGCGCCCGGGTGTACCAGGAGTTCGCGAAGCTCCTCTCCTGGGCGGACCAGGCGCGCCGCCTCAAGGTCCGCGCGAACGCCGACCAGCCCGATCAGGCGACGACGGCGGTCGCCTTCGGCGCGCAGGGCATCGGCCTCTGCCGCACCGAGCACATGTTCTTCGGCGAGGGGAAGATCGGCCCGATGCGCGAGATGATCGTGGCCGAGACGGAGGAGGACCGCCGCCGCGCCCTCGCGAAGCTCCTGCCGCTCCAGCGCGAGGACTTCCGCGGGCTGTTCGTCGCCATGGCGGGGCGCCCCGTCACGATCCGGACCCTCGACCCGCCGCTCCACGAGTTCCTGCCGCACGACGAGGCCGGCGTCGCCGAGCTCGCGCGCGCGACGGGGAAGACGATCGAGTGGATCCGCGAGCGCGTCGACGGGCTCGCCGAGTCGAACCCGATGCTCGGCCACCGCGGGTGCCGCCTCGGCATCTCCTATCCCGAGATCACCGAGATGCAGGCGCGGGCGATCTTCGAGGCCGCCATCGACGCGACCGAGGGCGGCGCGCGCGTCGAGCCCGAGGTGATGATCCCGCTCGTCGGCGCGAAGAAGGAGCTCGACGACCAGGCGGCGGTCGTGCGGCGCGTCGCCGAGGAGGTCTTCGCCGAGCGGGGTCGCAAGGTGCGCTACCTCGTCGGCACGATGATCGAGGTGCCGCGCGGCGCCCTCACCGCCGGCGAGATCGCGCGGACCGCCGAGTTCTTCTCGTTCGGCACGAACGATCTCACCCAGACGACGTTCGGCCTCTCGCGCGACGACACCGGCCCCGTCCTCAAGTCGTACCTCCAGAAGGACATCTACCCGGTGGACCCGTTCGTCTCGATCGACCGGGACGGCGTCGGCGCGCTCATGAAGATCGCGGTCGCGGGCGGCCGCGGCGCGCGGCCCGGGCTGAAGCTCGGCATCTGCGGCGAGCACGGCGGCGATCCGTCCTCGGTCGCGTTCTGCCACGGGATCGGCCTCGACTACGTCTCCTGCTCGCCGTACCGGCTGCCCATCGCGCGGCTCGCGGCGGCGCAGGCGGCGCTGCGCGAGCAGGCGGCGAGCGCGAAGCCGAGGCCCGCGCGCGCCGCGAAGCGCGCCGGCGTGAACGGCGCCGCGCACGCTCCGCGCAAGCTCGCGAAGGGGCGCCGCGCAGGGGCGCGGGCCCGCGCCGGCGCGTAGCGCGCACCCGCACGCACCCGCGCGGTGCGGAAGAGACGACGGTGCCCCGTGGAGAGGCTGTCCGCCTCCGCGGGGCACCGTACTTTGACCCGGTGGCGCTGTTCGGGCACACTCGCCGCGTCACCTCCCCGCATCGATGAAGCCGCTCCGCCTCTCCGCCCTCGCCCTGCCGGTCGTCGCGCTCCTCCTCGGGGGCGTCGCGGGCCCGCGCGCGGACGACGCGCTCGACGCGGCGCGCGCCGTGCCGGCGGCCGTCTCGCCCGAGCCGGTCGCCCCCGAAGCGCCTGCCCCGGCCGCGGCGCCCCGCGCGGCGAGCCGCGCCGAGCGGCTCCCGCTCGGGGAACCTCGCCTCGATCCGGTCGTCGGGCGCTTCGTCGCCCCGCTCGGCGCCGGCCGCGCGACGCTGACGCTCGATCCGCGGCTGCAGGAGAAGCTCGAGCGGTCCCTCGAGACGTACCGCGTCCCGTGGGGCGCGACCGTCCTGCTCGAGCCGCGCAGCGGGCGCGTGCTCGCGCTCGCGGAGCACTCGCGCGCCGAGCCCGGCCGCCGCGGCCTCGCGCTCTCCGCGATGGCGCCGGCGGCGAGCCTCTTCAAGATCGTGACCGCCGCCGCGCTGCTCGAGAAGGGCGCCTCCGCGGACGGCGAGGTCTGCTGGCACGGCGGGAAGCGGCGGCTCGATCCGAGGCTGCTGCGCGACGATCCCCGGCGCGACCGGAGCTGCTCGTCCCTCACGACCGCGTTCGGCCACTCGACGAACGTGGTGTTCGCGAAGCTCGCCGACCGCGACCTCGATCCCGCGACCCTGCGCGCCACCGCGGAGCGCTTCCTCTTCAACGTCCCGATCGCCTTCTCGCGGCCGGTCGAGGTCTCGAGCGCGAAGGTGCCCGACGATCCGTTCGACGCCGCGACCACCGCCGCGGGCTTCGGCTCGGTGCGCCTCTCGCCGCTCCACGCGGCGCTGCTCGCGGCGATCGTCGCGAACGGAGGCGTGTTCGTGCCGCCGGTCCTCGTCGAGGACGCCGCCGGCACCCCGCTCCCCGAGGGGCTCGCGCCGTGGCGCGTCGTCGACGAGCAGGTGGCGGCGCGGCTCGCCGGCATGATGCGCGAGACGGTCACCTCGGGCACGGCGCGCCGCGCGTTCCGCCGCGTCGCCGCGCCGCTGCGCGGCGTGGAGGTCGCAGGGAAGACGGGCTCGCTCGCCGACGTCCGGCCGTTCCGGGACTACTCGTGGTTCGTCGGCTACGCGCCGGCGGACAACCCGCAGATCGCGGTCGCGACGGTCATCGTGAACGACCGGCTCTGGCACGCCCGCGCGCCGCAGGTGGCGAAGGAGGCCCTCGAGGCCTTCTTCGCGTCGCGCGTCGTCCACGTCGGCGGCGGCGCGATCCGCACCGCCGCGGTGCGCTAGAATTTCCCTCGGCTACGCGTCGCATCCAGCGCTCATGACACGGGTCCAGCACACGCCACGAAAAGGCGCGGCCTCCACGCTCGAGTTCCTCGACGGGTGGGCGGACCGGACGTTCGTGGTCAGCCTTCGTCGCGCAATGGACCGCCGCGAACGCGTGAGGGAGCGGCTCGCCGGCCTGCGGTTCGAGTTCCTCGACGCGGTCGACAAGCTCGACCTCGATCGGGAGCGGCTCGCGCGCGACGGCATCTACGACGAGCGGCGGACGCGTGGCGCGTACCGCCACCGCGCGGACATGTCGCTCGGGTCGATCGGCTGCGCGCTGTCGCACCGCCACCTCTACGAGCAGATGCTCGCGAACGACTGGAAGCGGATGGTCGTGTTCGAGGACGACGTCGTCCCGCGCGTGCCCGAGCTGGCGACGCTGCCCGACGTGCTCCAGGAGCTGCCCGCGACGTGGGAGCTGTGTTACCTCGGCTACTGGCAGAACGAGGCGGTCACGGTGGGCCGGCGCCTCCGCCAGGCGGCCTACGTCGGGCTCGCGCCGCTCCGGCTGTCGCGCTGGCGCACGGGCGAGGCGCTCCGGCTGCTGCCGCGCAGCTTCTCTCCCCACCTCAGGAGGGCGGGCCGCCACATGTGCACGCACGCCTACGCGGTGTCCCGCGAGGGCGCGCGCAAGCTCGCGGCCGCGCAGACCCCGATCGCCCTCGCCGCGGATCAGCTCCTCACGATGCTCGTCCTGCAGGGCCGGCTGGAAGCGTACGCCGCAGCGCCGGTGCTCTTCGACCAGGAGTCGCTCGAGCACAGCGTCGCGCACGTGCCGCTGGTCGGGTCCGAGGTTGGCGACTAGCTCAGCGCAGCTCGACGAGCTCGGCGTCCGCGAAGCGCTGGATCGCCTTCAGCACGTCGAGCTCCCGCAGGGGGGCGAGCGTCGCGAGCGCCTTCACGTCCCGCTTCCCGTCGCAGCGCGAGAGCAGGTACTTCTCCGCGGAGGACAGCCGGAGCTTCACGATCTCGCCGGGCGGGACGCGCAGCCGCGGCGTGCGCGGCGGGTCGAGGAGCGTCGCGCGGAGCTTCGTGCCGAGGACGCGCTCCACCTCGGACAGGACCGACCGGGCCGCGTCGGAGCCGGGGGCGAGCTCGACCGCCTTCGAGGCGACGAGCTCGGCGTCGCCGGTGCGCCCGTCCGCGAGGAGGCCGCGCGCGCGGTCGATGAGGTCCGCCGCCGCGACCGTCTCCGCGGCGGCGGCGGTCGCGGCCTGCGACGACGCCCGGACGATCCCCTGCCGCGCGAGGGCGTAGAGGCGCTGGTAGAGGTGGAAGTCGGTCGCGTGCAGGGCGAGGCCGATCTCGTCGATCGTCTTGCCGTCGCGGGCGTGCGCGAGGACGCGCCCGTCGATCGTGTCGGGGCCCATCCCCGCGGGCAGCTTCGCCTCGTCGACCTCGAGCGCGGCGGCGCCGGTCGGGAACTCGCCCCGGAACGCGCTCCACGCGGTGGCGCGGAACTCCGCCTCGCGGGCGAGGTCGCCGAGCGGGATCTCCGCGTCGTCCTCGTCCACCACGGGCGGCGGCTCGTCGTCGAAGGAGAAGACACCCGCCTCCCACAGGAAGACGTCGAGCAGCGTCTCGCGGATCTTGATGGCGAGGACGTCGCGGACGGTCTCGCGCGGCACCCGGCCGGTCATGACGAGCACCTTCCCGAGCCGGACCTTCGTCTCCTCCTGCGTGCGAAACGCCTGGGTGAGCTGCTCGTCCGTGATGTGGCCGAAGTTCACGAGGAACTGGCCGAGGTACTCGCGGGGATCGTTCGACGAGGCGCCGACGGCGTTGCCGCCGCGCAGGTGGACGGTCTTGCGCACCGTCCCGCGCTCGCAGGCGAGCGCGCCCGTCGCCTTGCGGCGCGCGAGCAGCTCGAGGAGGTCCGAGAGCGGGAGCACCCCGAAGCTGCCCATGAGACCGCGCACGGCGTGGAGTCTCGCGCGAGCGCTCGGTGGCGGCAAGCGGGCGCGTCGTGTAAAGAAGGCGGGACATGGACCGCCGCGGGAAGCTCACCACCGCCGTCGCGCTCGTCGCCGCGCTCGCCGCCGTCTCCTACTTCGCGTACGACGTGCTCCTCACGCGTCCGAAGGTCGAGAAGCCCGGCCCCGCGCGCCGGTTCGGGATCGATCGCGCGAACGTCGCTGCGCCGCCGTTCGAGCTCACGGCGCTCGACGGGTCGCGGCTCTCGCTCGCGCAGCTCCGCGGGCAGGTCGTGTTCGTGAACTTCTGGGCGACCTGGTGCCCGCCCTGCCGCGAGGAGATGCCGTCCATGGTCCGGCTCGGCCAGGAGCTCGCCCGCCGCCATCCCGGCAAGTTCAAGATGGTCGCGGTCTCCGAGGACGACTCGTGGCAGGAGGTGAAGGAGTACTTCGCCGCCCCGCCGTTCGCGGGCCCGCCGGGCGACCTCGCGGTCGTGCTCGACCCCGCGCAGGGCTCCGCGCGGGCCTACTACTGCTCCGCCCGGGGCTTCTGCCCGGACATCAAGTTCCCGGAGACGTACATCGTCGACAAGGCAGGGCGCCTCGTCGGGTACGTGGTCGGGCCGCGCGACTGGGATCATCCGGCGGTGCGCGAGTACCTCGACGAGCTCATCGGATCCTGAGGGGTCCGAAACACCGCCAAGGTACCGATTTCCGGGCGTTGCCGCAGCGCGTCAACGAGCGCCGTCCCGCGCTCCGGGCAGGCGTCGGCGCCACACCTACGGCTTTCTTCTCTTGTGAGCCGTTTGTTCCGTGACATATAAAGGCCCGTGAATCTGCGGAGATCCCGTGGATCGGGGGTATCGTGGCTCCTCCGGAGCGGCGCGTGACCCAGGGCGGCATCCCAGTGGTGCTCATGGGGCTCGGCGAGATCGGGCAGGCGATCGCCAGGGCGGCGGTCGTGCGCCCCGATCTGCGCATCGTCGCCGCAGTCGATCCCGACCCGACGCGCGCAGGCCGCACGCTCTCGGACATCCTCGGCGTCGCCGCGCCGGCCGTGACCGTCTCCCGCAGCCTGTCAGAGGTCGCGGCGGCGGCGCGGGGCGGCGTCGTCCTGCAGGCGACGCAGAGCCGCTTCGAGGCGGTGCTCCCGGGTCTCGAGGAGGCGGTCCGGGCCGGGCTCCACGTCGTCTCGACGTGCGAGGAGCTCGCCTGGCCGTGGCTCGAGCACGACGAGGCCGCGGCCGCGCTCGACCGGCTGTGCCACGAGATGAACGTCGCGGTGCTCGGCACGGGCGTGAACCCGGGGTTCGTCCTCGACCGCCTCGCCGCGACGCTCGCGCAGGTGGCGGGCGAGGTGCGCCACGTTCGCGGCGTGCGCGTCGTGGACGTCTCGAGCCGGCGCGCGGCGCTCCAGCGCAAGGTGGGAGTCGGGCTCTCGGAGGAGGCGTTCCACGACGCCGCCGAACGCGGCGAGATCGGCCACGTCGGCCTCGCCGAGTCCGCCGCGATGGTGGCGGAGGCGTGCATCGGCGTCGACGAGTACGAGGTCGACGAGGAGATCCTGCCGCTGCTCGCCGAGGAGGACGTGGAGACGCCCGTGCGGCTGAGGCAGGGCCAGGTCGCCGGGATCCACGACCAAGCGCGCGTCTTCGTCGAGGGGCGCGAGGTCGTGAAGCTCGAGCTCACCATCGCGGTGGGCGCGCCGGAGCCGCGGGACGAGCTCGTCCTCGACGGCGACCCGCCCGTGCGGCTCGTCATCCCGGGCGGCGTCGCGGGCGACGCCGCTACCGCGAACGCCGTCGTGAACGCGGTGCCCGCGCTCGTCGAGCTCCGGGGGCTCGTGAGCGTCCTCGACCTTCCCGCGGGACGCTGAGGAGAGAAGCGAATGCTCGACAGGAGCCTCATCGGACGGGAGAGCGAGCCCGTCGTCCACGAGGTCGAGAAGAACGCCATCCGGCGCTTCGCCGAGGCGCTCGGCGATCCGAACCCCATCGCGGTGGACGAGGCCGCGGCGCGCGCCGCCGGATTTCCGTCGCTCGTCGCGCCGCCCACCTTCGCGATCTCGCTCGCGTCGAACGAGCGGTTCCGTCACTCGCTCGACCTCGGCACGCGCAACATCCTTCACGGCGAGCAGGCGTTCGAGTACGCGCGGCCCATCGTGGCGGGGGACCGGATCACGGTGCGGAGCAAGGTCGCCGACGTGCAAGAGCGCGCGGGCGCGAGCGGGCCGATGGACGTCCTCGTCATCGAGGACGAGGGGCGCGACGACAAGAACGAGCTGGTCTTCCGCACGCGGGCGATGCTCATCCTCCGCCGCGGCTGAAAGGGACCTTGATGCTGACCGCACGCCAGCTCTACTTCGAGGCGGTGAAGGTGGGGGACGAGCTGCCCCCCCTCGTGAAGCCGCCCGTCGATCGGCTGCAGATCGCGCGCTACGTCGCGGCCGCGCAGGACTGGAATCCGCTCTTCATCGACGAGCCGCACGCCAAGAACGCCGGGTTCCCGAGCGCCCTCGCGCCGGGGATGATCGCGATGGGCTTCCTCGCCGAGCTCGCCGCCGAGTGGGTGCGCGGCGCGCGGCTGCGGCGGTTCCAGGCGCGGTTCGTGAAGATCATCTGGCCGGGGGACGTCCTCACGGCGCGCGGTCGCGTCGTCGACCGGCGCTTCGAGGACGGCGGCCGCTACGCGATGGACCTCGAGCTGTGGGCGGAGAACCAGCGCGGCGAGCTCGTCGTGAAGGGCTCCGGCACGTTCCAGCTCTACTACAACGCGGAGGACGAGACGCGGCAGCGCCAGGGCCAGGCGCCGCTCGTCGTGACGCGCGAGGAAGAGGAGGCGCGGCTCGCGAAGCTCTCCCGCGCGATGCCGGCGCGTCCGGTGCAGCCCGTGAGCCGTCCGCTCGCGCCGCCCCGGCAGCTCGCACCGCCGCCCGCGAGGCAGCCTGGCCCGGGCCCCGCGCCGCAGGTGGCGCGCCCGCCCGCCGCGCCGGCGAAGGCGGCGAAGGCCGGGAAACCTGCGAGGTCCGCGAAGGCCGCCGCGCGCCCGCGCCCCGCCGCGAACAAGGCCAAGGGGAAGGCGCGGCCGCACCCCGCGAAGCGGGGCGCCCGCAAGGAGAACGCCTCGCGCGCCCGCGCACGCCGTCCGGCGAAGAAGCCGTCGGGCAAGAAGAAGCGCCGCTGATCGGCGGCGCCAGGCGAGAGGGTCGACCCGTGCGCGCCGCGCTGCCGCTCGTCCTGTCGGTCGTCGCCGCGCTCTCGGGCGCGGGCTGCCGGCGGGCCGCCGACGCCGCGCCGGCGCCGGCCACGCGAGACGCCGGCCCGGAGCGTTTCGACGCGCTCCTCGCCGAGGGCGACCGGGCATTCGCGCAGCGGGGCGACGCCGCCCGGCTCGACGCCGCGCTGCGCGCCTACGCCGCCGCGTCGGCCCAGCGTCCCGGCGACGCAGGCGCGGAGCTGCGCCTCGCGCGCGCCGAGTCGTTCCGTGCGCTCGGGGCCCAGGCGCCGGCGCTCGCCCGCGAGGCGTGGGAGGCCTCCGCCCGCGCCGCCGAGCGCGCGCTGCGGCGGGCCGCGCCCGCGTGGGCGGAGGCGATCGACCGGGGCGAGGACCCCGCGGCGGCCGCCGCGCGGGTGGACGCGGCGGGGGCGGAGGCGCTCTACCTCCTCGCGCAGGGGACGATGCGCGCCGCGCAGGCGACGGGGTACGCAGCCGTGCTCGCAATGAAGGACGCGGCGCTCGCGATGATGGCGCGCGCTGCGGAGCTCGACGAGCGGGTGGACGCGGCGGGCCCGCACCGCGCGCTCGGCGCGTGGCGCGCGATGCTGCCCGTCGCGGCGGGCGGCGGCGCGGCCGCGTCCCGCGCCCACTTCGACCGGGCCCGCGCACTCGCGCCCGACGACCCGCTCGCGCCGCTCGCCGAGGCCGAGACCCTCGCCGTGCTCGTTCAGGACGAGGCCCGCTTCGACGCCCTCCTCACGGAGGTGCTCGCCTTCGATCCGGGTCGGGCGCCGGCGCGCGCGCCCGAGGCGGCGATCGCGAAGCGGCGCGCGAAGGAGCTGCTCGACCGGAAGGCGCGGCTGTTCTGATGCGACGCCTCGGTCTCGAGCTGCTCCTCGCCGTCGCGCTCGCGGCCTGCGCGCCGCGGGTGCCGCCGCCGAACCTGTCGCTCGAGCCCGTCGCGCTGCTCGCACAGGTGCGGGCGGCGGGCGCGCAGGTGGTCCGGGTCCAGGGCGAGTCTCGCCTGCGGGTGGACGGCCCCGGCGCGCGCGGCGTGGCGCCGGGCTTCGTCGCGGTCGAGCGCCCGGACCGGCTGCGCGTCGAGGTCCACGACTTCTTCGGGAACCCGGTCTCGGTGCTCGTCTCCGCCGGCGGGCGCCTCGCGCTCTACGACGCGCGGGGGCGGGTCTTCTATCGCGGCGCCGCGAGCCCCGCGAACGTCGCGCGGCTCGTCCCGATCGCGCTCTCGCCGGAGCGGCTCGTCGCGATCCTCTGCGGGACGCCGCTGCTCGAGGGCGAGCCGGAGCGGGCGGCGCCGGGGCGCGGCTTCGTCGCGCTCGACCTCGTCGCCGGCCCGCGCCGGACGAACCTCCGCGTCGGGCCGCGCGCGGCGATCGAGCGCGCGACCCTCCGCGGCGGCGCGCCGGCGGTGCCCGACCACGAGGTGCGCTACGGCGGGTTCCTCGACCTCCCGGGCGCGAGGGTCCCGACCGAGATCGCGATCACCGCCGAACCGCCCGCGATCCGCGTCGAGCTCGGCTGGAAGGAGCCGGAGGTGAACGGCCCGCTCGACTCGGCGAGCTTCCGCCTCGACCCGCCGTCCGGGGCCCGCATCGTCGATCTCGACGAGGCCGACCTTTCCCCGCCGCCGCCGCTCCTTCCGGGGTCGCCCGCCCCCACGGCCGAGGCGCCGGCTCCCCCGCGGTGAGGCCGCGCCGGGCATCCGGGCGTTCGCGCGGCGCGCCGTCGCGCGCGCGGGGCGGTGCGAGGTTACACTCGGGCGACCGGAGAACCCATTGGACACGACTTTCATCGGCATCCTGAAGTCCGGCAGCGCCTCGATGTGGATCATCGTGGCGTGCTCGGTGATCGCACTCGCCGTCGCGCTCGAGCGCGCGATCGCGCTCTTTGGCTTCACCGCCCGGGCGCGCACCCTCGCCGACGCGGTTTCGCGCGCCCTCTTCCGCGGCGACGTCGAGGACGCGCGCGCGCAGTGCGACCGCTCCGGCTCACCCGCCGCGGATGTGTTCCTCGCCGCGCTCGTCGCATCCTCGCCGCGCCCGGGCACCCGCGCGGCGCGGCCCGCGCCGGAGCGGGTCGCCGCCGCCGTCGAGCGCGAGCGCCAGCAGGTGAATTTGAAGTTGCGCCGGAACCTCTGGATCCTCGGCACGGTCGGGGCGACGGCGCCGTTCGTCGGCCTGTTCGGCACCGTCGTCGGCATCATGCACGCCTTCCGGCAGATGTCCGTCTCCGGCCAGGGCGGCTTCGCCGTCGTCGCCGCCGGGATCTCCGAGGCGCTCGTCACGACCGCGGGCGGCATCGCGGTCGCGATCGAGGCGGTGGTCATCTACAACTTCCTGAACGTCCACGTCGCGAAGTTGGCGCTCGAGCTGCGGCTGCTCGTCGAGGAGTACCTCGAGCTCGTTCGCGACGCGCTGCCGGCGCTCCCGGCCGAGCCGTCTTCCGGCGAGCCGCGCACCGCGCTGCCGGGCGGGGAGCGCTAGCGATGGCGATCGGCGGTCCCGGCGGCGGCGCGGAGGAAGGCGAGCTCGAGTCGATCGGTGGGATCTTCGCCGACATCAACATCACCCCGCTCACCGACATCTTCCTCGTCCTCCTCATCATCTTCATGGTCACGACCACCGCGATCGCCGAGGCCGGAAAGGAGGAGGGCGGCTTCAAGGTGAACCTGCCGAAGGGCGGGAAGGGAGAGGTCGGGGGCGTCGCGAGGGACCTCACGGTCGCGATCCTCGCGGACGGCCGGGTCGTCGTCGGCGGCAAGGTCCTCGACGCGCCCGCGCTGCGGGCCGCGTTCGCCGACGCGAGCGGACGCAGCGCGGACACGCTCGTCCTCTTCCAGGCGGATGCGGGCGTCCCGCACGGACGGGTCGTCGAGGTGATGGAGCAGGCGCGCGAGGCGGGGCTCACCCGGCTCGCGATCGCCACGCGCGCGGGAGCGGACCGGGAGTGACCTCCGTCACTCGACCCCGGCTCCGGGGCGGGAGTAGGATGTCCCCGTCGCCATGACTCCGAAGAAGCGCATCGGCGAGATGCTGCTCGAAGCGGGCATCATCGACGAGACGCAGCTCAAGGCCGCGCTGGGCCACCAGCGCCAGTGGGGCGTCCGCCTCGGGCAGGCGCTCGTCGACCTGAAGCTCGCGACCGAGGCGGACATCGTACGCGCGCTCTCGCTCAAGTACGGGTTCGAGGTCGCGAAGCTCGACGCGCTCGAGCCGTACGGCCACGAGCAGGCGGTGAAGCTCTTCCCGCGCGAGTTCACGGTGCGGAACAACGTCTTCCCCATGTGGGCCGACACCGCGAACGTGACGGTGGCGATGAGCGACCCGACGAACCTCGCGATCGTGGACGAGATCCGCTTCCGCACCGGCCGGCGCGTGAAGGTATGCATCGGCGGCGATCGCGAGGTCGCCGACTCGGTGAAGCGCTTCTACCCCGGCGACGGCGCCGTCGAGGCGATCGCGCTCGACCTCGATGCCGACCCGGGGATCGAAGGCGAGGCGATGTTCGATCCCTTCGGCGGTGGCTCGAAGGACGCGCTCGAGGCCTTCTTCGGCGGCGCGTCGGACGCCGCGGCCGTCGAGCCCGCCGCGGCTCCCCAGCCCGTCGCGCCGCCGCAGCCTGCGCCGGCGGCGGCCGCCACCGCGCCGCGCGCTCCAGCGCGGACCGCCGCGTCGCTCCCCGTGCAGCCCGCGCCCGCCGCGAAGCAGGCGAACGCGCCGGCGCCCACCCCCGCGAAGGCCCCGCCGCGCGCGGCGCCCGCGCGGCCCGCCGCGGCAGCGCAGCCCGCTGCCGCTGCCGCGAAGCCCGCGCCCGCTGCCGCGAAGCCCGAGCACCCCGCGGCGCCGGCCGCGGTCGGGCAGAGGGCCGCGCCCGGAGCAGCCCCGCACCTCGCCGCCCCCGGCGCGCAGAGGCCCGCACCTGGCGCAGCTCCGTATGCCGCCGCCCCGTCTCCGGCGGCCGCCGCCGTGCGCCCCGCGCCGCAGCCCGCGCCCGCAGCGAAGCCGTCGCCCGCGGCGCGCCGCGCGGTCGAGCTCGAGCTCGAGGAGCTGCCCGGCGCGGCCGCCGCGCTGGGGCTCCCCGAGCCGGACGGCGCGATGGAGCTCACGCCGTTCGACGAGGTGCCGCAGAGCGAGCCGATCCTCGCGAGCGATCTCGCCCCTTACGAGGAGATCGTCGAGGGGCCCCAGCCCACGCGCGACCTCACGGACGAGGAGATGGCGATCCTCGAGTCGCTCGACCGGCTCGCGAGCGGCGCCCCCGCGGAGCCCGACATCGTGAAGCCCGCGCAGGCGATGGCGGCGCTCATCCGCCTGCTCATCCGCCGCCGGATCGTGTCCGAGCAGGACTTCCTCGACGAGCTGTCGAAGAAGTGACGCCGGCGCTCAGTTCACGGTCCCGGGTACGAGCAGCGGGAACTGCGCGATCCGCGCGTTGAACTCCGCCCCGTCGTCGCGGACCATCCGGTACCTGCCGCGCATCGAACCGTGCGGCGTCCGCAGGACGCAGAAGCTCGTGTACTCGAACTGCTCGCCGGGCTCGAGGCGCGGCTGGTGTCCGACGACCCCGTCGCCTTCGACGTCCTCGCGGTGACCGGTCGCGTCGGTGATGATCCAGTGACGGCCGAGCAGCTTCGCGGGGCGGTCTCCCTCGTTCGCGATCTGGATCGTGTACGAGAAAAGCCAGCGCGCCTTCTCCGGCTCCGACCGCTCGGGCCGGAAGGCGCTCCGGACGTTGACCCGGATCCCGTCGCTGAGGGCGGACGACACGTCCGTCCCCATAATCGGGCGGGGCGGGCGCCGCACGGCTGCGGTACAGATGGAGGGCATGGAAGAGAAGCTCGTCCGCATCCTCCGCCGCGTCCGAGAGGTCGAAGGGCGCGTCGTCGTCCTCACCGGCGCCGGGATCTCCGCCGAGAGCGGCATCCCCACCTTCCGCGGCGCGGAGGGGTACTGGGTCGTCGGGTCCCGGAACTACATGCCGCAGGAGATGGCGACGCACGAGATGTTCGAGCGGGAGCCGGAGGAGGTCTGGCGCTGGTACCTGTACCGCTTCGGCGTGTGCAGGGACGCGCGGCCGAACGCCGGGCACGAGGCGCTCGTCGCGCTCGAGCGGGCGCTCGGGGACCGCTTCACGCTCGTCACGCAGAACATCGACGGGCTGCACCGGCGCGCCGGCTCGCAGCGCGTCCACTGCATCCACGGGGACGCCGCCTGGGTGCGCTGCGCGGCCGGCTGCGGGCTCGGGCGGGTGGACCTGCCGCCGCTCGTGCCGCGCGGCCCCGAGCCGCTCACCGCGGCGGAGCGCGCGGCGCTCACGTGCCCCCGGTGTGGCGGGTGGCTGCGGCCGCACGTGCTCTGGTTCGACGAGTACTACGACGAGGAGAACTACCGGATGGACAGCGCCCTGCGCGCCGCCGGCGCCGCGGACCTGCTCCTCGTCGTCGGCACGAGCGGCGCCACGAACCTGCCGATGCAGATCGGCGAGCTCGCGTGGCGCCGCGGCGCCGCGATGATCGACGTGAACCCGGAGCCGAACCCCTTCGCCGAGATGGCCGAGGACCTGCCGAGCGGGTTCTTCGCGCGCGGCAGCGCCTGCGAGCGGCTGCCCCCCATCGTGAAGTCCCTCGCTCCCGACCCGGAGTAATCGCGTTCGACTGGCACCAGACCCAGAGTAATCACGGTGGCAGACCCAGAGTAATCCGGTCGAGCTCGCCCCCTGACGCGATGGACGCGCGCGTCGGCACCCGTCGGCCATCGGAGACTGCACCGAGCCGTCGTCCGCTCTGGGTCGGGAACGAATTACTCTGGGTCGGGCGCGGCGCGGTCACGCTGCGTCCGCCCGGGTCAGCGAAGAGCGATCTCGACCGCCCGGGTCTCGCCGGGCCCGACCCGCACCTCGGCCGATCCGCGGCGACCGTCGTCCGACCGGACGACGAGCCGGAGCGGCTCGGGCGGGAGATCGCCGAGCGCGAAGCGTTCCCCGGCGAATCGGTGGACGTCGAGCGTGCGCCAGCCGTCCTGGGCGGGTTGCGAGGAGACCTCGAGCGTGAACCCGGTCCGGGCACCGCGGACGACCCCCTCGACCGCGCCGCCGGTCGCGAGCCGCACCGCGACGGCGCCCGTCTCCGGGAGCGTCACCGTCGCGGCGCCGGCACGGCCGCCGTTCCTCGCGTGGATCGTCACCTCGCGCCCGGCGACGCCCATGCGGCGATCGACGGCGACGCGGCCGTCCTCCCCCGCCGAGGTCGCGAGCGCGATGCGTCCGTCGTCGGGACGCGTGAGCGTGACGATCGCGCCTGGCGAGGGCGCGCCGCCCGGCTCGAGGACGAGGATCTCGACGACTTGCTCGGCGGCGGGCGCGGCGAGGGGCACGTCGAGCCGCGCCGTCGCGCCCGGCTCGACGCGCGCAAACACGGGTGCGACGCGGAGG
>WNGA01007482.1_pt1 | contig 15189 bp, 14 predicted proteins | sample 5400061 | NCBI WGS metagenome assembly WNGA01 (sample SAMN13153366, study PRJNA577476) | soil metagenome | isolation source: 100 cm soil or saprolite under grassland replicate 2 | place: USA:California | collected 2016-06-15
GTGCTCGCGTGGCGGCTCACGTTCAGCCGTCTGACGGGACGGGCTGTGGCAGCGCACATCCACCGAGGCCTACCCGGAAAGGCGGGGCCCGTCGTCGTTCCACTGTGCGCGCCGTGCCGAAGCGGAGTGCGCGGACGGATGAATGTGAACGCATCGGTTCTCGCTGCACTCGAAGCGGGGCGTATGTATGTGAACGTCCATACGGGCCGCAACCCGGCCGGGGAAATCCGCGGCCAAATCCTTCCGGTCGCGCTCCGGATCTCGTAGCGACGACTCTGGGTCAGGTCTTGCATCGTTGCGTGCGTGCAAGACCTGACCCGCAGGCGGCGCAGCCGGACGTCTAGTCCGTTCCCGCCGTTCGCATAGCGCGCTCGCGCAGGAACGGAGGATCCTGAGCGTATGGAGCGTCTCGTCGATCTTGCGACACGAAGGGCGGGCTCGATCGAGGTCGCATTGATCTGGGATCGCAGTGACGAGACGTTGCGCGTCTTTGCCCGCGATGAGCTGACGGGCGAGGAGCTCGTCGTTCCCGTGAGCGGCGACGAGGCCGCCGAGGTCTTCCGCCATCCCTTTGCTTACACGCGCCGGGCCATGACACACGCAAGCGCGTCCCGCGCGGAGACGTGACAGTGGCAAGCTGGGGTTCGAGGGTCGCGGCAAAGGTGGGGAAGAAGGCTCCGGTCCGGTGCCTCGCGTGCGGTGAGCCGCTGGAGGAGCCGCTGGCGGCGACCGGATCGCTGCGCTGCCTCGACTGCCGAGACGCCAACATTGCCCTCAACCCGAAACTCGCGCGACGTGGCCGATGGAGTAAGGCCACGGCTCGCCCTTGACGCGCGGCTTTCGACGACAAGCCCTGGTTTGTTGTTGCCGCCGGCGCGCTTGACTCCCTCGTCGGCGTCTCGCAGCATCGGTGGCGGTGTGTCCGAAGATCGATGAACTGCAGGCCATCCTCGACGAGCTAGACCGATTCGTTCGCATGGAGCATGCCGAGCTCTATCGAGGGTTCCGCCCGGGATTGACGCAGCACGAGGTCGACCAGCTCGCTGGGAGCCTGCAGCCCTACTACCTCCCAGTTGAGTTGGTGTCCCTCTACCGCTGGCACGACGGCTGGCGGCTGTTCATGAACGACGAGTGTCGATTCCTGCCAACCCCGAGTGCGGCCGCCCGATCCGCGCCGAGCTACGTGTCCGGGGCGGGAGCTTCGACATGATCATCGCGACAGCGACTGACTCCACGGGAACGGTGAGCGTGGTCTTGAGGCGCGAAGGGACCGACAACTTCCGGGAGCTGCCGAGCGCGGGCCTGTGCCAACTCTGGCTCGTACCGCTCGAAGGCAGAGCGCCCGTCTCGTGCCTCGCCACCCGCGTCGTCCCGCTCTGAACAGCACGTTCTAGGGGGAGCGCGCCGCGCGTAGCCGGCGCGCTTCGCGCAACTCGCTCTCCAGGCGCAGCTCCCACTCGGCTTGCCATTCCGGTGGCATGCGGTCCCGGACGAGCTCGATCGTGAGAAACGGCTCGTCGCGTAGCCGCGCTCCCGCCACGACGTCTGCAAGGACGATTGTCAGGTTGTCTGCGTCCAGCGTTTCCACGACCCGGCCCTCGATGTAGGCAACTGCGTCGGTCAGCACGGGACTTCCGGTCACGCCCGGCTTGGTCGGGATCCCGTCGAGCTTGTCGCCGTCGCGGCCCGACCTGATGCCGAGCGCGTGAAAGGCCTCGAGCCCCTCCGTCGGCAACAGGTGGACGGCGAGTGCGCCCGAGGCAAGCACGAGGTCGTGGGTGAAGCTCGCCTTCGAGAGGTGAACCGCGATACGCGGTGCCTCCGGCAGCAAGCTCGCCGTCAGCGCCGTCGACGAGATGAGTCCATTCCGGCGTCCTCCGTGTGCTGCCGTAACCGCGACGATCGGGGCCCAGAGCTGCTCGAGCATCCACGCGATCCCGTCATGCGCGTCCACCTCGGCGAGCGTACCGACCATAAGCTCTGGGGGTGGACGTCGTCGCGTATCAGGGCGAGGCCGGCGCGTACTCGGAGGAGGGCGCGCTCGCGCTCTTCCCCGATGCCGAGCATCGCCCGTTCCCGTCCATCCGCACGGTGTTCGAATCGGTCGAGGTCGGCCGTGCCGGCTGGGGGCTCGTCCCGATGGACAACTCGCAGGCGGGCAGCATCAACGAGACGTACGACCTCTTTCTGCGGCACGGCCTCCACCTCGTCGGCGAAACGATCGTACGCGTCGACCACTTCCTGCTCGCGCTGCCGGGATCGACGATCGACGACGTACGTGAGGTTGTCTCGCATCCACAGGCGATCGCGCAATGCGAGGAGTTCCTCAGCGCGCTCGACGTGACCGTGCGCGCGGAGTACAACACCGCCGGAGCGGCGAAGCGCATCGCGGAGAATCGGCTCGAGCGCTCAGCCGCCATCGCATCCCGGCGCGCTGCCGAGCTGTACGGACTCGAGGTGCTGGCGGAGCGGATCCAGACCTACCCGGACAACTACACGCGCTTCGGCGCGCTCGCGCGCGACCCTGCGCCGCTCGGCGAGCCGGGCAAGTCGTCGCTCGTCTTCGGAGTCGGTCACGTCGCCGGCTCGCTGTACCGCTGCCTCGGCGCGTTCGCCGAGCGCCACCTGAACCTGACGAAGCTCGAGTCCCGGCCGCGACCGGGACGGCCCTGGGAGTACGTCTTCTACGCCGATGTCGAGGCACCCGCGCACCTGCCGGAGATGGTCGAGGCGCTCGCGGCGCTGAGCGAGCATGCGACGTTCACGCGACTCCTCGGCACGTACGCGGCCGCAGGGCAGCGACAGCCGTAAGCAGCGCCGGCGCCACTCGTGGCGCAGATCTCGAACGACGCCTCGGTCTAGTTCTCCCCGTCGATGGCGCCACTTGATGAGTCGATCATCAGCGGTCCGAGGTGGGCGAACGTGACGTCGTAGTCAACCGTCTCCTCGATGTCCACATTCGCGACCGAAGTCATGCGGTCAAGAAACTCCATTCGAGCCACGCGGTGCCGTTCGGCGACCTCGCGGCTCTTCCAAAGCGTGAGCCCGACAGTGGTCCCTTCCCTCGAGAGCATCAGAAACCCCTCGAATCCTTCGATCTCGCGCAGCCAGCGCATCATCTCTTCCGCGACGATGGTGGCGTTCTGGATCGGTTGATCGGAGGTTTTCACGCGTGTGAGACTGACGTACACGCCGCTCCTTCTTCCCGGGCGCGCCAAGGCGTTCCATCTTCGCAGGTTCGCTCTACAGGGCGGCACAAAACGGCCCGTGAAACGGCGTGGCTAGCGTTTTCTGCCCTGCCGTTCGCCTCCATGAGACGACAGGAAGCGCTAGCCGAACGTCCATAGGCGATTCTGGACCGTAGGAGCAAGATCAGCGCATGCCATTGGGCATGATTTCGATTTACGCGCGACCGTGACCGACGGCGGGTGGGAGATCCGCTGCAACGCGTGCGGCGCGGCGGTTCCATCGACCGCTGAAACGTGCCCCGAGTGCGGAACCGTCCTGCTCGGTCCCGCGTCGCTGCCGCCGATTGCGATGTCGACGACGACGGTTAGCGAGGCGGGCCCATCTATGGCGGTCGCGTCCTCGCTGACGTGGGCACCGCGGGTCGGCGGTGCGGGGCGATCATACGACGTCGGACGCTGGGGGTTCGGTGGATTCTGGATCCGGGTTGTCGCCTGGCTCGTCGACTATGTGGTCGGGGCTGTCGCGGTCGCAGTGGCGAGAGCAGTATTCGGCCCGATCGGAGTGTTGCTCGTGCTCCCACTCCTCCTCCTGTACTACCCACTGCTGGAGAGCTCAGGGCGCCAGGCGACGTTCGGGAAGCAAATCTGCGGTCTGGCTGTCACCGACTCGCGCGGTGAGCGGATCTCGTTCGGCCGAGGGCTCGCGAGGCAGTTGGCGAAGTTTCTCTCCGCGATGGCGCTCGGGGTCGGTTTCTTGATGGTCGCGTTCACCGACCGCAAACGTGGCCTGCACGACATGATCGCTGGCACGCTGGTTGTGCGGAGATAGCTGGCTGCTACCCGCTCCGACGATCGACGACTTGATTAGGTAGGACCCGCGACATAACTCCTCGTTGTGAGCGAGGCTGCAAGAGCGTTGATTGTTAGACGCTGCTGAGATCCTGCGAGACGCCTGGGACTCTGCCTAGACCCTGGCGTAAGCGTCTGGAACGGACCGCAGCGTCTTCCGCCGAAATCGGCTCTACTAAAGAGAGTGGGTGGAACTAGACGTTGCGCAAACCACGACGTCCTCGTAGCGACTGAGCCGCTAAGCGTCGGCTGAGACTGGCACTTGATGCTCCTCTTCGCGCCAGCGAACGATCACCGCTTCAATACCGGCGGCACCTCGTCGGCCCGGCGATCGCCCTCGCGGTAGCAGACGACTTCGTAGGGCTCGACGTACGGCTCCTCGTTCGTAGCAAGCACGACCAGCGCTTCGCGACCGTCCGGGCGAGATCTCGACCGACAGCGGCCGCGCGTAGCGCCCTGAGATGTCGCCGCGTGCGCGCCTAGCATCTCGCCTGGCGAGCTACGGGCTGAACGACTGCATCACTCCGACCTGCCAGACGAACTCGTCGGCCTCGACCGCATCGAGTACCGCATGACCGCGGCGTCGTGCCTCGTCGTCGTCGACCGCAGCGACCACGAAGGAGACGTCGAGTTCTGGTTCATCCTCGGACGCGACGACGCTGACGTTCTTCCCGCCCTGGACTTCAGCTGCTTCCTGAACCGCTGCCGCTTGGCTCGATCCAGGCACGAGAAGGTCGGACAGCCGGACCGAAACCACGAACATCTGTGTGCTGTCTGCACCTTGCATTGCTTGCGATCGCGCTCCGCCGAACAAGTCGACTACGAGCTCAGCGCTGTGGCCTCGGTGAGCAGTTCGTGGGTCTCGTCGACGAGTCGTTTCGCGCCGAGTCGACCGAAGATGTCGCGCGCCTCCGCGAGCCGCGACGCCCCCGCCACGGGCTCACCTCGCTCGACGAGACAGCGCCCGACCCCAAGTAGCGCCAGCCCCTGTTCGGCCGGGACGCCGTACTCGGCCCAGCTCTCGGCGACGTCGCTGTAGAGTCGAATGGCCTCGTCGAGCTCCCGACGCGCCTCGGCGAGGATTGCCTCGCTCGCGCGAACAGCGTGACGCGTTCGTGCCGCGGGTTTCTTGGTTCCCTGGACAAGGTCGTCGGCCGACTGTGTCGCACCGGCCGCAACGCAGATCCGCACGGCGTCGGGAAGGCTCGTCGATCGTGTCATCGGCTCTTCCTCGGTCAACTCGCGCAGCTCGTCCACAAGGGCCAACGCCGTTTCAAAGTTTCCACTCGTCTCCTCGAGGAGCGCCGCAAGAGTCAGCGCCGGCTCCAGCATCTGCGCGTCCTCGCTCGCGCGCCCAATCGGGAGCGCCTCCTCCGCCAGCCGCGCCGCACCCAGGATGTCGCCGCGCAGGAAAAGCGCGCGGCCCGTATACGCGAGCCGCGCGGCGCCCACGCTCGTCCCGCCGTGTTCACGCTCCCACGCCAGCAACTCCTCCCCCATGCGCATGAGCTCGTCCCATGCGCCCAGGTCGAACAGGAACTTCAGCTGCTCGAAACGGCTCCAGTGAGCCTGCTGCCCCATACCGCGGCTCTCCGCGAAGTCCACCCCCATCCGCGCGAGCTCGATAGCCCGGGCGGGCCCATGCTCGTACCAGCTCATGTGGCTGAGATTCTGGTAGGCGTGGGCCGTCTCCACCCCCAGCCCGAGATCGAGCGCGAGGCGAAGCGCCTCCTCGAGATCTTCGAGCCCCTCCATCTCCCCGGCTATGCATCGAACGCAACCTCGGGCCTGGCGCGCACGCACCGCTGCTCCGTGGACGCCGAAGCGATCAGCGAGGGGAATCGCCTTTTCGGCGAAGCGACGGCCCTCGCTGGGCCTGGCGCTCAGCATGAAGTTCAGCGCAGCGTGCGTGTAAGCGATCGCCAACTCCCGCCCCGGCGGCTCGCGCTCCAGCAGCTCGATCGCCTCCGCGACAAGACGATCTGCGGTCCTTGGCTCGCTGCGCTGCTCGGCGGGCACGGACCGAAGCGCTATCGCTTCTCCTCCGGCTAGCACGTTGCCGTCCGCGAGGAGATCCTCGACCGCCTGCTCCAAGAGGTCGTCCGCTTCCTCGAAGCGACCGGCGGAAAGAGTCGCCTGCGCAAGCTTCGAGAGCGCGATCCCACGCTCCGAGCCTGCGGCAAGCATCTCAACTGCGCGGCGGTAGTACGCCTCGGCGCGGCCTCGGTCGAGGGCGATCGCTCGATCGCCGGCAAGCACGAGAAACCGAACGGCCTGCGGGCGAATCCCCACGATTTCCTCTTCCATGCCCGCCGCACCTGCGAGCTCGAGCGCCTGCTCGTAGTGATACGCAAGGAGTTCAGCGTGGTCGGCGATGCGCTCGCGCGCAGTCTGCTCGATCCATTGCGCGGCGGCGTGATGCTTCCTGACTCGCTCGGCGCGCGGGATCTGGCCGTAGGCCACGTCACGCACGAGCACGTGCCAGAACGCATATTCGCTCTGCCCCTCGACCGAGGAGCTTCGGGCGCGGCGGATGAGCTCTTTCAGGGCGAGCTGATGCAAGCCCTCGGCGACGTTCCTCTCATCCCGGCCGCCGATCGTCGCAACGGCCCCCGACCAGAAGACCTTGCCGACAACGGCCGCGTCCTGGAGTAGCGCCTTGCGGTCCGGCGGCAGCGTATCGATGCGCGCCGCGATGAGCGCGTGAACGGTTTCCGGGACGGCGACCTCGAAGCCCTCCGGCAGCTCGACGACCAGCTCGCGCTGCCGGATGAGCCCGCGATCGGCAAGCATCCGGGCGAACTCCTCCGCATAAAGTGGATTGCCTCCTGCTCGCTCGAGGAGCGCGGCTTGCGTCGGGGCCGGTAAGACCGCCTGCGCGAGCAGCGCCGATACGAGCCGCGCTGTGTCGTCGGACGAAAGCGGCGGGAGCGAGATCGTCGTCGAGTTGCGTTTGCCGCCGGCCCAGCCGGGCTGGGCGTCGTAGAGCTCGGGCCGCGCCGTGCAGACGACGAGGAGCGGCACTTCCGTCGCGTAGTCTACGAGATGTTCGACGAATTCCGCCATCGCGGAGTCGGCCCAGTGCAAGTCCTCGATGACCAGGACGAGCGGGTGGCTCGAGGCCGCCGCTTCGAGGAAGCGGACCCAAGCAGCGAATGCCTCCGAGCGATCAGCCGCCGCCCCGGCTGCCGCTTCAGCCCCGACCAGCGGCGCGAGCCTCGTCGTCAGCCAGTCTCGCTCCTCGGGTTCGGCCAGGTGATCGACCGCGGCCACAACCTTGCGCAACGCCTCATCGGGCGTGTCGGACTCGAGAATCCCGGCCTCAGCCTTGACGATCTCGCCAAGCGCCCAGAACGTAATCCCGTCGCCGTACGGAAGGCACCGGCCCTGCCGCCAGCGCACGAGGTCGGGAAGCCCATCGACATAGCGGCGGAACTCCGCGACGAGACGGCTCTTCCCGGCTCCGGGTTCCCCGACGATCGTGACCAGTTGGATCTGCGATTCCGAAGTCGTGCGCATGAACGTCTGCTGCAACAGACCGAGCTCGGCCTCGCGGCCGACGAACGGCGTCGCCACCGCCGCGACGTCCACGCCGAATCGGCTGCGCGCGCCGCGGGCGTGCCAAATCGAGACGGGCTCGGCCTTGCCTTTCACTGAAATGGGCTCGAGCTCGACGTATTCGATGACGTTCCGGGTGGCGCGGTATGTCTCCTCGCCGACGACCAGCGCAGAGGCGGGGGCGGACTGCTGAAGACGCGAGGCTGTATTGACGACGTCGCCGGCGACGATCCCCTCCCCGCGCTCGGGCCGAGCTCCGAGTGAGACGACCGCCTCCCCCGTCGTGACCGCCGCCCTGACCGGAAGGCCGAGTTCCTCGGTCGCCTCGAGGATCGTGAGGCCTGAGCGGACAGCCCGCTCGGCGTCGTCCTCGTGTGCGAGTGGAGCGCCGAAGACGGCCATTACCGCGTCGCCGATGAACTTTTCCACCGTGCCGCCGAAGCGCTTGATCTCCTCTTTGACGCGAGCGTGGTAGGGCTTCAGGCGAGCGCGCACGTCCTCCGGGTCGGCCCGGTCGGAACGCGACGTGTGCCCGACAAGATCGACGAAGAGGATGGAGACGATCTTCCGCTCCTCGGCCTGGGTGGGTCGGGTCTCGGCCAGAGATGAGCCGCACGCGAGGCAAAAGCGCGCGCGTACAGGGTTGTCCTCGCCGCAAACCTGGCACAGCATGCTTAGAAGCGTACGAGCACGAACGGCGGGAAGCCAAGTCAGCCCGACTCCTCGGCTTCTAAGTCTTCATGGAGCGTACCGGGATCGAACCGGTGACCGCCGGCCTGCAACGTCGGTCGTCCCGCAAGCCGAGAACGGCATCGTGACGCGGAAAGCAGCGATGAGCGGGGGAAAACGTCGCCTCGCGCGGGCCGCAGAGGACCGCACTTGACCGCTGACGCCTGGCCGCAGGGGCGCTGGACGACATCCGAGCCCGCGGGCTGCATGTCGTCCCGCTCTGCCCGTTCGTGCGTTCGTATCTGGAGACTCTGGGGAGGTTTAGCGCGCCGGCGTCCGCCCTTCTCGTCACAGCGCCCCGCAAAATGTCGCTCTCTAAGGAGGCAGACGGGCCGTGGACGAAGAGCGGGCCGTTCGGCCGCGGCTCGCGATGCTGCACGCGAGCGGGTTCGGGCGTCGCGTAGAAGGGTGACTGTGCGCAAGGCCAGTAGGAAGATTGCTCGCGGTGCGCTACTAACACTGCTGCTGTTGCTCGGGCCGCTGGTGGTCGTTTTGGATCGGCTCGATGGGGTCGGCGAGTTGACGCTGTTCGTGTTTGCGGGCGTGGCGCTGCTCCCGCTCTCATGGCTGATCGGGGAGGCGACGGACAACTTGGCGCGCCACACCGGTCCGGGCATTGGGGTTTCCTGAACGCGACGTTCGGTAACGCGCCGGAGTTGATCATTGCGATCGTCGCCGTCTCCGACGGCTTGACCGAGATCGTGCGGGGATCGCTTGTCGGGTCGATGTCGGCAACCTTCTGCTCGTCCTCGGTTCACGCTTCTCTTCGGCCAAGCGGGCTTGATCGATCGTCGATCTGCCTATATCTCCCTCGGCCTGGTCGGCTTTGCCCACCCTCCTCCTGCTCGTCGCGGCCGCGCCAGGGTTTCACGGCGATCCGGAACGCCGCTCGCTCGCCGAGTCTTCGCTTCCTCTCGTTGTGCTACTTCTGATCGTTCGTGTAGCCGTGAACCGCTACGCGCTGCGGCGCCAGCGGTGTCGGAGCCAACCGCGAGGCGTCGCCGGCGGTGGTTTTCGTTTCTGGCGCCGGATGGGCAAAGCGCTTCACCGTGGCAGACAGCACTCGTCTTCGCAAAGCTGGACGCCGCGTGGAGATGCGATCGCACGCGAGGTGCGACACTCAAGAGTAGGATGAGTTGTGTCGAAGAGTAGGGCAGCTGGCGTCGCGATCGTGAACGTCGCCGAGTCCCACTGAGGAGGCGTCACCGTGTCGCACGAATCGCGCGCTAAAGAAACGCCAGACAGCCGATCCGAGGAATTGACGGACGACCACATTCAACGCCTGCTACGCAACGCGGACCGGCTCGCTTTCGGCATCCGCCCCGCCGGCTTCGTCTTGATCAATCGCACCCGGTTACTCGCGGCCAAAGAAATCTCCCAGCCGGACGCCCTCCTCATTGATCAGTGGGTGGCTCGCGCGGGGGGCGGCCTCCAGCCTCTCCGTCGTGCGAAGCCGGAGACAGCTCGCAAACACCATCAACGAACGACGCGACCCGACACGATCGTTTGGGGGATTCCTGCCCAGGCGCTAAAGCACGCTGGCGCATAGCTGGCGGCCGTAGGTCCATCTCGCTGCCGCCCCGAAGTCGTTCAGCACACACCGAACGTCATCGGCGCTGAGCTTGCTTTGTCCTCGGTCGCGGTAGGGCCGAGCGCTTGCGGCACCGCAGGGGTGAAACGAATGGGAGCTCTCCCCGAGCCCCGGACGCTTCCCCGCCGTAGCGTCTCGGCCCTAGTCCTCATAAGCGTGACCCGACGCCGGAAAGCCATCCCTCAGACGTCCAGTTGACCCGCACCAAACGGCTTACATCACCTGCCCCGGGCCGATCCGAAGTCGAACGTTCGATCGTCCGCCCGCGAGCGACGTTCCGAACCTGGCCGCCCATCGCAATCGTGGGTGAGCGAACCTGTCGCCGAACGCCTCGAGCGGTATGACGCGTTCGCTGGGCTTCCGCCTGATCAGCCGGCCGTGTGCTTCTTGATGAAGTCGACGAGGCGTGCACGGACTGCGGCCGCGGCCGGCTCGTCGCTGAGCAGGGCCGTCGCGTGCGAGGACCCCGGCAGGATTACTAGCTCCTTCGTTTCCGTCGTCGCGGCCGCGTTGAGCGCGCGAGCATCCACTAGGGCCTCCCGGTCACCCTCGGCCGTAACCAGCAGCAGGGGAACGTCCAAGCGCTCGACGGCGGCCTTGGCGTCGAGGTTTCCGTAGCCCCTGCCGCTGTTCGTCCCCGCAAACCCCGACGCGGAGAGCGTGACGATCGCCCTCGGCTCGGGGTCGAGATCAGGAGCCGTCGCGATCACGATGATGCCGCCCAGTGAGGCGCCGACGAGGACAATCTCACGCACGCCCCGACGACGCGCCTCATCCACGGCGGCTGCAAGGTCGAGGTCATAGCGGTCGTGGGCCGCGCCGCTCGGCGAGTCGGACCCTCCAGTGCCCCGATAGTCGAAGAGGAGAAGCTGAAAGCCGCTGCGAATGAGCTCGTCGGCGAAACGCGGCGTGAGCAGCCAGTCGCAGTAAAGTCCGCCGCGCGGGCCCGCGCTCTGATAGTTCACCGGACGGGCGCGGCCCGACTTGAAGGTCGCACCCCACCCGTTGGCGAACACGACTCCGCGGTCGCCCCGTCCGAGAGCCGCTCCGGCAAGGAGAACACCGTCCTCGCTCCGGAGGTGGATCGGCTTCCCAGGAACCTTGACGTCGCAGAGTTCCACCCGAGGAGGCAGCGACGCGCCGCAGCCGCCGAGCAGCAGAACGGCAAGCAAGATCAGTGCCGCGCCGCCGACGCGTGGCTTTCCAGCCATCGAACCGCCTCCTTCGGGCCGATTATCTCGCCCTCGCCGACGGCGAGCCAGACGCGGTGATTTTGGCGAAATGATGGCGCCGCGAGATTTTCCGTGCCAATTACGGCCTTTCGGGCGCGCAGGATGCGCAAACTCGATCACGCTGCTCGTTGGTACTCGGGGATCAATCCGCCGAGCAGATCGTGCCGGTGTACGGCAGCCGCGATGGAAGTATTGGCGGACCCTTGGCAGTGCGGAAACCGCCGCACCTGCCTGACCCAGTGTGTACTTCCGGCCATTCGTCGGTCAGACTCATGGCCGTGACTGCTTGCGCTCGGTGTGCAGGTTCGATGCCCGAACAAGCTCGGTTCTGTCCTCATTGCGGGGTTCCCACCACGCCTCAGTCGCCGACGGAGGAGCGGAAGATCGCGACGATCCTCTTCGCTGACCTAGTGGGGTCGACAGAGCTCGGCCGCTCCCAGGATCCCGAACAGACGCGGGCGATGCTCGATCGCTTCTACGAAGCGATGAGGATCGAGGTCGAGGCGGCGGGCGGCACAGTCGAGAAGTTCGTGGGCGATGCCGTGATGGCGGCATTCGGCACACCGACCGCACACGAGGACGATGCTGAACGCGCCCTGCGTGCGGGGGTGGCGATGCGGCGCAAACTGCACGAGCTGTTCGGCGACCAACTCGCCTTACGGATCGGCGTCAACACCGGCGAGGTCGTCGTCGGTCGCGCCCGCGAGGGCAGCTCCTTTGTTACCGGCGATGCGGTGAACATCGCCGCAAGGCTTGAGCAGACCGCCGCACCCGGGGAAATTATTGTTGGCGAGCGCACGGCGTCGGGAGCGTTCGGCGCATTCGAATTCTCCGACGCAGAAACGGTCGACGTAAAGGGAAGACACCGCGGCGTTGTTCGTCGCCGCCTCATTCGCGAGTTCAAAGAGGGACGCGCTCGGGGCTTCGGAAACCTGCCACGGGTTTTTGTCGGGAGGGAAGGCGAACTCGATTCTCTGCTCGACGCGTATCGTCAGACAGTTGCGGTCGGCAGGCCCCGGCTTCTCACCATCGTTGGAGAGGCGGGCGTCGGGAAGACGGCCCTCGCCTCGCGCCTGTGGGAGAGGCTCGACGGGGAGTCTCCAGCGCCCCTGCGGCTCGTCGGCCGCTGCCCGTCCTATGGCGGGATCACCTATGCGCCGTTTGCCGAGATGCTGCGTTCAACACTTCACCTCTTGGAAAGCGACGACCCCGCCACGGTGCTCGAACGGCTCGGAGGCCAGCCGATCCTCGGTCTCACGCTCGGCCTTGACGTCGCAGGAAACCTCCATCCCCTGGTGGCCCGCGAGCGCTTGCAGGAGGCGTGGGTCGACCTGCTCGGTCAGCTGGGACGCGAGCGACCCTTGTTGATCATCCTCGAGGATCTGCACTGGGGTGAGGAGCCGCTGCTGGGCCTCGTAGAGCGCATCATCAGCGATCTACAGGCGCCGCTGATGGTGCTGGCGACGGCTCGGCCCGATCTTCCAGACCGCTTGCACGCCCGACTCGCCGAGAGCGGGACGTGGCTCGAACTCGATCTCTTGACTCAGCGCGACTCGCGGCGGCTCCTTCAGGAACTGCTGGCAGCGGACCTCCCGTCGGCGGTCCGGGAGGAGGTGCTCGCTCGCGCCGAGGGGAATCCGTTCTTTCTCGAAGAGTTGCTCGCGGCGCTTATCGACGGCGGCGTGCTTCGGCCAGAGGCCGAGGGGTGGAGAGCGGCGCCGCTGCCGGATGCGTTCGTCATTCCCGACTCGGTGCACGCGGCTATCGCGTCACGTGTGGATCTGCTCGATCGGCCGGAGAAGGAAGCGCTCCAGGCGGCCGCCGTCATCGGGCGCGTCTTCTGGACAAGCGCGGTCTACGAGCTGTTGCCGGATGTGACGCCGGACTTTCGCATGCTTGAAAGCCGCGGCTTCATACGACGACGGCCTCAATCAGCTCTGGAGGGCGAACGCGAGTACGGGATCAAGCACGCGCTTACGCGCGAAGTCGCCTACAGCAGCGTCCCCAAGGCCAGGCGAGCGCATCTGCATGCGCGGTTCGCCGAATGGCTCGAGCGCCTCGGGACGGGTCGCGACGAGCACGCTTCGCTTCTGGCGCATCATTACGCCGAGGCGGTCGATGGTGAGGCGTTCAACCTTGCGTGGTCGCGCGAGCCACAGGAAGGGGAGCGGCTGCAGGACAAGGCCGCGACTTGGCTTCGCCGCGCCGCCGAACTTGCAATTGGGCGCTACGAGATCGACGACGCACTGGCTCTTCTCGAGCGGGTTCTAGCGCTTACCCGCGACGATGCGGAGCGAGCAGGCGTCTGGCGAACGATCGGTCGAGCGTGCGCTTTGAAGCACGACGGTGAGGGGTTTTGGACGGCGATGCGGTTCGCGATCGACGCGACCGATACGACGACGGATCCGCAGACGGTGGCTGAAATGTACGCAGCGCTGGCCCTACAAACGGCGCTCCGCCCGGCGATGTGGAAGCGCAATCCAGATCGAGAGCTCGTCGACGGCTGGATCGAGCGTGCCGTCGCGCTCGCACCGGCCAACACGCGCGCACGGGCGGAAGCGGTCCTGGCGCGCGCGTTTTGGGACCGACTCGACTCTGAAGCCGATGACGACGCTCGCGAGGGCGCCGCGATTGCGAAAGAGCTCGGCGCAGTTGACCTTCGATCGTACGCCTTCAGCGCGCGGGCGCTGGTGGCGCTGGCGTCTTCAGCCTACGAGGAGGCGGAAGAGGCGACGCGTCGCCGCCTCGCTCTGCTTTCCGAAATCTCCGACCCGGATCACCGCGCAGACATCTACTGGAGCGCGGTGGTCGTAAACAGCGCGCTTGGGCGCCTCGCCGAGGCGCGCCGGCTCGCTCGGCTCAATGACGAGATCAACTCTCTGCTCACGCCACACCATCGCGTCCACGGCATCGCGGCTCGTGTGAGGGTCGACGAGCTCGGGGGTCGGTGGGACGTGATCCGCGATCTCCAAAGGGATGCCGAGTCGCGCGTCGCTGCGAACGTCGACACGCCTTGTTCCGACAACGTCTTCTGCCTCCTGGTCTGCGCGCTCGCGTGTGCCGAACTGGGCGACCAGAGCGAAGCCGCGCGGCTCGAGCGCGCCGCCGACGATCTCGGAATCGAAGGGTACATCGGCGAACACGCCGGCCCAAGGATCCGCTTGGCACTAAGCCGCGGCGAGCTCGGGCTCGTCGACGAGCTCGTCTGTGCTCTGAAGGAACAGAAGCTTCGTGGTGGTCGTTCCTCCCTCAGTACCGGGGCGGCGCGCATCGACGGGTTGGTCGCGCTCGGGCGAGCGTCGGAGGTCGAAGAGGAGGCCGAGTTACTTCTGCTCTCTCCCTACCTCGAGCCGTTCGTGCTCCGGGCGCTCGGCGTGGCTGATGATGACCACGCGCTGCTCGAGCGCGCCGTCGAAAGATTCACGGCGCTGGGACTCCAGTGGCACGCCGCCCAAACGCCGCTTCTCTCTGCCTCGAGTTGAGTCGCCGGGTGCGCGGGGTGTCCGTGCTTGACCGAGACTGCGAAGCAAGTCAGCCGTGCTTCGCGAACTCGGGGATCGCCAGGTCCGCGGCGCCGACTGTGAGCGGTTTGCGCACTGCCAAGTGCCGCTCCGCGAAGGGCGGCGGCCGGAGTCAGTCGCGCGCGACGCGGCTGGACGCGGGGACGACGCAACGATCGAGCGCATTGCTGGCGAGGTGCGTGAGCTGACCGCAGCCTTCCTGATACCTGGCGCTCGCGTCTGATCAGCCTCCTATCCGGACGCGGTGAAAACCTCTCTTCCTCGTCCGTCCAGGAGCTACTAGGTTGCGCAGATGCCCAAGGACTACTTCGGCGAGCGCGTGGCCGCGCGCTACGACGAGAGGTACGCCCACATGGCCGACCCTGCCGTCGTCGATCCGATTGTCGCCTTCCTGGCGGATCTCGCCCGCGACGGGGCCGCGCTCGAGCTGGGCATCGGCACGGGCCGGATCGCGCTGCCGCTCGCGCAGCGCGGCGTACGGGTGCACGGGATCGATCTGTCGGAGGCGATGGTCGCGCGGC
>WNGA01007483.1_pt1 | contig 15188 bp, 14 predicted proteins | sample 5400061 | NCBI WGS metagenome assembly WNGA01 (sample SAMN13153366, study PRJNA577476) | soil metagenome | isolation source: 100 cm soil or saprolite under grassland replicate 2 | place: USA:California | collected 2016-06-15
AAGCCGCTTGGTTATCATGCCAAACTCTGCGTCGGTCAAACCCTTGAACGTCTTCCCAACAACCAAGTATTCACCAGTATCATCATCTCTGACCGCTAAATGGTAGTTGCTCAGCCAACCCACTCTTCTCCCACTTCCCCAATCTGCTGCGACAATAACTACGTCAAGCTTGTCGGCGGGCTTGATCTTGAACCACTTCTTACCTCGGGCACCTAGAGAGTATTCACTTGTGAGGGACTTGGCCATCAATCCCTCATGGCCTTCTTTGAGCGCGGCTTGCATGAAATCGTTGACGACCTTGGGGTCTCGGGCCATGATCCTTGGCGCTAGAGATTCTGCTGGCGCCAGGCTAGCGAGTATTTCCCATCGTTCAGTGTACGGGAGATCTATCAGGGTTTTTCCATCGCATTGGAGGACATCGAAGAGATATAGTCGTAATGGGATTTTCTCGACCATGTCCTCAATCCCGTGGACCCGGCGAAACCGCCTCATCAGATCCTGAAACGGAACCGGCTTTCCACCCTGTCCCAGAGCGACGACTTCTCCTTCTATCAAGAACTCTGACGCCTTGACCTTCGTCTTGGCATAATCGACCATTTCGGGAATACTGTCAGTGACGTCGGTAAGTCGTCGGCTGAAAATCCTAACACGACCTTGTTTTCTATGGATCTGGATTCTCGCGCCATCGAACTTGTACTCGAAGGCACTACCCTCCTTGTGCTCGGCAAGGACCCGGGGAATGTCCTCCGCCATCTCGGCCAGCATCGGTTTTACTGGGACGAAGAGTCGCAACCCGACTTTCTCAAGTGCAGCGGCTCCCTCGGTCATCGCCAACTTAGCGACATCCCCGATGTCTCCGTGCAACATGTGTGCACGCCTGACCAATTGTCGGGGAACCCCTGAGGCTTCGGCGATTGCGTCTAGCAAGACTCCCTCAACAACGCCGATCCGCATCTCGCCTAGCAACATTCGGCTAAGATACTCTGTCTCCAGCGGCGTCATCCTGTTGATCAGCGAACTCAAGAGTGCCAGTCTCTTCTCCTTGGAGCCGGCGCCTTTGACCTCGGCAAGTTTCCCCAGCGTGGCGAAGACTTCAGCAATCGTCAACGAATATTCGTTTCCTGACAGAAGCGCCTGGCTCAGCGTTTTCCCTGCTGCCGAGAGAGTGGCGTAGCTTATTTCTAGGACGCGAGGATCAGCCTCCGGGAACGGCTTTCCAGCCAAGAATAACGTAACATAGGACACATCCTCCTGTCTGACTTTTCTGAGAACCTCGCTGATGAGAAGTATCTTTTCGTTTCTTTTGGTTGTCTCTTCGAGAGCTCGGCATAGATCGGCGACGGTTGAGAACTTGGTGGGCTGTTTTTCTAGTTGAGCCAGTTCTCTAGACCAGCGTCTGTTTTCTCGCTTCTCCTAGTGAGCCGTTCTGTCAGACGCTCTACTCTTTCTTTGTTGAAACCGCGCTCTTTTGAGAGGAACTTGATGAGTCCATCGCGATCTGGTGGAGACCGTTTCAACGAGTATTTTTCGAGAACTCTTGGTTTCAAGAAGACCTGGCGAACATTGCTTAAATCTTCTGTCGGTTTTGATCTGATCTCTTCAGGCATCTGTTCTATTGACCCGTAATCTTGGACTAGTTTCAGGGCCTTCTTCGGCCCAATTCCTTTCACGCCTTGGTTGAAGTCTGTTCCGACGAGGATCGCGAGATCTACAAGCTGTTCACGCGTTATCCCGAGGAGGGCGAGATTCTCGGAAAGCCTGATCAATTCTGGAATTAACGGCCGTGATCGTCGCTGGGCCGGAAGCCACTCGCGTCCCGTCAAGGTCAGGTACCGCGCAAGGATCGGGGAGCCGTAGAGTAGGCAGTCGTAGTCTTTGCTTCCGACAGCCCAGACGTCGCCTTTAGCCGCCATGTAGCTCGCTTGGGCTTCCGCGTCTTCCAGCGCTTCGAGCCAAGGGATCCCCATCAATGTTAACAGGTGTTTCGAATCGTCCAATACCGAACCGGTGACACGACCCGTCATGACCGCCTTGGACCACGCCTTCGCATAATCCTTCTTGGAAACAGCCTCGACATACTCCGCTTCCGCTTTCTTTCGCGCTTCTCTTCTCATCTCTATCGTTCTCCTCTTCAACGGGTTCGGTTTTCCATCGAAGACGAAGACGGGCTTCATGTCGAAATCTGCTATCAGCCGACTCGTTCTCGTGAGGAGACCGATAAGGTGCGAGGTTACCCTTCCCTGGGAGTCGGAGAAGAGGCTCCCATCTCGCTTTCTGACGAGCGCTAAGAACTGGTGGATTTCAATGCTAGCATCGATCGCGAAGGACGTGCCTTTGAGAGCCTTGAGGCTGGTCTGCTCTCTCTTCAGAATCGGCGTGAGCATCACTCCCAAGGGACCACCCTCTTCCTACAACTAAGTGAAAGTGGGCCGGGACTCTTTAAGCAGAAGATGATCGGAGGATTGTATCGACAAGAAATATGGAGTGAGGACTGAATGCGAAGAGCCGACCACCTATCTTGTCGGCTCTATCGAGCACTGGTTCTTGACTTAGAGTTGGCTAGTTGTTTCCGGGCGGAGTGGGCTCGGGGGGTGGAGACGGGTTGAATGGTTCATGGGGGAAGACGAAAGAGCCTGTATCGTCTGATGGCTTTGTGTCGTGGCCTGATTCGTGGTGACTTGTGTGGGTAGTTTGCTGGGTTCCCTTTGTCGTGTGAGGGCGACCAGTCTTGGGCGAGGCGGATTTCTTCGGGGAGGCTGGTGTTTTTTTCGTTTTTCCTGAACTGGACTTTAGTCTCTGGACTTCTCGTTTCAGATTGTCGATCTCATTGATTGCCGCGTTTAGGTCTGCGGTGAGTTCTGACGCTAGCTTGTTGAATACCTTGGCTAACTCCTGTAGTGCTTTCTTTGTCCTTGTAGGTGAAGCTGGCATGACTATGTCCTCCGCTAATCGGCTAGTGTAAACATGCTGTAACCTGCGTCAGTAGAATACGTGTACAAGGATCCGATTGGAGGGCCCAGTTGTATCTGGGGTCATTTTCATTCTATCCGATCTATCCAGAAGTTGAGCGAGAAGGAACGGTCCCAAAAAGTGGGCGTGGGGTTTTAGGCGGCAGGGCAAGATCGGTTTTCCTAGCTACTGTCTTTCTTGCCGAGGTTGTGCCGCTTTATGTATTGCCAGAGTCTCTTGGTCATCTCGGATGGGGTGACCTTCTGTCCTTCCTTCCCACCGAGTACAGTGGCGAGATGCTCGTCTAGTTCGATCCCATAGCCACCGAAAGACCCTCTCTTGTTTGGCGTCAGGCTCACCTCCTTGGCCTAAAATCCTAAGCTCCGATGGTTACCATCGCCAAGAGAGCTTTGAAATCCCCATTGTAACTCCTTCACATCACCCACTCGTTACAAATAACCCCCGAATCAGATCATGCTTTCCATGATAGTTGTCGATTCCTCTGGATTCGCGTCTCAGGCGTAAGGTCGCGGGTTACAACAATTTCTTGAGCGGAGACTCGTTGAACATCTCAGTGCCTGGGTCCTTGGACACTATCGCGGTTGCGTTAGACGTAATTGCCATTGGGGCCGTACTTGTCGTCACGACCCTGTCTCTGATTCTCTCGAGGGGATTGAATGGCACAGGGCTGAGAAGGGGCTTCGCCCTTACCGCTGTCGCGGGTTTTGTCCAGATTATCGGAAGCGCGACGCAGTTCGCAGTAGACCTTGGATTTACTAGTTCCAGGCTGCCCCCCAATATCTTCTCAGGAATCCAAGTGTTGTTCCTTGTCCTATTGGCGTTGGCAGTCCAGAGCTTCTTCCCGGTCTGGTTCAAATCGTTCAAGGGCGAGAATAATCCACCTAGCCAGCCACGAGAGGACCCCCACTCCTCACGCGGGTCTGTTTCTTCGACATCCAACTAGGATCCAGCAGAGAGAAATCCCAGTAAAAACCCAACCATCGGTGACTTTCGATGGAATCAGGAGGTTGCATAATCAGGACAAACGGTTTGGTCCGCTAGTGTTTCATGGACTCGGGAAAACGCACGGTCATCCGTCCAGAGCAGGGGCGACTATTTCTTGGAGAAGCTCATCGAGCAACCATGCTCGCCGCGAAGTTTTCCTTGGAAACCAATCTCTAGAGTTTCCGCGGCCTTCCTGTAGCTGCCAATGCAGGTGCTGCAAAATATCGACCTAGCCTGGGGCTTCGTCAGCCCGTATGCTTCTGCCTGTGCGAGCACGGATTCTATGCACCCGCAACGGTCCAGCCTCACTGTCCTAGACCCCTCGCCTGCTTCTACATCGTAGTCGCTAGCAAATGTCTCACCCATGCTTTCAGCCAGGTTCTGGGAAAGAGCCTCGACCCTACTTCCCTGGTTCTTCACCTTGATCTCCTCAACTTTGAGATTGGCCTTCATGTCTGTCAGCATGTTCATCGCAGGCCCAACCGCGTCAAAGCCCGCGAGGCCAACGAAGGTGCCTACCTGGAGGAGGAGATAGTGAGCCAACGTCTTCCTCAGCAACTCATACCGTTCCTCAAGGCTTCGGGTCTGCCTGGATGGAATTAGCTTGGACATGCGGATTTCGATGTCCAATTTCCAAGCGACCCGTTTTTAAGTTATGGTGAACTCTACCTCTTCAAATGTCGGACGCTGGCAAACTACCCGTGGCTAAGACATACCAGCCGAGGGAGCAGTATCTCTCCCTGCAGAGAGATTCTCTCCGGGACCCAGAATCCTTCTGGGCCAAGATTGCGGATCAGCTTGACTGGCACAGGAAATGGGACGAGGTTCTGAAATGGGACCCGCCGTTTGCCCAATGGTTTGTCGGAGGATTGCTGAACGCGTCAGAAAATGCCGTGGACAAGCATGTGAAATCTTCGCGTAAGAGCAAGGCGGCATATCTCTGGGAGGGTGAAAACGGAGAACGTCGGACAATTACCTACGGAGAACTCTATCGTGAAGTGAACAGGCTAGCCAGTGTCCTTCAGAATCTTGGGCTCCAGAAAGGTGACACAGTGGCGATCTACATGCCCTTGGTCCCTGAGTTCCCGATCGCAATGCTCGCTTGTGCAAGAATAGGGCTACCGTTCACCGTTGTCTTCTCGGGGTTCAGCGCGAAAGCCCTAGCCGAACGTATCCAGGATTGTGAGGCCAAGATCGTCCTGACCGCTGACGGTGGCTATCGCCGAGGAAAGGTCTTGGAACTGAAGACCGTTGTCGACGATGCTGTAAGAGAGACTCCTAGCGTGAAGCATGTTGTTGTTTTTCGGCGGACTGGACATGTCGTGCCAATGCTTGAGGGTCGGGATTATTGGTGGCACGATCTGATGGCGAAGGCCTCCACTTATGTCGCGCCCGTGCCTGTTGAGTCGACTCATCTTCTGTACATTCTCTATACGTCAGGGACGACTGGTAAACCGAAAGGCGTTGCTCATGGGACAGGCGGCTATCTGGTGTTCGCCTATGCAACCCAGGAATGGGTGTTCGACGCGAAAGATGATGATGTTTACTGGTGCACTGCAGACATAGGATGGGTCACGGGGCACACGTACGTTGTGTTTGCTCCGTTGATGCACGGTCTCACGTCAGTGATGTACGAGGGGGCGCTGGATTATCCGAAACCCGATAGATGGTGGGAAATAGTGGAACGCTACAAGGTTTCGATTCTCTATACTGCACCAACTGCAATCCGCTCGCTGATGCGACACGGAGACGATCTCCCCAAGCAACATGACCTGGATAGTTTGCGCTTGCTTGGGACAGTTGGCGAGCCGATCAATCCTGCTGCTTGGCAATGGTACTTTGACTTGATTGGGCGGGGCCGTTGTCCTGTTGTAGATACATGGTGGCAGACCGAAACTGGGGGGATCATGATCTCGCCGAGTCCCCGGTTGGGGCTGGTCCAGTTGAGAGCTGGGTCCGCCACGTTTCCGCTGCCCGGCATAGAGGCGGATGTCGTCGACGAGAAGGGTAAACCCCTACCACCTAGCGAGAAGGGATTCCTCGTCATCAAGAGACCTTGGCCTGGCATGTTCATGACACTCTACAAGGACCCGGAGCGATATCGTCAGGTCTACTGGACCCGATTTCCGGGGCTCTACTATCCAGGGGACTATGCAATGCGCGACTCGGATGGTTACTTCTGGCTCCTCGGGCGAGCGGACGAGGTTATCAAGGTGGCGGGTCATCGACTTGGAACGAAGGAGGTGGAAGATGCGCTCGTCAGCCATCCTTCCGTAGCCGAGGCTGCGGTCGCTGGCAAACCCGATCCGGTGAAAGGCGAATCTATCGTTGCCTTTGTGACGTTAAGAAAAGTGGCTAACCCCTCGAGTCATCTCTCTGAGGAGTTGAAGCAACATGTCCGGAGGATGATTGGTCCTATCGCGACTCCTGAATCCATCTATTTCGCTCGGCTTCTCCCGAAGACGAGGAGCGGTAAGATAATGCGTCGGGTCATCAAAGCGGTGGCCGCGGGCGGCGCGATTGGAGACCTCTCAACCCTTGAGGACGACGCTTCAGTGGAGGAAGTCCGACAAGCTATCGAAACCCTTCAAACAGCGGAAGAGGCAACCTAGTCTGATGGACGAAGGCTTCGCCACAGGAACTGATTCTCTTCTATATTATGAAATTGAAGAATATGAACATCGCCCACAGAGGAAGTGCTAATCCAAGAGCGATTGGAATGCTCTTCCGGAAAATCTTGGAGCCATCCAATGGAGGAACGGGCAGCATGTTGAAAGATCCAAGTCCCACATTGAGGAATAGTCCGAAAATGGCGACTGTATGGAGGAACCCTAATGGAACGGAGAACAGCAGAGCTAAGAACCCCATGGCGAAAGCGAGGTTGATGCCTGGTCCCGCCGCTGAGATTATCATGTTGTCCTCTTCCGGATCAATCCTTCCTCGGCTTGAATCGTACCCGTAGAATCCTGCTGCAGAAGGGGAAATGTAAACAGCCCCAGGAGCGCCGAAGACGAGTCCTCCACTCGAGAGAGTTACGACGGAAATGGTGAGCACGAGTCCCCAAATCCAGAGACGGAAGTGGGCGAGATATCCCCGTCGTATCGCGACAAACTTGTGTCCCATCTCGTGGAGGATAAATCCAGTCGCGGTTGCGACAAACCCCCGCTATCACGACGTCAAGACTACCCGTTCCGGTCAGAAGACCAACAAGCTTCTGGTACGTGATTGCAACCGAGAGCACTATCCAGGCGACAACGATGGAAAGGATTTCTCCAGAGCTGAATTGTGAGGACACTGCCTAAGGACCGGAAGTCAGGGACATCACTCTCGATATTTCACTTTGCTTCTTTAGATGAACATATGTCGCGAATTCATTCCCACGTTCCAGCACAATCCTCTAGATTCGAAATTGATGGATTCGGTGGCCATGATCTTGTTCAGGCAGCTTTGCACATCTTGGCTCGAGTATCAACGGACACCGAAAGAGTTGTAGACCAGGTAAAGATCATAGTGGGGCAAGTTCTACTCTCAAGATTCGACCTCGCCTAGACTATCTTCGTCTCAGACAAGAGCCGGCTAAGTCGAGGAAATGGGGGGTTTTCTGAGCTCGTCGATCTTATGGTACTTTCCAAGTATACTGCATAGTTTGCGCTAGATGGTGTACGGATGTTGATGGTGTTATAACGGCAGCCGCTTGCTCGAATATGTATAGCCGGTAGGTGCCAGAAGAACGGACTCCTTGGTCGGCAGAAAAGGTGAACGTGTGGGTGCGGTTGCCGAGTCCACCGGAAAACGTGTAGTCTCCTTGACTTACGGTCTGGTTGGACGGATTGTTGAGGCGCCAACTAATAGTGGTGTTGGTATTCCCGGTTGTGCTGTTCACATTATTGCTGGTCGAGGATATGCTTCCGCCTGATCGCAGAAGGAAGTAATATTCATACGCGGTCGGGGAGGTGGTAGAGTTGCTGGTAATCTGCTGCCCGAAAGTTATGGCTGTCCCGCTATTGTTCTCTGTAAATGAGACCTTGGTCACTTTCACGTTGGAGCCGCCGGCGAGTGCAATAGGGGTAATGAGTACGGCGGCGGCTGCAATTATTACCACGACTATTACTGCTAAGATTTCTCTTTTCATGTGGAAAACGTTCCTCTTATCACGCTCCGGTCGTGGTGATTTGGGCTATAGGGTTTGCTAACAGACTCGAATATTACGCTTAAAATGGGGATCCCCTCAAAGGGGGCTCAAGTGTGTTCTCTAAAAGACTATCGAGAACGGGCTAATGAATCAACTACTTACACCGGCCAGTTGCGGGGCAGGACCAATCGCCTAGAAATTCATACCACAGGGTGGGCAGAGTAAACCTCGATCTTTATCAAGTTGAGAGCCTAGCCTTATGCTAGGGCAGAGTCGTAAACGGTAGCAAAGATCCACAGTAATTCCCTGAAAGATCCTGCGCTGATAGCTATTCCAATTACGGCAGCGATTATCGCGGGCTCGGCAGCATTATACTCGCACTCCGCAGGATTTTCTGCTGGACCCGAGACTGGGAACTTTGACGAACTGACATCTTTCATAGTAGGCATTGGTCTGCTACTTTTGCTAGTCTTCGGCCTGAAACGTCATCCAGAGAAATCCGCCCGTTTGATTGTCGCCGGTGTTACGGTTGCAGGCACAATGTCCGGTCTCATTCTTCTAAAGGTCTCGTTACAAGCTTCCGGTGTTTCACCCGCATTATTCCTCGTATCAGTGCCAATAGGCTACCTCGGACTCAACTGGTCCCTGAAAGGATACTTTGGATCCTTGTCACAGAGAAAGACGAACATTTTGATTATGGCCTCAGCGTCTCTCTTAGGGTCGCTCATAGGAACCTCTCTCCCCACGATAATTGCGGTGCTATTCTTGGTCCTACTAACTTCCCTAGACGTCCTAGCTGTGGAGTCCAACGCATTGGTAAACATTGTAGGGGATGTGGATTACGATCATGTTCTCTCCGTGGCTACCACGCCATTAGAAAAGTACCTCGTGGGCCTAGGCGATTTTCTTGCCTACTCTATCTTGGCATCTGCGTCGTTGAAAGTTCTCGGAGTTGAGGGGGCGATTGAAACGTCGGTTCTAATTCTCTCTGGTGCAATTCTTACCTTTCAGATTGCGAAATCGAGGAAAAAGGCTCCGGGTCTCTTGGTGCCAGTCAGCCTCGGACTAATTCCGATAATCTTGGGACTCTTACGTATATGAGTGGTTCTGATCGTGACGGTTCACGGGATGCACCGCGGGCCGGAGTTTCGTCCCAGATAGTGAGGAGGTCTCTACTCTACGCCAAGAAGCCAGTGATTGTTGCATTCATCATCACTTTACTTGATCTGGTCGGTATAGTGCTCGTTGCAAGAACCATACCACGTACGACCCTAGTTCTGGTGTTGTTCATGGAGGGGAGTATAGGGCTAATTGCCGGCGCGGCTATTGTATTTTCATCAACGCCTTCTATCAGCAAGATTGGAGAAGTGACAATTGGGACCGCAAGTTGGTCAAAGAAGGCCGAAAAGCATGCGGAAAAGGTAGCAGGGAAGTGGTTTGTTGCCTCTTCAGTGATAATTCTAACAGGGTTTGCCCTCTCCATGATCTAGCGGACTTCGCAGAAAAAGCAATTTCTATAACGGTTCTATAAGGGGGGAGGAGTTGTAGCTCGGGTAGCGGTCGCAGCAGTCTGTTGGCTTGCTCCCGGCAACGGTTTACGCCTCACTCGTAAGAGGTAGACTCCTCCGACTGCTACCGCAGCGATTACGACCGCCGAGATAAGATAGATTCCATACTGGTCGAAAAATGTCCCCGGGGAACTAATTTGAGTGTAGCCTGCTTGCTGCAACAATTGGCCCGCCTTTGCGAAATCATATGAATACGGTTGCAGTGCCGTGTTGAAGCCTTCCATGACCGATTGCCCAGTGTGCCAGTTGCCTACAATTGGCGTGGTTATGGCCTCGACTCCTGCACCGTTCAACAAGCCGGTGACTATCTGTGTTCTAGGGGTAGCGTAGCTGATTGCTTGTCTTATCCATCGTGCTGCGTCAGCCGCCGCGGTGAGATTGCCAGGGTGTTGCTGGGCATACGGTGTTCCCGTCCCTGTCCCAAGGATTGGGTGTTGCATATTCACTCCCATTTCTTGGACGCCGAACGCATCATAGTCGGTCTCTCTGTTCTTTCCCCAAGAATTCAGAAAGTTCTGTTGTGTCTCCAAGTGATATTGGCCGTCAAGGTAGTCGACTTCGTGGTTTGACAGAGCGGTGATTGCCGCGTCACTACCGATGATGGTCTTAACGTAGTAATCCTTTACCGCAAACTGATTTTTCGCCAGTAGGTCACTTTTTCCCCAGTCGTTGAAATCGAAATAGTTGTCATTTCTTACTAGATGAGAAGTGCCTGTGGCAGAGTTCCAGCCATCGTTGGCTGCGCATCCAACCGAACTGGAGCACCATTTGTAGGGGCCAGTACCGATTGGAGGGACTCCGCCCGCCCCTGTATCCGGTCGGTTGAAGAGGCTGCCCTTTATCTTGGAATAATCAATTGCGCCACCATAGAACGAGGTGGAGTTGAGTATGTGGGCAGGAAGGATTGCCGTTGTGAGAATGTTCTGAACGAAATACGCGTAGGGTTTCGGAAGGTGGAACACTACCTGCGTCGGACTCGTGATATTGACATTTCGTCCCCCGATTACGCTCTGGATGAGTGCAGCAGTGTTCGAGCCTAATGCAGGGTTCTGGTATAGGTCAAAAGTGAACTTAACATCGGTCGCGTTGAACTGCTGACCATCATGCCAGAATACTGGTGACCTAAGATTGACAGTCCATGTCTTGTTATCAGGGGCGACCGACCAACCCGGTGCCGTAGGTGTCCCTGCAGCTAGAGCTGGAATCATAGTCTTGAATATCGTATCGTTCCTGAGCGCGAGACCGTTGAAGATCTCGCCCGATATCGCCAGATCGTAGTATGATGTACTGAGTTCAGGAACGACCCCCTCTCCAGGGGCCTGACCTGTCTCTGCCAAGATGAACTGAGACGATGTACCTGCGCTCGTCAAATGCTCTATAGGAGGCCATGCTGGAGCGTGATACGCGTTGAAGACGCTTTGAGCATTTGAATAATCACTATCGAAAGCGACTATTTCATGCGTGTACAACAGTGGTATAGACGGCAGTTCATCATATGCGAGCTGTTGCCACTGTTTCACATAGTTAAGTCGGGTGTTATGGTCAAGAGTGGAATCAATCAACTGACCTAGCCGATTGTTCTCTGTGTTGTTCCACAGATAGTAGTTCTGGCCTCCCAGGGATGCGAATTGGCTACTGTCATACAGTTGAAAAGGATCTGGGTCTATGATTAGGTTGTAGCCCACGAACAATATGTCAAAGCCACCTTGATCGTATGTCTTGCCAACCACATTGGGCGGCGGAGCTAAGGCGCGAGCAAAAATCGTCGGACTGAAGGAAGCTTCTTGTCTTGACACGTCGAACCCAGCGCATTGAAGACTGTTTTGAACAATTGCAGCCCATGCTCTCCTAGCCGGGTTCGACGTTGGGACGAGCAAGGTAATGTGCAAAGGAGGATTCAACCCACCTACGCAGTTTACGGCGTGGACTGGGATCACGGAAAGGGGGGCAAGAATCATGAACACGGAGATTGTCACGACAAATAATGCAAGACTCCGTCGTTTCAATCGGGAATGCATAATGGAGAATGGCAACTTTCAGGGGTATATTACTTATGCCGACATCAATAGTGTGGATTTCTGGGCCCGCTTCTGACCGTGACGGCTCGTCTACGATATTCCTAATAGCCAATTCGAAGACGAGTTAGCTTGACATCTTGGATTGCTAGCTATCTATAGCCGTGGGGTCACCGCTCGAGGCACAAATGCTTCAGTTTGGAAGCCCGCTTAATGTCGGTCTTGAAGTACGTCCTGAGACGGGCCCTGTTCTTGATCCCTGTATTCTTTGGCATTACTCTCCTAGTTTTTTCGATCGAAAGACTCGCGGGTGATCCAGTCCAATTATACACTGCTCTCAATCCTCGTGTGAATGAAGCCCAGCGTCAGGCTCTTCGCCATTTCTTAGGCTTGGACCAGCCTATTCATCTTCAGTATCTTCAGTGGTTGTCACAGCTGCTGACTCTGAACCTAGGATACTCGTATAGTAGTAATGGACTTGTTTCAAATATTATTTCCCAAGAATTATGGGCAACCTTGGAACTGCAATTTGTGGGTCTAGCACTCTCTCTAGCGATTGCCATTCCAATCGGTGTTCTCTCGGCTAAGAAAAGATCCTCATTTTTCGACGTCACCATTACAAACTCATCTCTAATCGGCACATCTATTCCAATATTCTTTCTTGGAGTTGTGTTCATCCTGATTTTCGGTTACAACTTACACTGGTTTCCATCTGGAAGTTTTCAGTCTATCACTCCGGACAAGTATCCCTATGGCAGTCTTCTCCTTGACTGGCTATGGCACTTGACACTCCCAGCGGCGGTGTACACCTTCGCTCTCTTGGCGCCTGTGGTCTTGCTCGTAAGATCCAGCATGTTAGAGGTCCTGCGACAAGATTTCATCCTCGCAGCAAGAGCCAGCGGGCTAAGGGAACGGACGGTCATCTACAAGCATGGTTTGAGGAATGCCTTGATTCCCATCGTAACTTATGTGGGACTATACTTTGGAGGTTTGCTGGCCGGCGCCCCGGTTACCGAGACTATTTTCAACTGGCCAGGGGTAGGCAGACAATTCGTAACGTCAACGGGTCTGCTCGATTTTCCAATAATCCAAGCCATCGTAGTGATCATTACCTTGATGACCCTAGCGGCAAATATTGTGACGGATGTCGCTTATGCATACATTGACCCGAGGATACGACTCGAATGATTCTCGCAGACGCAAAGATATGACAAGCATACAAGGACAACTAGGAACAGTCCGCGGTCGAGGAGTTAGCCAATGGGCCTTAGCTTGGCGGAGGCTCAAGACTAACAAAGTTGCAATTGCAGGTCTTGCGATAGTCGGGATATTTGTAGTAATGGCCGCCTTCGATAGACTCGTCGCGTTATACCCACCGCAGTGCACTGTTGGTCTAAGTCCGTACTGTCCAGGTGACGGAATAGGACACTTCAATAACCCACCAACTGCCATGCACCCCTTTGGAACGAACATTTTCGGCTACGATGTCTACAGTGAGATTGTGTATGGCACCAGGCCTGCACTCATCATAGGTCTAGGTGCCACCGGTCTAACTATTCTCATCGCAGCTTTGATCGGCCTTACGGCGGGTTACTTCGGTGGTTGGATTGATAATCTTCTGATGAGATTTACTGAAGTTGTTCTTGTGATTCCATTTTTCCTAGTGCTCTTAGTCTTCCTTCAAGTATCGATTAAGTTCGCTGGAGGAGCTACTGGAGGAATATGGCTGGTCGTCTTTATCATTGGAATCTTTTCATGGCCGGGAGCTGCTAGAATTCTTCGCGCAGAAGTCCTACGAGTCCGGGAGTTTGAATTCATATCGGCATCTAGACAGATTGGTGCGTCATCATTCAGAATACTCTTCCGGCATCTTTTTCCGAACGTGTTGCACATCGTTATTGTACTTCTCACTCTACAGATAGCTGGCTCGATTCTCACGGAGGCCGCTGTCAGTTTTCTTGGGTTTGGCGCTCCTGGCTCAAACACCTGGGGCCAACAAATGTTCATCTCGAAAGACTACATAGAACAAGCCTGGTGGGGCACATTGTTCCCAGCAATATTTGTCACAATAATGGTGATGGGCTTCAACCTCCTGGGGAACGGCCTGAGGGACGCTTTAGACCCTCGGCTAAGAGAATAGCGAGCCGTCCACATTGGCTCAGTCTACCCTGCACGTTGAAAACCTCAGGACGTATTTCTTCACATACGCAGGAATCGTCAAAGCTGTGGATGGAGTTAGCCTCGACGTTAACAAAGGAGAAACCTTAGGCGTCGTTGGCGAGTCCGGCTCTGGGAAAACAGTCACTGCCCAATCGATCTTGAGAGTCGTCCCATCCCCGGGCAAGATCGTGGAAGGAACGATAGAATTCGAAGGAAGGAACTTGCTCAAGTTGTCTGAAGAAGAAATGCAAAGAATCAGAGGAAAAGAGATTGCATATATTTTCCAGGATCCCACGACGACTCTAGACCCGGTCTACAAGGTAGGGGAGCAGTTATCCGAAGTAATAATGCGGCACCACAGTATCTCAAAGAAAGATGCTTTGGCCAAGGCTACTGACCTACTCCGCAGCGTGGAGATTCCTGACCCAGAAATCAGGATCAACCAGTATCCTCATGAGCTGAGCGGCGGAACGAAGCAACGAATAGCGATTGCAAGAGCTCTTTCATGCGACCCTACCCTAATATTAGCAGACGAACCTACAACTGCGTTGGACGTAACCATCCAGGCGCAAATCCTCGACCTTCTCAAAGAACTAAAGAACCGGCTGAATGTGTCAATGGTTCTCATTACTCACGACATGGGCATAGTCGCTGAGATATGTGAGAGGGTAACTGTCCTATACGCAGGACAAGTGTGCGAATCTGGAACTGTCGAACAGGTGTTCGCGAAACCGAGGCATCCTTACACCGAAGCCCTTCTGACTTCCGTTCCAAACCTTGCCCTGAGGAAGGAGAAACTATCGGTTATTCCAGGAAACGTTCCAAACCTAATCGATCCGCCCTCAGGATGTCGGTTTCACCCTCGGTGCCCCTATGCCCGCCAAATCTGTGTCGACAGGGTGCCTGAGCTCGAACCGATAGGGGAAGGAAGACTGGTTCACTGTCATAGATGGAAAGAGCTTGATCTGAAATCCCCGGTTGCGAGTTGACCCTAACGGCCGAAACGGTACTCGAAGTTAGAGAGCTTACGAAACATTTTCCGGTTTACGAGAAAGGAGTGATACTAAGACGAAAACTCGGAGATGTCCACGCAGTCGACCAGGTTTCCTTCGACATCAAGAAGAATGAGACCTTTGGCCTAGTCGGGGAAAGCGGTTGTGGGAAGACCACGATTGCGAAATGCATGCTCTACTTAGAGCCTCCAACATTAGGGAACATATTCTTCAACGGGAAAAATGTTACCGAGATTTTCAAGAAGGCAAGGAAAGATCAGGTTCTCGCCCTTAGACGTCAGATGCAGTACATCTTTCAGAACCCTTACTCGTCTCTTGACCCGAGAATGACGGTTGCGGACATCAT
>WNGA01007486.1_pt1 | contig 15184 bp, 13 predicted proteins | sample 5400061 | NCBI WGS metagenome assembly WNGA01 (sample SAMN13153366, study PRJNA577476) | soil metagenome | isolation source: 100 cm soil or saprolite under grassland replicate 2 | place: USA:California | collected 2016-06-15
CTTCCCAATTGTCGCCCTCAGGTGGGTTTTCGGGGATCAGCACCCAGTCCGCACCCGTCGCCAGGGCGCTCATCAGCGCCAGATAGCCACAGTTCCGCCCCATCACTTCGATGACGAAGCTGCGCTGGTGGCTCGCGGCCGTACTGCTGATCGCATCGATCGCTTCGGCGATACGGTGCAGGGCGGTGTCGGCGCCAATAGTCAGATCGGTGCCGTACATATCGTTGTCAATCGAGCCGACGACCCCAACAATGGTCAGCTGGGGATGGCGCAAGGCGAGGTCGCGAGTGATCCGGCCGTCCGCGACTAGGCCAGCCAGGAGGTCCGGCCACTCCTGGCGGAAGAGATTGGCGCCGGTCAGGCTGCCGTCCCCACCGATTACTACCAGACGATCGATACCGTGCTCCAACAAGTGCTGCGCCGCCTGCATCCGCCCGTCGCGGGTGCGAAAGGCGGGACACCGGGCCGTGCCGATGACGGTGCCACCTTGGTACAAGATACCGCCAACCGAGTCCCAGTCCATCTTACCGATCCGCTCGCCCCCATCGACCATCCCCTGATAGCCTTCGGAGATCGCATAAACCTCGACGCCCCGCTGCAGGGCTGTGCGGACCACCGCTCGCACGGCGGCATTCATCCCGGGCGCGTCGCCCCCGCTGGTCAAGACGCCAAGACGTATTGTGCGATCAGTAGACATGGTAATCCTCCTCACATACGCACCGCCTGGGCGTATATAATAGCAAATCCGGTGAGATTGTACCGTGTGTCACCCTGACAATACCTTCGCCAAAATTGAGGTGGCACGAACAAGGCTTTTGTCGTACCGTTGGGTATCTTGCAAACACCCGCAACGGAGGAACGACAAAAGCCTATGCTGGAGATTATAGCACTCTTGCACTGCCTGCATCCTGAGATGACCATGACCACGATACGCCAATTCAGCCGAATCGCGATGGCCATGCTGGCCATGACCGGCCGCGTCACCATGTTGGGCATCTCTCGCTGGAGCGGGTCTGGTGGCAGCTATCGCACGGTTCAACGCTTCTTCGCCACCGTCATCCCCTGGGCGACCCTGTTCTGGCTCTTCTTTCGCACCCACCTCTTCCAGAAAGACGATATCTATCTCGTCGGTGGTGATGAAACCGTCGTGACCAAAGCCGGCAAGCACACCCATGGGCTGGATCGCTTCTTTGCCAGCCTGTATGGCAAGTGTGTGCCCTCTCTGGCGTTCTTCACGTTGTCGCTGATCAGCACCACCCAACGCCGCTCGTTTCCGATGGTGGTCGAGCAGGTAGTGCGCACCCCAGAGGAAAAAGCGGCGCTGCGGGCCAAAGCCAGCGCCACGCCGCCTGCCCAACTGACCCCCAAACGCAAGCCGGGCCGACCCAAAGGCAGCAGCACCAAAGCCAAAACGAGTGTGGAGTTGAGCGCAGAACTCACGCGCATCCAAACCCTGCTCCTCCAACTGCTTGCGCGCATCGGCGCCTTGATCCCGTTGAGCTATCTGGTCTTGGATGGGCACTTTGGCAACAACGCTGCGCTGGTGATGGCCCGCCACTGCAAGCTCTATCTGATTTCCAAACTGCGTTGTGATAGTGCGATGTACCTGCCCTATGACGGTCCGTATGCCGGCCGTGGGCCACGGCGCATCTATGGCGACAAGATCGATCCACGCGCCATTCCCGAACGCTATCTGCGCCAAACCGCTCTCGCCGACGGGATCGAAACGCGCATCTATCAGTTGGCGGCACGCCATAAGAGCGTTGCAATGCCGCTGAATGTGGTGGTCATCCTCAAGACCAATCTGAAAAGCAAGGCACAGGCACATGTAATTCTCTTCAGTAGTGATCCGGTGGTGTCATGCGACAAACTGATCGACTATTACTGCCTGCGCTTCCAACTGGAGTTCAATTTCCGCGATGCCAAACAGTTTTGGGGACTGGAGGATTTTATGAATACCTCTCCGATCGCCGTTGAGAATGCCGCCAATCTGTCGCTGTTCATGGTCAACCTGGTCGAACGTATCCTGCAGGATGTCCGTCAACGCCAGGGTGCGTGCAGTGTGCTTGACCTGAAAGCGCACTGTCGGGGCGTCAAATATGTCGAAGAAACGATAAAACTGCTCCCAGAAACGCCAGAGCCGATTTTATTGGAGCGCATTTTCGCCAAGATTGTTGGGATTGGTCGTATTCATGCAGCATCCGCTGACCCCGTCCCGGCATAATTGGCGAAGGTATTAACCCTGACGGATCGGTTTTCATATGGTCATGCCCGACGAGCGCAATGTGCTTCGACCGCTCGATCAGGGGCGTTTCATGTTCCATCGCGTGTTGTAGCCCTGTCAGAGGCCCCGCGCGCCGGCTCACGCTCAAGCACCTAGCGCGTCGCTTGCCGCCCGTCTTGCAGCACCACCTGGCCCGCTTCGAGCAGTTTCTTGAGTTTGGTGAGATTCTCGGCCACGGCGGTCTGGATCCTGCGCGCCCCGAGCCATTCGAGCAGCCTCGGCAGTCCCGTATCGAGCTGCCATGTATCGCGCAGACAGGTTGTGCCGCCTTCCTCAGCGAGCGTAAATCGCATCGCGAGCGCCGGGGACGATGGCGGCATGGTCTGCACGGCCACGGTATGGTTCGGTTCAAGTTCGATGATGCGAAAATCCTGTTCGTCGGTCTTACGTACCTGATGGTAGGTAGTGCCGATCCCGATTGGGCCGTCCGAGCGTTTCCGTACGTCGAGCACATAGTAATTCCATTTCGGCAGGTTCTCAAAATCCGCCAGGAAGGCAAACACCTCGGCGATGGGACGGTTAATACGAATGGTTTTCTCGAATGTAAGCATACGACTTCTCCTTGTTGGGGTCCGGCAACGATCCTGCACAGGATGGACGAATCGTTGCCAGACCCTTGCAGCGCATCAGGGACGGCTGGTCGTACCGACCTGACCGCGTCAGCGGTGCAGCTGCCTGTAGCACGCTGCTGGTCTTACCCTGCCCCAACCATCACTGCGGTCAGGGTAGCCGGCGCGACTGCCAGCTGTCGATTTGCCAGCCGGTCCGGGGTATCGGGGTCGTGAGTGGGCATGTACACGCTTGGGGTCGCGCGGCAGAAGGCATGGATCTGCGCCAAGGTTCGCCGCGCCGTAGTGCGATCGTTGGACACCCCATCGATCTGCTCCGCGAGCATCAGCGCCTGCGTGTACGAGGCATCCCCGGCCAGAACATAGGTCACGTCCGGGGTTGTGACGATCACGGACAGGTGCCCGGGGGTATGGCCCGGTGTCGGAACGAACTGTACGTCACCGGCCTGGGTGATCGGGTAGCTGCTCGGAAAGGGGCCAAGTGGCTCGGGCTGCATGTCGATCAGGGTCGGGTGGAACCAGCGCGGCCAGCGGTTCGGGAGAAAGCCACGAAGCATGCCCAGCGCGCCCGTGTCGTTTTCGTACTCGCGGCGCGCGAGCAGATGCTCGGCGTGCGGGAAATGCACCAGCCCACCCGCGTGATCGGTGTGCAGGTGGGTCAGCAGTACCCAGCGGACATCGCTAGGATCGAAGCCCAGCGCCCGCATCTGTGAGCCGATTTCCTCCTCCGGCTGCACCCATTCCCGCAACGCAAAGCGGAAATAGGGATGCCACCACGGGAAATAGCCCGGCTCGGCCACGCGGGCGGTCTCACCGGTATCGACGACGATCAGACCCTCCGGATGCTCAATCACAAACGCGTAAATCGGCAGCGGCTCGGTCCAGGTCGGGTCGCGCAGGATGTTCACGACCGGATTGCCGGACGGGCGGCCTTGGCGCTGGACCTGTTTGATCGCCACCGTGCCGGTCTGTATCACATGTATCCGCATGGGTAACCTCCTTGATGATCAGTGTGCCGAGGCAAACGCCTCGCACCGTCACCAGTGTAGCCCATGTGGCTGTCCAACGCAGCTACTTGCGTACCACGTGGATGTCACGCTTGTTCCTGGGACTGTCACCTTTGTGACACCTCGCGCGACCAGGTATTCGCATGCAGCTCGTCGGGTTTGAGAATGACGATCCCATCCGACGACGTCGTGATGATTCCTTCTGCACGCAGGTCACGAATGATGCGGGCCACGACCGGCCGCACGGAGCCGACCGCGTCGGCGACTTCTTGCTGCGTCACCTTGACCACGAGGCCGCGTCCCTGCTGGCGGGATGCCGCCAGGTCGAGCAGGTGGCGGGCCACGCGCTGGCGGAGCGAGCCAAAGGTAGTGCCGGCGAGCATCTCAAGGGCATCATAGAGCCGGCGGGTCACCTCTTGGGCGAGCAGCCAGCCCACCAAGGGTTCGGTCTGCCCACTCGCTTGCAGCGTCCGGGCATTGAGCATGAGCAGCGCGGCGTCGGTCAGCATTTGCACATTGACGGGCGCGGGCCCGCCGACGACCGCGGCGATGCCCAGAAGGTCGCCCGCGCGCGCGTAGCGGACGGTGATCTGGCGCCCATCCGGGGATGTCATATAGACGCGGAGCAGCCCCGCGATCACGAGGCCGCAGCGCGGCGCATCCGCTTCGTAATACAGGGTGGTGCCGGCGGGGAGATCAGCCGGGACCGCATCGTGGGTGAGGGTTGCACGCAAGGCGGGCGGGAACGCCGCGAGCACGCTCTTGGCAAGCGCGCCCTCGATAGCCGTGGCGGAGAAGCGCTGCTGGCTGGTCATGGCGTCATCCTCCTCATACCCTGAAAAGCATGACCGTGTGCAGGCCACTGATTGATTCGGTTTGCCCCCATATCATTAGCCCGATTCTAACCGATATGTCTCACCGGCTGTAGAGCAGCGTTCAACTGCCTGCACGACCGGTAATGTGAACACACAGGGAGAGCGTTTGCCGACCAGCGTGCCGATCCTGCTGGTCGATGACCAGTTTACCGCAGATGGGAGAAGCATGCATACAGCGTGATCCGATCAGCAATGTGCAGTGGAGGATCGAGGCGTCCCGCGCGCAGCGGGCCTTGACGCGGTGGTACAATCGGCAGCCCTCGTGACAAGCACAATCGACAGGTAGCAACGGGTAAGCGCACGTAAGGGGTAGGGTTCGGCGCGTCAGATCGGTGAAGCCAAGGGAAAGGGGCGCGCCGTCACGACAGCGCGCCCTTTGGGGGAAGCCTGGAGGGAATGGAGACAATCGTTGCTCGTTTCAACCCACGGGAAAGCCCAATCTGGAGGGGAGGATGGTGAAAGCGATGATCCGCGCGTACTCCAGCTGCGCATCGTGCAGCGTCACGCAGATCGTCGCACCGCGCGGCAGCGCGCGGAGATCCAGGGCGACCTGGCCGGAGGCGCGGGCGGCGATCGTCTGCCCATTGGCCTGGATGGTGAGCGTCGTGGTTGGCTCGTCCACCAGGTAGAACAGCGATCGGACCTGGCCAGTGATCTGCTGGATCGTACCGGGATGTTGGTCGTTCATGATGGCGCTCCTTCTTGTCAGGCAGCCGCGTCGAGCGGTGTGCTCAGATCCGCTGCATGCCCGGCCAGCCGCAATGAGCGCTCGGCGTCCTGGATGCTCCGGAGCGCCGTGGAGATGCGAATATGCGCCATCGTGAGTTGCGCGCGCATCGGCGCCTGCTCGGCGGGTGGCCGGCCAGCCGATTCGCGAGGTCGTGCAAGGGCGCTGCAATGGCGCGTAGCTCCTCCTGGTAGGTGGCGATTGTGGCGTCCGCAGTAGGTGACAGCTGGGGATGGCGTGCCGCCTTGGCCTGCTCGTACTCGACGGCCTCGATCGCTTTGGGGAGCGTGGCGCGACTGCCAATGTAGCGGCCCTGATAGTAGCAATCGTAGTCGGAGGCGACGTAGCGCAGCACATAGTCAAGCGGGTCCGCTCCGACCTGGGTGCGTTGTCCATCTCCATTGGTGATAGCTTCGGTGTGCATCGTCAATTCCTTTCGTTGTGTGGCGCAAAAGCGGATCAGTGGGTCTCGTCTGACGTTGGCCTGGTTCTTCCTGGGCGCGCGAGCGCCGACTACGCCTCCTCGCTCAGAAAGAAGCGGATGATGCGTGGCCTGCGCCGGCGACTGCGGGGTGGGCGATAGGGGACGTGCCGCTCGGGTGTGCCGTCCCAGTGGGTGACGTTGCGCGGCTGCGTGTCTTCTTTCTGGCGCTTCGCCTTCCCGCCGCGTGAAGCAAGTTCGCGCATGTACTCTTTGCCGTAACGTTCAAGCGTGGTCCGGCCACCTTTGGTGGCGATCGTGACCAGGTACACGCGACCATACGTGTCACGGAGCGCCCGGCCGCCAGACGCGCCGGGGAATAGGCCGGAGAGGTCGTGTTGGGTGAAGTCCGAGTGGTAGATAGTCAAATCCACGGTGATCCTCCAGAAACGTTATAGAGAGTGGGATCATTCGCACGATGACGAGAGGCGCTGTTTTCGAGAGTGTTGCTGCCTCTTTGCGCGTGAGCCTGTCATCGGCAACAGCGGGCTACCACCGCAGGTCAAGGCCGAAGAGCGAAGCGGGCCTTGACGCGGTGGTACAATCGACGGCTCTGATGACAGGCTCCACCAACGGGTAACAAGCGATCGGGTTATGTGACTCGGTCAAGCGGAATCAATGAGGCGATAGAGGGCGAGCGATCGGGGTATAAGTTGAGTGAGACCATTTCCCGTGGGAACCCGTTTCAGGCTGCCAGTTGCAGCACCTGCGCTTCAATCCTGGCGGGTGCGGGGGCGGATGTCCCGTACAGCCGTTCATGTTGCTTATGCCGATGAAACTGCCAATACGCATCCCAATCATTGGTGAGCCGCACCGCGCGCAGATCCAGCATCGCCTGGGCACCTTCCTTGGTCCAGCGCATACCGGCCTGCTCCATGCGATCTTTGACCAGATGCCCACACGCACCTTCGACTACCCCAGTCCCAATTGGCCACCCCCGCGCCAGGTACACGTCATAGCGCATATACGGAAGATTCCGCCGATAGTAGCCGACCGTTTTCCGCACTGCCTGCACTTGTGCGGCCGGTCGTCCTGGCTCGCTGGCGAGCTGGTCCAACTGGGCAATCACCGCGCTGGTCTGCCCCAGCAACACCTGCTCCAATTGGCATTTGACCCAGGGCGTGCGGCCCGGATCGGTCTCGCCCAGCAGCACAGTGGCCGTGTCCCACAAGTATTCCGTCGCGTGAATGATGTCCAGCACCAGGGTATACTCGGCCAACTGCGTCAGCATCTGCTGCTGCAACGCCTCGGCCCCATCGGTCAGCGCAACCCGATCCGTGATCGACGGCCCCGCGCGCAGCGCCGCCCGCTGGGCGAGTTTGGTGATGGCCGCCTCCTTCCCCTCCAGGCTCGCCCGCAGTTCCTTCTGGACCGGGCGCGGACGGGGCGGCGGCGTGGCCGGAGCGTCCTCGTGCAGCAACGCCGCCAGCACCTCCTGCGGCGTACGATGATAAGGGGCAATCGTGTACAGGCTGGTCACGATCGCTTCTTTCTTCTTGGTGCGCTTCTGCCCTTTGCCCAGGCGCAGCGGCGTGACGACGGCGGGCGGCTGGACCATGGGCACGCCCTTGCCATCGGCCTGGACGACCAGGAGACGGCCCAGCGGAGTGGGGGCGCTCGGAGCGGCGGGCTGATCATAGAAGGCCGCCACATCACTCGCGTCATCGCGCACGACCGATTCCAGCGCCGCCACGCTCAGATCCAGGCCCAGGATGCGGGATACCGTGCTGCTGCTCTCGCGATAGGCGCTATCGGTGCTTTCATAGCCGAGCCAATCGCGCAACAGGTCGGAATAACAGCGCTTTGGCAAGCTCAGCGCCGCGTCCAAGGGGCACTGGCCGCCCAGCTCGGCGTGATAGAAGTAGTGGCGGGGAAAGGCCAGTTTGCCAAACACCGAGTAGTAGCTAATCGGGCGTTGATCATGATAGGGTAGCAGCACGCCCTGAGAGGTGAGCGGTTCAGGCGGGCGCACGGCGGCGCGGGTGAGAAAGAAGAGCCGCAACAGCGCGGCGCCCAGCGCGAGCAACCGCCGGAACAGGGTCAGTTCGGTCTGGTAGGCCGTGCGGTCCTCCTGGGTGGTGACATAGTCGAGCAAGCTTTGGAACTCCTGGCGAATGTGCTGTACAATTTGCTCCGAGTTGGAAGACATGGGCATGCTCCGTTGGCGATTCAGCGGATAGTGAGAAAGGCTGATTATCGCCGCACATGCCATGTCTTTCAACCCAGTCGGCATCGGAGTGCTTCCGTATGACATCCCACGGAGAATGGTCGGACTCGTATAAGTTTTCTATCGCTGTGCCGTGTATGGTTGTTGGCGTTTCCGTATACGGCACAGTTACTTGGTGAGGTGATGCTTGGGCTGAAGATACATGAGGGCTAGGTATCGCGAATAGCCTGTCGTATGCGCCATGATGCCGTACATAGCACCTGGCAATCTTCGACTTTGACGTTTTGGCTAAGGTGTTTCCCGGTTTGCATGCTGCGTAGGGTAATACGTCCGCTCGCTGTTCCACCGACATAGGCAATTCCCCAGCGCGGATGCCGCACCCACATCCCGCGCTTGAGGCCCAGGCTTCGAGTTCCGCCATAGCGCCTGCGCCTGCCACCCTTCTCAGGTTGGAGTCGGTGGAGCTGTCGTCGGTGAAAGCGTAATGGTGCGATGTAGAGCACAGTGGTCTGGCTAGGTTTTGATGGACCGCCCACGGCATAGCTCGCCAGGACGAACGAATCAACACAATGGCCATCCCAGCGATCCGCGAGCTTGTCACGGCTCTTTTTCAGTCCAGCCTGGTCGCGCAGGTTCTTGGTGTAGTGTGCTGGGATCGGCTGGACTGCTGCGATCTGTTCCAGTATGCCGTAGCACCACTGTTTTCCAATCGTCAGCGGGCTGAAGGACTTATTCCACTGGCGCTTGCCCGGCCGCGTAGTTGCCGCAATATCCTCAACCACAATCGTAGTGATCGGGTAATAGCGGGCCAGCCAGCGTACAATTCGTACTTTCCAGCCCCATCGGGCGCGGGTGGATGGTGGGATGCCGCCACGTGCCCGATTCTTGCGGTTGGCCCGGCAGGGGGGTCTTACGATAGCGCCGGGCGCGGCGCATCTGCCGGCGCGTGGTCGTATGAATTTTGACCCAGGTGACAGCATCGGCCTGGATATTCAGCAAGGTGTGAGAGTGAGACTGGACGGTATAGGCTTCCTTCTTGCTGCCGGGGTCGATCCCGACCGCAATTGGCTGCGTGGCACCGGATGTGCGTTCGGTCAATTGCAGATAGACAATTCCGCGATCGTGGCGTTTGATCGCCTTGCCCTGGCGGAGGAGTTGGCGAGCACGGGCCGCATGGCAGGGCATCAAGCGTTCGCCCGTAGCACTTACAACTGGAAGATAGTGCATTGAACGTTACCGTTCCTCTCCCCTTGCGGGGGCTGGGTATCCCTTCGACACTGACCAGCCGAGAGGTAGCGGACGCGGGAGGTATCTGCTACGTCGTGCGGGCTGCCACGCCCAGCTGGTTCAGTCACGAGGTCTAGTCAGGACTTACCTTGGAGGTTTCCCGATGGCATTCGGGTTGCCACCCAAACCTAGGCGTCAGCCGTCTGGGCTCCTAACAAATGCTGAGATCCGCCGTTTTTGGCCCAGTCGTGCGAAAATAAAAAGTGGGAGACCAATGCCGGTACGGAGGCAGGATTTTCCGTCCGGCATTCGGATAGCTGTCGATGCGGCTTGCCGCTTCGAGGCCGCCCTACGTGATGCGCCGAATATGCTTGATGCGGCGCTGCCAACTCGCCAAGATGTCGTCCATGTCGAGGTCGAGGCTGTGCAGTTGATTGAGATAGGCAGCATAGGCCAGCGCCTGAAGGTTGAGTTGCGTCGGCGTAAGAGCCATCAGCCTATGGAAGGCGGCGAGCACGTCGCTGCGGAAGATCTCGGCCAGGTCGCCGCAATCAAGCGGTGATGGATAGGTCGAACCGTCAGAATCCGTGTTGTGGAGCCGCGGATCGGGGATTAAGCCGTCGAGGTCGGAAGCCGTGGGCTTGGTAGACATGGTGTCCTCTTCGCAGGAATACAAAGAGCGCCTGTGGAGCGAAGGCCCTCCACAGGCGCTGCATCGTTTGAGGATTCGTTCGTTATGCACACCCGTTGTGCTTGTCACAGGCCGAAATGAGTTCACCGCCGCAGGTCAAGGCCAAAGAGCAAGCGCGCAGCGCGCCGCGTGCCTTGACGCGGTGGTACAATCGCCAGCTCCTGTGACAAGCACGTATGACGGGTAGGCATGAGTATGGGAGAAAGGGAGAGAGCGTGACAGTTGGATGGGGAAAAGAAAAGGCGCGCTGAAATGCAGCGCGTCCAAAGAGGCTTCGTGTGATGAAGCATGAGTGCTACTACGTGGTGTTGCGGCTCGTGATCTGCGTTTCGTTGTGGCATCCGTGGCCGTATGGCGGAGCCGTCACCACATAGACCTCAACTTCAGATGGTCGTTGACAAATCTCCTGTCCGATAATGTGCCTATGATCGATCAGGAGGGACACGTTTGATCATCGCCGATCTGGCAGATACGTGGCACGTCCAAGTCAGTTCTACCGAGCTTTCTCTATTCCATCGGTCGCGCTCCTTTCGTCTGCCCGCTTCTTAACCCTCGTCGTTTTGACAGCTCAGTGTACGGAGACTCCGATCGTGTCCGGCGATCATATATCCAGGCCGTGATTAGGTGCGTAGCGACCGGTGCGACACCCTCCTGCAAGAACCGAAGGTCTCCAGCTAGCGGTCGGGATCCACCAGGTTGCGAAAGAGGTTCCTGCTGACGGCGACCTCCCGGCGGCGGAAGAACCGCATTTCGTCCATCGCCTCCCAGAAATCACTAGCCCGCTCGTCGGAAACCCGGTATTCGACCGTGATCAGCAGCGGCCCATCCTCCGAATCAGGAGTGATCGCCAGTGTGGGATCGGCCTAGTGAAAAGAGGGCGACCGGTCGAGGCGCTGAACATGGTGCAGCAGCCAGCACCAGGTCGCCGCGTTGGCACGCCAGTGCCAACGCGGCGACCGAAGGCACGGTTCCGTTGCCGAAGCGTTCCGCCAGCGCGCCCCATGCGAAGCTGCCCACGGCCATCGTGCCTTGGAACACCAGCAGGTAGGCGGCCAGAGCTCGCGCTCGCACCCAGGTCGGAGTGGCCATCTGCACGCCCACAGCCGGTGGGGCCTATTCGCGCTTGCGCCACTGATGCTGGTCACTCTCCGGGCGGGAAGTCCGTGGACGCAGCGAGCGCCATCTGCGCTTCGAAGGTGGCGATCCGCTTGCGCAGGGTCGTCAGGGTGCTCTCCAGCGCCTGTGAGCCGAGAACCATGCGCAGCGGTGCAGGCTCCACATCGACGCTCTCGATGATGCGCGCGGCCATGCGCGCCGGGTCACCGGGGGCCAGACCGTTTTTGGGATCTAGCATCCGCACGAAGCTGTGTGCCGGGGTTTCGTCGTAGATCGGCATCAGCGCTGCCACCTGCGCGCTGCCATAGCGGAACTCGGTGCGCGCGCCACCGGGCTCGACCAGCGTCATACCGATCCCAAAGGAGGCGACCTCCTGGGCGACCGACTCGACGAAGCCTTCGATGCCCCACTTGGTGGTGTGATACATCGAGATCCCCGGGAAGGCGACTTGTCCGCCGTAGGACGAGATCTGGATGACGCGTCCGCCGCCCTGGGCGCGCAGGTGCGGCAGCACGGCACGGATGAGCTGGATCGGCCCGAGCAGGTTGGTCGCAACGATGTGCTCGATCTGCGCGTCGCTGAGCTCCTCTGCCGCACCAAACAGGCCATAGCCGGCGTTGCTGATGATCACGTCGATGCGTCCCAGCTGCGCGAACGAGCGCTCGATAACCGTGCGGATCGCCGCTGTGTCGGTTACGTCGAGCTCCTCGGCACGGAGCGTCTCGGGATACTGCTCGCGCAGATCAGCTACTTTGACGGTGTCGCGGACGGTTCCGACGACGCGGTCGCCCCGCTCGAGGAGCTGCCTGGTCAGCTCGCGGCCGAACCCACTGCTGACGCCCGTGATAAACCATGTGCGCTGTGCCATCGTCTATTCTCCCATGAGTGAATCCCTGCCTATGCGAGACGATCTGGCTGGATGATCCAATCACCACACAACGCAAGGACACCCGGACATGATTTCGAAATACTCGGCTGCGCGATCCATTGGATAGCTTCGCGTCGCGCCAGTTTCGCGACCACCTGTTGCGCATCCTGCTCGCTGAAATCAAATTGCTTGCGCAAAACGGCTGCGAAGCGTTGCTCCCCACCCGCGCGGCTTGCCGAGAATCGTCGGCCAAAGTGTGCGTGTAATGCATGGACTGCCCCAGACAGGTTCACCGATTGTGCCATCATTATCTCCTCCTTTGGGCGGCTTGGCGCGCTGGCTGGTACTGCCAGCTGCGTGCGGTTGATGTCGTGCTGCTAGTACACCACAGGCACCGCATCAATGGAGGGCGCTTTGCGCTATAATCAGCGCCACAAAAAGCGCGACAAAAAGTGCTATAACAGACTCAAAGTCCAAGCCGTACTCGCGCAGCTAGAAGGAGCGCGTGATGGACGCGGAGTTGACCTTCGGACAGTGGCTGCGGCGCAACCGCAAAGCCTACGACCTGACGCAGGCCGAGCTGGCGGTACAGGCGGGCTGTGCCGTCGGAACCCTCCGCAAACTCGAAGCTGACGAACTGCGCCCCTCCAAACAGCTGGCGGCGGGCTTGGCAAACGTCTTTGGCATCCCGGAGGCTGAACGCGCGGCGTTTGTGGCCTACGCCCGTGGACAGGCCGACCCTCCACACGCACTTCCCCGTGCGCCGCATGCTGCCACCGCCTCACTGTCCATGCTCCCGCCCCGCCGCTACAACCTGCCCCTCCCGCATCCGGCCACGCCGTTCATCGGCCGGGCGACCGAGCTGGCCGAGATCAGCGTGCTGCTCGACGATCTGGCCTGCCGCCTGCTGACCCTGACCGGATCGGGCGGCATCGGTAAGACCCGCCTGGCGCTGGCAGTCGCGGCTGAGCGCGCCACAGGCTACCCGCACGGGGTCTGGTACGTCAATCTGACACCACTCAGCTCAGCCGAGGGCGTGGTCTCGGCCATCGCCGACACCTTCAAGCTGAGCAGTCTGGGAATGGCCGATCCGAAGGAGGCGCTGCGCAACTATCTGCGCGAGAAGGCCTTGCTGCTCGTGCTGGACAACTTCGAGCATGTGCTGGACGCAGCCGAACTGGTGGCCGACATCCTCGCTACCGCGCCGGGTGTGCAGGTGCTTATCACCTCGCGCGAGCGACTGCGGCTGCGCGCCGAGCGGGTGTATGAGGTCGGCGGTCTCCCCGTTCCGCTGGATGCAGAGCTCGCCAACGCGGACGCGTTCGACGCGGTGCGGATGTTCGTGGCCTGTGTGCGCCACAGCCACCCGCAGTACACGCTCAAGGCCGCCGACACACTGGCGGTGGCACAGATCTGCCGGTTAGCTGCGGGAATGCCACTGGGCATCGAGTTGGCAGCGGCATGGGTGCCGACGCTCCCAGTCGCGACCATCGCCGCGGAGCTGGCGGCCAGCCTGGATCTGTTGGAGACGACGCTGCGCGACGTGCCCGAGCGGCACCGCAGCGCGCGGGTCGTGTTCGACCACTCATGGAACCTACTGAGCGTCGAGGAGCAGGCGCTGTTTGGGCAGCTCGCCGTGTTCCGCGGCGGCTTCACCTTTCATGCGGCGCAGGAGGTGGCCGGCGCGACACACGGCACGCTGGCGCGGCTGGTGGATAAGTCGCTGCTGCGCGCCGAACGGGATGGCCGCTACGACATGCACGAGCTGCTGCGCCAGTTCGCCGAGCAGAAGCTTGGCGCCGAGCCTGGAGCTGCCACACGCACGCGCGAGCGCCACAGCGTGTTCTATCTGGAGTTGCTCCAGCGTAAAGAGCCCGAGCTGAGAGGCCGATACCATCTGGTGGCCCTGGACGAGCTGGAGCGTGAGTTCGAGAATGTGCGCAGCGCCTGCGATTGGGCGCCGCAGTGTGGCCAGTGGGAATGCCTTCGAAAATCCCTGTTCGCTTGCTTCTTCTTCATGGTAGTTCGTTCGCGTCATCGAGAGGCCATCGCACTCTTTCAGCATGTTGTCGACACCGCCGCTGCCACCGAAAGCAGCGCGGAGGAATCGGCGCAGCGCCAAGGCCTGGCAGCCTACGCCCTCACGATGCAGTCGTATTTCTTTGGCTGGCTAGGCCAGGTTGACAAGCGAGCCAGCTGTTTCGAACGCAGCCGCGCGGCTGTCCATGAGTATGGAACACCCTATGAGATTGCCATACACTGCCACCTGTACGCGTTCACGCGCGCCGACCCGGAAGAGGCGCGAGTCTTGTTCGAGCGCAGCCTGGCGATTCTTCGGGAGATCGGAGACATCTGGCAGGCGGCATATGTCATCCGCGGCATGGGCCTCTTCGCATTCGCGCTCGGCCAGACACTCGAAGCCAAGCGACACTTTGAAGAAGCGCTGTCGTTCTTTCGGGCGAGCGGTAACGTACACGGCACATCTGAGGCGCTGCTGGACGTGGGTCGCGTGGCCTACACGCTGGGCAACTATGAGGAGGGCCGGCAACTGCTGGAAGAAAGTCTGTCCATCCAGCAAGCGGTCGGTTTGACAGCGACCGTCGCGGAATCCCGGGAAGTGCTGGGTGAGATCGCGTATGCGCAGGGCCGGTTCGCCGAGGCGGAAGCGCAGTTTCGGCAGGAGTTGGCGATCTGGTACGAGTTTGGCAACCGCGCGTTACTAGCGCGGAGCTTCTCGCGTCTTGGCGCGGCGGTTCTGGCGCAGGAGCGGCTCAGCGATGCTGCCGGGCTGCTCGCCGAAGCGCTAACGATCGCCGAGAGCTGCGGCGATCCGCACGGCATCTCGCACGCGCACACTCAGCTTGGCTATCTGGTGCTCAAACAGGCAGCGCTCGACACGGCCAAGCGGCATTGGCGTAGCGCCATCGATGTGGCGTGGCCTATGAAGGAGCGGTCGCAACTACTTGTGACTCTCGATGCGCTGATGGGTCTGGCCACACTCATGGGCCAAGCGGGCGATGCAGCGCGAGCAGTCGAGTTGCTCGCGCTGGTGCGCAGCGCCGCACATATCGACCGCCGAACCGAAACCCAGGCCGAACAGTTGCTGGCCGAACTGGAAGCTCACCTGTCATCAGCGAGCTTCGCTGCGGCACAGGCGCGCGGTCAAGCGCTG
>WNGA01014038.1_pt1 | contig 15182 bp, 15 predicted proteins | sample 5400061 | NCBI WGS metagenome assembly WNGA01 (sample SAMN13153366, study PRJNA577476) | soil metagenome | isolation source: 100 cm soil or saprolite under grassland replicate 2 | place: USA:California | collected 2016-06-15
GTTTGAGAGGTATAGGATTCATCTATCTCATCGTTCACGAGGACGCCCTGTGCTTCGGCTTTGTATGCAATGTATTGGCGGATTTTGCCATGAGACCAATTACTCACCTTTTGCTGGCTTTTCCGATTTAGCCTCTTGCCATCTGCCACATCCCGCACATCACCGATAGCCAGAGTGCCCACCTGATGAATGACGCTCCAATCCACCACAGCTCTGCTGATCTTGTGTTCCATGTCCCGACGCTGTTGTTTATTTTGCGCCAGGAAACGGTTGATCCTTTTTTGAATTCTCCACCACCTCCTTGAGTGTTTTTGTTTGCTGGATTGCAGGCTTTTCAACTTGGCAAGACGTTTATTCCAATATTGGTTGAGCGAGCGTAGTTCTCGACAAGACACAACCATGGCGTCCTGTCCATCGGTGATCGCCGCTGGATGCACTTCGCCCAAGTCCACTCCTGCTATGCCATTCCCAGGCGTTGGAGGTGGCCCAATACCGTTCTCGATCACAATATGCCATTCATACCGCCGATGGGCTTTGTTATAAACCAGGCGCACTTCCAGGAATTGTTCACCCTCCAGCACTGCCAGAAAGGCAGGCAGACGAAAAGCAATCGGTTCATTTCCTCTCGCCAGGGACAGCAGGAGACGATCGCCCCTCTTGCGGATGCCTGAGTTCTTCCAGATGGTAGTTCGATAGAATTTCTTCTTGTGAGGATACTTCGCTCCATCCTCTCGATTTGCTTTGGATGTCTTGCAGGCTTTGTAGAATGCCTCCTGAGCCGCATCTATCGAATGGGCATGAAGAAAAGACGATCGCGATATTCTGTCGTGATACTTCTGCATTCTCGGGTTGTTCAACCAAATGGTGTGGTTGCGATATATCCGATAATGCTCAATCATGACTTCTGTATAAATACGCCCGCTTTCACGGTTGAGGGCATCGGTGGTTTTACTTGGAAGTTTACATTCGAGAATGAGTGTGCGTATCACTAGAGTCCTTTCTGGGCTTCGATGTATCGCTGGATGGTTTCCGCAGAGACATCGCCAGCAGTAGCGGCGAAATAAGAGCGTGACCATAGGGACGGAAGCTTTTTGCGCACTGGATATTTGATCCGCAATTCGTGAGCAGTAATTCGCTTACATTGTTTCGCCACTTCGAAGGTTGGCGTGGTGAATTTCGTTCTGTCAAAGGTTGACCTTTGGGCTGCGCGAATACCGAGTCAATCACGATCAAACGATGAATAAGCTCCATTGCGCCTCGTCAGGATTTCTTGAACTTGGCGAACGGGTTGGTCTCGACCACCGGTTTCGGACTGGAAGGCAACGGAAGATCGGCTCTAACAACAGGCACTACCGAGCGGGAGTTGTTACTGGATGTTGGCAATGCAGGGCGGGAATTGCTGGAAGCGACAGGCACAGCTGGACGAGTCGAGAGCGATCCCACCGGGATAGCGGTTGCCTTCAAGGGTGTATCGGCTTCTGCCGGCGCAGGCTTGACCACGCGATTGGCTTTCTTTTCGGTGATCGAGAGCGAGTTAATCGTCACATCCACGTAGGATGCACGAACCTCTCGACCTTTGGTGTATAGGCCGACTCTGCCTTCTTTCGAGCCAGCCAGACGACCGATCAACAGAACCCTGTCGCCTTCCTTCACATTTTCGGCAGTCCACACAGCGAAGGATCCTGCTTCTTCCGCGGTTGGTTTATCGCTCGTGACTTTCTTGCCCCAGACGGTTGCATCGAACCAAAGTTTTTCTTCCGGACCGCTGGACCAGCATGCCGTGAATTTCGCAATGAACGTGTTGTTCTTGGTGTAGTTTGCTTTTGCATCTGCCCCCACGAATGCCTCGAAAAAGACCATTTGCTGTAGTGGGTGTAGATCAAGCGAACGAGTGTTTGTGTTTCCGGTGATGGCGAATCCCTGGACGGTCATCTGCAGATTCGCAGCGGTAGTGACTTTCTGCTGATCGACAAACGTCAGCATGCCGTCTGCTGTACCGCACAGACGACCAGTGAGCAGAATAATGTCACCCTTCTTGATTTCCGCAGCACGCAGAGCGAACAGCCCCATTTCTTCAGCGGTGGGGTTATCACTCGCAACTTCGTTACCCCATACAAAGGCGCTGATCACAATATTGTGTTCGGGATCCTTGGTCCAACAGACGGGGATTTCCGTGTAGAAGTGAGAACGACCAAGCGCCCGTCCCTGCTCATCCGTTCGCACATGGTATTGCGGGGTCGCATCTTCCTGCGCGATTACTTCAATGGTCATTTGTTGTTGCAACATCTATGCACCTCCTTGAGAATTTGTAGCCCACTGGACGAGAACCTCTCTTGTGGGTGGAACATAACCATGGACTTGCGCGAACGCCTGAAAGCCCTCTGCTTCCCCGTCGAAGGCATTGGGGAGTTCGCCATTGCCGTACATCAACTCGCCAGTATCGGCCTGCGCGGTATTTGATGCAATTACTGGCGTTTGTGGTACAGCGTTATCAGCGCTGATTACCATCGGCGCGCCGGCCGGAACGTCAGTCGGGAAGCGGACCACCATGATGACCTGCATGGTGACACTGAACATTCCCGTTCCCACCTGGGCGACCGATAGGTTGGAAACGCTGGGCGGGGCGACGATCTCGGGTTTGATGATTGGCGTATTGTTGTTGGTTTGGGTCATAACGACCTCCTTCAAATTGGAATTTGATGTAGTTGTTTGAATAGTGGATTGGTTTAAGGCACTTCGTCGCGAGGAGCGAGAGCGCGGGAGATCAGCTTGTCTTCTTGCTTCCAGCGGTAGGCGACAACAACCACGTAGCCATGCCACAAGATATACAGGAGGATCAAAGCCAACACGATCCGGACGAGGATTTCGAAAGTGTTCATAGTTTCTCCAGAGATATGAAATTGAGATTTGTTTTGGGGATTGAACTAGCGGATTGATTTTTGATCTGAGTGTGAGGGTTACCGCGTTTTGTGACTGGTTTTCTCCTGGCGCCATTTGTGTAGCTTTTCGAACCAACCCTTACTGGCCAGGCAGATGTAGAGGACTGCGGCGAAGATGAAGAAGCCGGTCCATAACGGCAGCTTGAAAACAATAGCCGCGGAGAAGCTGCCCAGCCAGAACACGTTGAGGCCACAGAACGCCAGAAAGAGCAGAACGGCCGCAATGAAAATTTCTCGTTTTGGTATGTTCATATTGCGCCGTTTCTAGATCGTCGATATTTCAGCGTCGGGGTTTTGCTTGCATGCTGCGAGATACTTTCGCACGCACTCAACAAAATCGTCCAGGATTTCCTGAGCAACCCCGCAATGTCCGGGCACGCTTTCCAGCAGCTGGAGTCCGATCGTCAACGGGCTGATCAGTTGTTCAGCCTTCGAAATGCCGAGTTCATTGGGCTTCCAGATGTAATCCAGGATCCCGACTTTTTCGGCAATGGGTTTGTAGCAGGTTGGAACGTTCAGGTAGAACACATTGACCGTCCTGACTGCTTGCAGGTTGATGTCAAGTGACATAAGCACCTCCTACGAAATGTATTTTTGTTTGGGAATGCAAAAGCGCCCTGCCGGGAAACCAGAGCGTTCATATTGAATATGTACCTCCTGGAATTTGATTGAAATAGTTTGGATTAAACAGACACGCCCCGGTCCGATGACCGGGGCGTCTTAGTCATTAGTGTCAGGATTATTATTTTACAAACAGGATACTTTATGGCTTCGCATTGGTTATCAAATATCTAATTCTCCGTCATGTACTTAGCTTTAGCCTCAATTGGTATTTACTCCTTTCTGAACCTGGCGTTCAGTTCAGTTAATATGGTTTCAATGTTGTCGATTGGTTTCTGTTTCGTGAATCGGCGTTGCTTCCAGTCCGTACCAAAGACTCGACAAGCAAGACGACTGCTGCCACATCCATCACTAAGGAAATGGTGTTCATGACAGTGAAGCATTCGTTGCGAATGTTGTTGATTGTCATCGCTAGGGAGAGAATATTGAAGGCGGTTTCTCTCTATTGCCCCCATAAGTTCTAAAAGATGGAGTTAATTAAAAACGAAACTCGGCGGGGTCAGGAGACCGCCGCCGAGCAAGAACTGATCCTGCTTTCTATTCATGCAAAATCAGCACAGATTATGCACCAACCATTGAGCAATTTATTTTTGATAGGCAAACAATTTCTTGCCTTTTGAGACCAAAAGCATGTCTCCTACTGCAGCTACATCTTGATTTTCTGTGATCAAGAGTTTAGGTAGGGAGATTCTAAGAGATCCTAGATTTTTGCCTGTTTCAATATCAAAGGCTTGAATAACCCTATTGAAGCCTTCTGTGACATAAACCCTGCCTTCGATAATTGATGGATTTTCTGGCTGCTCAAGAGCTTCTTTCCACATTAAATTACCATTTAATATGTTGAATGCGTAGAGATAATCAGCATCTGTTACAAAAACAATATTATCTGAAATTTTAAACTTTCGGAAACCGTTACTTGAAAATGTCTTCCGCCAGATCTCTTTTTGCTGCCGCGTGTCAAACGTAACAATATTATCTTCGGACGTGAAGTAGATGACTCCATTTTTGTAGCCGCTTTCGCCTATCACGGCTGTCCCTTTGGACCAAACGGTTTCACCCGTTAGCAGATTAATTGCCTTAATTCCATAATCAGGAACATAGACCAAGTTGTCATCGATATAGGCATGGATCGGGCCCGCGCCTACATCTACACTCCAAAGGAGATGTCCTGTTGCTGCATCATATGCTCTGATATCTGTTGATATCTGATTAACCAGGACTGCTTTTGTTGTTGCATCAGTTACCCATCCACGGGGCTCTAGCAATGGTTGCTTCCACGTTGGTTGTCCATTTTCTAGATTTAACGCCCATAACGTATTGCTGTCTGCAACATAGATCTTATCGTTAGCCACTATAGGTGGAGACATTTCAACTTGGGGAGTTAAGCTAAAGCTCCATTTAACATCACCTGTATTTGTCTCCAACGCATAGACAGTGTTAGTTGTTCTGGCAAAAATAAACCTTCCATCTTCAGTTCCTGATATCTCTGTAATATTATCTCGTAAATTGCGCGACCATTTTTCTTTGAGAGGAAGAGTAGATGAAGTAAACGGAGCAAAACTATAACTCTGAAAGAAATAGCAACCAAGAATTAGCAGACAGGTAAATCCTACTATGCCCATAGAGAATATCTTATAGCGATTTTTCATTTGACCTTCCAATTTCTTCTCCAACGCTTAAAACTATCCTCTGCCACAATAAAGTAGGAAAATGGAGGCGGATAGGAACCATACAACCCCAAACTTTTGCAGCCAGCTAACATGAATTTGGGCATTTGCCATCGATCTGTTATTGGTATAGATTTCATAGCGATTGATCCAACTCCAAACGGCGCACCTACACCCAGGCCAATGTCATATCCGCTTAATTTTTGGCGATCAATCTTCTCAGCATCTTTATCATACATGTTGTAGTGGTCCAATACCACAGGGCCGACACCGAGTGCGTCATCAACTGCCCAATCCTTATATGCTCTGGTACCTCTTTCTCTAAATTCTGATCCCTCAATTGCTCCCCAAGCCGCACTTGCACTGAACGAAAGCATTGAAGTAGGATGTTTCTTTTCCGCTGGCCCTGGCACAAATTCCCCTCCAGAAGCACTAGTTCCTTGTTTGTAAGCTTGATCCCTTTTCGTAAAGTATATTTGAACACATCCTTGATTATCAGTTACTAAACTGACTGAATAATAGACCAAAAATGCGCTCTTAATGTTCACTCCAAAAGCCACATTTATGTCTTATCTACTACACAGACTTAACATCATCAACCGGCCGCAGTAAAGGTGTTTATCAAATACCAAATCAGATGAATGACTTGAACACCTGCCCAAAACGCAATGATTGTACTAATGAGCCCATAGATAAAATATTTGAGATCATGTGGGAGTTCAACCTCTACCCCACTCTTAGTGTGTTGATGGTCAATGCTTTTGGGCGACAGAAACTTATCATATAATAAGTACAGCACAGTGCCGCCTAAAGTTGCATTAACAATAGTCTTGTACCGATCCACAGTTATGAATCCAATAAAGACACCAAGAGCAATAACAATCGCAGCCAGTGAAAAGTAAAGTTGATTCTTGTAGCGCAATATAGATTTTTTAAATTTATCCATGAGTTAGATCCTTTCGAAAATTTAAGAACACAAAATTATCGTTTTGAGAATATTTTGAGCTTTGTGTCTTACTTTATATGAACCAGTTTGTGCTTGCGATTCCACATAGTTCTCAAAATATTTGACAATGTTTCTATAGACCGCCACTTCATCTCTCTTGAAAAGAGATGAAGTGGCTTAATTGATCTGGACCCAAACACTATCTACTAAAGTATTGCTACTATTTCTTTCCTTATAGATCCCAGAACGTACCAATTATTTTTAAACTCAATACTAACTACCTGTTATTAAAGTAATAGAATCTGGAAGTCTGATTCGTATATAGTATAGATGGTGAGAAAACAGGTGATAATGTCCGCGTGGGACTGGGTGTGCGCGTTGGGGTAGATGTTTGCGTCGAAGTTGACGTTGAGATTTGAGTTGGACATTGGTTCCAAGGCGGGCAACTGGGCGTACTGGTAGGAGTATTTGTTGGTGTCTGCGTCGCCGTTGGTGCTGGCACAGGGGGAACTTTATGTGGTGGACAATCTGAATTTGATTCATCCTGGCCACACCCACCATGAGTAGCCGCGTACGTTCCCAATCCTACGCCTACACCAATTCCAATTCCACATGCCCACTTCATTTTGACTGATGAATTACATGGATTCTTAAAAGGAACAAGCCATCCATCGCCGTCTAGTTGACTATTAGCCTCGATTTCCGAGGCCGCATTTTCCTGCGCGGTCGGCCTGCGTTTCATTTCAGAAACACTGTCAATAGCATTGGTTATCGCTTGCGTCATAGCTTTATGAGTCGGAGGGTATAGTAGTGCTGCTACAAAAATTGCAGTCGCAACTATTAAAGCGGGTGGTGATGCAAGAAGCGCTACTATTGGTCCGAAGTGCCCTGTCGGATCGTTGCGCATGACGGGATTATTATATACATACGCATACCGATCATACCCTAACACACCTGGTGGAATGATGCTATCCGCTTGAGCAAAACGCCCCGTGTAAGAATCGTACCATCTTGCTCCATAGTAATACAAGCCAGAATCACTGTCATTACGCTGACCGGTGTACTGATAATTCGTAACTGTACTGCCCAAGGTATAGCGTGTCTCACCCCACGGCTTGTAGCGCAAGTTGCAAAACGACTAAGTACCAACCTAATAATCATCTTCATGAAATAAGAACTCGGCGAGATCAAAATGTCAACCTCCCAAATTTAGGTTCTCCCGCACTTTATGTGAAAATCATTTAGGTGGTCCAAGAACTTTTAGCCGCAGCAAATCAAATTTAGCCCGGCCATACATCTGATGTTTCATCATTTTCAATCGATTCACTTGCCCTTCAACCTGCCCGTTGCTCCAGTCGTAGGACAAGGCAGATTTCACAGCCTCATAATCCTGGCGAAGTCCTGCTGCAAAGTTTTCTAATCTTTTCACTCCACAAGCTTCCATCTTCAGCAACCAGTCGTCTAGCAACTCGGGAGCTTTTCGTGAAAGCATTTTCTGGAACGATTGTGCAAGTTGGTAGATCTCTTGCAGCTTTGAGTTTTCTACAAACATGGCCTGCAGATGGGTTAGCTCTTCCTCCTGTAATCCACCTACATCTTTCATGAATAACCAGGACAACTGGCGAGATGAATGAAAAGGAGTCTGCTTGCGAAACCGGCGAAGATACTCCGCGACACTTTTTCTTTGTCCTTTGTATCCCTTGTATTGCAACTCCTTCCAGAGCACGGAAGGATCTTGACAACCATCCTTCCAGCGCGTACTCAGATAGTCTTTGTAAATATCCAATTGACTTGCCGATGGTTTTCTAGACTGCCAGTTTGGGAGATCTGCATCTTCAAGGTATCGACGAACTGTTCCGCGGTTGAGTCCTAATACCCTAACAATCAATCGTTGGGAATAGCCCTTAACATGTAAGTAGTTCACCAATTCGAACTGTTTCTTGCGCTTTTGGTAGGAAGGCGTTTCTTTTTTCTCTACCTCAGATTTCCGCTTTTTGAGTTGACCCGGAATGATTTCCTGCAGTTTTTCCCGTAAATTGTGAAGCAAGTGCCAGCGGTCTATAACTTGCATGGCTTGGGGTGCACCCGTTTGGATACCGGCTTGGTATTCAAAGGAACGGTCCCGGCTAATGATCTCAATCTCGGGATGTTTTTGAAGCCACCCACTCAAGGTGTTTTGGGTTCGGGAGGGCAGCAATTCAATCGGTTGATGCCTCTCCAGATCAACCAGGATGGTGCCATAACTTTGTCCCTTCTTAGTTGCCCAATCATCGACGCCCAGAACTCTTACTGCCTGTTCTTGATCGATCTCCGTTTTTCGGATCAAGCGCAGCAGGCCGTCGGGACTGATTTGGATCTTGAGCTTTTTACAAACGCGTGATGCAGTTTCGGCACTCATTTCGAATGCAATATACTTGAGCAGCGCCTCAAGATGAGTTGTTCGTCTGGCATAAAACTGTACCATCTCTGGAATTCGTTCGGCAAAGGTTTTCCGAATGCAAGTGGGATTGTGGCAAAAATATCTGTGCACACTCAGAACCAGCTGGATGGACGCATCCGCACAAGGTAGCGCCTGCGGTTTTCGGATATACACACTGTGTTGTTTTTTGGAGAAGGTTTGACAGTATGGACAAATGGCTGATTGGCTGGAACTCGCGGCCACGAGTAAAACGTTGCCTGCAGAGGTTCTGATGATTTGAGTGATTTTGAAACTGTTGAGAATATAAAGTTCATCGAGTCGCATTCGCCAAGCAAACCATATTTTCTCTCTTTTTTCACTTTTTCACATAAAGTGCGGGAGAACCCAAATTTAGTACCACGCATAAGTAGACAAATCTAGGCATGTTGAAGTGCAAACTGGCGGGGTGGTAAACCTTGTAATGCCTCATGCGGACGAATGGTGTTGTAATCTTGCAACCAATGCTCTGTGATGTGGCGAACCTCCTCAAGGTCATCAAACAAATAAGCATCCAAAACGTCTTCCCGGAAGGTGCGGTTGAAGCGTTCGACGTACGCATTCTGTGCAGGCTTGCCGGGCTGGATATGGAGCAACTCGATGTGTTTTTCTTGTGCCCAGTTCTCCAGTCGTTGGGAGATCAACTCGGGCCCATTGTCCATGCGGATGTGAGCGGGTTTGCCTCGCCAATCCAGCAACTGCTCCAGAACTCTCACCACACGTTCTGCCGGGAGCGAGGTGTCCACTTCAATCCAGAGCGCTTCCCGGTTGTAATCATCGATCACGTTCAATGTCCGGAATGTTCTGCCATTGGACAGAGCATCACTCATGAAATCTAACGACCAGGTCTGGTTTGCCTGTGCGGGCACTATCAATGTCTGTGCAACACGAGCAGGTAAGCGCTTCTTGGGTTTTCTCTTCAGGTGCAACGCCATCGCTCGGTATACTCTGCGGATCCGCTTGTGGTTCCAGGCATGTCCTTGGTTTCGCAAATAGTCCGTCATTTTGTCACAGCCCCAACGAGGTTGCCTGTCTGCCAACTGGCGTAATTCCTGGGCAATGGGCTCATCGGTGCTTTTCTTTGGTTGGTGGCGATAGGCACAACGGCTGACTTGGACCGTGCGACATGCTTGTCGTTCACTCAGTCCAAACTCCTCAATCGCGTACCCAACCAGCTCCCGTCGTTCTTCTACTTGGAGAGTTTTTTTTCGATAATATCCTTCAGCACTTCGTGTTCCAAGCTCAGATTCGCATACATCTGCTTCAAGCGACGGTTCTCCTCTTCCAACTCCTTCATGCGTTTTACTTCACTGATGCTCATCCCGCCATACTTCGCTTTCCACTTGTAAAAGGATGCTTTGCTGAACCCGTGCTGACGGCTCAGGTCTTCCACCGACACTCCGGCTTCCGCCTCCTTCAAAATATTCACGACCTGGCTTTCCGAAAACTTCGACTTCTTCATGGCACGCTCTCCTAACTCTATTTTGCCACGAGTTGTCTACTTTTCACTGGTACTATTTTAGGGGAGGGTTACCAATGTACTTGTAGCAGAAACAGTTAAGTTAATAAAGTAAGATCTAAAAAGGTTTTTGCTTTTTTTCGGGAGGTAAACCAGTCTTACGTTGTAACCAAATATTAAAATCAGGATGATTATTTATAGCTTTTTCAACAACTTTTGTTGGTTCTTGAGGAATGGAAATATCAAGCTCATTTTTGAGCCACATCCGAAAATTTATCGTCTCGGAACCATTTGAGATGCGAGTTTCCCAGCCTTGCTGAGAAACTGCATATCCAAGCTCATCAATTCCCAGCCCTAGCAGACCCAAAAATTCTTCGACCGAATTTGCTATTATGATATTTCCAGCCCATTCCGAAGCTAAAAAAACTATGGGGGCAATTTCAAGAGGAAAGTCTTTATACCTCCAAAAGGAATATATAGAGCCATCTGCATCAAAACCAAAAAATATTAACTGAGACTGTACATCTGGAGAGAATAATGGAGCCTGCTGCCAAAATCGATCATACAGAAAAAAATGACCACTATAATTTTTATTTTCGGCTTCTTGGAACCGAAAAAGCTTGATCAGTGATTCCGGTATTTGAACATTTGCCGGAAAATTTTTGATAAATAGCATTTCATCCATGATTATCTCCCTTCTTTATTTTTTTAACAATCCCAATAAGCGAGCATAATCTAATGCTTGCTGGATTGCAGAATTATATTGACTGCCCGCAATTCTTCTGACATCATTAATACCCATAGCAAAAGCATCTCGCCATCGTCCTTGAGATATCAAGCCATCCATAGTATCTCTGAAAGGCTGACCACGTACGTTACGTCCTGCAAAGCTTGCGGTCTGATAATGATCTTCCGGTAACATTTGTATTGATGGACCATCAGCTTTAGGCAAAGGACTACTCGCATCGGGTACCAAGTGATGTTTAACGACTCTAGTACCGTCTTCTAACAGATTATCTAATTGTGAGTATGCTCCTCCACCAAACTCTAGAGGGGTCACAAGCGCGTAAGCGTTTGCTACTATTGACTCATTATGTTCGCGGGTGGTTGGACCATTAATAGCGTTTTGTACACGATCAACATGACATCCAACAAGAAAGCACCCCACAGCCAGAACTACACTGTGATCCAATGCACGCCTAATAATGGGTGAATAGCTCGAGTAATTCCACCAAACTCTATCACAAACGAGGCATGGTGGTTTATATGAGTTGCCAGTTGGATCAGTATAGTTAATAGGAGAGTTATTTACATATGCATACCGATCCCATGCTTGTACACCTTGACTTTGTTCGGGGATGATCGAATCAGGAGACGTAAACCGACCTAAAAATGTGTCATACCATCTGGCACCGTAGTAATATAGGCTGATATCATCATCATTACGCTGTCCAGTATACTGATAATCTGTCACCGTACTGCCCCAAGTATAGCGCGTTTCGCCCCACGGCTTGTAGCGCAACTCTCCCACTTTGTTTCCATTGGCATCTATGATGAGATGATGCTCGTACTGCCCAAGTGATCGCCTGAGAGGTAGTATAGAGTACCGTTATCACACATGGCGCAAATAAAAGGGTTCATCCAACTCTAATACCTATAAACCGTGCTATGCGCTTGATAATATTGGAGATCGGGTCCTTGATCCCTTTAGCGGTTCAGGAACTACAGGAGTAGCTTGTATAAAACTCGGTCGCCGTTTTGTCGGCATCGAAAGAGAATGAATATATTGAACTTACTCTTGCTAGACAGAGAGAATCCAGATTGCAACCTGGGTTGTTTCAAAGAAAATCTCGCATAAGTTGAAAATACTTTACTAAATTCAGGTAAGTTTCGAAGACCCTTTTTGACGAATTATTATTTGTTGTAGTAGAGTTTCTTTGTCTTCCAAATTAGGTGAAAGCAGGATGACAGGCAATTTACTTTTTACAATATCACCATAGATTTTGTTCGAATATAATCCATTTATAAGCGCAAAACCTGACCTTGAAATAGTAATTGCTTTGTATCCTTTAGACAATTCCATTACACCATCTATTTCACTCCATTTAAATCGTGAACAGAAGAAAATATATGTGCAGCACTCGAGTCCATTTTCTGTTATTCTGATGTTGGGAAAAGCATTAACAAAAAAGCTTCCGATGATAAGAGGAATTGACCAAACCAATCCAATCATTCCAATAGCTAACTCTAAGGAAGCCCCCATCGTCCTTAGAGTTAATCCATCAGAAAAGATCGAAGCCATTGCTGTAAAAAAGTACGGCAACGTGCCTCCAATAAATATTAGATGAATAAGCAGTCCTACAATATATAATATGTTGGGTAAGAACCCTCGCTGTTTATGAAGTTTCATTGGGACCTCCATTTCCTGATATTTATTCAAAATACTTTCCTATCCATGGCATTTTTCTGAGGAAGTTCTTGTTAGCAATGGGAAACTGTAAGTTCAATTTCCTGTTTTTCATATCACCTTTGAAAAAATAGTCTGAAACTTCAATGATGTTAGCACTTACATCAAAGCCTTCACCGAAACCAAACAATACTCCTTTAGATTTCGATCTAAATTTATTGTCGAACCCTGGAACGATACCAGCACAGATACCATTTGGTGTGCAACCAGCAGCGGTTCCACTATACCCATCCTTCCCAATTAAACTTACGCCAGGAATGTCATCAATTTTGGTTTTTGTGCTTCCTAAGGTGACGGCTCCTCTAAGTTTCACTGAGGCACCGCCACTAATAGCTCCTTCGGTATTTATACTTACCTTAATTTCACTCAATCCACGAATCCCTTTCTCTTTAATTGGTTTCATATCAGCATAGAAGGTCACGTCTCCCTCTACACCAATAAAGAATTTTAACGCGCCTCTCACACTTAAATACCAGGTGTCATTAGAAAGGGGATTTAATATGTCAATCCAATTTGGTCCGCCGCCATCGTGCCCAGATGGATCAGTATATAGCACAGGGTTATTTGAAACATAAGCGTAACGATCATATCCTTGTGCTCCACTAGCAATGATTGTATCTGCCTGTATGAATCTTCCTAACGAAGTATCATACCATCTTGCATTGTAAAAATATAACCCGATTTCATCATCATTACGTTGGCCTGTATATTGATAATCTGTCACCGTACTGCCCCAAGCATAGCGCGTTTCGCCCCACGGCTTGTAGCGTAGTTCACCGACTTTGTTTCCATTGGCATCTATGATGCTGCTGGTGCTGCCTAGCTGGTCACCTGAGAGATAATACAAAGTACCATTGTCCCGCATGGCGATGCGCTGTGCACCGGAGAAGTAGTATTTACGCACGGTAGAGCTGCCACCACCTTGTTGGGTAGAAGAAACCTTCTTGCAGAACACCCCGGTGGTATAAGGCGGCAGGTTCGAACCAGTTTGAGTGGCGGCGGTGGGGACGCCAGTTGGTGCAGTGGAGCCAGTGAGGGTGTGGGTATGTCCACCAGAGGTGGAGAGAACGTTCGTCTTATATGTGCCGGCATTGTTCGAGCCATAAACGCGCGTGGTAGCAACGGGTGAACTCTGCGAAGTGGCAAACGTAAAGCTATGGTTATGGTCGCCCGCGCTGGTGACGGCAAGATAGCCCACAGCATGTGTGTGTGAGGGCAGGCTGGTATAGGTGTGGGTATGGGTTAGGGAACCTCCGGTCGTATTCACATACGCGGCGCCGAGCGGAAATTTACCATCTAGCAATGTATACCGCTGCCAGGTGGCGGGGCAGGAGGCGCCTTGCCAAATCATCACCGAGCCGATGGGAAATTCGAGACTATCAGCAACTGTCTTTTGCGCAAAAGGCACTTCCTGGTAGGGCGGCAGGTTGGAGGCTGAATTCGTATTGAGGGTGCCGCTGGAACCCCACGAGTCAGTTTGCCCGGAGAGATTATGGGTGTGTGCGCCGCCATTTTCCACCGACACCGAGGAACTTCCATTGGAGGATTTACTGGAGCCCAGCAAATAGCTTCCTGAAGTAGTAATGGAAGAACTGAGATAGGTATAGGTATGGCTGTGAGAGACCGTGTTGGTCACAAGCGTGCCAGCCGGATGGCTGTGCGCGGGAATCTGTGAGTAACTATGAACATGTGTGGTGCTGCCCCCGGTAGGTCCATATACCGCCGCCCCGCGTGGGAATTTGCCATCCAGCGCGCCGAAATGTGCCCAACCTGCTGGGAGTTGCTGCCCGGAGGTCAGGTCGAAGATTGCCACTGCATTTTGTGGGACGCCCTGGTAATCAACGACACTCTTGCGGCAGAAGAGCATATCCAGATAAGGTGGCAGAACGGTTGTTGTGTCGGTAGTGGGATTGCTTACGCCTGTGATTGCAGTAGTGCCTGAGATCGTGTGGTAATGTGACGCGCTGGAAGTAGTGCCAGTACCTAACACACCGGTCCCTGACTCAGGATAATTGCCGAAACCCGTAGATCCCATTTCTTTCACGCGATGAGTGTGCGCGCCGGAGGTATCCGTGACGAGTGTGCCTGCGCCATGGCTGTGTTGAGGCACATCGGTATACACATGTTGATGTGTGTCAGTTCCACCTTGCACACCGGGATTGGCTCCCGTTGCCGCGCCATAGAGAAAGCGATTGTTGAAAGCGACTCCGTCAATGCCCGTTCCTGAGACCAATGACCAACCTGATGGACAAAAGTTTTCAGCAAATGGCAGAATCGTCCCCATCGGCACAGGCGAGTCGTCTACAGGTTGCCCGTTGGACAATGGGAATGTACGTTCGAAGTATTGACCTACATACACAGTTTCTTCAGTGGCGGTCTTCTTCACTACAAGATTGCCCTGCCCATCATAGATATAGTTTGTGGTGGTTGTCGTGCCGCCGCCAATTGGCGTTTTATCTACCTGTACCAGATGGTTGGCAGCATCGTAATATAAGGTGTAATTGCTATTATCAGCAACAACTTTGCGGGTGATCTGGTTGCCATTTTCATCATAGGTGTATACGTTGCCGGTGTCTGTGCCCGTGACAGCATGAGCATGATTAGAATCATCGTAGTTCAATGTCACAC
>WNGA01013020.1_pt1 | contig 15181 bp, 12 predicted proteins | sample 5400061 | NCBI WGS metagenome assembly WNGA01 (sample SAMN13153366, study PRJNA577476) | soil metagenome | isolation source: 100 cm soil or saprolite under grassland replicate 2 | place: USA:California | collected 2016-06-15
GGCCTTCGAATCCTTGTTGGCGCCGAGCATGCTCGCAGGCAGCATCTCGCCCGCCGGGACCGCGACGCCGCCCATGATGCGCGCCACGATGGCGTCGCGGTCGATGGCCTTGGAGATCGCCTCGCGCACGCGTTTGTCGCGGAACGGATTCTTGCCGCCGGTGTCGGTCACGCCGGGAACCGGCTCGTCGAGATAGTCGAAGTGCAGGTAGATGACCCGGTTGGAGAGGCCCTCGACGACCTTGAAGGCCGGGTTGGACTTGACCCGTTGCAGGTCCTGGATCGGCACGTTCTCGATCAGGTCGACGTCGCCCGCCAGCAGCGCGGCGACGCGCGGGCCGGCGCTGGTGATGGGACGGAAAATCGCGCGCTGCCAGACCGGCTTCTCGCCCCAATGGCCCTCGTTGCGCTCCAGGATGATGCGGTCGCCCTTGGTGTAGCGCACGAGCTTGAACGGCCCGGTTCCGGTCGCCGCCTCGCCCGAGTTGAACACCTCGGTCTTGGGATAAGTGCCGACGCCCTTGCAGGCCTGGCGGTCGAAGGTGACCGTTCCGGCGCCATTCGCCTTGGCCGACAGAATGCCGATGGTCGACATCTCGTTCGGCAGCAGAGGATGCGCCTGAGCGGTGGTCACCAGCAGCGTCAACGGATCGGGCGCGGTCATCCCGGTGATGGCGCGCACGTTGATGGCCATCGAGGAGGGCGAATTCTCGATCTGCGGCACGCGGCAGAACGAATAGATCACGTCGTTCGCGGTGAAGTCGGAGCCATCTGTGAATTTCACGCCCGGCCGCAGCTTGAATTCCCAGGTGGTGTCATTGACCGTCCGCCACGTGAGCGCAAGCCGCGGCTTGATCTGCTGCTGCTCGTCCTGGTCCAGCAGCGTGTCGAAGATGTGCTTCATCATCGAGTTGTTGGGCGCCAGGTTGTGGAAGTGCGGATCGATCGAGGAGGGTTCTGCCGAGAGGCCGATTTTCACCTCCTGGGCGCCGGCCGCGGCGATCCATCCACTCGACAGCGCCACGGCGAAGAATCGCGTCAATCTGGCCATTCTCGAGTTCCTCCGATCGCGCCGGCCCATCCTCGGCGTGGCCCGGCCGCTAATCTGAAACCGACCTGCCTGCCGATGCAAGCCTCGTTCCAATCCGGAATGGGCTTGATCGGCGAAGCCCCGGCTGCATCATGGGCGGATGAGCCGCCTGCCCAAGACCACCGAGATTCTCGAAGCCCTCGTGGGTTTCGACAGCACCAGCCGCAACTCCAATCTGGCGATCGTGGCGTGGATCGAAGCCTATCTCGACCGGCTCGGTGTGACGCATGAGCGCATCCCCGACCAGTCCGGCGCCAAGGCGAACCTGTGGGCGACGATCGGGCCTGCCGGCAGGCCGGGCTATATCCTGTCGGGGCATACCGACGTGGTCCCGGTCGACGGCCAGAGGTGGTCGAACGACCCGTTCCGTCTCACGGCGCGCGGCGGCCGCCTCCATGGCCGCGGCGCCGCCGACATGAAGGGATATCTCGCCTGCTGCTTGGCCGCGGTGCCGGACATGGTCGCCGGCGACCTCGCCACGCCGATCCACCTGTCGTTTTCCCATGACGAGGAGGTCGGCTGTGTCGGGGTCCGCAGCGTGATCGCCCGTCTCGACGGCGCGGCGGTCAAGCCCGCCGCCTGCTTCGTCGGCGAGCCGACCTCGATGAACGTGGTGATCGGCCACAAGGGCAAGCGCTCGTTCCGCGTCGACGTGCGCGGCCGGACCTGCCACTCCTCGCTCGCCCCCGAGGGGGTCAACGCGGTCGAATATGCGGCACGCCTCATCGTCAAGATCCGCGACATGGCCGATCGCCTGGCACGCGAGGGCGCCCGTGATCCGCTCTACGACGTGCCCTATACGACGACACATACCGGCGTGGTCGAAGGCGGCACCGCGCTCAATATCGTGCCCGACGCCTGCCGCTTCCAATTCGAGTTTCGGTCGATTGCCGCGGACGACGTCGATGCCTTGGCGGGCGAGGTGATGGCCTACGCGCGCGACCGGCTCGAACCGGATATGAAAGTGGTCGCCCCGGAGGCCGGGATCGCATTCGACGTGATGTCGACCTTTCCCGGGCTCGACACGCCGCCCGCGATCGATGTGGTCGCTCTGGCCAAGACGCTGGCGGGACGGACCGAGCACGGCAAGGTCGCCTATGGCACCGAGGGCGGTCTGTTCGCGGCCGCCGGCATTCCGACCGTGGTGATCGGCCCCGGCTCGATCGAGCAGGCGCACAAGGCCGATGAATTCATCGCGGCGAGCGAACTCGACGCCTGCGGTCGGTTTCTCGATCGGCTGATCGCGCATTGCCGGGCGTGACAAGCGCCGCCCCAACCTATTCCTTCACCGCCCCCGTCATCGCCGACACGTAGTGCTCGACGAAGAAGGCGTAGAGCACGACCAGCGGCAGCGAGCCGACCAGCGCGCCCGCCATCAGCGAGCCCCAGCGGTAGATGTCGCCATCGACGAATTCGTTGACGATCGCGACCGGCACCGTCTTGTACTGCGAGGAGGAGATGAAGGTGAGCGCGTAGATGAACTCGTTCCAGCACAGCGTGAAGCAGAAGATGAAGGCGGAGATCATCCCGGGCACCGCCAGCGGCAGGACGATCTTGGTGAGGATCTGCCAGCGGCTCGCCCCGTCGATCAGCGCGCATTCTTCCAGCTCGAACGGGATGGTCTTGAAATAGCCCATCAGCAGCCAGGTCGAGAACGGAATCAGGATGGTCGGATAGACCAGGATCAGCGCGAACGGCGTGTCGAACAGGCCGTACTGGAATACGACGGTCGACAACGGAATGAACAGGATCGACGGCGGCACCAGATAGGCGAGGAAGATCGAGGCGCCGACCCACTGCGCGCCGCGGTAGCGCAAGCGCACGATCGCATAGGCGGCGAGCACGCTGGCGACGATCGAGAGGATGGTGGCGGCGACCGCCACCAGCATCGTGTTCCACAGCCAAAGCGGATAGTAGGTCTCGAACAGCAGCTTGTTGATGTGCTTGAGCGTCGGCGTCCAAGTCCAGAACGGATTGAAGCGCTCGAGATCGAGCAATTGCTCGTCGGGCTTGATGGCGGTGAGCGCCATCCAATAGAACGGGAACAGCAGCACCAGCAGGATGATCGCGAGCGGGAGATAGAGCGTCACCAGGCGTCGCGGCAGCGTCTCGAGGTAGCTCATGCCCTCGGTGTGATCGGCGGCGGGGGACGAGCCGGTGAGCACCGCCTTCGGGTCCACCTTGGAGATGAGCGCGTCAGTCATTGCTCTCCCCCTGCTGCCACTTCCTCCGCTGCAATCCGAACCAGGAGATCAGGATCGCCGCCAGCAGGAACGGAATCATGGCGGTGGCGATCGCCGAGCCCTCGCCGAGATAGCCGCCGCCGATGGCGCGCTGGTAGCCGAGCGTGGCCATCAGGTGGGTGGCGTTGGCGGGGCCGCCGCGGGTCAGCACCCAGATCAGCTGGAAGTCGGTGAAGGTGAACAGCACCGAGAACGTCATCACCACGGCGATGATCGGGGTCAGCAGCGGGTAGGTGATGTGGCGGAACATCTGCCAGCGGCTGGCGCCGTCGATGGTCGCCGCCTCGTAGAGCGAGGGCGGCACCGTCTGCAGGCCGGCGAGCAAGGTGATGGCGATGAACGGGACGCCGCGCCAGATATTGGCGAAGATCACCGACCAGCGCGCGTTCCAGGTGTCGCCGAGGAAGTCGATATTGGTCGCGATCAGCCCGAGCTTCCGCAGCGACCAGGACACGATCGAGAACTGGCTGTCGAAGATCCACCAGAAGGCGATGGCCGAGAGCACCGTCGGCACGATGAATGGAATCAGCACGACGGCGCGGATGATCGCCTTAAACGGCATGTGCTGGTTGAGCAAGGTCGCCAGATAGAGGCCGATCGCGAATTTGAACACGCTGGCGACGCCAGTATAGAGCAGCGTGTTGAACACCGAGAGCCAGAACACCGCGTCGTCCCACAGCCACTCGTAGTTCTCGAGCCCGATGAAATTGCCGCCGCGGCCGATGCGGGCGTCGGTGAACGACAGCCAGACGCCCAGCCCGAGCGGATAGGCGAGAAACAGCAGCAGGAACGCGCCGGCCGGCAGCATGAACCACAGCCCGAGCCAGTCGCGGTTGACCTTCAGCCGATCCCATATCGAGATGTCGCGGATCGGCGTCCGCACCTGCTGCAGAGCGATCGTCATCGCGTGGCGCCTCTAGGCTGAGCGGTGGCGGGCGCCGCCTGGGCGCCACCCGCCGTCGCGTCAGGCCACTCAGCGATAGAGCCGCGTCGCCTGGCGCTCGGCGATCTTGATGGCGCCTTTGGCATCTTCGCGACCGGCGCAGACATTGGCGAACATGTCGACGACGATGAAATCGGCCAGCGCCGCGGCCGCCTTCTCGCCGACCGACCCAAGCCCGCCGGCGGTCAGCGTGCGCTTGGCCGCCTCGCGGAAGATCGTGTTCTTGGGATCGACCGTCCACACCGGATTGGAGTCGTAGGCGTTGAGCGGATGGGTGAGATAGCCGACCGACGCCTCGAGCCACTTGTTGTAATTGTCCGCCTCCAGCAGGAAGGTCATCAGCGCCTTACAGGCCTGCGGGTATTTGGTGTAGGTCATCGCCAGGATCGGGAAGCAGACGTGGAATTCGGTCGGCTTGCCGACCGGCCCGACCGGCCACAGCGCGTGGTCCATGTCCGCGGCGATCTCCTTCTTGGTGGCGTCGCGCTTGGCGGCGGCGTAGATCGAGATGCCGTTGTTGGTCCAGGAAATCTCACCGGCCAGGAAGGCCTTGTTGTTGAAGGCGTCGTTCCATGCGGCGGTGCCCGGGATCATGTTCTCATAGAGCTGCTTGGCGTAATTGAGCGCCTTCTCGGTCTCCGGCGAGTTGAGGATGACCTTGTCCTTGGCATCGACCACGTTGCCGCCGTGCGCCCATAGGCACCAGTGCACCCAGCAATTGGCGTCGCCGGTGGCGTGGCCGAGCGCCATGCCGCCGGGGGTGTTGTTGCGCTTCGTCGCCTTGGCGTATTCGAGGAACTCGTCGGTAGTCGCCGGAAACTTGGAGAATCCCGCCTTCTTCAATGCCGAGATGCGATAGTTCATCATATTGCCGCCGTAGCAGATCGGAATGTCGATCCACTTGTTGCCGCTCTTGCCGTAGGCAATCGCGGTCGGCACCCAGCCGCCGTATTTCTTGCCGAGATAATCGGCCACGTCGGTGACATCGACGCATCGCTGCGGGAACAGATGCGGCAACGAGAACAGGCCCCAGAACAGGTCGGGTCCCGAGCCGGTATTGGCGGCCACCGAGGCCTTCGGCGGAATGTCCTCGTACGATTCGCGCGTGACGTTGACCTTGACGCCGGTCGCCTTGGTGAAGGCATCGAGCAGGGCGACGAAGGCCTCGTCCTCCGATTGCACGAAGTACTTCCAGCGCAGCAGCGAAAGCTGCGCCCCTTGCTCCGGCTTCCACGGCGCGGCCTGCGCCCAGGCCTTCGCCCATTCGGTGAACCCCGAGCCGGCGAGCGCGCCGGTCGCGGCCAATGCGGTGCCGCCCTTCACGAGCGTGCGGCGAGTGAATGTCGTCATGGCAGCTTCCTCCCTTGCGGTGTCATGCTTGCAATCGTTTACCCGTCGGCTCGTCGAACAAGTGGACGAGCCGCGGATCGGGTTTGAGCCGGATCTTGTCGCCCGGCTTGAACCGATGGCGTTCGCGAAAGACCGCGATGATGTCTTCGCCGCCCATGCGCGCGACAACCTGGATCTCCGGCCCGGTCGGCTCGACCACCTGGATCTCGGTCTCGGCGCCGTCGTCGGCGATCGCGAAATGCTCGGGCCTGATGCCGTAGATGGCGGGGCGGCCGTTGGCGCCGGCCGGCGCCGTTGCGAGCGGCAGGCGGATGCCGCCCGGCCCGTCGAATCCGGCCTTGCCGTTGTGGCGGATCGTGCCTTTGAGGAAATTCATCGCCGGCGAGCCGATAAAGCCGGCAACGAACAGGTTGTCCGGCCGGTCGTAGAGCTCGAGCGGCGCGCCGATCTGCTCGACCAGTCCGTCGTGCATCACGACGATCTTGTCGGCCATGGTCATGGCCTCGATCTGGTCGTGGGTCACGTAGACGGTGGTGGTCTCGAGGCGCTGGTGCAGCTCCTTGATCTCGGTGCGCATGGCGACCCTGAGCTTGGCGTCGAGGTTCGACAGCGGCTCGTCGAACAGGAACACCTGCGGGTCGCGCACGATGGCGCGCCCCATGGCGACGCGCTGGCGCTGGCCGCCCGAGAGTTGGCGCGGATAGCGTTGCAGCAGGGGTGCGAGCCCGAGGATTTCGGCGGCGCGCTCGACGCGCGTCTCGATCTCGGTTTTCGGCGCGCCGCGCAGCTTGAGCGAGAAGCCCATATTGGCGGCGACCGTCATGTGCGGATAAAGCGCGTAGTTCTGGAACACCATGGCGACGTCGCGCGCCTTCGGCGGCAGGTTGTTGACCACGCGCTCGCCGATGCGGATCTCGCCCGCGGTGATGTTCTCGAGACCGGCGATCATTCGCAGCAGCGTGGACTTGCCGCAGCCCGACGGCCCCACCAGCACGACGAACTCGCCGTCGCCGATCACGACGCTGACGCCATGGATGACCTCCGTGGCGCCGAACGCTTTTCTGACCTCGCGGATCGCGACCGAAGCCATGCACTCCCTCCGGCGCCCCAATCCCCGCCGCGTGACGCTCCAAGGGATGCCCTTGGAGCGCTCGAAGATGCCAGGCCGAGCCGGGTGGCGGACTATACCAGCCGGACGTTCTTCAGCGGCAGGCTGCGCACCGGCTTGCCGGTCGCCGCGTGGATGGCGTTGAGCACGGCGGGCGCCACCACGCAGATCGTCGGCTCGCCGACGCCGCCCCAGAAGTCGTAGGACGGCACGATCACGGTCTCGACCTTGGGCATTTCGGCGAGCCGCATGATCTCGTAGCTGTCGAAGTTCAAGTCCACCATGCGCCCGTCCTTGACCTTGCACTCGCCGTAGAGCGTGGCGGTGAGACCCATGGCCACCGAGCCCTCGATCTGGGCGGCGATCTGGTCGGGATTGACCGCATGGCCGCAATCGAGCGCCAGCACCATGCGATGCACCTTGACCTTGCCCTCGGCGCTCACCGACACCTCGGCGACGGCGGCCGAATAGCTGCCGTAGCCCATGAACTGGGCGATACCGCGATGGACGCCGGGAGGCAGCGGCTTGCCCCAATCGCCCTTCTCGGCCGCCGCGTTGAGCACGGCGAGATGCTTGGGATGCTTGCTCATCAGCGCGCGGCGGAACTCGAGCGAGTCCTTGCCGGACGCCCGCGCCACCTCCTCGATGAAGCACTCCATGTAGACGCCGTTCTGGTTGGTGTTGACGCCCCGCCACGGACCGACCGGCACGTGGGTGTTGCGCATCACGTATTCGATCAGCAGGTTCGGCACGGTGTAGCCGAGCTGCGCGTCGCCGGGCTCCTCCCAGAATCCTTGCAGCTGGCGCCTGTCCTTGCCCCCGACGATGCCCGCCGGATTCAGGGTGGCGTTGATCGACTGCCCTGAAACGCGAACATGCAGCCCGACCAGGTTGCCTTGCGCATCTAGCCCGGCGGACATCTTGCATTGCGAGATCGGCCGGAAGAAGTCGTGCGCCTGATCCTCCTCGCGGCTCCAGATCAGCTTGACCGGGACCCCCGGGAACTCCTTGGCGATCTCCACCGCCTGGCGCACGTAATCCTGCGTGCCGCCGCGCCGGCCGAAGCCGCCGCCGAGATCGTGCCGGTAGACCTCACACTTGGCGAGCGGCAGTCCGGAGGTTTCCGACAGGGCGGCCATGGACGCCTCGGCGTTCTGGGTCGGCACCCACAGCTCTGCCTTGTCGGGCGTGAGCCGCACCGTAGCGTTCATCATCTCCATGCACGCATGGGACAGGAAGGGCGTGCTGTAGACCGCTTCGACCTTTTTCGCGGCCCCGGCGATCGCGTTGAGCGCGTCGCCATTCTGCCGTTCGCCGTTGGTAGCGGTCGCGGTGAGGCCTTCCTTGAGCATCGCGTCGATCGTTGCACTCGACGCCGAGGCGTTCGGCCCCTCGTCCCAGACGATCGGCAGCGCGTCGAGCGCCGTCTTTGCCCGCCACCAGGTGTCGGCGACCACCGCGACGCCAGTGTCCTTCACCTTCACGACCTTCATGACGCCGGGCATGCCGGCAACCTTGGATGCGTCGAAGCTCTTCACCTTGCCGCCGAACACCGGGCTGTCCTTGATCGCGGCGTTGAGCATGCCCGGCAACCTGACGTCGATCGCATAGACTAGGCTGCCGTTGAGCTTGGGCGCCGTGTCGAGCCGCTTCGTCGGCTTGCCGGCGATCTTCCAGCTCTTCGGATCTTTGAGCTTGATGCCTTTCGGGTCCGGCGCCGTGAGCTTGGCGGCCGCCCCCGCGATCTTGCCGTAGCTCACCGAGCGGTTGGAGGCGGCGTGCCGGATGATGCCGTCGGAAACCTTGAGCTCGCCGACCGGCACCTTCCACTCGTCGGCCGCCGCCTGCAGCAGCATCGTGCGCGCGACCGCGCCGCCGCGGCGGACATAGTCCTGCGAGCCCCGGATGCCGCGGCTGCCGCCGGTCGACATGTCGCCCCACACCCGCTTGCGCGCGAGGTTCCGGCCGGGCGTGATCCGATCGACGGTCACCTTGTTCCAATCGCATTCGAGCTCTTCGGCGACCAGCATGGCGAGACCGGTGAGGGTGCCCTGGCCCATCTCCGAGCGCGCGATCCGGATCACGGTGGTGTCGTCGGGCTTGATGACGACCCAGGCATTGACCTCGGCGCCGTCGGCGGCGCCCTGCGCCGCGGCCGAGCCGATGCCGAACGGCATGTGGAATCCGAGCGCGAACCCACCGCCTGCTGCGGCCGAGGTGACGATGAAGGTGCGGCGTGAAAGCGTCGCGGCTTTGCCGCGGATTGTCTTTGTCATGGCGGACCTCCTCAACCCTTGGACACGTCGTTGGCCGCCATGTGCACGGCCGTGCGGATGCGCTGATAGGTGCCGCAGCGACAGATATTGGTCATCGCCTGGTCGATGTCCCTGTCGGTCGGCTTCGGCTTCTTCTTGAGCAGCGCCGCCGCCGCCATGATCTGGCCCGACTGGCAATAGCCGCATTGCGGCACGTCGACCGCAGCCCAAGCCTTCTGCACCGGATGCGAGCTGTTGGGCGCGAGACCCTCGATCGTGACGATCCTGTCGGTCGCTTTCACGTCGCCGACCCGGATCGCGCAGGAGCGCTGCACCTCGTCGTTGATGTGCACCGAGCAGGCGCCGCACTGCGCGACCCCGCAGCCGTATTTCGTGCCGGTGAGGCCGAGCTGCTCGCGGATCACCCACAGGAGCGGAGTGTCGGCTTCCACTTCGACGTCACGGGGTAGGCCATTGATGTTGAGTCTTGCCATGTGCGTCCTCTCGCGAGTTGCCTTGCAGGCGAATCTTGTCGTTGCTTTGGGGCGGCTGCGGCCGGTGAATGCGGAAGATGGGACGTGCCGCCGATGCGAAGCATAGCGCATCCGGCGGGGCCTTGCCTACGGCAGTCCGGCCGCCGGCAACCAACCGCCATCTCCCGGAGCATCGTCATGCTGCCCATTCATTCCGGCTCACGTGGGCGGCGGCCCCGGCGCGCAGGGTAGGGGGTGCGCGCATGCGCATTGCACATTTATCGGGCGCAGGCACGTCGCCTCACCGACTGGCTGGCTTCGGTCGGTTTGAACCTCGCTTTTGGAGGCCTGCGCAAATGGTCACGCTCGCAGATTTGACATGGTGGTAGGCGGCCAACATGGTATTATGCGTGTCGGCATCGTTGGGGGGAACGATTTGCTCAGGATCATCCGAGGGAGGATTTCATGGACAAGACGAGTACCGTAAATCGACGAAATTTCCTCAGCGCACTTGGCGTCACGGTCGGCGGAACCGGCCTCGCCGGCGCCGGCCTGGTGGCCGGACCGCAGCTGGTCAAAGCGGCGACCGAGCCGCCGAAGGGCAAGATTCCCGACACGCCCTACAAGACCGGTCACATGACCTTCCTGACCGGTCCCGCGGCGGTGCTCGGAGAGCCCTCCTTGAAGGGCCACACCCTGGCAGCCGAGGAAATCAATGCCCAGGGCGGCCTGCTCGGCAAGCGCAAGATCGAGACCATCACCGCCGACGAAGCGGCCGGCACCGACGCCAACGTCAAAGAGCTTCGCCGCATGAAGCTCGAGGGCAAGATCGACCTGTTCACCGGCGTCATCTCGAGCGGCAACACGCCTGCGCTCGGTCCGGTGGCCGAGGAAATGAGCTTGCTGACGATCTTCGTCGACGGCTGCACCGACTTCCTGTTCGACAAGGCGGTACCGCAGCCGAAATACACCTTCCGCATTACCAACATCCAATCGGCGGACGGCATCACGTCGGCGATCGGCGCCGCCCAGGCTTGGCCGCAGGTGCGCAAGATCGCGCATCTCCACCCCGACTACACCTACGGGCGCAACGCCGCGGAGCACTTCACGCTCGCCATCGAGCGGCTGCTGCCGGGCACCCAGGTGGTGTCGGAAAGCTGGCCCAAGCTCGGCACCACCGACTTCACGGCTCACATCACGAAGATCCTGTCGTCCAACCCCGATCTCCTGTTCACGTCGGGCGACCGCTGGCCTATCAACAAGGCGTTCGTGCAGCGCTACCACAAGCGTTGGAACGAATACCCGAACTTCCAATCCGATGGAGCCTACGCCACGCTGTACATGTTGAAGAACGCCATCGAGCGCGCCAACAAGCTGGTCGGTGGCTGGCCCGATGATGAGGCGATCATCAGCCAACTCGAAGGAATGGGCTACGACGCGCCATCGGGTTATCTCTACATCCGGCCGGACAACCACCAGGGCTACAAGGATGCGGTAATCGGGTTCAGCAAGAACAATCCGGAATATCCGTTCCCGACCTGGGACCCCAACCGGATCATCACCATTCCGATCCGCAACATCACGGCGCCGCCGAACTGGCCGAAACCCGGTCAAGGCCACAACGAGTCGACCGCGGCAGCCAACTGGATCAAGACCACTTGGCCGAAGGCCATGGGCTGAGCCTGTCGCGCTTGCGACACCCGCCACAATGATGGCCGCGCCCGCTCTCGGCGGGCGCGGTTGGTTCTTGGGTGAACTCCTGCTACGCTGCCATGGGGCGCAGGTCACGCCGACGGTCGCTTGCACCGACGGGACGGCGGCGACGAGAGGAAGAGGGGCGTATCGGTGTCGATACTGATCATCCAAATCCTCAATTCATTGTTCTACGCCTCGGTCCTTTTCCTCATCGCTGCCGGCCTCAGCCTCATCTTCGGCGTCATGCGGATCGTCAACATGGCGCACGGCACCTTTTATGCCGTCGGCGCTTTCGCCACCGCGTGGCTGGTGGCGCGCGCGGTCGCGCTCGGCGTGCCCGCCGGCTGGGCTTTTTTGCTGATCCCGGTCGGAGCCGGCGCGGTTGCGCTCCTCGGAGTCGTGATCGAGCCGCTGCTGCTGCGGCCGTTCTACCGGCGCGCCGAGGAATATCAGCTGCTCGTCACCTTCGGCCTGTTGTTGATCCTCGAGGATGGCATCCGCTTCGTGTGGGGCGGGCTGCCGCTGTCCGCGGACCCCGTGATGGACGCGCTGCCGATTATGCGGATCGGCGGACTGATCTATCCGGCCTACAACCTCGTCGTGATCGGCGTCGGCGTCGTTGCCGCCTTGCTGCTGTGGGCGGTGATCTACCGCACCAAGTTCGGCGTCATGCTACGGGCGACCTCGCAGGATCGGCGCATGGCCTCGGCACTCGGATTGAACGTCGGGCTGGTCTATGTGTCGGCGTTCGCAATCGGCTCCTTCATGGCCGGCCTGGGCGGTGCCATCGTCGTCCCGACCCAGGCCGCGGTGCTGGGCATGGGCATCGAGGCGCTCATCCTCGCCTTCGTGGTCGTCGTCATCGGCGGCCTCGGCAGCCTGCAGGGCGCCCTGGTCGGCGCGCTGATCGTGAGCTTCGTGCGCACCGCGGGAATTCAATTCTTCCCTGAAATCGAGCTCGCGGTGCTTTACCTCATCGCCGCCGTGGTGCTGCTGGTCAAGCCGACCGGCTTGTTCGGAAGCGCGTGATGAAAGCCGATGTGGACCGGCTGTCGTATCGTCCGAAGCTGCTGTTGGCAGCGGTGTCGGCCGTCGTGCTGGTCGTGCTGGCGCTGCTTCCTCCTTATATCGGCCTCTATCAAACCCAGCTTTTGAGCTACGGCTTGATCGCGGCCATTGCGGCGCTCGGATTCAACCTCTTGCTCGGCTATACCGGGCTGCTTTCGTTCGGCCACTCCGCCTTTTTCGGCATCGGCGCCTATACGGTCGCGTTCCTGCTGCGGGACGCCGGCATCCATTCCATGGAGCTCTACATCCTGATCGGGCTTCCGATCACCGCCATCACGTCGGCGCTGTTCGGCTATATCTGCGTGCGGCATACGCGCATCTTCTTCGGCATCCTGACGCTCGCGCTGTCGCAGGTGCTGTGGACCCTTGTCTACAAGTTTTTCTGGGTTACCGGCGGCTCGGACGGCCTGCGCGTGGCGCGGCCGACATTGCTCGCCGGCATGGTCACCTTCACCGGGCGTGATGCGTTCCAGCGCTTCATCAACGGCTATTACTATTACGTGCTCGGCGTGTTCGCGATATCGGTCGTGCTGATGTGGGTGATCGTCCACTCCCCGTTCGGCAAGTCGCTGCAGGCGATCCGCGACAACGAGACCCGCGCCGCGTTCCTGGGACTGAGGATTCCCCGCTTCCGCTGGGTCGCCTTTCTAATTTCCGGAACCTTCACCGGGCTCGCCGGCATCCTGTGGGTGCCGCTCAACGGCCTCACCACGCCCGAGGTTCTGTATTGGACCTTCTCCGGCGAAATCGTGTTCACCGCTCTGCTCGGCGGCTTCCGCAATTTCACCGGACCGATCGTCGGCGGGATCGTCTTCACCTATCTCAAGACCTATGCGGTGGCGACCACCGAGTATTGGCAGCTTTTGCTCGGCGTCGTTCTCGTGCTCATGGTCATGGTCTTGCCGACCGGAATCGTGGGGGCGATCACGGCATTGGCCAGCAAATTGCGACCGAAGGAGAAGTCTTCGTGATCCTTCTCAAGACGGTCGATCTCCGAAAGCAATTCGGCGAGACGCGCGCCTGCGACGGCGTGAATTTCACCGTCAACAAGGGTGAATTCCTTTCGCTCGTGGGCTCGAACGGCGCCGGCAAGACCTCGCTGGTCAACCTGATCAGCGCCCATCTCAAGCCGGACAGCGGACAGATCCTGTTCGAGGACAAGGACATCACCTTCATGACGGTGCACGAACGGATCAATGCGGGCATCGCCCGCAGCTTCCAGATCGTCAATCTGTTCGACGGAATGTCCGTTTTCGACAACGTGGCGCTGTCGATCTTCTCGCGCGAGGGCAAGAGTACGAGCATCACGTCGCTGGCGGAGCATGACCAGGACGTCCGCAACGAGACGTTGGAGGTGCTCGGTCAATTCGGCTTGCGCGGCATGAGCGGGGTGTTGGCGGGCGGGCTGGCGCAAGGCGAGCGCAAGCTGCTCGACGTGGCCGTGGCCTATGCGCTGCGCCCGAAGCTGCTCTTTCTCGACGAGCCGACCAGCGGGGTGAGCACGCGCGACAAGGGTCAAATCATGGACACGGTATCCTCGGTCGTGCGTGCCGGCGCGGTGACGGCGGTGGTCATCGAGCACGACATGGACGTCGTATTCCGCTATTCGGACCGCATCGTGATGATGCATGAAGGCAGATTTCTCGCCGACGGAACACCGGAAGAGATCAAGGCGAACAAGGACGTCGCCAGCATCCTTCTCGGCGCTCCGCTGTCGGCTTGAGGCGACGAAGGAAAAGTCAGGTGCTGCTCGAAGTCGACGCCATCAACACCTTCCGCGGTCCCGCGCACGTCCTGCACGGCGTATCGCTCAACGTCGAGGACGGCGAAGTGGTCTCGCTGGTCGGGCGCAATGGCGCCGGGCGCACGACCATCATCGAGAGCATCACCGGCCTGCTCCCCGTGCGCTCCGGCCAGATTCGCTTCCGCGGCCAGGACATCACCCGCCTGCCGCCGCATCGCCGCGCCAAATGCGGCATCGGCTACGCGCCCGAGAATGCCGGCATCTTCCCGGAGCTCACCGTGGCCGAGAACCTGATGATCAGCCGCTGGCTGTCCAGCAAGACCGCGCGCGGCGCCGCCGGCAACGTCGACGCCGAGGCGCAGGCGCTTACGGTGTTTCCGGAGGTCGGCAAGTTCCTCAGCCGGCCCGGGCTCAATCTCAGCGGCGGTCAGAAGAAGATGGTGTCGATCGCGCGTGCCATGGCGCTGGCGCCTTCGCTGATGATCCTCGACGAGGCGTTCGAGGGACTGGCGCCGGTGGTGGTGAAGCGGTTCCGCGAGGCGGTGATGATGATCAAGGGGTTGGGGATCTCGCTCCTGCTTGCGGAGTCGAACCTGACCAGCGCAGCCGCCATCGCCGACCGGCTCTACGTGATCGATCGCGGCGAGATCATCTTCCACGGCACCCCGGAGGAGGCCCTGGCGAACGAGGACGTCATGCGAACACTGCGCGGGTGAGGCCGCGTTGTCGCCACCGCGGTCTCGATCGTTCAACCTTGATGCAGGCTTGACCGCAAAATGAAACGCGTTGGTGCATTCATTCTGTTTGCGGCGGCGATCGCGACCGTGGCGTGGGGCGGCCACGAGCTGCCGGTCTACCCTTCCTATTATCCGCATGAGATCGAGATCAAGACGCTCGCTCCTGACCGCGCCGCCGACGCGCTGCGCGACGGCAAGATCCATGCCTATGTCGGACCCGGCACGAGCTTTGCGGGCGCGCCGCCGGTCGAGGTCCGTGCCATCGAGTCACTCGGTGCTTTCATCACCGTGCGCGTCAATCCGAATGCGGCGCCGGCGCAGGACGAGGCGTCGGCCTGCGCCGCCGTCAAGGCCGTCGTCCATGAGCTCGCGCAGCGCCAAGACGGTTTCATCCTGCATCCCTATCCGGTCACGCCGCTCCACGGCGACTATCTCCATCACGTCGATCTGGCGGCCGCCGCCAAAGCGCATTTTTC
>WNGA01007487.1_pt1 | contig 15180 bp, 14 predicted proteins | sample 5400061 | NCBI WGS metagenome assembly WNGA01 (sample SAMN13153366, study PRJNA577476) | soil metagenome | isolation source: 100 cm soil or saprolite under grassland replicate 2 | place: USA:California | collected 2016-06-15
CGCGCGGTGTAAGGCGTCTTTGCGGTCTTGTGGGAGGCATAATATCGAAGCTACTAACATCGCCTCGTTCGTCCGTTGTCAATCGAGCAGACAGTGCCGCTGTTTACGGTGCCGTTAACTGTGTTTACTAGGAAACGCCGTTGTATACACTTCGATCGATTTGCTTCCCCCATCCGGGCTTTGATTTTTCAATGAGTTGCACTGAGTCCAAACCGGCAACGAGAAGTGGCGCTAAATTTGCTCCTCCGCTCAATCACGCGACTTATTAACCCATGAAGAGCATGTGCGGCACTAGATCTGCTCGGGGTTGGAAGGATCGATCGGTGAAATCCAAAACTCGTACTCCGTCACTACTTCGAGGACCGTTCTTTCGTTCGATCACGAAATTTTTCGTTTTAGCACTGCTCATCGGCCAGGCCTGGTTTGTCTATGCAGAGGATAGACGCAATGACAAATCGATCCTCGTCCTTATGAGTCTCAATGCCGAGTTTCTGTGGGACGGTGTGTCGCCGGAAGAAGGTCAGGCTGATTTTCCTTGGAAAAGTTCACAAACCGAAGCGGAAGACCACATGCAAAAAGTGGCCGAGATCATCATCCGCAGCAATCCCGATATCGTAAACCTCGTCGAGGTTGAGAACATCAATGCGCTAACGACGTTTAACAATAAATTCCTTCCCGGTCGCGGATACCAGCCATATTTGGTTGACGGTACAGATACTTTCACTGGTCAAGACGTAGCCCTTCTTACAAGGATCGACCCGGAAAACAATCAAATTACACGCGACGACAGGAAGGGCCAGAGCGGAACCGTTCTGAAGTCTGTTTCGAAAAACTACATCGCGCGGTTTTCTCTGCCAGAAGCGAAATTCGCCTTTATTGGGATTCATTTTTTGGCCTTTCCCCTGCGTGAAGATCGACGCTTGGATAGGGAGGCGCAAGCCGACGCGATTCGCTCGATTGCAAGGGAGTTGAAGACTCAGGGTTGGAGTCCAGTAGTCTTGGGTGACTTCAACGACTACGACGGAGACCCGAGCAGTCGCGATCACATCGATAGCATGCCCGTTACCAACGTACTGAAGATCATCAAGGAGATGAATCCAAACGATCCTTTGGACGACCTTAAGAGCGCTGCCTCATTTGTGCCCAAGGCAAGCCGATACACCGCGTTCCACGATGCCAATCAAAATGGTAACGTCGATTTTCCAAACGAGCTTACCTCAATCGACCACGTTCTTCTTTCCCCGGAACTCGCTGCCAAGGTCGAGCTAGTGGACATTCGCCATGATCATGATCCTAGAAATGTAACCGATCATTTCCCGGTTGTGGTGCGAATCAAGTTCGCAGGTGCGCCTGGGACGGCCCAAGTCAGGATCACTGGGCTCCTACCTAACCCAGTCGGCGACGACACGCAAAACGAAGAGGTCACAGTCAAAAACTTTGGTAGCCAACCGGTAAATTTAACCGGTTGGAAGCTTCGCGATCTAGCCCATACTGCATGGGTGTTGGACTCGCTGGGCACCCTCGGTCCAAGCGAAGAAAAAACGATCAAACGAAACGCTCAGCCTATGGCGCTAAACAATACGGGCGACACTATTGATCTTATTGACCCGTTGGCAGCCGTGATTCACACGGTGACTTATCCGAAGGTTCAAGAAGGAGAATTGGTAACCCCAGCAAATTGACAGCCTAAATTCTGACGAATTAGTTAACGGGAGATGAACAAAATGGCCACTAAGACGCCACGCGCTAAGCGCCGTTCTCAAAAACGGCTTCCAAAACCTAAAATCGATCTATCTCCAATTTACGAGTTTCCTGCTGTCACAATTCCAGCGCTTCGTGAGCTTGGTCAGCTCGAAACGCCTTCAGCCATCTCCAAACGTCAGGAAGTTATCGCCCGGCACCTGAAGTCAGCCCTAAAGCCTGAGCGATTAGAATCTTTACAAAAACTAGCTGCTCGGGCGCCCTCCGTTAAAAAGTTGCTTGGTAAGAAGTTCGTTCCAATTGGAGTTCGCACGCAAGAAGATGCAAAGCAAAAACCAATGGCAGCAATGGCTATGTTCTACAGCTACTCGAACCAAGTCGCTGTCGAAGCGATACTGGACGGACGGGGTCGCGTCGTAAAGGTTGAGGAGTATCGCCAACAACCCGCCGCGACAAATGGAGAAATTCATCAAGCAGTTGCACTTGCACGCCGATCGTTACGGCAGCAAGACGGTTGGAGCGATGACCTCACGTCGGGAGTCATAGCAATAACAAACGACGACCCTACCAGCCCCGACTATGGTCGACGCCTAATGGATGTGCGTTTTTTCACGGCAGATGAACGACTCGCTAAACTGATGGCCATCGTAGACCTTGGCAAAGGAAAGATCACTCGTTCAGGGTCCGTACAGTACGAAGGAGAACAACCATGAGCGAAAGTGGTTTTGTTGTTTGGCCGAGCAGTAGTTCCCCGATTTGGCAACTTTCCTATGTTCTCGGTGATTCTTCACAACCCGAGGGAATAGCGATTCGTGGCGCAAAATACAAAGGCAGACAAGTCTTCTACAAAGCAAGTCTCCCTTCATTACGTGTTCAATACGATAAGCCTCCTGGCGGGAGTGCTTGTGGGCCATATAAGGACCCGCTCCACTATGATAATGCGGACGTTCAATCCAATGGGAAGAAAGTCGCGATCTACACTTACCTGAGTGGCTTGCTACCGGTCCTCGCTTTAGAGTCATATCACCGGATTGGGTCTTATCGCTTGCGTCAACGATGGGCTTTCACATTATCAGGCACAGTGCTTCCGCGACTCTTTAGCGCTGGTTTGCAATGCAACCAGAACCACCGACATCATACATATTGGAGATTCGACTTCGATATTAACGACGCAGCGAATGATGCCTTATACGAATTCAACACGACAACGCCTAATATTGGCTATGGGCCGGGATGGCATAAGAAACTGTCGGAGACCACAAGAGTTAAGAATCCGCCGACAAATCGCCATTGGGCCATCATGGACCGGTCAGCAGGCAATGGTTATTTCATAGTTCCAGGTTCGGACGACGGCGTAACTGATGGCTTTTCAAGCCATGATCTTTGGGTGATGCGATATCGAGGAAGCGAAGACCGACAGGGCAACCAAGGATCAGCGAGCAGTGATGATCTTCTTACTTATATCAATGGTGAGAATACGGACGGTCAAGATGTTGTCGTTTGGTATTGTGGGCACTTAGCACATCAAGCGCACGCTGGCGGAGACGAGTGGCACCACGTAGGACCGCGGCTCGATCCATTTCGATGGTAACAGCTGATGGAAAACTAAGGAGGTGCTATTATGTTGCGCGTTGAAGTCGATATTTTTTCAGGTCGGCCGAACCCGGCATGGATCGTAAGTAGTGATACCGTCACTCGCAAATTACTCACAGCTCTACAGCGCAATCGTAGTCTTACCACGAAATCGGTAGGCGGATTTCAAGGTTTGGGCTTTCGGGGCGTAGAGGTCCAAGTCCTCGGGGACAATGATGACGTTCGGGCGGCAAAGCTTCCTCATAGTTTTGTCCTGGCAACGGGAACAGGTTCTAAGCTGAAGCGGGGCGGCGAGCTCGCTGCTGCACTCATTAAGGAGATGACCAAATCCGCAAAGATCGTGCTCCCTGAGCATGCTTTAACACCAATCGACAAGCGAATGCAGAGTTTGGTTTTGTCCGAATTGGAGAAGTTTATAGCCAAGCCTCGACGAAGCTCCGCGCCGAAGGAATTGAAGGCTAATTTTCGTCGCCGTACAATCCATGATTCACAGTGCGAGCGTTGTCAGTACGAAATTAGTCTATTCAACCCCGGCTTTTGGAACAATGATCCGAATGTTCGAACGAAGAACAACTGCTACAATTATGCGCGTAATTGGCGGACAGATACATTCGCTCAGCCTGGAAGGGCATCTGGTCATCCCAATAGTGTGATGCAGTGCGCTCAGGTATCCACTGCCGCCCGATATGATGGCCTAGTCGACCGATGCAAATGTGTTCCCGCGTCAGAATACCCACGGCGCCTGATGGCTTTGGTAGTCTGGCCAGGTGGCGACTATCATTGGTATCGGCATCAGATCGGCGGTTTTTGGGGTCACAAACCCGGCAAAACTGCCGCGCGCAACACGGATAATAGCAATGTCATTATTTCCAATCCGGAGACATGTGACCGGGGTAACTATACGAACTTTTGTGGCTACTTCTATGCCGGCAAGAGTGTGAACATCATTTAATCGGACGGAGCACAAGTTTTGCGAGTGGAACTCGACATTTTTAGCGGCAGGCCGAACCCTGAATGGGAGCTACAAGAACACGAAGTAGCTGAGCTTGAATCCATTATTAAACGCTCGTCTCCTTCGCAGGGGAAGGTCGATCCACCTGGGTTAGGTTACCGTGGCTTCATCGTGTACCTGCCGGATACTGTTCGCATTTACAAAGGCCAAATATTTGACGAGCGCGACTGGTCACACAATAGATTGGCCGATGTAGGGATTAAGCTCGACTTATGGTTGCTTGAGATTGGCAGAACGCATCTAGATCCTGCTGTGTATGAAGCGTGTTTTCTTGCGTTACAGCACTCGTAATTCACGAGTGTAAGCGCCTAAAAGGAGTCTTCTTCCCGTAGACAAATTCATATCGGACCCAAAATCATATGAGGCTTTAAGTAGCAACATCAAGAGCGGAAGGATTCTGTTAGTTATCATGGTACAGGACAGACGCTGTATTTTTGTAGCCGCTAATTAATACCCGAGAAGCTTCTTCTAGGAAGAACCATCGTTTCAAAGTGGATACCTGCACTATTAAATGCTCCTTCCGTTTCAAACCCAGCTGGCGCAGACATTGCCAACCTTACGGATCTAGTATCGCACAGGAGAGTCCACCATGAAGAGGCTTTTTCTATCCGCTTGGGTCTTGTGTCTATAGGCGAAAGCCTTGCAGCGGCACTGAGCAACATTAAACTAACGGCGAGCGACAGGGCTGGAGGCGACCTTTCGTAATTTACGTTTCGATCAGTGGCGACCAGTTTCCGTAAAAGCCTGAGGCTTGTAGGAAATTCTCAATGAATCATTAAGCCGCACCAATCATTACAAACAGGAAGGTGCCCGGGGACGTCCTGCGAACCACCCAGTCAAAGGAAACTTCACCACCTATAGCGGATGGCGGTTATGAAAATCACTCAGGATCACATTGGCTCGAATACAAAGATGGGAGCGACACTCGTTGCTGATGGTGCCACGTTTCGCGTTTGGGCGCCGCGGGCGGAGGCTGTCTATGTCAACGGCCGGTTCGGCACGACCGATCTGTGGAGCAAGGAGGATTCCGACCTTCTTTTGAAGAAGGACAGCCGCGGCTACTGGGCTGGATTTCTTAAGGAAGTGCAAGATGGCGATCAATACCTATTCTATGTCGTTGGCGGCCCAGGGCGGAAAAATTTCAAGCGAGATCCTTACGCCCGTGAGTTGACGACGCCGCAAACACATCCCGGAACATTCGGTTATCCCTCGTGCAACTGCATTGTCCGCAAGCCGGACGGCTACTCGTGGCGAGTAAAGGACTTCCGACCGCCGGCATTCAACGATCTAATCCTCTACGAGCTGCATATTGGAACCTTTTTTGCCGTCGACAAGGTGGGGCATGATCGTCGTGGGACGCGTGGAGGGCAATACCTGGATGTGCTCGATCGCGTGGTTCATCTGCAGGACTTGGGGGTGAACGCGGTCGAGCTACTTCCCGTTCACGAATTCGCGAGTCCAGTCAGCAGGGGTTACGATGGTGTTGACATGTTTTCGCCCGAGATGGATTACGCGGAAACCGATACGGCAGAGCTCACCCACTATCTAACCAAAATTAACAAGCTGCTACGGGATCGCGGCGCAAAAGAACTTGAGCTTTCTGAGGTCCGGACTTCCATAAATCAGCTGAAGGTGCTGATCGACATCTGCCATCTCTATGGCCTAGCCGTCTTTTTTGACGTCGTCTACAACCATGCGGGCTCGGCAGTAAAATCGCAAACAGGCGGTCTGTGGTTCCTTGATGAAATGCCGCGTGGTAACGACAACGATAGCCTGTACTTTATAGACAAAGACCACACCGGGCCCGTCTTCGCTTTTTGGAATGAAGACGTTCAGGGGTTTCTAATGAATAATGCCAGATTTTTCCTGGAGGAATACAAGGTCGACGGTTTGCGCTACGATCAGGTAACGGTCATCGATGAGCATGGCGGTTGGTTTTTCGCACAGAAGCTCGCTGAGAGAGCGCGCGAGATCGATACTCGCAAGCCGCACATTTCAGAATATTGGCTCGGCGACCGCTTTAAGAGTGTGCTGCGTCCTCCGGACGGATTAGGCTTCGATGCAAACTGGCATGACGGATTGCGCGGCGTGATTCGTAGGGTGATCGGCCAAGCTGCGGCGGGACGCGGCACTCACGTACATCTAAATGAATTGGCGGCAACGCTTCAGAATCGGCCCGGCAATTTCCCGTTTCGCTGGCAGGTTGTCGAGTACGTCGAAAGTCATGATGTGATCGATGTCGAGCATGGCGACCGTCAACCGCGCATCCCAAAGCTTGCGGACGCTACAAACGCACATTCATGGTATGCGACCAGCCGATCCAGAGTCGCTGCGGGCCTGCTGCTAACTGCACCGGGTATTCCGATGCTTTTTATGGGGCAGGAATTTTTGGAAGACAAGTTCTGGTCCGACAATGATGCGGTCCATCCTGGACTCTTGATTTATTGGAGAGGGCTCGAAACGAATAAGACCATGAAAGACTATTTTCAGTTCATGAAGGAATTAGTCTGGCTTCGACGTCGCCACCCGGCCTTACGTAACGAGTGGATCAATGTTTTCCATGTACACGAGGAAAACAGAATCATCGCCTTTCATCGCTGGATTGAAGGAGCAGGGCGCGACGTGGTCATTGTTTGCAGCCTTAACGAGTCAACGTTTTGGTCTTACGATTTAGGCTTCCCTCAACCGGGTCAATGGCTCGAAGTCTTTAATAGTGATGTGTATGAAAATTGGCTAAACCCTTGGACCGCAGGCAATGAGGGAAACATTTTCGCAGGCGGGCCGGGGAGGCACAACCTGCCTTCATCAGCGGCAGTCATTATTCCTGCGAACAGTATTTTGGTGTTTGCCAAGGACAATGGTGATTAGCAACTGTGCAGTAGGAGTTTTATGCCCAATACTAGCACTTGTTGCTATTAAGTAAGCTGCTGTGGAAGGGACCGGACACCGTCGGTCTGTCTGTGACGGCTCATTAAACAAATCCGATTCAGCTCAAATAACCCACCAGCTATCAACTTGTCAACGTTCTTTTTGAACCTTTTCCGTTTGGTGCCAAAAGCTGCCTATCGCTTGGTTACGTGCGGTTGCCGGCTAAGAAGTTTCAGCCCGTGCGAACGTTGATGGCGTAGATCCGGACAACTTTCTTCCCCGGCTGCCGCGAAATATAGACGAGGGCGTCGCCTTTGCGGCGCAGTTCACCATCCGGAACGATCACTTTCAACCATGCATCGCGGACCTTTTTCAAGTCTTTCACCAACGTCGCGCCTTCCTTACCTTTGAGGAGAACCGCTTTCGGCGGTCGCGGTTTGGAAAGTTTTCGAATGGACGGCAGTTTGGCGGGGGGCTCGGTAAGCAGATGATCCACAGTGGCGGCGATCTCGGAAACGTCGATCGTGACCGTCCCGACACTGTTGACCGCGACTGCGATATTGCCCCGTGCGAACTGGACGGCGGCCGGAATATCTGACTGGGGGGCACGCGCTACCAATGAGATGTCACCCAACGCACCAAGCTTGCCCGTCCCGCGTGGCAGGTCCGGCCGCATGGAGTGATCGAGTATAGCCAGCAGATGCTTCTGCGCGGCGCGCCAGTCGGCCAGCTCCGCGATGTTCATGCGGACCATCTGCCGGTCCGCGGCCTCTTCGCTTTGCACGAGATACGTCACCTCCGCCAATCTAGCGTCCTTGTGCATCGGTACAGCCTTGAGCAGCTGCCATCCCTTCAACTCATGGCCCTGGATGCGGAAATTGTAGTTGAAGATGCGCTGGCCGAGTTTGGTTTCCTCAGCCCATGCTTTGATATCGTAATGCGATTCCATGACTTGTCCTTTCCTCTAGTGTCTAAGCAACGGGTCTGCGCTTGCGCGTGCTTGGCTGCGCCTGGCACTTCGGGCACCCGTTGGCTTGCGGCGGACATAATCGTTTGCGGTAATTAAACGCTGCACAATCGCCGAACAGCACGTTGGTAGGCAGCAGTGGAGTATGTGGCGGCTGCGTAGGGTCTCCGTCAGCGTCAAGCTTAAGACAACCGTCGAAGACGTTCTCGTTCTGGGTACAGGCCCCCTTCCAAGGGACTTCATGATAACTGAAGCCGAACCCGAATGGGATTTCCCAGACGTTGTAACCGATGGCAATCACTGGATTGAGGGCGAAAGAAGATTCCATGCGCGACTGCCACAGATCACACCCGATAACGTTGGCCAGAGTAGAGACCGTATTTGCACTATCAGTGCAATTGACTTTCTCCCCTAGGCCAACACCGCCGTTGAGCCGCTCAAGCATCTCCGTCAGGTTGAACGTGGTGTAACCGTACATGGTGGCACCAGAAACAGTGTCGTACGTCACGACACCAGTGCCGTTGTACCGCTGAGTGATAAGTCCTGCCGCATCATCTACATTGCTGGCGCCCGCAGCCCACCCGCAGGCCAAATCCAATGCTCCCACCCAGGGTGTCTCGTTCGTCCATGGTGCTGTCGGCCGCCCCAGTATGATGTAGAAGCGGTGAATGGCCGATCCTATGGAGGCGACTTTTGCCGGCCCTGGCGTACGGCGGGCATACCAGTCGATCGACACGTCAGCGCGCTCGACGCTCCACGGCAGGGGCCACATTAACTCAAACTCGATGGGGTTGCTCAGGCCACTGGGATTGAAGGTTGGTGCGACATCCTTGTAACGTACGCCCCCGTAACTGCCCGTCGCACCGATCGTGTAGGTGCCCGGGACGTATGCGGGCAGCTTACGAAGCACCACTCGGATGCGTGGCAGCGAATGCATGATGTAGCAAGCGGGCTCATTGCGGACGCCCTTCTCAAATTCGGGAATCGGGACCGCCGTGTGCGTGAGGTGGTTCTTCAGCGGGATCGAAGACTCACGATAGTTGAACTGAATGCTGTGGATTGTGAACGGTGGCTTGGCCGGCTCGATGGGTGGGATGCCATTGAACGAGATGACTTCCAGCTCACGGTCGGAGCACACGTAGATGAGTGAATCGTCCGCGTTAGGCGCAACGCCCGACGGCCGCCACGCAAGCCCGCTTGCGACGGTGGTCACCACGACGGGCGGTCCCAGCTTTAGCTTGACCAGGCTATTGGCCGGATCTCGCTGGACGCAGTAGACGCCTGTCGCCGTTTTATCCCATGCGAGGTAAAACGGCGCTGTCAGGCCAGTGTGAAGCTGATTGGCGGCGCCGCTGGATAGCTCGACCTGCGTCAGCGCACGGGGGTCCTGCTCGGTGACATAGGCGTACTTGTGGGCCGCATCGATCACCAAGCCGACGGGATGCCCCAAACCGCCGCCGATCGGCTGGATCGCCCCGCCGCTATTAAGGTCGATGCGAATGAGCCGCCCGGAGTCATAGCAAACGGTGTAGAGATAGCGTTTGCCGGCCTGTTTTACAAGCGCAAGCTGATGAGGCGCGTAGCCTGGCTCGGCTATATCACGTTTCCCTTCTTTGCCGAAGATCTGTACGATTGATCCAGTACGCTCGGAGATGAAGATCTCGTTGGTGTCCCAATCCACGAGGACATCCTCGGGGTACTCGAGTCCCGCCATGACGGTGGTGACCATGCCCGTCTGCACTTCGACCTTGCACAGCCTTCCGATCGACCACTCGACATAGTAGGCAGTCTTGCCGTCCGGCGAGAGACGTACGCCCACCCCTGCAGCGAGCCCAAGAACAATGTCATTGATCTGCATGACGCCGGCTCCTTACCAGTTTTGTTGAAATCTTGCTGACAAAGCTAACCTTAAAGATAACCTACCGAGACGGGCGCTCATTTTCCTACGATGCGCTAAATAGAAAAGTACCCACATAATGAAAACTACCATTGGCGGGATGACTCCCACCAAATCGTTAGAGCGTTCTTAATCTGTTATCATAGCATAACGCTGCCGACGGCGCGGGGATTTCCATAATATGTCTCCTATGGTTACTCGTGAACAAAGCCCTAAACCCTATCTGCCTCAGCGCAACACGTGTGCCAAAGACGAAAGCTGAAAAAGACTGGCACTTATGGCAGAGACTACGCAAGCTAGCGTGTCGATTTCAATACAGGGGAGTATCAAATTAGATTCATTTCATGTTGGAAAAACTCGTCTCGGACGAATTTAAGCGCGCCGTGCGAGCAGAGTTGGAGAATGCTGGAGGTTACCGTAGTCGTGGGCAGATATTCAGCTCTCTCAAGCCAAGGACCAAGTTGACATAAGGCTACCTTATCAAATACCCTCAGGCTCGAAATGGGCATTGGCGGAATGCTCCCAACGCTTCAGTTTCAGGTTACGTAGTCAACGTCATTTCGTTGTTTGGACTACGAAGGAGGATGCCATGGCTGTCGGCAAACGCTTCAGGATGCAAATTATCAGCTCAACGAAGGTAGTGAAGACGGAGCGAAGACCTAAGCCCGTGAAGCGGGTCAATGTCAAACCGACGACGGCTGAAATCATTCGGGCGTTCAAGAGATCCCGCGGTTACGAAGACGTCATCGCTCGTATTCCAAAGGCCGAGACGGCAGCCGGGTGGGACAGCGGCACGCAAGTAGCCTATTTCAGCGTCTGTCAAAAGAGCGGCAGCGCAAGCTTCCTCGACCTTTGGGACTGCGATCACTTCGACTTAGTCAGCGACATGCAAAGGTCAGTCGCAGACTGTCGCGCGTGGTTCTCCCACCGCGGCTTTTCGACCTGGGGCTCCGCTCAAACAGCAACAGGCCGTATCAACTGCTTCTTCAACGCCGCCGTGGCGGCTCCCTATTCCTGCGTCGTGCAGCTTCAGAGCGATCCGGTTGCTTCAAACGCCACGGTCGAGTGTTTGATTGACAACAACACGTTTGGACCGTTGCCATTTTCAGGCACGATCATTCAGCCGCACTTCAGCATGCTGTCGGTCGGGAATCACCACTTCCGCATCAGACAGATGAGCGGTGCATTCTACTTCCTGAGCCTCACGGTCTATCGCTTCTGAGCGATGACATCGACCAAGAATGCCCGGGCGCCGCATTTAAGTCAGGTGACGGCTTCGACATCGGTCCCAAGGCCTCGAGAGTCTCAATCTATCAAGTTAGCTCGCGTTCGATAACGCGTTTCGAACGTAGCATTGAAAGAAGGCGGTTAAATAGGCAACGCTAATCTGGTGTTGGTCTTCGACTCGTCGCGCAACCAGCAAAACGAGTTGAATAGTGACACATAGTCCCGGTACGGTAAGAGGACTGAAAATCCTCGTGTCGGCGGTTCGACTCCGTCCCTGGCCACCATTCCAACTTTTTATTTTTCAACTCGTTACAGAAGTTGCGCACTCCGTCTAACTCCATTTTAGCTGTCTACTTTGCCATTACTTTGCCAGTTCTGAGTCGGCCGCATTAGTTTGGTCCAACAAATGGAATTGATCCAGTTTGGCGGCAGCCTCTTTCATGGACCTCTCATCGGCGATGGCATACCGCCGATAAATCGCCTCGGTCTTATGCCCGACCATTTTCATCGCGTCGCTGCGGGAGACACCGGCGCGCTCTAAATTGCGCACTGCGGTTCTCCTGAAATCGTGTGGAATCCGATTACCGATTTTTTTGATCAGCTTGCCATCCGACGACCTGATCTCTGTCCCCAATCCAGCCTTCACGCACGCCGTCAGCCATGAGCGCCGGAAGGTCTTGATGGGTCGCCCGTTCCTATGAAATAGCCAGGGTATGATGCGACCGGTAGCTTTCTCCAGCGCTTTTGTGCGTTCGAGCTGTTTCTCGATGACTGCACGGAGCCGCTTGGTGAAAGGAAAATTGCGACCTTCGTTGTTTTTGGTTTCTCCCGGATCAAGCCGCAACCAGCCGCGTCCCTTGAGGTCAGCGTGATGTTTTTGACGCGAAAAAATCTCGTCATGAATTCTCCAGCCGGTAATGTAGCCTGTCTCGATCGCGGGCTGTAGGTCCTCGGTCAAATTTTTGAGAACAGGACAAAACTCCTCCCATTCGAAAAATCCTTTGCGCGTGTTGTTCAATGCCAGCTTCCCGATGTACGGCTTGACGGCAACCCTGCTCGACCTGATGCCGAGAGTAAACATTCGCGACAATCCGGCGAGCTCGTTGTTGATTGTCGAGGCGGCGGCTTTTTGATCCTGTCGGGATGTGACGTATGCCGTCACTTTATCGCCCGTAATCTCCACCGCACGGTAGTCACAGAAGAATTCACGTAAATGTGTGATGGCATCCTCAAGCCGAGCCAGTGATCGGCGACCGTTGGCTTTGTAGTCGTTGATGATCATAGCCGCCATGTCTTCGAAATTGGTCTTTTCTACATCAGGGCCGACCGCTTTCCCGAGCGCAATTTCGCCGTGCCTTTTCTTCAAAAGCTTTCGGGCATCGGGCTCCTTTCTTGACTTCGATGATTCTCGGATGAGCTTTCCGCGCACCGAATATGCAATCCACCATGTTGGTGAGCGCCGTTCTTCGCCGCTCTTTTTATCGATCCACGTCGGCTGATATACACGACCCATTCCACGCATATTTATGTCCATTTAGCCCTCCATTTCTTTGGTGGTGGGCTAGTACACGTCGACCCTATGAAGATCAACGAGCTGTTACGGTTTTTTGGCGGCGAGCCAGCGGCGGAGACCGGCCTCGGAAAAACGCAAATGTTTTCGACTAATCCGGCGGGCAAAGGGAAGTTGGGGGGCCTTGCGATAAACCCAACGACGACTGACACCCATACGCTTGGCGGTTTCATCAGCCGTCAGGAGCGTGTCTTTCTCAGCGCTGCTCGCGTTGCTATTTTCCGTCCGCTCTTCGTGCAGTACCTCGCGAATGATCTCTTTGATCTCGGCACGCAGCGTGGCTCCCAGAATGTTCGTGGGCTCGCTCATGTTGGGGAACTACATCGACTCGACGTATGCTCTTTTCGGTTTGGGGAATGTTACACTTCCAGGATTGTCACGCGGGGGCTCTTATTACCTTTGCGCTCTACCCTAACGAGAGCTGCTAGCTCGAGCCATTTAAGCGCCCGACTACCCGCAAGGCGATGAATGCCAAACTTTTTGAGCTGTACGCCGGAAAGTATGACGGTCGACTTTTTAGAAACACCGCTGAGATACCAAAGAACGATGCCTACGGCAGCAGATTTACCGCGCAATGCCGTTACCTTCATCACCCATGGGAGAGGAATTGTTCGCACATAAAATTTCTTGGACGGATTGGCCTTTACGGAGTTCAATCCTTGCTGCCGCAGTATGTCCGACAGGTCTATTGAACCGATCTTAACTTCGTCTGCAGCAATATGATTAAAGGCACGTTTCAAGCTAGTTTCCGGAGACAGGTCTTAACCTATATTAAAGTAATCTCTATAAAGTAATTTCTTAAAGTAATTGGGGGGCTATTCACCGATGAACACTGGTTGTTCACTGGCAAACAGCCCCTGTTCATCAGTGAACGGACCGGAGAGCTTTGTCGTCGAACGCTTCGTCATCTGCTCAATCAATTCCCAAACGAGTGCCCACATAGCGGCACCACGTTCGTCGGTATAATGATCAGGCCATCGCACTAGCTTGGCATCTGACCGCAACTCGAATCCACCCAACACAGCGGCACTGGCTTCTGCCATTGCCTTTTGTGTTCTCGCCACATCCCTCTCAAGATGTTCCAGTGGAGCCTCTATGAGAATCGCATCGTGAACAGGCGCACAGACAGAAATATCTTGTTCAGTGGCCAAGCAGCAGGCCAGCCGCAGCAGCTCGGCGCCATTGCCCTGCATAGGAAAATTACGCAATGACCGCGGATTTATTTTCGACCCAGCTTCCAACTGGATTTGCCAGCCGAAAACCGTATACAGATTTTTGAACAGCGTTGCATGGCAAACCACCGCATCAGACCATCTCCAAAATTTTCTATAAACTTGGCGGTGGGCTTGGAGCAACGCACGGGATTCAACTACCGATTTTCCGATACGAGCTGCCAAGCTTTCGGCGCCCATGCCGTACTGGACCGCGAGCGCACAGGCTTTATATTGTTCACGGATAGCCGCATGACTTTGCCTTGTTGCATCCAGCGGTACAGCTCCGGCCTGCTTGGCAAATTCAAGATAAGGATCACCTGATAAATAGGCTTGGATCATGGCATCATCACCAGAGAGGACACCAGCAATGGCAAATTCCTGCTGGCTCCAATCGATGTATGCTAAGCCACGGTCAGGATCTGGTTGGATTAGGTTTCGTAACCATACTGCAGGAACCAAAAATGCATTTCGCATTGCTAGGCTGGTTTCTGCCGGTCTTGGCTCTGAATGCAGATAGCAATGTGCGATTCCGTCCATCACTGCCGATGGCTAGGGATTCGAGTCGAAGCTGTGACAATGAGAATCGCAATTCCCGAATGGGGTTAACGATAGGATATGATCGACTCATCTCGCGGAATGTGTCGTCATCTAGCGCTAGTCTTCCCGACGGTAAGCGGGGCCATGGAATGCCGTGTATGCCTAGCCATTGATCAAACCGATCAATCTTAAAAGTGCGCCCATCAAAGATGCCGGAATCGCGGTTTACAGTATCAATAAGTTGATCCTGAATACGTGGCCAATACTCGCGCAATGTATCCAACTCACTTACGCTTATGGGTATTCCGGTCCATTCCATATTCGCCGCGGCTTTCATGTATCGTCCACGCAACAATGCACGAGGAAGATCAATACGGGATTCCATGACTTGTAGGAGTTTCCTGAGCGCCATGACATCGCTCTCGCAGTAATCGAGTAAGGCGGTCTTCTCTTCTGCTGTCCAGGGTCCGCCGCGCATCGCTAGGTTCCGCATCTCCTCCTTTTCGGCAGCATCTATAGAATCCAGACCGAAGTAGGCTAGGGCGCCAAGCAATCCATTTCCACACGGAACCCGCAATCCGTTCGTCAGTGCGC
>WNGA01022458.1_pt1 | contig 15174 bp, 16 predicted proteins | sample 5400061 | NCBI WGS metagenome assembly WNGA01 (sample SAMN13153366, study PRJNA577476) | soil metagenome | isolation source: 100 cm soil or saprolite under grassland replicate 2 | place: USA:California | collected 2016-06-15
TTACGTTTTTGACACCGAACTGCACTCGCGTTGTCCGAATGATGGCGCGGAGCTCCAGGTTCAGAACATGACTGTAATGCCAAACTTCCGTCTGTCCGAGTCGGATGCGCGTGACATTGCCACGTACCTCTTCTCCCTCTCGTCGCCGCCGCAGTACCAGGATGCGTCGTTCATGGACGATCCAAAGTTGAAGGACAAGGGTTTTGCCTTGATCAAGCAGTACGGCTGCGCGGGCTGTCACGAAATCAAGGGCTTTGAAGAGGAGCAACGGATCGGCAAAGAACTTACTGTTGAGGGCGCCACCCCAATCGAGCGATTGGATTTTGCTTTAGTAACTAAGAAGGCCGAAGATGGTCAGGATCCGCTTAATCTCCACGAAGATAAGAAAGAGACACCCTGGTACAACCATAAAGGATTTTTCGAACATAAACTCGCCAAGCCCGGCCTCTATGACGTCGGTAAAGAAAAGGATCCGAAAGACAGGCTGCGAATGCCTGAACCTTACCTGACTCCAGAATGGCGCAACGCATTGACGACTTTCCTGTTGGGCAGCGTTGGATCAGAAGGCGCCAATGTGCCCGCGTCGTTGTTCTACACACCGGAGGATCAACGCCGGCAGGATGTGCAGAATGGCTGGTGGGTCGTCAAGAAATACAACTGCATGGGATGTCACCAACTACAGGTTGGCCAACGGTCCATCCTGATGGACCTGCCACAGTATCAAGGGTCTGCCGAACAATTGCCGCCAAGACTAACCAGCGAAGGCGCCCGAGTTGATCCGTCCTGGCTGTTGCGTTTTCTGCACGATCCTTCTTTGGCGGACGAGAAACCTTCTGCCGCTGCCACACCAGCGGCAACCACTCAACCCGCTCAGAAAGCGGTAACACCACCGGCGACCAGCAACGCTTCAACTAATGGCGAGGCGTTGTCCGGTAACGCGGGTGCACCACAGACTTCAGAGAAGTTGAAACCACAGCCAGGCGCCGATCGCAACGGAGTTCGTCCTTATTTGAAGGTGCGCATGCCGACCTTTAACTTCTCGCCGAATGAACTGCAGACTCTGGTTCGTTTCTTCATGGCGTTGTCGGGTCAGCAGGAACCTTACATCAAGGAGAAACTCGAGCCGCTGACGGAACAGGAGAAATTGGTTGCGCGGCAGATGTTTACCTCGGGCACGCCGTGTTTGAAGTGTCATATAACAGGCGATCCGACACATGATCAGAAAGCGATCGCGCCGAACTTCCTGCTCTCGGGGGAACGTCTGAAACCTGAATGGACTTTCCGCTGGTTGCTCGACCCCGCGCAAATAAGCCCGGGCACTGCGATGCCTTCAGGGCTGTTTCGCAAGGAAGGCGATCATTGGGTCATCAACCTGCCGAATCCTCCGGCGAGTGCGAATGAATACCACAGCGACCATGCGATGTTGCTGGTGCGTTACATGTTGCAACTGTCGCCAGACGAGCAGCGTCGATTACTAGCTACTGCTCCAGTGGCTCCAGCCGCAGCCGCAAGTTCGGCTCAGCAAACTGGAAAGATGTCGGGAACTTTATCCGGTCGTCAAACCGGGGCAAATCGCGCCCGAAGGAAAAAGCAGACTAATGCGATTGCTCGCGCGCGGGCACCTCGTGACCGAACTCGGTCGCAGGTGTTTTTGGGCGGTTTGTGATTGGTTATAGCGTTTAGAGTTTAATCTTTTGGTTGTGTGTGCTTAGGAAACAAGCTAAAGCTTGAACTCTAAACGTTATCGGGAAATGGATCTAATGCGGGTGCGGGCCTGCAATCTTGCGGTGTCCCGTGCTAAAGTTCATGCGAAAGTTATTCTAATGCGGAGGACTGAAATATGAATAAGCAGACAAAAGTCTGGCTTGTACTCACAGTAGTGTTGTCGCTGCTTGCCCTGAGCTCGGCTTGCGGCAATAAGACATCAGACAACACGTCGGGCACTGCGGATACATCGTCGAGTGCGAAGAAGTTTGCTCCCAAGGGCAATGAAGGAAGCGTTGCGGGAACTATTGCCTATACGGGGACCCCACCGGCGCCGAAAAAGATCGATACTTCTGCTGATCCGGTTTGTTCCAAGGAGAGTCCGAACCTGACGACGGAGGACGCAGTTATCAAGGATGGCAAAGTGGCGAATGTTTTTATCTATGTAAAGGATGGCACGCTTGCCGACGGCACGAAGATAGGAGACTACTCGTTTGATCCACCGTCTCAGCCGGTCACCCTTGATCAGCATGGCTGCCATTACAGGCCGCATGTGCTTGGCATTCAAACGAATCAGAAGTTGATGGTCACCAACAGCGATCCCACTCAGCACAATATTCATCCGACCCCGAAGAACAACCCTGAGTGGAACCAAACGCAGCCGAACGGTGCTCCGCCGATTGAGAAGACCTTTGCCCGCGCCGAGGTGCTAATTCCTGTCAAATGCAATCAACATCCCTGGATGAAGGCGTACATCGGTGTGTTAAAGCATCCGTTCTTCGGTGTCAGCGGAGAAGACGGCGCCTACAGCATCAAGGGATTGCCGCCGGGAACTTATACGGTTGCCGCGTGGCGTGAGGGTGGGGTCAACGGCACGGAAAAGACAATGTCAGTAACAGTGCCCGCGAGCGGCAGCGCCAAGGCCGACTTTTCGTTTGGCGAAGCCACAGCTGCTCGTCCAGGTTCGCTTGAGGTAATGCCTGCTCTCGAGATTCCGTTGGTGGGTGGAAAACATTGATATTTCCGATTGCCAATTGCCGATTGCCGATTTGAAAGTGTGATTGGCAATTGGCTTTCGGAAAGGTAAATACCATCGGAAAGGTAAATACCAATCGGGAGCATTTGCAAACGAAGGCTGGGGCCGCTCTGGGGAGCGGGCCTCCGGCTTTGAACTAGACGGTTTGAGGAAGTATTCGCGAGTTTGAATTTTGTGTTCGCGACTGTGCGGTCCACCGGGGCTAATCCACTAATCAGCAATCGAAGACTTTGCCAATTAGAATTTGGATTCGTGACAGCGAGCGTCAATTTAGGCTAATGACCAATCGGCAATCGGCAATGAAGTCTCTTCACCGTTTCAGCCTCCTGGTCGCGTGCGCAACGTTTTTATTGATTATCGCCGGCGCCCTCGTTACCAGCCATGACGCCGGCCTGGCAACCTCTGACTGGCCCCTTTCAAATGGGCAGGTTTTTCCGAGGATGGTCGGAAACCTTTTTTGGGAGCACGGTCACCGCATGATTGCGACGACAGTTGGGCTGTTAACCATTGTGCTAACGATTTATTTACTCAGGAAAGAGCAGCGGCAATGGATACGACGGCTGGGGGTATTTGCGCTGGTCGCAGTGATTGCTCAGGGTCTGCTCGGCGGACTCACCGTAAAATTGATGCTGCCGCTTATTGTGTCCGCGGCGCACGCAACATTGGCCCAACTGTTTTTTTGCACTACTGTTAGCCTGGCAGTGTTCACGTCGCGGAGTTGGCTGCAAGATCGACCGACGATGGAGGAGCATGGAAGTCTTGCTGCTAGATATATTTGTCTGGCTGCCGCGGTGACGATCTTTTTCCAACTCATAATTGGCGCTACGCTGCGGCACTCAGCGACCTGGGACAAACCATTACCGAGGGATCTTCTTCTGACCCATATCGCCGGCGCAGTTATAGTCACACTCCTGCTCGCCACTGCCGCAGGAATAATCTTGCGTCGTCATGGAGATCATCCATTCTTGACACGACCAGCCACCATTGCGCTGGTATTACTGGGCGTTCAACTTCTTCTGGGTTTTGCTGCGTACGTAGCAAGGCAGGCTTCGCCGAATGATCCGCAGCCGCTGAATCCTATGGTTGCTATTACTGTAGCCCACGTGGCGTGTGGCGCCCTGGTGTTCGCCACTGCGATAGTCTTGACGCTTAGAGCGTTCAGGTGTCTGCGCCCAAACACTTCTCTGGAATTAACCTCCAGATCGCAGAGTCTTTCGGGGATTTAGCATCGATGGAAGAGTTTGTTGTAAAGCTTCATCCCGGTATCCCCGAACTTGAAGGCGAGCGCCTGACCGTCCGCGAACGTATCGCTGCTTATGCCGAGCTGACCAAGCCGCGAATAACGTTTCTAATTGTGTTGACGGCTGCGGCGGGGTTTTGTTTAGCATCGCGAGGCAGCGTGAATTATGTCGCCATGTTGAGCGCAATGGTGGGCATTGCCTTTTTGTCATCAGGCATCGCTACGCTGAATCAATATATCGAGCGCGATCTCGATCGCTTAATGCGGCGCACAGCCGACAGACCCTTGCCCTCGGGAAAGCTACTGCCCGCGGAAGCGTTCTGGTTTGGCGTAACCCTAACTGTTGCGGCTGAGCTTTATCTAGCTGCCTTTGTGAATCCGCTTACAGCGTTGCTGGGGCTGACCGTAATAGCTGGTTACTTGTTTGTCTATACGCCACTAAAAACCAGAAGCACTCTGTCGACGATGGTCGGCGCATTTCCCGGAGCAGTGCCGCCTTTGATCGGCTGGACAGCCGCGCGGGGAGAACTCAGCCTTGAAGCCTGGGTATTGTTTGCGATCTTGTTCCTTTGGCAGTTTCCACATTTTCTGGCGATAGCCTGGATGTATCGCGAGGATTACAGTCGCGCAGGCATTCTTATGCTGCCGGTAGTTGAACCTGACGGGCGCATAACCGCACAGCAGATCGTTGTATACACACTAATGCTTTTGCCCGTGAGTCTGCTCCCAACGGTGCTCGGAATCTCGGGGAAGATTTATTTCTTTGGCGCGATCATTCTTGGTCTGCTGTTTCTTTACAGCAGCATTCGCGCCGCTTTTTCGTTATCGAGACAACAGGCGCGGCGTTTGTTGCTGGCATCTGTTCTTTATCTGCCGCTCTTGTTCATGTTGATGGTCTTCAACCGGTGAAATACATTTGTTTCAAGTTTTCAGGTTTCAAGGTTCAAAGTCGCAGGTTTCAAATTCAGTTTTGTTGAACAGTGTCAACCAAGAGCTTGTAACTAAACCTGAAACCTGAAACCTGGAACACTGAACGCTAAGGCTTTTATTCATTCAGTATTTACTAAGGAGATGTAACCGATGGGACGAGTTCTTGCGGTTATTATCTGGATTCTGACGCTTGCCTCGGTCGCACTGTTTGTCAGCAAGAAATGGTGGTTTCCACCGGCAATCTCTGCGCACGCTGCCGCTCTGGACCGCCAGTTCATGATAACGATCGTGGTTGTCGGTCTGGCCTTACCCACGGCAGCAACCGTCTGGAGGTTGTTTGGACGGTTGTGACGGCTGTTGTCTTCATAGCTCTCGCCGTGATGGGCCAGAGCGTTTGGGCATCCCTTCGCTTGCACGATGCGCCGACCGGAGCTTTCCAGGTTGAGGTCGTCTCCCAGCAGTTTCAGTGGAACTTTCATTATGCTGGGAAGGACAACGTATTCGGCCGCACTGATCCCAGCCTGATTGATGATTCGGCGCTGAACTTTATTGGTCTGGATGAGACGGATCCCAGTGCCAAGGATGACTCTGTAACGACCGCGCTCGCCATTCCACTGAATCGGCCGGTCGAACTGCGTCTACGCTCAAAGGATGTGATTCACAGTTTCTGGGTGCCGCCCCTGCGTTTCAAGCAGGATCTTGTTCCCGGCATGGAAATAAAGGTTCATTTCACCGCCACGCAAGTGGGCAAGTATGAGTTAGCGTGTGCCGAGTTGTGCGGCCAGCTCCACTTCAAGATGAAGAGCTACATGCTTGTTTTGCCCGAAGACGAGCACCGAGCATTGGTTGCTTTACCTCAAGAGCAGTTTCAGGCCCGGATGCAGGAATTACTAGCGAAGTACCAGTTGCCGCAGTACTGACGAAAGTCCATCACTTTGTCGTTCATGAATCTACACAGGAGACCAAGAGATGTCAGGTGAAACCCACGAAGCTGTGCATCGTCATGAGCCGCCGACGAGCTTCATACGCAAATACATCTTCAGTCTGGATCATAAGGTTATCGGCATCCAGTACATCCTGCTGGCGCTCGCGGCGGTGATAGTGGGGATGATCATGTCCCTGTTGATGCGTTTGAACCTCTCCTGGCCGGGAACTAACTGGCCCATCCTTGGCACTCTCTTTCCTGGCGGGGCACCCAACGGCGTGATGAACCCTGAGTTTTATCTGTCGCTGGTGACGATGCACGGGACGATCATGGTTTTTTTCGTGCTCACCACGGCGCCGCAGGGCGGTTTTGGTAACTATTTTCTGCCGATTCAGATTGGCGCGGACGACATGGCGTTTCCCGTTCTGAACATGATGTCGTTCTGGGTGACTTTCATCGGCTTCGTCGTGATCCTCGCCGCGATATTCTTCTCAGGCGCTCCTTCCACTATTGGACCAATCGGAGGTTGGACAGGTTACGCCCCGCTAAGCGCGCTCGGGCAAGTCGCCGGGCCGGGCCAGGGCATGGGAATGAATTTATGGATAATCAGCATTGCAATCTTCTGCGTGGGTTCGCTGCTGGGGGCTCTGAACTTCATCACGACGCTTCTAAACATGCGCACGCGGGGAATGTCTCTGATGCGCATGCCGCTGACTTGTTGGGCTTGGTTCACAACAGCAGTACTGGCGTTGCTGTCGTTTCCAGTTCTTCTTGGCGGCGGCATTCTGTTATTGCTCGATCGTCTCGCCGGAACTAGCTTTTTTATCCCCGGCGGGCTTTATGTCAGTGGCATTCTCTCAGGAACCAATCCCAACTTCCCGTTACATACCGGCGGTTCGCCGATCCTCTGGCAGCATCTCTTTTGGTTTTTCGGCCATCCCGAAGTCTACATCGCGATCCTACCCGGGATGGGAGCAACGTCGCATATTCTTGCAACATTTGCGCGCAAACCGATATTCGGTTATCGGGCAATGGTGTTTGCAATTTTTGCTATCGGGCTCCTCGGGTTCTTCGTGTGGGGACATCACATGTTCATCAGCGGCATGAGTCCCTACTCCGCCGTTGCTTTTTCGATTCTGACCCTGTCCATAGGCGTGCCCTCGGCCGTGAAGACCTTCAACTGGATCGGAACTCTATGGGGTGCCCGGATACGCTTTACCACACCAATGCTTTTCGCCATCGGTTTCGTCTCGTTATTTGTTGCCGGTGGAATCACGGGTCTAATTCTCGGCCAGAGTTCTCTCGATTTACCCGTCCACGATACCTACATTGTGCTGGCCCATTTCCACCTGGTGATGGGAGTTGCCTCGATCTTTGGGATGTTTGCCGCAACCTATTTCTGGTTTCCGAAAATGTTTGGTCGCATGATGAACGAGCGACTTGGTCAACTCCATTTCTGGGTCACCTTCATAGGCGTCTATGCGATCTTCGTTCCCATGCACGTGATGGGCCTGGTCGGAATGCCCCGCCGTTATTCCTCATTCACGGAGTATGAGTTCTTGAAGTCGCTACATCCGCTGGTGATATTTGTTTCCATTGCGGCGATTATCACGATCACGGTTCAGTTAGTGTTCTATTTCAACCTCGTGTGGAGCTTATTCAAAGGCAAGAAAGCCGGCGAGAATCCCTGGGAGGCAACGACGCTCGAGTGGATTACAGCTTCACCTCCCCCGCACGACAACTTCGCCGGTGTCGTCCCCACTGTTTACCGCGGGCCCTATGAGTTTTCTGTTCCCGGCGCACCCCGTGACTACGTGATGCAGACAGAACCCGAACTCGGTGAACAACCGGCATTGAAAGGAACAAGTGGGAATGGCCACAATGGTCAGCACTAAGCCGCTAACAAAGAAGGGTGCAATAGGGGGTTCGAAGTTACCGGGTCCGAATGGCAATGGTTCGCGTCGAGATGGAAAGGGTGACGATTTTCAGCTTCCCGACTCTTCGGCCAGCCGCTACCGCCTCGGCATGTGGGTCGCGATGGCTGCGATCCTGATGATGTTCACTGCTCTCACGAGCGCGTATATCGTTAGGGCGGCCTCGGCAAACGATTGGGTCACTCTACCGGTGCCGCCCGTGCTTTGGATTAGCACGGCCTTGATCCTAATCAGTAGCGCAACCCTGGAAACGGCGAAACGATTGGGCACAGCCTTTTTGATCTCCCAACTTCTGGCTTGGCGGCAATTGGTGCGACAGGGAGTTTACATTGCCAGCAATCCGCACAGTTCGTTCTTCTACCTTTTGACTGCTACGCATGGCTTACACCTGGCCGGCGGGCTGCTGGCATTGCTTTACTTGCTGATTCGGCGCCGGATTAACCAACGTGATGAAACCTCTGTTGAGAAGCGGGTTGCCGCAGCGGGTGCAGTAACGCTTTACTGGCATTTCATGGACGCTCTTTGGATCTACCTATTTCTTCTCCTATTTCTTTGGAGGTAGTCATGGAATTGTAGGGGGCGTCCCCCGTGGGCGCCCCATTCGAGGGCAACAGCGGGCGCCCACGGAGGACGCCCCTACAACGATAGCTAGCGGAGGTGACAGTTGAGTACTGAAGCACGCACAGCGACCTTTACGGCAGCCGATTGGGGTGGAGGCGTGCTGCCGTATCGTGTCGGCCATCGAAAGCTGGGAATGTGGCTGTTTATTGTCTCCGACTCGCTGACATTCTCGGCGCTCTTAATGGGCTATGCCTACCTTCGCGCTTCAAATGTCTGGCCGACGCCTTTCCCGTTCTATCCAAGCATCGTCTTTTCGTCGGTGATGACATTCTGTCTGCTTTCATCCAGCTTGACGATGGTGTTTGGAGTGTCAGCATCAAGCCGTGGTGACAAAGCGGGTGCCAGGAAATGGATTTTCGCCACCATCTTCTTTGGACTCGCATTCATCGTTCTGCACTTGATTGAGTGGAATCACTTGATTAGCGAGGGCCTCCGACCATTCTTCCTACCTGAACACTGGGTTAAGGTGTTCAGCCTGCCTGATGGCACACCACCTACGCCTTTGTTCGGCGCAACTTTCTTTACAATAACTGGTCTGCACATGTTCCACGTCGCAACTGGCACGATTTACCTGGCCGTGGTGGCCCTGCGGGTCAAAAAGTTGAAGCACGAAGACGTCGAAATCAGCGGATTGTACTGGCACTTTGTAGACTTGGTATGGATGTTTGTTTTCCCGTTGATCTACGTCCTGTCGGTCGACGTTGGTGGGCACCTGGCTCGCTGAGATTATTGCGGAGGATTCGAGAATGAGCGCACATGCAGAAGAGCACTTCGCAGGTAGCAACAAGTTGTTTATTTCCATTTGGGGCTGGTTGGTGTTGCTGACACTGGTTGAGATCTTCCTTGCTTACAAACCAATGCCCATTCACTTCATGTTGACGATCCTGATGGGTCTTTCGATCATCAAGGCGGCCCTGATCGTCGCTTACTTCATGCACTTGAAATTTGAGCGACTCAGCCTGATTCTCACGATCGTGCCGATGTTGGTGGCCTGCATCTGTTTGCTCTTCGTGTTTTTCCCAGATAGCTTTAGGTCGTCGGGTCTGAGATACAAGTTTAAAGAGCCGCCGCCTGTGCCGGCAGAAAGTCCCGAGAATCATTGATGAAATACTCGCGCGCTTTGAAATTTCTGCTTTTAACCACTGTTGCGGTTGCAGTTTTTCTGTCGCTGGCGTCTGCGACGGAAGCACAGTGTTCAATGTGCCGTGCCGTCTTATCCGCTTCTAACAATGCCCGCTTCATCCGAAACTTCAATCTGGGAGTACTTGTTTTGCTCGTGCCGCCGGTCACTATGTTCTGTTCGATTTTTGTTGTCTTGAAGCGGCACCACAGGGAAGATGAACAATAGAGTCAAGAAGTCTGGAAGTCTTGCAGTCTTGGAGTCAGACAAGGATCAGCACCGAAACGAACATTCCTGGACTTCAAGACTTCTAGACTGCGAGACTTCAAGACTTTTTCAGTGATGGCGGAAGAAAACCTTCTACGGATCGATGTGGAAAAGCGGACTACGCGCGGCAGGGTGTGTCCGCGTTGTGGTGGTAAGATCATTCCTTCAGACCGCGCGGTTTATCAAAGCACCGGTGACCCAGACGCAGTGTTTCCGATTTGGCAGTGTGAGCGGTGCGGTTATGAAGAGATGAGTGATCGCCCGGCAAAGCCGAAGGGCAAACATTAGTGTTTTCTGAAGTAGTCGATCCACGAAAACACACGAACACGACAGAAAGTTATGAGTGTCAATTTCGTGTGATGCGCGTGGATCATGTTTTTAACGGCGCACAGGCAGTCAATGGAGGATCAACCTAAGAGTGGCAACTGCTGAGGCCGGCGGATGAGGAAAGAAATTGGACTGCTGAATCTGGTCTGCATCATCGTGGCTATTCTGTTCATCGGATTAGCCGTTGTGAATGCTCTCACGTCGGGCGACTTCCTGAGTACTGATAATCTTTTTGTCACCCTGGTCTGCCTGGTGATGGCCCTCATGTTCGCTGTAAACCCTCTGCTCTACCTGAAGTCGGAAGGTCGCCTTTCGATTCCCTTCGCGAAGAAATTGAATCGATCACAACCACCACCACAAGTAAGCGGTGCCCGTATCGCCACTCCGCTGCTGGACGCGAAAGGCCGCCCGGTTCCTCCTGACGTGCGTCAGATAGCTGCCAACCTTAGGCAACCGCAGACGAAAGACGTCTAAACCTTGCTGTTGTCGTTTTAGCGTGGACGAGATATCAAAAAGGGTCTTGGGAATGTTTCGGGCTCTGGCAAAAGAGAGCCTGGATCTCCACCTGCTTTTTGAGGCCGGCGGGAACGATCCCGATGCCCGTACGGCAGTGTTCGATGCAGTCGAGCGACTGGTGGCCGACGGATTACTGGAAGAGCAGGGAAATGATTTTTATTCGCTTACCGGAAAAGGGAAAGAGGCAGCAAAAGCAATTCGAAACATCGAGCCGTAGTCCCACTTTGGAGTGCGGCGGCCCGGCGCCGCTTTGGCCTGCTCTCGTTGCCACGCACATGCGAATAAAGCTGCTTCATCTGGGAAGCGAAGCGATTTTGCGCCCGGAAGACCGACGCGAATGTAGGCCAAAGCGCTGCCAGGCCAGCTTACTCCAAATTATTGGCGTCATCTTTAAAGCCGACCCAGAAGCTCTACCCGTTTCTTGATGTCTGATTACATCCCTATTCTTCCCCACCTCAACGCATTTCTAAATGCAACCAGCGGTATCCTTTTGATCGCTGGCTATAAATTTATCCGGCGTGGACGAATCGCCGCTCACAAGCGATGCCAACTGTCGGCCCTCACCTCCTCGAGTCTTTTTCTCGCCTCTTACCTGACTTATCACTATTTTCATGGATCCACACGTTTTCCAGGGCAGGGAATTGCCCGTCCGATCTACTTTACGATTTTGATAAGTCATACCTTCCTGGCTGTCGTCATCGTTCCTTTGGTGGGCGTAACTTTGACGCGTGCTTTGCGTTCTGATTTTGAGAGGCACAGGAGAATTGCGCGCATTACTTTTCCCCTGTGGCTATATGTTTCTGCTACAGGTGTGTTGGTTTACCTGATGCTCTATCACTTTTATCCTTCTCGCTAAGCTTGTGTAAGAAGAGTGCAGAATCTTGATTTCTTTCCAGCAAGAAGCTTTCACGCAAAGAGGCAAAGGTGCAAAGACGCCAACAACAAATCGGTCTGGCTTTGCGTCTTTGCACCTTTGATGTCTTTGCGTGAAACTTTTTTGTTTGCGGGACGGCGCGCGGTGAAATCTGATGACTGAAAACGGAAACAGACCGGGGGTGACAATTAGCTCAGGCGCACGCGTGCGTGCTTCGGGTCCCATTCTGATTCTCGCCGTCCTCTTCGTTGTTGTCGTTTTCCTGAGTTGGTACTTCACCTGGTTTGGCCGGAGCCTGTCTGATTCAACTGTCTCGAAATACCTGAACGACGAAAAACATCCGCGCCACGTACAGCATGCGTTGCTGCAAATTCAAGAGCGTCTTGAGAAAGGCGATCACAACAGTCCTCGCCAGTGGTATCCGCGGATCATTTCGCTGGCAGGCAACCCTGAAACTGAGTTTCGCTTGACCGTCGCCTGGTTGATGGGATCCGACAGTCGCGAGCCCGAGTTTCATCAGGCGTTGCTCAAATTGCTTCAAGACTCTGAGCTGATCGTCCGCCGAAATGCGGCATTGGCGCTCTTGCGTTTTAGCGATTCCAGTGGACGTCAAGAGCTGGCTGCCATTCTCGAGCCTTACACACTGCGAGCGCCGAAAAACGGAGTAGTTGCCAGCACGCTGCAGCAAGGATCACAGCTTACACGTGGAGCGTTATTGGCGAGAATACAAAGTGACGACTCGTCAGTGGTTGAGGTTCGCTGTCCCTTGCCGGGTAAGATAGAGAAGCTGCTGGTCCAAAACGGGGGTAGGGTCTCTGTCGGGGACGCTTTGCTTACAATAGAGTCTGACGACGAGAGCCGCTGGGAGGCATTGCGTGGTCTGGCACTAATAGGTGTAGCGGCGGACCAACCGGTCGTTGAGCGGTATTTACAGCCCAGCGTCAAAGTGTCAGACCAAATAAGAGAGCAAGCGAGGCTGACCGTCAAAGCGATTCAGCAGCGGTCTGATTCGAATAAATAGGACACTCGATCCACGAAGCCGCACGAATCAGTCATACGAACCCTCCAGAAACGTCGTTAGTCTTCGTTCGTGTAATTTCGTGGATCGTTCTTTGGCTTGCAACCACGATCCCCCGTATTTCCGCCAAGCACCCAAAGGAGCCACCTCCTACTTTAAGGCGCAGTTCCGACGCGTTGTTGCAGCTCGGCAAAACGCGCGTCCTCGCGAAGGTTGTCGAGGCGCGCATCTACTCCCAACAGCACGAGCGAATAGTCATGATCGCGCATGGCCTGTTCCAACCATTGCAGCGCCTGATCCTTTTCGCCGAGGCCTGCGTAGACGGTCCCGATGAGATAGGGCGAGACGTATCGTCGCTTAGACATTGCCGTCAGCTCGCCAAGAACTCCACGCGCCCGTGCTTTCTTTCCTGACTGCGCATAAGCGTGACCGAGTCCGGCGAGCGCCAGGGAGCTTCCGCCCGAAAGAGCAACCGCCTTCCGGTACTCGGCAATCGCCTGCTCATACTTCGAAGCGAGTTCGTAGCACCGGGCGGTGTAGAAAACCGCCGGAAAAAAATTCGGATCCATCTCGCGCGCTTTGCGAAACTCGTCAATCGCACGGTCGCATTGACGCGCGCACAGGTAGGGATATCCAAGTGTAGTGTTGATGATCAAGGAAAACGGATCCAGGTTCTGGGCCTCTTTGATGTGCGCCAGGCTTTCTTCCGTTCGTCCCCGGAACGCCAGGTATTCACTATAGTATTGATGCGCAGTCGCGTAATTGGGGTTAAGGTCGATGGCCTTGCGAAACTCCTGCTCGGCGGCTTGCCAATCCCACTCATACTGCTCTTTGACGAGGGCGAGAACCGTATGAGCTTCAGCCAGAGTGTCATCAAGAACCAGGGCGTGCCTTGCGGCGTCCCGCGCTCGCGGTAGCGCGTCGGGAAGTTGCTCGCTGCCATAGAGGTTGAAAACGGCGTACGTGTCTGCCAGGCCCGCATATGCCAGCGCGAAGAGTGGGTCCTTCCCAATGGCCTGCTCGAAGTACTCTACGCTCTTCTTCAGCCCTTCCTCCGTACGTTTGTTCCAGAAATAGCGACCCTTCAAGTAAAGCTGGTATGCCTCAACATTATCTGTATGTCGCCGTCCAAATGGATGCACTCTATCTCCAGTGAGATTCACCCTCAGACCTGCGACCACATCGCGAGCTATCTCGTCTTGTAACACGAAAACATCGCCGAGCGCCCGTTCGTTTGTGTCTCGCGACCACAAAACGCTTCCATCATCGGCACTGGCCAGTCGCACGGCCACACGGACTGAGCCGGCGCCCTTGCGAACGCTGCCTTCCAGCACTGCAGCAACACCGAGCTGTTTGCCGACATCTCGCGGATCTGCAATTTTATTCTTAAACCGAGTGACTGAGCCATAGGAAGTTACTTTGAGATCACTGACCTGCGAAAGTGCGGTAATCAGGCTCTCAGTCATTCCATCACTGAAATATTCATTTGCCGGATCGTCTGACAAATTCTTGAGCGGAAGCACCGCTATTGAGCGAATAGACGCGCGCCCGCCTTCACGTGAATTGGTGCGTTGGCGATATACAATCAGCGCAATTGGCATGGCAACGACGACAACGCAGACCACGGCCAACGGAACAACCCAGGAAGTCCCTGCGGACTTCGCGGGCAAGAGACTGCCCGGCCTTGGGCCAACATCAATTCTCTCCTCCTCGATGGCGACATGGACGCCATCGATCTCTTCCTGGTAAACCATTACCTGCTCGGCCAAATCACGCTTTATAACCTTTGCGTCGAAGATATATCCACGCCGGGGAATGGTCCTAACAATTTGCTGCCCGCCATTACCAAGGGCCCGCCGCACTTCGATCAGACACTGGACCAAAGAGTCATCTGTCACGGCAGTGTCAGGCCAGACAGCGGCGATTAGTTCGTCTTTGCTCACAAGCCTCCCAGCGCTCGAGACCAGATACTTCAATACTTCAAACGATTTCGGGCGGAGTTTGACCTCGTCGATCCCGCGCAGCAGGCAGCCACGCGCCAGGTCGAGAGTGAAGTCATTGAACGAGAGTGTCTGATGCTGGAAGTGTTGCATGCTTGTCAGTACACGATGAGTATGAAAGCGGCATCTTGTTCGTTTTGTGAGGCGCCTGTGTAAAAGGTGTTGATAACTATTTGTGCATTGTTACCAGCCGGGAATCTAAAGTTTGCTTCTACATTTCTTGGACCACCGATAATTGGAGGCGGGTCATTTTGTACAGCGATCGAGATAAAACGATCGGAAACCTGGAATCCAAAGTTGACCTCATAAAAGCCGGCTGAAGTCCGATTAATTGTGAACCCACAGTTTTCTGTTGACGCGCCTGTGATGCCGTTATAGCAACGGAGAATACTCGGGGGGAAGACATTGCCGTCAACGTATAACATAGCCTTGACCATTCCGCTTTTGTCACGGTCCTGGGCGGCATTTCCGGCAACGTGCAGTTTAGCTTGCGGATCAAAGGTGCCGATACCAACATTGCCATTTTGGAGAACGGTCAGCTGCGGCTGCCCGTTGTTGGTGAAAAGATGGAGTGGGTCATTTGTTACTGTCCCAACCCAGCCCCCGACCGCTCCGGATGTGCTGCCGCCGATGTATGTGCCCACGGTTGTCGTCCCGTCAGT